>NPIE01015749.1_pt1 | contig 13253 bp, 7 predicted proteins | sample 8637661 | NCBI WGS metagenome assembly NPIE01 (sample SAMN07420842, study PRJNA396082) | bioreactor metagenome | isolation source: sample BA12 brine-fed electro-methanogenic bioreactor BA | place: Japan: Kochi | collected 2016-12-09 | reverse complement strand
CTGCAGTATATAGAATTACCTTTCGCTCCGAAATACGTTTTTCCTTCACCATTATCTATTTAATAACAGAGCACAAAAGTATAACGATTTAAACAAAGAACTAATTTAAATATTTTTGATTTCTAAAATTTGCCATATATTTGTACTGGTGTTTAACCACCCATCCCTTGCAAAAGGTTTGTTTATAAAGAAGAGCGGAGAGAACAGGCTCAATGATGCTCTAGCAACCTCAGCCTCACTGGCAGAAAGGTGCTAAAACCTGCCCGAAAGGGAGTTATAAATTTAAAACCAGTAAATGAAAACGCTAATCTTCACACATCAACTTTACACTTTATCCAATGCTGGACTAGTTATATCGTATATCCAACATCGGTTTTCATTCCTTTGTAGCAGTCAGAAAGGGTCCACATGCTCCATGCGCAGCCAGCGTAGCTGGTAACCCTTTTGCCCCTTTCTAATTACTTTTAGTAGGTTTATCTCTATGCAATCCAAGGGATTGCAGGGGGCAACGTATACATCCAATACATTTCATTCTTCATTTATCATTTTACATTTACAAGATGAGTTCACAACAATATAACAATTACGAAACACTGCAAGTCCATGCAGGTTACGACCCCGACCCCACAACGCTATCGCAAACCGTACCGCTAAACCTAACCACAGCATATAGGTTTAACAACAGTGCGCACGCACAACGTCTTTTTGCTTTGGAAGAAGAAGGCAACATATACAGTCGATTAACCAATCCCACCACAGAGGTGCTCGAGAAACGAATAACAGTACTCGAAAATGGTCTGGCCTCGCTTGTGGTATCGTCGGGTCATGCGGCGCAGCTAATTGCCATCACCACTATTCTTTCGCAAGGCGATTCGCTGGTGGCATCACCATTTCTATACGGTGGTACTTTTAACCAGCTAAAGGTTTACCTGAAAAACTTTGGCATAACCACTCGCTTTGCCAAAAGCGAAAAGGCAGGCGATTTGGAGGCACAAATAGATGAAACCACCAAAGCCATATATGTTGAGACCATTGGCAATCCAGGTTTTTCGGTACCCAATTTTCATGCGTTAAGCAAACTAAGCAACAAGTACCAAATCCCGCTAATTGTCGACAATACCTTTGCTGCTGCAGGCTACCTGTGTAGTCCAATTGAGCATGGTGCACACATTGTGGTGCAATCGGCAACCAAATGGATTAACGGCCATGGCACTGTGCTGGGTGGGGTAATAACCGATTCGGGAAAATTCAACTGGCAAAATGGGAAATTCCCTCTGCTATCGGAACCATCAGCGGGTTACCATGGGCTAAGATATACCAAAGCATTTGGCAATGCTGCCTTTATTGCCCGTGCTCGCTGCGAGGGGCTTCGCGACCTTGGGCCTTGCATAAGTCCTTTCAATTCATTTCTGATGATTCAAGGACTTGAAACGCTCTCGCTCCGCGCCGAGCGGCAATGTCAAAACGCAATTGCCTTGGCAAAATGGCTACAACAGCATCCAAAGGTAAAATGTGTTAACTACTTGGGTTTGCCTGAGCATCCATCGCATAATTTGGCAAAAAAATATCTGCACAACGGCTTTGGAAGTATGCTAACTTTTGAAGTTGAGGGGAATCTTGATGCAACCTCTCGGGTGGTTGATAGTCTAAAACTTGTTAGCCATGTAGCCAACGTTGGCGATTTACGCACGCTAATTATCCAGCCTGCCAACACTACTCACCAGCAGTTAAGTAAGCAGGAACAAGCAGCAGCAGGTGTAACCCCAAATTTATTGAGAGTTTCGGTGGGTATTGAGCATATTAATGATATTATAAGAGATTTTGAGAATGCTTTAAGAAATATATAGTTATTAAAGTCATCATTGCGAAGAGCAATTATTTCCCTAGAGCAAACGAGCAATCTTTATGAGTTCGACGATGCCAATCTTTAAATTCAGATAACTTGGCAAAGTGCGCTCGAAATGACAAAAAAATGAAAATCTTATGATCAAAAAAACCTACACCCACAACGGAGAGTTCAAACTTGAATCGGGACAATCTCTTTCCAACATTGAGATTTGCTATCATACTTCTGAGGATAAAATTGATAAATCAAAGCCTGTAATCTGGATTTGCCATGCACTTACTGCCAACTCCGATGCCGAGGACTGGTGGCCAGGAATGCTAGGAAGAGGTAAACTATTTGATCCCGATAAATATACGCTTGTGTGTGCAAATATACTTGGCAGTTGCTATGGCACAACTGGCGCACTAAGCATAAACCCAATAACAGGAAAACCTTGGCTTAATAATTTTCCGCTAATAACTGTACGCGATTGGGCAAATGCACATGAACTACTCAGAAAACATCTGGGAATTGAAAAAATTTACCTTATTGCCGGGGGCTCAATAGGTGGATTTCAAAGTATGGAATGGGCTATTATGCAACCACACCGAATAGAGCATATGATGCTGGTTGCTACAACCTACATGCAAACTCCTTGGGCTATTGCTATTAACGAAACTGAACGTATGTCCATTGAAGCCGACCCTACATTTTTCAACGGCGATCCAAACGGTGGTAAGGCAGGACTGGCCGCCGCACGCGGTTTAGGACTTCTCTCCTATCGTGGATACGAGGCTTACAACCTTACCCAGAGTGAAAAGGATAACGAACAGGTTGAAAATTTTAGAGCATCGAGCTACCAACGGTATCAGGGTAAAAAGTTGGTCGATAGGTTCAACGCGCATTGCTACCATTCAATAACTCGTAGTCAGGATACTCACAATGTGGCACGCAATCGAGGTAGTTTCGAGCAAGCATTTGCAAAGGTAACCGCCAAAACGCTTTGCGTTGGAATTTCATCGGATATTCTTTTCCCTCCCATTGAGCAGAAAAGGTTGGCACATTGTATTCCCAATGCGATTTACGCCGAGATTGACTCTGACTTTGGACACGATGGTTTTCTTATTGAAAGTGAGCAGCTGAGTGAGATAATTACAAAATACCTTTTGTCCTCAGATCTCATCAATAGCTAAGATACAAATGTGACCCAGCGTCATTGCGATCCGCCATTGTGCAGTGAAGCAATCTCTAAATTAAAAGATTACTTCGTCTAGTCAAAATAGACTAGACTCGTATTGACGAGCCAGTTATTTTAATTAAATCAAAACAAAAAAATGAAAACTCAAGATACTAAACAAACCATTGGACTTTTCGGATTTGGCGTGGTGGGCGAAGGCCTTTACAACGTGCTACAGAAGAGTCCGGCTACTAAAGCCAAAATAAAATCGATTTGCATTAAGGAGCCCGAAAAAGAACGTTCCATTGCAAAAGACGCTTTTTGCACAGACTATAATACTATACTCAACGACCCCGAAATTAACCTAATTGTTGAGCTAATTAGCGATGCCGAAGAGGCCTATAAAATTGTTAAAACAGCATTACTATCGGGCAAAAGTGTGGTATCTGGCAATAAAAAGATGTTGGCTCACCATCTGGAAGAACTCATTGACATTCAAAACAAAAACGGTGTCGCCCTGCTTTACGACGCCTCGGCCTGTGGCAGTATTCCCGTTATTCGAAACCTCGAAGAATACTACGACAACGACCTGCTAGTTAGCATTACAGGAATACTCAACGGCTCGTCTAACTACATCCTCTCAAAAATTTTTAATGAGAATAGCACCTACGAGCAAGCACTGCATAAAGCGCAAGAGTTAGGTTTTGCCGAGGCCGATCCAACACTCGATGTAAGCGGACAAGACTCTCTAAACAAGTTAATTATACTAGCCGCTCATGGGTTTGGAACCATTGTAAACCCATCCGAAGTTTTCGTCCTAGGTATCGACAAGCTAAACAGCTTCGATATTCGGTACGCAAAGGAAAAAGAGCTAAAAATAAAGCTGATTGCTCAGGCTACCAAAATAAACGGCAACTCGTTTAGCCTACTGGTAATGCCCAAGCTGGTTACAGCCGACGATTACATATTTAATGTAGAGGATGAATACAATGGCGTGGTAATTCAAGGCGAGTTTTATGAGAAACAGTTTATGTTTGGCAAGGGGGCCGGTGGTTTCCCTACGGGTAGCGCTGTGCTATCAGACATTACAGCACGTATGCACGGTTATAAGTACGAATACAAAAAACGTAAGTACTTTGATACTCCTCAGTTCACCAACGATGTACAAATAAAAATCTACCTGAGATACAAAAACGTGATAGATTTTGAGCATTTTGATTTTGAGAGCATCGACGAGAAATACTCAAGCAAAGATTACAATTACGTTATTGGCACTATCACCCTAAAAAAACTGCATAAGGTGCAAAAGCTGATATCGAAGTTGGATGTGTTTGTGGCGTTCTTGGACGTACCTGAGAAAGTATAAAACAGTTGTCGGTTACCATAGTATTCAACCAACAACTGACAACTGACAACTGACAACAAAATGAATAAAACCCAAATAACAGAACTTGTCTCTCAGCGCATCCTAATTCTCGATGGAGCAATGGGAACGCAGCTGCAAAAGTATAAGCTAACCCAAGAGGATTTTCAGGGAGAACTTTTTGCAAATCATACCATACCGCTCAAGGGCAATAACGACATCCTATCGCTTACCCGCCCCGATGTGGTTGAGGAGATTCACCGTGCCTACCTTGAAGCGGGTGCCGATATTATTGAAACCAACACCTTTAATGCAACATCAATAGCGCAAGGCGACTATGGAACAGGGCATCTGGTACTCGAAATTAATCGTGTATCGGCCCAAATTGCCCGTAAAGTTGCCGATGAGTTTACAGCAGTAACCCCCAATAAGCCAAGGTTAGTTGCCGGTTCAATGGGGCCTACAAATCGCACGGCATCCATATCGCCCGATGTGAACAACCCAGCTTACCGAGCAGTAACATTCGACACCCTAGCCAATGCATACAAAGAGCAGGCGCTTGGGCTAATAGAAGGCGGTGTTGATATCCTACTGGTTGAAACCATTTTCGATACGCTTAACGCCAAAGCAGCGCTTTTTGCCATTGAACAAGTGGCAAATGAAAAAAATGTTGATATTCCCGTAATGGTATCGGGCACAATTACCGATGCCAGCGGGCGCACCCTAACCGGACAAACCCTACGGGCATTTATCGAGTCGGTGAGCCATTACCCACTATTTAGCATAGGGCTAAACTGCGCAATGGGTGCTGAGCAGCTAATTCCATACATTGAGGAGTTGGCTGCCAATACCGAGTTTATGGTAAGCGCTCACCCCAACGCTGGGCTACCCAACGAGCTGGGCGAGTACGACCAATCGGCTCGCGAAATGGCCAACCTAATTGAGCGAATGCTCGCCAAAGGTCTGATAAATATTATTGGGGGTTGTTGTGGCACATCACCCGAGCACATTAAGCACATTGCTAAGGCAGTAGAGGGCTACAAACCCCGAACAGCATCCCAACTACCCAGGTACACTCGTCTTAGCGGATTGGAGTTACTCGAAATTCGTCCCAATACTAATTTTGTAAACATTGGCGAGCGCACCAACGTGGCAGGTTCTCGAAAATTTGCAAGGTTAATAGCCGAAAATAAATACGAGGAAGCCATTGCCGTAGCTCGTCAGCAGGTAGATGGCGGAGCACAAATTATCGACATTTGTATGGACGATGCCATTATTGATGGCGAACAGGCAATGGTAACGTTTTTAAACTACCTTGCCTCTGAGCGCGATATTTGCAAAGTGCCGTTTATGATCGACTCATCGCGATTTAGCATTATTGAGGCTGGGCTAAAATGCGTTCAGGGTAAGAGTATTGTGAACTCCATAAGCCTGAAAGAGGGCGAAGAGAAGTTTGTTGAACAGGCCAGAATAATTAAAAGTTATGGCGCTGCCATGGTGGTTATGCTTTTTGATGAAAAAGGACAGGCCGACAACACCGAGCGAAAAATAGAAATTGCCCAACGAAGTTACAAAATCCTTACCCAAAAAGTTGGTGTAAATCCTTGCGACATAATTATCGATCCTAACGTGCTGGCGGTAGGCACGGGAATGAAAGAGCACGCCAACTATGCGGTTAGCTTTATTGAATCGACCAAATGGATTAAAGAAAACCTACCTTACACCAAGATTAGCGGAGGCGTTAGCAACCTATCGTTTGCATTTAGGGGTAACAATACGGTTCGCGAGGCCATTCACTCCGTTTTTCTCTTTCACGCCATAAAAGTTGGTATGGATATGGCCATAGTAAACCCATCGCAGCTGCAGGTTTACACCGAGATTGAGCCCAAACTACTTGAACTAACTGAAGATTTGGTGCTAAACCGAAGGGCCGATGCAACAGAAAGACTTTTAAACTACGCCCAAAACATAAAAGACGATAAAACCGACACCAGCAAGACCCTTGAATGGCGAGGCTGGCCCGTTGCCAAACGCTTGGAACACGCGCTGGTTAAAGGCATCACAGAATTTATTAATGATGATGTAAACGATGCGCTACAGACATACAGTTCGGCTCTTCAAATAATTGAGGAACCGCTGATGGATGGTATGAAAACCGTGGGCGAGCTGTTTGGCTCGGGCCGTATGTTCCTGCCACAGGTTGTAAAAAGCGCCAGGGTAATGAAAATGGCAGTGGGCATTCTCGAACCCATAATGGAACAGGAAAAACAGTCCGTTTCGCGCGGCAAAATACTACTAGCTACTGTTAAAGGCGATGTTCATGACATTGGTAAAAACATTGTAAGCGTGGTGCTGGCCTGCAACGGATTCGAAATAATTGACCTTGGCGTTATGGTTCCTTGCGAAAAAATTATTGAAGCAGCCATCGCCCACAAGGTAGATATTATTGGACTTAGCGGGCTTATAACCCCATCGCTCGACGAGATGACCTACATAGCTGCAGAAATGGAGCAAAACCAAATGCAAATACCCCTATTGGTAGGTGGTGCAACCACATCGAAATTGCATACGGCGCTAAAGATCAACAATAAATACAGCGGCGGTGTGGTTCACATTAAAGATGCTTCGCAGGCAAGCGAGGTAGCCGTTAAGTTACTATCGCCAAAACACAAAGCCGACTTTTTAAAAAAGATTAGCAACAATTACAATCAAGCCATAGCAAAGCATACAGCAAAATCAACAACACTTATTTCGCTTGCCAATGCTCGTAATAATAGCTTAGAGTACGATGGCAACCAATATCAACCTAAAAAGCCTAAGTTTTTGGGTGTACAAACCTTCAGCAGCTACTCGCTAAACGAGCTAAGAGAGTATATCGACTGGACATTCTTTTTCTACTCATGGGAAATTAAAGGAAAATATCCGCAAATACTTACCGATGCCGTTAAGGGAACTGAAGCCACTAAGCTTTATAACGATGCCAATGCGCTGCTCGACAAAATTATTGAGCAAAATTTACTTAAGGCCAATGGAGTTATAGCTATTGTTCCAGCAGCATCGCAAGGCGATGACATTTTGATTTACGAAGATGAGTCGAGAAAAAAAGTTCAGCACATTCTACCTCAGCTCAGAAATCAAGAGCCTAAGGCCGATGGTGAACCAAACCTATGCCTAGCCGATTATTTGGCACCTGCCAACTCGGGAATACCCGATTGGATTGGCTTTTTTGCCGTATCGGCAGGTTTTGGAGCCAATGAGCTGGCAAACGGGTATGCCGCCCAAGGCGACGACTACAATGCGCTAATGGTAAAAATATTGGCTGACAGGCTAGCCGAGGCCTATGCTGAAGTTTTGCATAAAAAAGTACGCCAAGAAGTATGGAACTACGCCCCTAACGAACATTTTGGGCCAAACGAACTGCTCAAGGAGAAGTACCAAGGCATTCGACCCGCTCCGGGTTATCCTGCCTGCCCCGATCACAGGCAAAAGGCAACCATTTTCAGCATACTTAATGCAGAGCAAAACGCTAGCATACAGCTAACCGAAAGCATGATGATGGTACCCGCCGCATCGGTATCGGGATACTACTTTGCTCATCCGCAATCAAAATATTTTAACATAGGTAAAATTGACCAAGAGCAACTTGACGATTACTCTCAACGCATGGGCAGAGATACTATAGAAACAGAAAAATTCATACCTAATAACATAGAACACTGATGACACTGATATTGCTGATTTTCGCAGATTACTAAAATAAATTTTATTCGTGTTCATCTGTTTAATCCGCGTCATCCGTGTTCTATAGAAATGATAAACAATGACAATTCCAGAACATCTAAATAACCTAAAGGGAGCACCCATTTCCTTCGAATTACTTCCTCCGGTTAAGGGAAGTAGCATCGATACCATCTTCTCAACCCTCGATCAGCTATTGGAGTTTGCACCACCCTACATCAACATAACATATCATCGCGAGGAGCTAACCTACCTCACCCAGAATGGACGAAAGGTTCCAGCAGTTGTCCGTAAGCGCCCAGGAACGGTGGGCATTGCAGCTGCAATAAAAGGAAAGTATAAGGTTGATGTTGTACCGCATATCATTTGTGGAGGGTTTTCGCAACGCGAAACAGAAGAAGCGTTAATCGATCTCGACTTCTTGGGTATCCGTAACCTGCTTGTGCTCCGTGGCGATGGTGATAAAATTACGGGCAAGTTTGAACCTCGCCCCGAAGGCCATCGGCATGCGGTTGAGCTACTTCAGCAGATTATAAGACTGAACAAAGGCGACTATCTTGAAAAATATGTTGAGAACCCCTCTCCTACCCATTTTTCGGTTGGTGTGGCAGGTTACCCCGAAAAGCATCAGGAATCGCCCAACTTAGATGCTGACCTTTTCCACCTTAAGCAAAAGGTTGATGCTGGCGCCGAGTACATTGTAACCCAAATGTTTTTCGATAATGAGGTGTACTTTAGCTTTGTTGACCGATGCCGAAAGGCTGGGATTACTGTACCCATTATCCCGGGGCTAAAACCTGTTGCCGTAAAAGAGCATCAGAATATATTGCCCCGCATGTTTGGGGTTACAATTCCTACCGACCTATCAAAAGCCATGTCGAAATGTGCAACTAACAAAGATGTTTGGCATCTGGGAGTTGAATGGTGCACTACCCAAATAAATGAATTACTGGCTAAAGGTGCACCAATTATTCATTTATATACTATGGGTAGGGCTGAGAATATAGTCGCAATTGTAAAGAATATTGCATAAAATAAGGCCGCTCTATTTGAGCGACCTTATCTTACACAAAAGATATTAACTGCTACCGTTTCAGCTCAATATCCCTATTTATTTCAATCATGTCCACATCGGTTGAGTAGTCGCCTATTAAATGCTTAGCAAAGTAGTCGGCTGTTAACCAGAAGTGGTACTCCATCATATTTCCGTAGCCATGTCGTTGCCCTGGATACATAAAGAAATCGAAGCGTTTGTTGGCTTTAATAAGCGCATTAGCCATTCGTATGGTTCCTCCCGGATGCACATTATTATCAATCTCGCCTGTAGTGAGCATTAGCTTACCCTTTAAATTTTTGGCTAAATCGGAGTTCCGATCTATGCTATACTCAAACTTGGTTCCTGCGGTATCGGTTATCTCCTTAACTCCATGGTGCTTCTCGCTCCACCAACGATTATATATATTATTCTCATGGTTTCCGGCATTGGACACAGCCACCTTAAAGAAATCGGGGTAAACTAGCATGGCTGCAGTTGACATAAAACCTCCACCGGAGTGGCCATGAATTCCTACTTTACTAATATCGATAAATGGGTGTCTGTTTGCCAGCTGCTCAACGGTGGTTTTTTTGTCGGCCAATCCGTAATTACGCAAATTGCCATAGCCATAGTTGTGATACCACTTTGAACGATCGGGATGCCCACCTCGATTACCAACCGTTACAACAATAAAGCCCATTTGTGCCAACCTATCCGTTCTGTCCATTCGGGTTGAGAAAGACTTATCAACCGCCTCAGTTTGTGGTCCAGGATATACATACATAATTATTGGGTAAAGCTTTGTTGAATCGAAATTATAGGGCTTATACATTACGCCGTATAAATCGGTTATGCCATCGTCGGCCTTAACCTGAAAAGGCTCGGGGAATTTGTAACCTGATGCAAACAGCAAACTTAAGTCGGCCTCCTCTAAATCCATAACCTTTTTACCGTTACTGTCCCTTAGCTCCGATTTGGGCGTTGTATTAACCCTTGAGAAGTTATTCACAAAAAACCTATTATCATCATCCATTGAAACGCTGTGGTTATAATCTCCAGGGTTTAATAGTTTTAAACCAGATCCATCAAAGTTTATTCGATACAAATGCTCGTAGTAAGGGGCTTCGTTTTGCTGAACCCCATGAGCAGTAAAGTATAGCACTCGGTTTTTCTCGTCAACCTCAACAACCCGTTCGGCATGGTATGGACCCGATGTAATCTGATTTTTCATTTTTCCCTGTGCATCGAACAGGTAAAAATGCGCCCAACCATCGCGCTCCGACCAGTGAATTAGCTCTTGTCCATTATTAACAAGAGTAAGTGGGCGGGTTTCAACATACGTATTTAGGCGTTCCTCAATTAGCACGGTTACCTCACCCGTTTTAGGGTTAGCCTTGCAAACATCGATGCGCTTTAAATCGCGTGAAGTACGAGTAAAATAGAAGTTGTTGTTTGAGTCGGAAAGCCATTTAGCGGCAACGTAGTCGTCGTCGCGCTCTTTCTGTTGGCGAGGTGCCCACTCCAACGACAAGGTTTGATCGGGAAAAGCATCGGCATTCACCTTAATAGGAAGCGAGTCGGCGAAATTAAAAACCAGCATCTCCTGAATTGGTGCTTCCTTTTCGCCAGGCATATGGTACTTATACGATTCGAGGGTTGGACGAGGATCGGAAAGCGATTTAATTACCCACAAATCCTTTACATTTCGCATATCGGAGCGGGTTAGCGCTATCATTTCCGAATTGGGCGACCAAAGCACCCATGCACCTTTTCGCTTATCCTTGTTCTTTTCCTTTTCCACGTTATCCTCACCTCTTCGGCCCGAACCGTAGCTGTAATCCTCTTCACCATCCCAGGTTAGCTGGTGCTCAACAATAGTTGAATCCTTTTCATCCTCTAAAGCTTTTTCGTAATTCTCCTTATCCATCCAGTAAAGGTTGTGGTTTCGGGCAAAAACTACCTTTTCGCCATTGGGCGAAATGCTTGCCCAATCGGGTTTATCCTTTGGTTTTTCGAAATCGCTAAGCATTGTAAGCTTTGCCGTATTCAGATTATACTCAAAGAACCAAGTTTTCTTTTCGGTTTTTCCGTTACCCTTTTTCTTCTTTTTACCTTGCTCTTCGGTCATATCATCTTCCTCGTCATCCTTCTTATCCTCATCAACCAAAGTGCTCTGTATGGAGAAACGAATAACATCCTCATTATCCAAAAATTTTAATTCTTTTATTGGGATATTCTGCGCATCGAATGGGTCGAGGGTTAACCTCGAAATATCGGCGGCCATTTTAACATTGTCGAACATTAGCTTTTTAGTCTTTTTAACAGGATCGACAATGTAGTAGCTTTCACCCTCAGAAGTTTTGTACGAGTACCAAAAGCGAGTACTATGCTTAAGCCAATGCGCATCAACCGAGGTGCTAAACACCATCTTTTTAAGCCTATCGGGCGAGAATCGTGATGCTAACTCGTAATTGGCTTTGGTTACTGGAACTACTTGTCCAAATAGCAATGTGCATCCCAAAGCAAGGTTAAAAAAGGATAGTAAGAAAAGTTTTTTCATCAGAATATCTGTTAATTAAAAATTAATTCGAGAGTATCAGCTTTTTAGATAGCTCGATAATGCTAATGGTTTAATGCTGCGCTTAAGATAGTAAAAATGCAAAAGCCGTTTAATCGAATGCTGACTAAACGGCTTCAGGAAATAAAAAGAAATAATTCTATTTTAGTTTTGCGCTTCCGTATTTTACCCTAACACTAACCGATGCATCAGGATTTTCGCTTTCGCCTACCCTACCATTTACCGATAGCTTATTATTGCTATCAATACGGTTAACCCTTGCGGGTGTATTATAGGATATTCCCCCGTAGGAAGCTTCTCCATCAATTTCGAACGAAATGCCTTCGGATATAGGTGCATATAAACTTGCATAGCTACCTTTGAATGAAATTCTGTCGAATTGGTCGTTAACATTCTCAATGCGAACATCGCCATACTTGGTTTCAATATCAAGCTTTTTGCCTAACCAGTCGAGTTTATATGTAGTATAACCACTGGTTCCCACAAGGTTGCTTATTCGCCCAAGTTTATATGTATCATACTTCGACTCAACAACCACCGAGCTTACCTCATCGATTGCAACGTTGGTGTACTTGCTAAGTATAACAATTGCCTTTGCCTTAACAATATCCAAAGCTCCATACTTTACATCAAAGCGCATCCAATCGAGTTCATCAATTGAAGCATTTCCGTAGCCAATAGTTATCATGCTTAACGGATCGTCGCTGCCATAAATAATCCTGTTGGCCTTTAGGTTACCGTATTTTATGTTGATACTAGAGTGCCCCGTAAGCTCATCGATAAAAATATCGCCAAATTTATTCTTCAGCTCAACATCAACGCTACTCGGCATTTTAATCCGATAGTCAATTTTAAGCTCTTTGGACGAGCTGCCAAAATTGAAATTGGTGAATGACTTCATTAGCTTTTCATCAATTTGCGTAACGCCTCGCACCTGATCGCCTTGCTGCTCAAGGGTAACGCTAATTGCCGAAAGCATTCGCTCAGCCCTCTCCTTATTTGAGTGTTCAACAGTTATTACAACCTCAATGCTAATGCTATTCTTCTCCCAATTCTCAATGCTAACCAAGCCAAACCTATTGTCGATGAAGAGCGAAGAGCTGGTTGTAATACTAAACTCTTTACTAACATTCTTGGTTAGCTCAGCAGCTTTAGCATCTTGTAAATTAACCGAAACGGCAACAAAAAGGGCTAAGCCTAATAACTTCACTAATAATCTGGTTTTCATAATTTATAATATTAGAATTGCTGATTTACTACTTTGGTTTCACTTAAACTTGTTATAATACCCTCTAAAACGGCAAGTTGCGATTGATAATATCGGCTTATAACAAATGACGCTCGTTCGGGTTTTGGACTTTGAGCGAGTTCACTTAGCATTGTATCATAGCTATCGTTAAGCTCATTAAGGGTTAGTTGAATTTCAGCCTTAAGAGGGTCGCTATCGCCTGAGAGCATCTTATTAATAATCTGCTGTTTTTGGCTCACCTGATACTGGTACGACTGGTTACTCTGTAAAAGTTCGGGCGAGAGGGT
>NPIE01010341.1_pt1 | contig 13263 bp, 13 predicted proteins | sample 8637661 | NCBI WGS metagenome assembly NPIE01 (sample SAMN07420842, study PRJNA396082) | bioreactor metagenome | isolation source: sample BA12 brine-fed electro-methanogenic bioreactor BA | place: Japan: Kochi | collected 2016-12-09 | reverse complement strand
ACCTCCAGACATTCCGCCAGCGCGGCCAGGACCGGGCTGACCTCGTCCGGGGCGGCCCCGCCCTTGTCGTCGATTCCGGTCAGGAGGCTGTCCTCCTCGCCCAGGTGCAGGTCCGAGAGGCAGACGTATTTGATCGGGCTCATCTTTCCCCCTCCTCCAGTTTTATGATTAATAATCATATCAAACATTTTAATGACACTTTCAGACTGCGATCAAGAAATATTATCTGAATTCGAACCATGTGTTCCCATTATTTGGATTTTGTCCGGGGGAGAAACTTTTTCGATGAATCCCCGTGGCCAGGCCTCCCGGACGGCCTTGGCGGCGGGAAAAACGCACGCCCGAAATTGATCTATCCGGCCGATCGGGCTATGCTTTGTCCTGTTGTCGATAAAGGTTAAAAATATCCGTTTATGTCCAGAGTCGTTTTCATCTTTTTCGCCCTGGCGGTCCTTCTGATCCCCTCTCCTGCCGGGGCCGGGGAGCGGCCCTGCCAGGTCGGGTGGACAGCCTTTGAGGAGCGGGATTACAAGGCCGCGGCCGAGCATTTCAGCCGTTGTCTGGAGCGCGATCCCGACAATGTCCTCCTCCTGGTCCTGCGGGGGCTTTCCTACAACGAGAGGGGGGAGTACGACCGGGCCGAGAGGGATTATGAGCGGGCCCTGGAGCTGGACCCGGAAGAGGCCGGGGTCTATCTTCTGCCCGGGGCCTTCGGGCCCACCAACAGGGTCTTCTGGGGGACGGAGAGGGCCCGGGGCGGCGACTGAGTCCGGTCCGGATGGAAACCTGTTCAGGGAAGGGACGATGGCGGAAAAGGGAAACGGCGGGGAGAACGTTCTGGCGATCGACGTGGGCACCCAGTCGGTCAGGGTCATGGCCTTCGACGCCCGGGGGGCCGTGGCCGACGGGGTCCGCCTGGAGTACGACCAGCCCTATCACTCCCCCCGGCCCGGCTGGGCCGAGCAGGACCCGGACCACTACCTCATCAAGACCGGCGAGGCCTGCCGGAGGCTTTGGAGCCGGGGCAAGGTGCGCCCCGAAAGCCTGTCCGGGCTGGCCCTGACCACCCAGCGGGGGACCGTGATCTACCTGGACGGGCAGGGCCGGCCGCTCCGGCCGGCCATCCTCTGGCTGGACCAGCGCGGGGCCGGAAAGCTGCCCCGGCTCCCCCTCCACTGGCGGCTGATCTTCAACCTGGGCGGGCTGGCCCCCACGGTCCGTCATCTCATGGCCGAGGCCGAAACCAACTGGGTCCGGGAGAAACAACCCGACATCTTCAGGAAATCGAGGACCATCTGCTTTCTGTCAGGGTATCTCAACTACAAGCTGACCGGGAGGATGGCCGATTCCATCGCCAATCAGGTGGGCTACCTGCCCTTTGATTATAAACGCCAGCGTTGGGCGGGGCCCCGGGATTTCAAATGGCAGGTGATGCCGGTGACCCCGGGTATGCTGCCTGAACTGATACCGCCTGGTGAACAGATCGGAACCCTGCTGCCTGAGGCGGCGGCGCACCTTGGCCTGCCGGGTGGACTGCCCGTCATCGCCGCGGCATCAGACAAAGCCTGCGAAATTCTCGGCTCCGGCGGTCTGTCTCCGGAGACCGGCTGCATGAGCTATGGAACCACGGCCACCATCAACACCACCAATGCCCGCTATGTGGAACCCACCCGGTTCATGCCGCCGTATCCGTCTGCCCTGCCCGGCCACTACTCCACCGAAGTCATGATCTATCGGGGTTTCTGGATGGTGAGCTGGTTCAAGCGGGAATTCGGGCTACGTGAGCAAAAGCTGGCAGAACAGAAAGGCATTGAACCCGAAGCCCTGTTTGACGAACTGGTGAATGCGGTGCCGCCAGGCTCCATGGGTTTGATGCTACAGCCCTACTGGAGCCCCGGCGTGCGCCAACCTGGCCCGGAAGCCAAGGGGTCCATTATCGGCTTTGGCGACGTGCACACACGAGCTCACGTCTATCGGGCCATACTGGAAGGGCTGGCCTACGCCTTGAAGGAAGGCAAGGAACGCATCGAGAAACGCAGCGGCCAGGCTATCAAGCGGCTTCGAGTGGCAGGCGGCGGGTCCCAGAGTGATGCGGCCATGCAATTGACGGCTGATATATTTGGATTGCCGGCGGAACGCCCGCATACCTATGAAACCTCCGGACTGGGAGCGGCTATTGATGCCGCCGTGGGGCTGGGATTACACCCGGATTTCGACACGGCGGTACGGGCTATGACCAGGACCGGCCGGGTATTCGAGCCCAACCCGGAAGCATCTGCGCTTTATCAACGTCTCTACCGGGAGGTTTATCAGGATATGTATCCTCGCCTGCAACCACTGTACAAAAAGATCCGGGAGATTACCGGCTATCCGCGCTAGCCCTTTTGGTGACTTTTTATTCAGAGGAGCCTATAATGATGAAAATTCATCAACGGAGGCCAGGGCATGCCAGAAGCTGTTAGTGCAGCACCGGAAACCAGCGATAAAGCTCTGCTGTCCAAAGCCCTGCTGAACGCAGCCAAAGCCTTTGGTTTGCCACAAGCGGAAATCGCGGCCGTGGTTGGCCGCAACCGCACAGGTTTGACCCGCGACGGCATTGATCCGGCCAGTAAGTCGGGTGAACTGGCACTGTTGTTTATCCGGCTTTACCGCAGCGTCTATGCACTGACCGGCGGTGAACGGGAGGCCATGACCCATTGGCTGAACACGCCCAACCACTATTTTGAGGATACACCCAGACAAATGATCCAGAGCACGGAAGGCCTGGTTCGGGTGGTTCACTACCTGGACGCCATGCGGGGGCGGATTTGAACTATCGGGAACGGATTGCCCAGTCCATCACACCGCTGCAAGGCAACCTGTTTCGGGTGGTGGAAAGTCAGGAAGACATCGCGACGGCACGCATCGTAGACAGTATGCAGGAACAGAATCGACTGGAGGAACTGCTGGAAAGCAACAAACCACCGGTGCCCGGCACGGCCCGAAAACGCCATTACCTGCTGACCACCCCGTTCCGCTACCCGCCCCTGAAATACGGCTCACGTTTTGGCCGCAGTTTCGAACCCAGTCTGTTTTACGGAGCCATGAGCATTCCCACGGCTCTGGCGGAAACCGCGTTTTATCGGTTTGTATTCATGAGCCATCTGAAAGTCCCGTTCAAGCGCCCGTTAACCACCTTGCATACGGTGTTCAGCGCCCGATTCCGCACGGAACGAGGTGTTCGGCTGCAGTCTGAACACTGGCAGGATCTGCATCATACGCTGGCAGATCCAGTCAGCTACCGGGAAAGCCAGGCCTTGGGTACCGACATGCGCAGCCTGCAAGTGGGCGCCTTCCAGTTTCTCTCAGCCCGCGCTCTGCAGGCAGGCCTCTATGAGCTCCCCGTCCATCCGGACAACGGCGTCGAAGGCGTCAATGTAGCTTTGTTCAATGCCAGTGTGTTCCGGGACGCCGCCCCCAGAAGTTATCAAAAACTGATTGCCGTGACGTCGCCCAGCCAGGTGTCCATGAGCCTGTCGGAGCCGGATGGCAGCAAGCAGGTTTACGAATTCAGCCTGGACCAGTTTCTGATAGAGGGCGAACTGCCTCAGCCGGCGCCGTAGCTTCTGCCGTTTCTCTCTCCTGAAGATCGGTCTGCCAGCCGCCTCCCAGCGCCTTGTACAGATCCACCGCTGCAATCAGCCGATTCAACCGCACCTGGCTGAGCTGCTGCCGGGCATCAAACACCGTTCGCTGGCTTTCCAGCAGGGTGAGCAAGTCATCTGCCCCTTCCCGATAGCGCACTTCGGTCAACCGTAAGGTCTCTTCCGCCTGAGCGAGAATACTCTGTAACCGCTGCTCCTGGTCCAGATACAGCGCTTCTCTGTCGAGTGCATCCCCTACTTCCTGGAATGCCGAGAGCAGGCTGGCACGGTAATTCTCCAACAAAGCCACCCGCCGGGATTCCGAAATGGCCACATTGTTGCGACGCTGGCCTCCATCAAACAGAGTCTGGCTGAGGGCAAGCAGGCCATTGGCGGTTTGCAGTGGGTCTGCCAGGCTTAAAAAGCTGTTGGTAGAGAAGCGAACCGCGCCGCTGAGCGACACCGATGGCATCAAGGCCGCCCTGGCCTGCTCGACGTCCGCACTGGCGGCCATCAGCCGAGCCTCCTCAGCCGCCAGGTCCGGTCTTCGGGTAACCAGGCTAGCCGGCGTTTCCGGGTTGATCTCCGGCACTTGAACCGCAAGTAGCCCAGCCTCCGGAATCTCTTCCGTAAACGGATAATCCCCGATCAGTAGCCGCAAAGCCGCTAACCGTTGCCGGGCCTGATACTCCAGTGGCGGCACCGCATTCTTCAGGTTCAGTACGGAGGTTTGCTGGCGGGACAATTCCGAGCGATCGGCCACACCGTTACGATACCGGGCCTCGACGAGGGCCAGTGTTTTTTCACCCAGTTCCAGATTCCGACGCGCAATATCCACGCGCTGCTGCAACTGCTGCCATTCGAACCAGGTACTGGCTACCGAGGCCACCAGTGTCATTCGGGCGGCGTCATAGTCATACTCCGAAGCCTGGAAACCCGCGAGAGCCCCGGCTTCCGCGGCGGACAGGCGACCCCAGAGATCCAGCTCGTAGTCAACCGACAGCCCGAGGCTACTCGAACCACTCGTGACACGATCCTGGCCGGAGGTCTCGCTTGCCTGTTTACCCGTGCTTCCCGACGCACCAAGGGTCGGCAGCAAGGCAGCTCCGGCGTTGCGCAACTGCAAATCTGCCTGAATCACTGCCTGAGCGGTGGCAGCCAGATCCGGATTATTCGAAAGTGCCCGGTCTATTAAACGGTTGAGTTCTTCATCATCGAAGGAATACCACCAACGCGCACTAACCGCTTCGCTGGCGCCAGCCCCGATGTTCCATTGGGCCGGCGGATTCACCGGCCGCTCGATGGGTTGTGGCTGAAAGCCGGCACACCCGGTCAACAACACCGACACCAGTGCAATATGGCGAACGCTCATAACATTACTCCGAGGCCAGGGCATGAACAGGGTCCAGATGGGCGGCCTTACGGGCGGGCAGAAACCCGAACACCAGGCCTGTGGCAAAAGCGCAACCAAAGGCCAGAGCCATGGGTAGCAGCGTCATGTGAATGGGTGTACCCAGAGAGCCAATAATCCGGGTTGCGCCAATGCCGATGACAACACCAATCAACCCGCCTATGGCCGATACCAGCCAGGCCTCGGTCAGAAACTGCTGCAGGATATTCCACGCCCGGGCACCGGTGGCCATGCGAATACCGATTTCGCGGGTACGTTCAGTGACGCTCACCAGCATGATATTCATCACCCCGATGCCACCCACAAGGAGGGAAATTGCTGCAATAGAGCCCAGCAACCAGGTGAGTGTATTCTGGGTTTCCGAAATGGTTTCAATCAATGAAGCCATGTTGCGGATAGTAAAGTCCTCAATGCCATGGCGGGCCATCAGAGTGTCGTGGATGAGGGCTTCGATCTCATCCATACGATCGATGTCGGCCACAGCCACGGTGATGTTGCGCAGGTGCGTTTGCCCGAAAATGCGCAGGCTGCCCGTGGTGTAGGGAACAAACACCACATCGTCCTGGTCCTGTCCCATGGGAGAGGCGCCTTTTTCACCCATCACGCCAATCACCTGAAACAGCACGTTGTTAACCATCAGGTGTTTGCCAAGGGGGCTTTCGTCAGGAAACAGAGCGTTGGCGGTGGTTTTGCCCAATACCGCTACGGCTGCGTAACTGGCTTCATCCTGGGCGCTGAAGAAGGTGCCCTCAACAACAGGCCACTGGCGGGCCACCGGGAACCGGAAGGAGGTGGCATTGATCTCAGCCGAGTGATCCCGGTTGGAATAGCGCAGCGTCTGGCCGCCAGTAAGCTCAGGTATTGCTGCAAGAACACCCTCTATCTCATTGATTGCTTTGAAGTCAGATGGTACCAGTGTGGTCACGCTCCAGCGCCCACCCCGCTGATCGGGACCACCCGGGCGCACCAGCAGCAGATCACTGCCCATGGTGCTGATTCGGTCGACGACATCCTTTCGGGCCCCCTCCCCGATCGCCAGCATGGTGATCACCGAGGCAACACCGATCACGATGCCAAGCAGTGTCAACGCCGTCCGAAACAGGTTGCTGTGCAGGGAACGCACAGCGCTTTTCAGGGCCTCCTGCCAATCCCCAAGACGAGAGTGGCGACGGCCATTCTCGTCAGTTTCTGGTATTTGCGCGGATGGCATTTCGGCGCCGGTGTCCTCAACAAGCTCACCATCGGCAATGCAGATCTGACGGCGGGCCACTTTTGCCACGTCGGGATCGTGGGTAATCAAGATGATGGTATGGCCTTGTCTGGAAAGATCGGTTAACAGCCGGATCACTTCCTGGCTGCTTTTGCTGTCCAAAGCACCAGTCGGTTCGTCTGCGAAGATTAACTGGCCGCCGTTCATCAGGGCCCGGGCAATTGACACTCGCTGTTGCTGGCCACCGGATAACTGGGCCGGCCGGTGGGACAGGCGCTCGCCCAGCCCGAGCCCGGTGAGTAACCGTTCCGCCCTTGCATGCCGCTCGGCCGGCGCCATACCGGCATAAATTGCCGGAATCTCAACATTCTCCCGGGCAGTCATTCCAGGCAGCAGGTTATAGCTCTGGAACACAAAACCGAAGGCATCGCGCCGAAGCCGTGCCAGTTCGTCCCGGTCCAGGGCAGACACGTCCCTGCCATTGAACCGGTACTGGCCAGCGCTGGGCTGATCCAGACAGCCGAGGATGTTCATCAGGGTAGATTTGCCGGAGCCCGATGGCCCCATGATGGCCACAAACTCACCGGGCCAGATTTTCAGATCAATGCCCTTGAGCACAGGAACCGCCAGTTCGCCCTCGCCAAAGGATCGGGTAATGCCTTGAAGCTCAATCAACGGCCGGGGGCTCATCTCAGCATACCCCGAAAGGCAGATCTGCCCTCACCCTGAGCGGCCCGTGGATCACGGTTTGCGAGCACCACCTGATCGCCCTCGCTCACCCCGGACCGCACCTCCACGTATACCCGGTTGCTGATGCCGGTTTCGATGTCCCGAATCTGTGGCTGCCCCTTTGCATCCAGGACCTTGATCTGGTTTCTCGCCACCGCACTGACTGGCACCCGCAATACATTCAGTGCCTCCTCCTGAATAAAGAACACCTGGGCTGTCATCTGGGGCAGCAACCGCCCCTCCTGGTTATCCACCGTAAACAGGGCGTTGTAGAGCACCACGTTGTTGGTTACTTCGGGAGTTGGCTCGATGTACTGCAACTCTCCGTAGAGCTTATGCTCGGCATCGCCGAGTGTGGTGAAGTACACCCGCATGCCCGGTTGCAGCTTGCCAACGTCGGCCTCAGACACCTGGGCCCGCACCCGCATGGTGCTCAGATTGGCAATGCGCATAAGCAACGGCGCGGTCTGGCTCGCGTTCAGGGTTTGCCCCTGGCGGGCTTCGATGGATACGACAGTGCCATCCATCGGCGCATAGATGCGGGCATAACCCAGATTGGCTTCTTCAGCCCTCAGGGTGGAGGAGGTCTGTTCTATCTGTGCCTCAAGCATGGCCAACTGCGCGCGGGCAGACGCTAACGATGCTTCGGCAGTCTGCAGGGATTCCCGTGTGGTCGCATCTTCACGCCACAGGTTCTGCTGGCGCTGGAACTGGATCTCGGCGAGCCGCAGCTGGGCCTTGCGATCGGCTAGCTGGGCCTGCTGGTTCTTCAACTGGGCGCGGGTGGCATCCACTTTCGCCACATACACGGTAGGGTCGATTTCCGCCAGCAGATCGCCGGTGCTAACGGGTTGGCCCACTCGTACGTGAATCAGCTCCAGCTGGCCGGAAACCTGTGCACCCACATCCACATAATTACTCGGCTCAAGCACGCCGGTGGCCGAAACCAGGTTCTGGATGTCGCCTCGCCCCACCGCCACGGTATTCAAAGCCGGTTCATTGCCGTTAGCATTGCGGGCGTACCAAACGACAGCGAAGGCTATCGCGCACAGCACACACAGAAATCCAACCCACTTCAGCCAGCGATGCCCGGCACGGGTAGCAGAGGCCATTCAGATATCTCCAAGAGTTCAAATCAGACCGAACCATAGAGAACTGAAACGGGAAAAAGAAGCCGGGGATCAGGGTTTTGCGAAACCTTTACACGAACGATGTCAGGCGCAAAGAGAATATAGGTTACAGCCCTCCTGCAGCGAGCTGGATAGCAATCGCAGCCATCATCAGGCCGATAACACCGTCAATCACACGCCACGCCGCAGGCCTGGCCAACCAGGGCGCCAGCCGGGAACCGGCCCAGGCCAGCGCGCCGAACCAAAGCACCGACGCGCTGCTGGCACCCGCCACGAACGTGGCCGGATCCGATTGCTGGGCTCCCACTGCTGGAATTAACAGTAACGTATCCAGGTAAACCTGGGGATTCAGCAAGGTGACAGCCAAGGTTGTCAGGATCACGCCTTTGACGGTGCTGCGCCGAGCTTCCCCTGCCGCCAGCGAAGCCCTCCCCTTCAGAACCCGATAGAACGCCTGTCCTGCCAGCAAACCAAGAAACCCAACGCCCAGCCATCTGAGCACATCCAGCGCCTCGGGCATGGCCATCAGTGCCGCACTCACGCCAAACATGCCCAGGGTGAACAGCAGGATATCCGAGGTCATACACAAACCTGCTGACCACCAATGGTGTTCACGACGAATGGCCTGGCTGAGAACGTAGGCATTCTGGGCACCAATAGCCACGATGATACCGCCACACACAACCAGGCCTGTCAGATAACTCTCAAACACCACTGCACTCCTTATGATTAATGGCGAAAGCCTACCCTGTTACCGCTATACTTGAAATTCATCCTGTTAATACCTGATAAGTTTTTCTTATGCTTGACTACAAATTGCTGGAAGCCCTCGCGGCCGTGGTCGACGCCGGCGGTTTTGACAAAGCCGGCGACATGCTGGGCATTAGCCAGTCCGCCATTTCTCAGCGAATTCGTACACTTGAAGTCAGGCTTGGCCAACCTGTGCTGGTGCGAAGCCAGACCCCAAGAGCAACGCCCGCCGGCCAGAGATTGCTTAATCATGTTCATCAGGTACGCTTGCTAGAACGCGATCTGACCGGTTCCATTCCCTCCCTGGCCGAACCAGCCACTCGATTTCGCGTCGCGCTCAATGCGGACAGCCTCGCAACCTGGTGGGCGCCTGCCGTCGGCGACTTCTGTACCGAAGAAGGAATACTTCTGGACATGGTGGTAGAAGACCAGGACGTAGGACTGCGGCGCATGCGCGAGGGCGACGTAGCCGCCTGCCTTTGCAGCAGCCCTCAGCCGGTTGCCGGCGCCCGGTGCATACCGCTGGGAGTGATGACGTATCTGCCATTGGCCACACCGGAGTATACCCGCCGCTATTTTCCAGACGGGCTGAACAACGGGAGCCTGCAATCCGCGCCTGCCATTGTGTTTGGGCCCAACGATCAACTCCAGCATCGGTTCCTGGCCCGGGTGGGCTATCAGGGCAAATTTCCGCACCACCTGTGCCCTTCATCCGAGGGCTTCGTAAAGCTTGCGCTGGCCGGCATGGGTTATGGAATGATTCCGGAAATTCAGGCCCGGGAGCATATCGAGGCAAATCGACTGGTTAGTATCGCCCCCGGCAGCGGCCTGGAAGTTCCTCTTTACTGGCACTTCTGGCGGCACGGTGGTGAGTTGATGTCCCGGTTAACGCGCAAACTGCAGGATTCGAGCGAGTTGGTTTGAGCGGTTTCCGGTGATCAGGGTATCTGCCTAGAAAAAATAGCTATGCAAACCATCCAGACAGGAGTACAGTGGCAGTCGTTGGAAAGATTTAGCAAAGCATTCATCAATAAGACGCATCCCTGTTGTTATAAGTAGTGTTCGTCCTGTTTTTGATCACGCCAGTTTTTATGTTTCCGCACACGGCTGACCTGCCCTCACAACGAGACCAGGCAGCACATTAAATGATTGAATTCAGGATAGTAAAATATGTCTACTGTTACCGGTACTGTTAAGTTCTTCAACGAATCCAAAGGCTTCGGCTTTATCACTCGTGAAGGCGGCCCGGACGTTTTCGTTCACTACAGCGCCATTCAGGGCGGCGGCTTCAAGACTCTGGCAGAAGGCCAGCAGGTTGAATTCACCGTGACTCAGGGCCAGAAAGGTCCTCAGGCGGAAAACGTAGTTGGTCTGTAATTAACAGCCCAGTACGATCAAAAAGGCAGCTTCGGCTGCCTTTTTTGTTGCCTGAAATTCCGTGTTAGTCCGTATTCATCCTTATTAGTACCATGGTCGGGCTCACCCTGAGCCACGCTAAGGCCTATAATGCCTGCTCGGGTGAATTCACTCCCCAGGCCCTCGAGGCTCAGCAAACCAGAAAAGGCCCACCATGTTTTCTGAACAGTTCTATTCCGTCCAGGACGGACGTATTGTGATTTCCGCACCCCAGGCCAGCTACTTTGCCAAAGAGATCGCCGGGGACTTCAATCCGATCCACGATCCGGACGCCCGTCGTTTTTGCGTGCCCGGCGACCTGCTGTTCACCATTGTGGTGTCCCGTTTCGGGCTCTCAGAAAATATGACCTTCAAGTTCCGTAACCTGCTTGGTGCCGAGGTTCCGCTTGAGTTCCGCGAAAGCGAAAATGGCGAAGCCATCAACGTTGTCGACGAAGCCGGTAAGGTCTACCTGGAAGTTACCCGTAAAGGCGCGCTAACCCGGGATGAACAGGTGATTGAAGAGTTCAGTCGGTGCTATGTTGCGGCGTCCGGGAAAAACTTTCCGCACACGCTCAAGCCCTTGATGGAATCACACGGGGTGATGTTCAATCCCGACCGGCCAATGGTGATGTATGAGAGCATGAGCCTGGCTCTCACACAGCTGGAGAACCCTCACCCAGACCTCGAACTGAACAACGCAGATCTGGAAGTTGCGGGTAAACGCGGCAACGTAACGCTTGAATACAACCTGCAGTCTTCCGGCGAAACCGTTGGCGAGGTTGCCAAGCGGCTGGTACTGGGCGGCCTTCGGGAGTACTGCCCTGAGGCCATGGCCGGCATCATCGAGGAATTTTACCGGCTCAAGGCGAGAGGCACCCGCTGGGGGATGGAAAGCGCTGATCAGCCGGCCGGATTGTAACGCTCCAACGTTTGCAGGCAGACATCCACGGTTACCGATAACGTTTTCAGCCCCGCAGCCCGGGCCCTGCCCTCCGCGCTTGCCCGGTAGAGGTGTGGGGTCATTGCCAATAAATCGGCAATGGGCTCGGCGCCGTCAAGGTGCACTGTAAAGCGTATGTCCTGGGTGCCGATTCGTCGAAATCCTTCTGGTACCGGAGCCACTTTACGGGAGTCTGCGCGAACTTCCGGGTAAACAATCTCCCGCAATTCCCTCAGATGATCCTGGCCGGCGTCTACCTGTACCAGTCGCCCGCCTGGCCTTAAAACCCGCGCAAACTCCGGATACACCGGAAACCCGAAGAGGCAAAGCACACGGTCGACTGAAGCTGGTAACACCGGCAGATTGGCATTGCTGCCAACCACCCAGCATGCGCGCTTTTCCCTGCGCGCAGCCGCCAGCACCGCCCACTTGGAAATGTCCAATCCGAGCAACGATAGTGAAATTTCACCGTTCGGGGACGCTAGTTGGCGCAGATAATAGCCCTCACCACAGCCGGCATCCAGGCAACTGAGTTCACTGCCGCTGGCAGCGCCGTTCAGGATTGCAGCCGACACGGCATCCGCAATCGGGCGATAGTATCCCGCCTCCAGAAAGCACTGGCGCGCGGCCACCATGGCTTTGCTGTCACCGGGTGCTTTCGAGCGCTTTTTCTGAACTGGCAGCAAATTTACGTAGCCCTGGCGGGCAATATCGAAGCTATGGCCCTGCGGACAGCGCCAGACTTTGTCTTCCCGCTGCAGCGGGTTGCCGTCGAGTGGACAGGCGAGAGAGTCAAAGGAAGTGATGTTCACTGAGCGTCCAAACGTTGGAAATGCCGGGCTATTCTATCAAGGAATACCCCATCAGGCTCGCAAACGGAGGAATGGCTTCCTATTCTTGTTGTGAACGACTGAAAAGCGCATAGATGCGTTCTCACCCACCGGGAGGAGTCTCGTCCGTCATGGATAATAAGAAGGACAGATCGTCGTCATCGTCACAATCGGAGCAAAGTGAACAAAAGTTCCATGAGTTGATTGAGAGCCTGCCGATGGTTGCCGTTCAGGGCTACGACCGGAATCGGAGGGTCATCTACTGGAATAAAGCCAGCACAAGACTATACGGGTACTCCAGAAATGAGGCTCAGGGAAAACGGCTGGAAGACCTGATTATTCCGGAAGCCATGCGCGAAGCCGTTATTGAGGCCCACACCAACTGGCTCGATCACAACATCAGCATTCCCGCAGAAGAACTGGCACTGAAACACAAGGATGGCCACCTGGTTCCCGTTTACTCCAGTCATGTCATGATCAAACAGGATACCGGCGAGTGCGAAATGTTCTGTATCGACATCAGCCTGGAAGAACAAACGCAAGCCAAGGCAGAACTGGTTCGCCGCGCCAGCTTTGATGATCTTACCGGGTTACCCAACCGACGCCTGATGGAATCTGAGCTTGAAAGCCGGCTGGCCGAAGCAGATCGCTGCAATCGCGAAGTTGCAGTGATCTTCATGGACCTGGACAACTTCAAATTGATTAACGATACCCTCGGCCACTATCAGGGCGACTCCCTCCTCAAATCGGTTGCCGACACCTTAAAGCAGGAATTGCGACACAGCGATCTGCTCTGCCGTTTCGGAGGAGACGAGTTCGTTCTGTTACTGTTCGATTTCCATGGCCCTGAAGGCATTCATGAATTACTTCAACGGCTGGTCAAGGCACTCGAAAGCAAGGTGCAGCTTCACGGTGATTGCTATCAGGTATCGGCGAGTTTTGGCGTCAGCCTGTACCCACACAATGGCGGCACCGCAGCGGAACTTATGGGCAACGCAGACGCGGCCATGTACCGGGCAAAGGAGATCGGAAAGAATACGGTCTGCTTCTACACCTCTAATATCAATGACCGGCTCGTCAAATACCAACAGATTACCGCCCTGCTCCGACAGGCACTGACGAATGGCGGATTGGAACTTTACTACCAGCCACAGATAGATCTGAGAACTGGCGGGACCACCTCCTGCGAGGCGCTGTTGCGGTGTTTCGACAAGGCATCAAACCTTGTCTCCCCGGCGACAT
>NPIE01003392.1_pt1 | contig 13266 bp, 18 predicted proteins | sample 8637661 | NCBI WGS metagenome assembly NPIE01 (sample SAMN07420842, study PRJNA396082) | bioreactor metagenome | isolation source: sample BA12 brine-fed electro-methanogenic bioreactor BA | place: Japan: Kochi | collected 2016-12-09 | reverse complement strand
CAACAGCCCCGATAATAATACCAACAACGATGGCAAATGCCAGAGGTATATGAAACGCAATCAGCAGAATTACAACGATGAGCCCATAGACCGTCCCTTCAACCGTGGGAGTGCTCAGGGCCCTAAAGTTCATCATCATATATTCTCATCATTCTGATACATAGACCTCTCCCCGGAATCTCCCCGAGGGTGCAATCTAAAAATCCCGACTCTTTTTGGAGAGACTGCATGTTCGATCAGCCTTTTTTTAATTCGGCGAGAATTGCCTGCTCAAGTTTTTCGGGAATGTCTTTCGAACCAACGAGCACTACCTTGCCTACAATGACCTCCGGGACACCGGGATTGCTGACTCCCAGCTTCTGATTGAGAGTTATGGAGAGCTCCTTGTTGGTCTCATTATGCCAGGTCTCCAGCATCTGGAACTCAACATCCGGATATTTCTGCGGAAGAGACTGCATGAACGGCATGATCTTTTCACAGTGCGGGCATTCCTGGCCATAGAAAAAGTACACGATTACCTTACCGGCAGAACCGGACCCCGCACTCTCCGGCAGTGTCTGGCTGGAAGTGATGCCGGGATAGACAAATGCAAGGGCTGTGCAAAGAAATATCGCTGCAAACAATAGTGCTGAAATTTTGATGATTTTATCCATAGGGGTAACTGGTCAGCGATATGAAGTTTGAATGATCTCGAGACCTTTTCCCACACAATTATACCCTCTCAATTTTAGTGTTTGGAATACTGATGCAAGCACTGCATATCTGTTGGTTCCTTTTGGTGATTTTGTACCTCCGCATACTTTTCGATACACGACATGGGGACGAATCGCTCTTTCTGCCTTGTTATTCGTCCCCTCAACATCGGGATTTGTGACAAACACAAACAGTTGATCCCGCTTTTTCAATATGGCTCTGGCAAATTTTTTACATTTCGATGTGCTGAATTCCCGATTTAATAGAGATTCAAGTTTCTTAAGCAGGTGTTCAACATCGTCCTGACTCCCCTTGTGCTCAAACCTCTTAGCCTCAACAAAGATCTCTTTCAACCCTGTATGGAGCATTTCCCCCTCCTCCCCACAGAGTTGAGCTCGTTCCTTTGAATCTCCAAGAATATGGAACCAACAGAGCTGTTGAGGTCGATTTCCAGTTACTCGCTCTAATTTATCATATGCTCTGAACCGGTCATGGATATCAACGCCATTCGGTTGCTCTCCCAACACTTCCAATGGCACTTCATGTCCTCTTCCCTTCGCGATTTTATACAATGCCACCCCTTTTGTGACAAATGCCCACATCCAGAGGTTATTTCCATTCTCTCTCCATGAGGTCTCATCGATATATCGTGCAGGAGCTTTTCGGATTTCATCTTCCAACTGGGCATAGAACTCCCCAAATTCGTTTGCAATCATAGTACAAATGGTGGAGACCTCTCCTTCACTTATCCGAATTCCGCATAATTGGTCAAGAATCTGAGGGATTGCCTCTTCAGTCAACCTCATACCGATTTTCAACCAGACCACAACAAGCATAACGTTGAGGCCTAATCTTGCCTTTGGCAATGCCGTTGTGATCGGTTCTTCGACAAGTTTTTTGCAACAGGTACAATATCGCCGGAGTAGTGTGTATTCAGTTGAATCTATCACAGGTACTCGAATGTCTTCAACGATTCTGGTCCTTTCTCCCTGAACCCGGCTCAGCTCATCGTTCCCGCAATGTGGGCAACACGTGACATCAACACATTCTCTCTTTGTGATCTCTGGTGCTTTCATTCGATAGTGTCCTTTATGACCAGGTTGACCCCCGGGTTTTCGTTTCTTCTCTTTGGATTCATCTGTGGTGGTGTTATCCTGAATAGGGGAGATTTCTGGTTGAATCGCATATGACTTCCCATTTTTTACTCCCACTCTCTTTGGATGACGAAGTTGGTACTCGTTAAATTGTTCCTGAAGTAACGCATTCACTGTAACAAGCTCGTTTTTTTCAGTCTCCAGTAGAACGACCTGACTCCGGAGACACCTGTTTTCAAGCTTCAGCGCTTCTATGATGTGGATAAAACTCTCAAGGATCTGTAGATTTTGCCTCATTGCTCGTGATTACCAGGAATACTGTTTTTCCAAGATGTTCTTTTGGGCAATCGACCTTTGCACTCGTTCCAAACGGCTTGACTGTTCGGACATAGAATCCTTCGATGTTCTTTACGGTCAGCTCGTTTACTGTGTTCATTGGGACTCTCCTCATATAAGATATCTATTAGATATCTAAAGTATTTAAATCTATCGATTCTTGTTGGATAAGCGATTAAAAGCAGAAAGTAACGAGATAATTGGATATGGAAAAATTATAGTGTGGACAGAGCTTCAGATGACTGACCACTTACCCATAGGGTATTTCCTTATACCGGTTTTTCCGATCGCGATAAGAAAGTGCATGTGTAGGCAATTCTTGCCGCAAATTTACCGTCAGCAGGGACCGGAAAGCGGGTAGTCAAGCGGCAGCTATTTTCCCATCCGGAAAGCAGTAATGACTACATGATTCTCCAGTCGCTTTTCCTCTTCATTCTCGCCGGCCTGTGTGAGATCGGAGGGGGATATCTGATCTGGCTTTGGGTACGTGAAGGCAAAGGTATCGAATATGCCGCGCTCGGGGCGGTCATCCTCATTCTTTATGGGATCATTCCGACTCTGCAAACAGAAAATTTCGGGAGAGTGTACGCGGCATACGGCGGAATCTTTATCGTACTTGCCCTGCTTTGGGGCTGGCAGATCGATCACGTAGTACCGGACCGTTTCGATATCATTGGCGCTGCCATCGCATTGGTCGGTGTGTTTATTATTATGTACTGGCCACGAGCAGCATCAGTCGTTTAATGATTATCCTTTTTTTCATTCATAAAATGGAAAGTGACGCAGGGTCGATCAGTATTTTTAGGCCAACCTAAATCTTTATTATTGAGGTCAACCTAAATATCTGGTACATGCCACAAGAACAGATCGAGGAATACCTCGAAACAATTTACGATCTCGAATCCAGGGACGGTTCGGCAAAAACCACCGCAATAGCAAAATGCCTCAAGGTTGCACCAGCGAGCGTGACCGAGGTCCTCCACAGTCTTTCGGATAAGGGACTGATTGCGTACGCGCCATACCAAGGTGCTACACTGACTGTTGAAGGAAAAAAGATCGCCGGTACTATCAAGCGCCGGCACCGGCTCCTTGAAGTGTTCTTAACCGATGTCCTCAAACTGAACCGCGAAAAGGTCCACGATGAAGCCTGCAAAATGGAACACACGATCTCTTCAGATACGGAGAACGCTCTCTGTCAGATGCTCGCAGCGCCGGCCCACTGTCCGCATGGCAGTCCGATTGCACCCTGTGATAAAGGTGTGGGAAGCTGTGCCGAGTGTGACGGTGCAGGGAAAGCGGACATGGCCGTTGCTGCCCGGAATAAAAAGATCATTCCCATCACCGATCTCGCACCGGACCAGAAAGGACGGATCGCATTCATCCGGGGAGACTGCAAGGTTGTCCAGCGCCTCTCGGACCTCGGGCTCACCCTCGGGACAAGCGTTGCCATCCTGAAAAAGACGCCCATGGACGGGCCCGTGGAAATCTCCGTACGGAGGACCAAACTGGCAGTCGATCACACGATTGCCGAGAACATCTTCATCGAATCGCCGGGGGAGCCATGAGCGGCTGTGGTGGATGCAAGAGCTGCCCGTCCAGGAGCGATTCCGGGATAAAAGACGCGGACTACACGATCGCCCTTGCCGGCAATGCGAACGTTGGCAAGAGTGTGATCTTCAACCAGCTGACAGGCGTGGACCAGATCATCGGTAACTGGCCTGGAAAGACCGTCGAGCGGGCGGAAGGACTTCTCCTGCACAAGGGTAAACGCATCCGGGTCATTGACCTGCCCGGCATCTATTCCTTCTCAACCTACTCGATGGAGGAACTGGTCTCCCGGGACTTCATTGCGCTCGAACACCCCGACGCCGTGGTCAACGTCATCGATGCCTCGGCAGTGGAACGAAATCTCTTCTTCACGATCCAGCTCCTCGAACTGGCACCCCCGCTGATGATCGCGGTCAACCAGATCGACCTCGCGGAGAAAAAGGGAATTACCATTGATACCGGAAAGCTCTCTGCCCTGCTTGGTGTCCCGGTCGTATCAACGGTTGCCATCAGGGGCAAGGGGATCCCGGTCCTCACCGACGCAATAACAGACCTTATGCAGAACCACCCGGTTCCCCCGCCCCTGCTTTATGGAAAGGAGATCGAAGAGCGGATCGGGAAGATCGTTTCCCTGCTGGAGAGCGTGGCCACCCCGTATCCCGTCCGCTGGACTGCAATCAAACTCCTTGAACGGGATCCCTCCATCGTAAAGCTGGTGAGTGAACAGGACCCGGGCATTGCCGGAAAGGCCGGAGTACTCGCATCAGAGATCGAGGCTATCCACGGGGAACCGGTCTGCGTTGTCATGAGTGCAGAGCGGTACCAGATAGCAGACAGGATCGCCGCCGAAGTGATGACCATCCGGCCACCGGGCGAGGGGCCGCAGAAGAAGAGCCTGACCGACAAACTCGACGCGATAGCCCTCCACCCGGTCCTCGGGTACCTTGCAGTTATCGCAATCATCGGGGGGCTGCTTCTCTGGACGTTCCTGATCGGGGCACAGGTCTCAGGGTTTTTGCAATCCTTCCTCTCGCAGTTCGAACAGTACGAACCGGTAGTAAAGGGTCCCCTGATGGACATCCTCTGGAACGGGGCCTTCACCGGCTTTGTCGCCGGGGTGACGCTCGTAATCCCGTATGTGCTGCCGTTCTACCTGCTCCTTGCGGTCATGGAAGATTCAGGCTATCTCACCCGCATCGCGGTGATGCTCGACCGGGGCATGCACAAACTGGGAATGCACGGCAAGGCGATCATCCCCCTGATCCTCGGGTACGGGTGCAACGTGCCGGCCATCTATTCCTGCCGGATCATGGAGACACCGAAACAGAAATTCCTCGGTGCGTACCTGGTGACCCTGATTCCCTGTACGGCACGGACTGTCGTCATCCTCGGACTGGTAGCTGCGTTCGTCAATATCTGGTGGGCTCTTGCGCTCTACGCGTTCGATATCCTCCTGATCATCATCCTGGGAAGGATAGCGTTCAAAGCAGTGCCGGGCGAATCGATCGGGCTGATCATGGAGATGCCGGACTACCATGTTCCCTCGCTTTCGGTGATCCTGAAACAGACCTGGGCACGGACAAAGTCGCTCCTCTGGATGGTCTTCCCTGCCTACATCGTCGGCAGTGCTGCGATCCAGGCTTTGTACGCCGCCGGGCTCCTGAACCCGGTGAATAGTCTTCTCTCGCCCATTACCGTCATCTGGCTGGGCCTTCCCGCGGTGACAGGGATTCTCCTGATATTCGGTATTGTCCGGAAGGAACTTGCAATCCTTACCCTTGCTGTACTTTTCGGAACGACAAACTTTGCTGCAATCCTTACCCCGGTCCAGCTCATTGTGCTCGCCCTTGTTACGATGCTCTATATCCCGTGCCTCGCGACAATTCTCGTGCTCGCATCGGAGTTCGGCTGGAAACGTGCGCTCGCAATCTCCGCAACAGAGATTATCGTGGCGATCGGGCTGGGAGGGATTGCGTTCCGGGTATTGAGCCTGGGGATGTGATCCAGATCAGAAATTTTTTGCAGGTTACTGACCGCATCACACAGTCTTCGCTGCACTCACACCTGCTTGGCGACAGGATTTTTATTCTTTTATCGATGCACATCACCGGTACAACAGGTAAAAATACATCCCGGCAATAATGCAGACCATCAATAATCCCCAGATAATCGAGGAGGTCAGACCGCTGACCAGCAAAACGCCAATGCTCAAAATTATTGTCCCGATTGTAAGAACCCGGTCATTTTTTATCGCCATGTTACTTCACCAGATAGCTCCCTTGTATGTGCAACAGAGTATTAACGCTATTTGGTCTCCGCAGTCCTTTCAGTTGCATTTATATCTCTCATCTCCAACACTACCTTTAAGATATGATTACCGTTCTCTATGTTGATGACGAACCAAGCTTATTGGAGATCGGAAAACTTTTTCTCGAAAAGATCGGGAATTTTTCCGTTGAGACCTGTTCATCAGCACCGGAAGCACTGAAACTGCTGGAACAGACCAGCTACCATGCCGTGCTCTCGGATTACGACATGCCGGTCATGAACGGTATCCAGTTTTTAAAAGAAGTTCGGGTCCGGTACCCGAACCTCCCGTTTGTCATATTCACCGGAAGGGGCCGGGAGGATGTTGTAATCGAGGCGTTGAACAACGGTGTGGATTTTTACCTCCAGAAAGGCGGCGATATAAAATCACAGTTCGCCGAGTTATCCCATAAACTCCGGATGGCCGTTGAACACCGGCAGTCGCAACGACAGATCCGTCATCTCGCGCGGCTCTACTTGATCCTTTCAAAAACAAACCAGGCAATTGTCTGCATCCGGAACCGGAATGAACTGCTTGCAGAAGCCTGCCGAATCGCGGTCATCGAGGGCGGATTTCCGATGGCATGGGTGGGGTTACTGAGGCCGGAAAGCAACCGTTTCGAACCGGTGGCTCACTCCAGCCGGGCGCTCGATTCCACCCATGCCCCGGCAGAGCCGGGAACTGATTTGCCTCTCGATGCAATGCCAACGGCGATGGCGCTGAATGAAAACCGATACTATATCAGCGCTGATAACCGGACGGATCCGGCCGTTGCCCCCTGGCGTGAGGCGCTTCTTTCCCACGGTTTCAAGTCAAGCGCTGCGTTCCCCATCAGGATAGGCGAGCGGGTGATTGGGGCAATGACATTCCATGCGGCTGAACCGGGTTTTTTTTCTGAAGAGGAGGTACAATTACTCGTGGAGCTGACTGAAGATCTCTCATTTGCCCTGGAAATGATGGAGCATGATTACCAGCACCATGCAATCGAACACCAGCTGGAGATCACCCAGTTCGCCATCGATCGTGCTGTTGATGCCGCCTATCTCGTGGATGCAGAAGGACATTTCCTGTATGTGAACTGGCAGACCGTCACAGTCCTCGAATATCCGTGCGATGAGATCCTTTCCATGAGCGTAACTGACATTGATCGCCGGTTCCTGGATAATCCTGTCAGCAGCTGGGAGGATTATACACGAGAAATCCGGGAGAAAAAAGCAATGATCTTTGTTGCGGAACACCGGACAAAAAACGGATTGTTCATACCGCTACAGATTACGGCCCACCATCTTGAATTTGGTGAAAAGGAATACATCTGGGTATTTGCCCGGGCAATCACGCCAGAAAATATCCATTAACGCTGGTCCAGCCGTTCAAGGATTTTTGACGATGTCTCAAACCGGGGTTTTTCTTCCCGCTGAACTCTCTGGTAAAATTCACAGTTGAGGCAGTTGCCGATCTTTGCTGCATACGTTCCCTGAACAATACCACCGCACATGGTCCCGCTGATTGCCCAACAGGCGCGGCCGCCATTCTTTCCACTATTCACTCCATCCGTTCGCGTCTCAACTGCTGCCGGGCAGACCCCCAGCTCAGCAACCTTTTCGCCACCGGGCTCCCGCCCGCACTTCTTGAATTCCCAGCAGTTCTGTTTCGGCATAAATTCCACACACTCCATCCGGTACTAGCCCGGTTTTCTTCGCCTTCTTTGAATAAAAGAGAGAGCCTTTTTATTTAGCATACTTCGCCGGCTCTGCATCGAACTTCTTCTTGCACCCGGGCGCACAAAAGAAATATTTCTTACCCTGATACTCGCTGGTGAATTTCGCTGTTTTTTCATCCACCGTCATTTTGCAGATTGGATCGATTGCCATATTCTCCAGTCCTCCCTGATTATTTCCCATTCAGCACTGTCACCATTAATAATTTGGGATCATAGCAGGGAAGTCATGAATATCCGATTAAAAAACATCGATAACACCAGATTCTTAAACAGGAGAGCTGAAATCCGATCATGGTTCTCGCGTGGCTCCTCTGGAGCCTGATCCTCATCGGGATATGGGTAGTTATTTACTTTCTGATCAAAAGCAGGGAATTACGAAAACAGATGATTATCATCAGCCTCTGGACCTCGCTGCTCGGGCTGACCGAACCGATCTTTGTGCCCGCATACTGGCTGCCCCCGTCACTGTTTGATCTCGCAGCCAACACCGGCTTCGATATCGAGAGTCTCATCTTCTCGTTTGGAATCGGCGGATTGGGATTTATCCTCTACATGCTCGTATTCCCTATTGAAAAAGAGTTGCCGGTCCCGATGAATGACCGTCTTGCAAAACGGCATAAGTACCATGCATTGATGCTGAGTATGGCTCCCATGGTCTTCATCATGTTGTACATCGGGACAAAACTCAATCCCATCTATATCTCGGTGATCGCCCTTATGATTGGGGGAGTTGCCACGTGGTACTGCCGCCCCGACCTCAAGAAGAAGATGTTCGTAAGTGCATTCTTATTCCTCGGTTTATACTTCTTCTATTTCCTGACCCTCATCGCCATGTTCCCCGGCTATGTCGAGCAAGTCTGGAACCTCAAGGCGATTTCCGGTATCCTGATTGCTGGGATTCCGATCGAAGAACTCATGTTCGCATTCAGTTTCGGGTTTTTCTGGTCAACGGTCTACGAACACTTTACGTGGAAAAGACTTCCGGGCATGCACATGGAAAAAATGTGAAATCGGGAATTATTTTTCTTTTTTATAAAAAACCGGATCCGGCTATAGCGGAAAGAAGTCGCATATTACCATAAATGTTTGTAAACCGACAGGCATAACGGAGAATCCGGTTGAGATCGCGTACAGGTCGAGGCAAGGGGGATCAGTTCGGCCGGTTTATATCGATCATGTGAGTAGAGATTATTACCATGGCAGTCAGATGGTTCGGCGATTATAAGACAATTCCTCCGGAAGCTATGCTGGTTATCACGACCAGTATCCTCCCTTCCCTGCTGCTCGGGATGGTATTCACCGACCTTCCCTATCATCTCACGGTCATCCAGGGACTTCCGGATCTTTTCATGGGAGCAATGATAATGGTGATGGGCATTGCTGTTATCCTCGCAAGTCCCCCTATGGGTGCGGCGGCGGATCGCTATGGCAGGAAGCGGGTCCTCATCGTAAGTAATATCGTCATGACGATCAGTGTTATCCTGTTTGCAATTATACGGGACCCGGTCCTCCTCCTGATCGTCGCTGCGGTCAAGGGCATATGCGAGGCGGGGTGCTCGACATCAACCGTTGCCCTTCTTGCAGAAAAATCCGGTATCCTTTCCCGAACCTCGGCGTTCGCACTCCTGGGTTTTCTGGGGACTGTTGCATTCGCCATCGGGAGTTTTGCGATCCCGCTCGTTCTCGTCTTCGAGTGGATTGGGTTCGATGTACGGGCCGCTCATATCAGCCTCTACATCACGCTTGCCCTTCTCTCGCTAATCTCCATTCTTTTTATCCTGAAGATTCCAGAGTCAGGAGAGTCCGAGGTATCCCGGGAAAAAAAGAAGTTTGCTCATCTCTCCGGACCATCACGGCGGATCATCCTGGGGTTTTCCCTCAGCGGGTTCATCCTGAACCTCGGTTCCGGGATCATCATCCCGCTCATGAGCCGTTGGCTCTTCCTGATGTACGCAGTCACGGATGTTGTCAGCGGCCCGGTGCTGGGTGCTGCCGGGTTAGTGGCTGCGCTCGGGATCCTTGCAGTACCTGCCCTCACCCGCAGGACCGGCCTTGTACACTCGATTCTCCTGGTCCAGGGTCTCGCGATGATTTTGTTCTTCCTGATCCCGTTATCCCCGGATTTTATTTCCGCTACGGGATTTTATATCGGAAGGGCCCTGTTTATCAATATGGCTGGCCCGCTTCAGCAGTCGTTCATTGCCGGCATGGTACGGCCGGAGGAACTGGGGGTCGCATCCGGGATAGGATCTGCAATCTGGCGGACGCCCAACACCGTGAGCACTATTGTCGGAGCGGGATTGATCGGGGGCCAGTTTATGGATCTTCCCTTCTATATCGGGGCAGCGCTGTACGGGCTCTCGATTGCGATATTCTGGATCTGGTTCAGGAATGCACGGCTGCCGGAAGAGAGTACCAGACAAAAATTATGAGACACGGAATGCAAAAGAAAAATTAATTTCCCACCGCTTTTGCACGTAACTAAAAGTACATAAAAATGATCAAGATGAAAAAAGGACAATTACAGAGAATCATCTCGTGTTTCTTCGTTAAGTCTACGTATCCACCGTATTTATTCCGAAGAGTGAGTATAAGGCGCAGGTACCGAAGGTCCCCGTTACCAAAGCGATAATTCCGATAATCACGACAAGATATGACCACGGTGCTGAGACAATCCTGAGGAAAAATACGCAAAAAATGAGTGCGAAACCGAACATAATCCGGAACGCTCGATCGACCAGGCCAACATTCTTTTCGCCAATCTTCACCTGTCTTCACCTTCGTTGATGATACTAACGGACGTAAAAGGAATGACCCAAAAAAAATTAATGACACCCGCCGCCGTGTTTCCTTTTCTCCTCGTCGTCACACTCGGCCTTCTGCTTGTCTTTGGCACCCGTACCGGTTCCAGATGTTTCGTGACCGTCATGACCTTCATGCGTTTCCCCCCCGGAACTTCCACCTCCATGTCCACTGTGACTGCCGTGTCCGCCCATCATGACAAGGTGCAAACCGATGAAGATCACAATGAAGATGATTGTCGAATAGGCTGCAAGGTGTGCCTGGTGCACGATGATGAAGTATGCCGCCACAATGATCAGGAGACCGACGAGAAGATATCCGTAGATTCCCGTCCTCTGGAACCATCCCTTGATCCCACTCATGTCTCCGCCGCAGCAACCCATATCCATCAGCCCTCCGTTTTCATGCGATTGTTTTTCATACTGTTTTCTCTCCTTTTGCAAAGTAATTGTAAATATATGCTAGCACTGCACCGCCGATGAGTCCGTAGACGAACATCCAGAACGTCATGATGCAGGCGCCAAACCATGTCGGGGAATAGCCGGGATGTAACCCCCCTACGAGGTTGATGTAAGCGAGTCCCATCCCGGTAACCACTGCAATGTGAGCGATCACGAAGGTAAATGCCCCGATAACAATTCCTGACGCGAGGGCTAGTGCTTTTACGTTAAGTTGCATTATTTCATATCTCCCGTTTCCTCAGTCATGAATCTCCGAAAAAAATTATGCGGGAATCTTTTCCTTCTGGAGTTGTTTGATGAGCCAGATGATCGCGAGGATACCGACAACAAGCCAGACAACGAAGAACAGGACTACAAGGATGACTCCCAGTGACATGAAACCGGTATTCATCATGCCGGCTCCCCCTGTCCCGTAATCTCCCATCATACCGGCGCGGCTGTATGCTCCACCGGCTGCCATCATGCCCGGATATCCACTCCAGCCCTGCCCGGTCCCGCCCATCATCCGGGTCATCATCATGTTCGAGGCACCGGGATACTTGTTCATGATCTCAATCATGCGGGCCTGATCTGACGAGTCGATATTGCCGGCCATCATCTTTGTGACGAGCCCCTGCATCTCATCGTGCATGGGTTGCCCCATTGCATTGACTTCGACCGATTCCATCATCTGCGCACCAGCGGTGCCCATCATCCCGGTCCCATACCCTGTTGTCCCATTTCCTGCCGCCAGTTGCCGGCAGTTGTCCATCATGTCGTAGTCCGCCGCAGCCGTTCCAACCGCCACAAGACTGACCAGGACTACCAGTACAGCCATGAGAAATGCCGGTCGCATCAAACCCCTGTTCTGTTTCATGTTTCCCACTCCTGTGCTCCGGCTTTTTCTTTCGTTCCTTCACACGATATGAACCGGAATCTGCCAGAGTAATCGTAACTATGCTGAGAGCCATATAAACCTTTTCTCGCAAACCCCTCTCCGCATTATCCAACCGGGAGATAAACTGGTGAGAAGAGGTTTAATTACCGGGAAATGATGATGTTCTGTCAATAGGTCTGGTGCCTGCCGAGAGCGGGACCGGTCCACAAGGAGCCAATCACCGATGACACAGGAAGCCAAAAAAGAAAATGGACGGTTCGACGGGTTATTCCGGGTCGAGACGTTTGCCCTGATGTTGGTCATGGCATACTACGTGGTCACGGAACACCGGGATCACCTCATCGAATATGCCGATTACCTTCTCTTCGGTGTCTTTGTCCTGTTGCTCGCTCTGATCCTCTGGCATTTCCGGCAGGATACAACCAGTAATACAAAGGAGAAAAAACTATGATCGATCTGTCTGCATACGGGCTCTGGGCGCTCGTCATCATCAATTCATTGATCTTTATCGGCTTTGCCTATGCTTTCACCCGTCCCCGCAGCCCGCGGGACTGGAAGTCACTCGGAGCATTCTCGGCGTTCATCGTAGCGCTCTTTGCCGAGATGTACGGATTTCCACTGACCATTTACCTGTTATCAGGATGGCTGGGTAATGTTGTGCCGGGCGCCAGCCTGCTCACGCACGATGCCGGGCATCTCTGGTACACGTTTTTCGGTATGACGGGGGATCCCCACACCAGCCTGTTCCACCTGATAAGTTATGTCTTCATCCTTGGCGGGTTGTTCATCCTCATGAGCGCCTGGAATGTGCTCTACGCAGCCCGGCAGGAGAACCAGCTTGCGGTAACCGGGATGTATGCCTATGTCAGGCATCCCCAGTATGTTGCGTTCATTCTCGTGATGATCGGATTCCTGATCCAATGGCCTACTATCCTGACCATGATCATGTTCCCGCTGCTCGTGTGGCGATACGTAGCCCTCGCCCGCGAGGAAGAAGCAAGCGTAAAGCAGGAGTTTGGTGAGCAGTACGCCGAATATGCGGCAAAGACCCCGGGCTGGTTTCCCCGGTTTACGAGGAATGCCTGAGAGGATCAAAAAATATACCCGATCTGTGGAATACCGGGGTGATCCGGGCGGAGATCTTTCGCAAAAACGGTGACCGGGAGAGAACACACCTCTGAAAAAGGTCCAGACACCTTCCTTTTTCTCTCTCTTTGCACGTGTTAGCATTTTGCTGAGTGAAAAATGGTTCACTGGGACATCCCCTTTTGCAAAAGTCCCGTGAGAACCTCCTCCGGAGCACTGCTGTCAGCCGGTAAAAATCCTTTCAAACAAGGTGCAATTACTATGATTACTGAATTCATTACGAAATATTACCTTGACCCCGTGCGGTACAACCAGCCGTACAACATTGTTGAGACGCTCAC
>NPIE01004067.1_pt1 | contig 13272 bp, 11 predicted proteins | sample 8637661 | NCBI WGS metagenome assembly NPIE01 (sample SAMN07420842, study PRJNA396082) | bioreactor metagenome | isolation source: sample BA12 brine-fed electro-methanogenic bioreactor BA | place: Japan: Kochi | collected 2016-12-09 | reverse complement strand
GGTGACTTTTGCGGTATTGCGATATTTCCAATCATCGCTTTGCTCACGTCACGAAATCCCAATATAACCCCGCCGCCGGTTGAAACCGCCGGCTGCTACAACAAGTCGGCTCAAGCCGACTCCCCAATCCGCCAGCCTGCTTGAGCAGGCTTCGTATGCCAGCCGGATGATTCATCATCCGGCAATTGGCGATTCATCATCGTGAGCGGGCGTCAAAACGGATAATCGCCAACAACATAGGGCGTTTCTGGTTCTCGCACCCGATCTGTAGCACCCAAACCGGTATCCGGCGGACCTTCATCGAAATCTGCGTCGCGTTCCAACCAGGCATTGACATTACCCTCGCCATGATGTTGTTTTTGACGCAGAATGTAATTTTGAGCAACTTCGCGTTGCCGCTCCCCCAAACTCAACGCGCCATAGCCCCGTTGCCAGGCAAACGTATACTCCAGATTCAAACTATGGTTGATAAAATGCGAACTCGCGCCTTTGAGATTCCGCACCACCTCGGCAACCGCATGTTTAGGGGGAATCGCTGCCAATAAATGCACATGGTCGCTACACCCATTGACTGCATACACATAGACGTTCAATTCAGCGGCTTTGCTCACCAGATAAGCGTAAAGGTGCGGCTCGAGCGTGGGCAAAATCAACGCTTCGCGGCTGTGCGTGGCCCATACCAGATGATAATATAAGCGCCAAAATGGCATCAGACACCTCCTTTTGAGAATTCTACCTTGCCTGCGGTTGAAACCGCCGGCTGCCACAGCAAGTCGGCTCAAGCCGACTCCCCAATCCGCCAGCCTGCTTGAGCAGGCTTTGCGTGCCAGCCGGATGATTCATCATCCGGCAATCATCCGGCAATCATCCAGCATCATTCCCGCAACCGCAGAAAAATCACCCGGCCTTCGCTATCGCCCACCACCGCGCCGAGGCCATCGGGCGAGACGGCGCAAGCGTAGAGCGGCGCGTCGGTCTCGAAGACGGCGACACGCTTGCCCGTAGTGGAATCCCACAGCTCAGCGGACTTGTTGTAGTACGAGACCGTCAGCACATGCCGCCCATCGGGCAGCCAGGCCGCGTCCTCGAGCATCGAAGGCCCTTTCCACACTTTCAACTGCGTCCGCGCTTGCACATCCCATAGCTGGAACCGGCCTCCCTCGCCTACCAGCAGCTGCGTGCCATCGGGTGAAAGTAACAACACATCGGTGGTGTTCTTCCCCGGCAGCGTCGCCAGTTCCTCACCGCTCGCCACGTCCCAGAATATGACTTTGCCCTCGTGATTTGCGCCCGTAATCAAGGTCTTTCCATCAGGCGTAAAGGCCACCTGGACGCTGAGGGCATAACGGCTTTTGTGTCCCTTGAGCACATACTTCATGCGGCGGCTCTCTGTATGCCACACAAAAACCAGACAATCCGAACTCCCACCTGCTACCAGTTGCCCATCGGGACTAAAAGCCACCGATTCCACGTTGTACATATACTCCGATTCGTAGTTGGCCGTGCCCAGCGCGCGCCAGGTCGCCGTATCCCACAGTGTGATGCGCTGCCCACCCGTGAAGGCGAACTTGGCACCGCAGGCCAGCCGCGTCCCATCCGGGCTGAACGCCAGCGCCTCGATGCCGGCATGATGACCCGAAAGCGTCTGCAACAGCTCGCCAGTCGCCCCATCCCACACCCCGAGCTGCTTGTCTTTGTAGCCGCCGCCGGAGACGACGAAACGCCCATCGGGGCTCCAGGCCAGCGAGCGCACGCGATCCTTGTGTTGCGGACGCTTGGTGGCCTGCGGCGTCGGGCGGAAGGGGTCCCAAATCCGCACTGTGTTATCATCCGAGGCCGAGGCCAGCTGCCGCCCGCCGGGATGCCAGGCGACGCCGTTGACGTTGCCCGCGTGCCCCCGCAGCACGCGCGAGCCGGAAAGCGCCCCGCCATTCCAGACGCGCACGGTCTTATCTGTGCCACCGGAGGCGATTAGCTGCCGGGTGGGATGCCACGCCACGCTGAGCACGCCGGTTTCGTGATCCTCGTTGATCGCGCCCGCCGCGCCATCGCCCAGTTCCCACAGGCGCACGCTGCGATTGTTGGCGCAGGTAGCCAACCAGCGCCCATCCGGGCTGCGCGCCAGACCATGCACATCGCCGCCGGTGCGGTTGTAGATACCGCCGGATTCGCCTGCCGGGCAGGTGTAGCGCTGCTTCCCGGTCTCCACCTCCCACGTTGCCAACATCCCGCTGAAGCCGGAGGCCGTCGCCAACTGCCCGTCCAGGCTCCAGACCAGGCCCGTCACTTTTGGCCCGCTTTCCTTGAGGACGCGCGCGAGCGCGCTGCTCTCCGCGTCCCACACGCAGACCGCGCCATCTTTGCCGCCGGAGAGCAAGCGCCGCCCATCGGGGCTGTAAGCGATAGCCGTTGCGCCCTTGGGGTGCGCGGGGAGCGCGTAGAGCGGCAGCGTCTGCTTGCCGCCGGCCGCAATCGCCGCCGCCATATCCCATACCAGGATGCCGCTCTGTCGCCAGTCGGCGACGATTTTCGCCTGAAACTCGGCGGCTTGCGCGGCGTCAATCTGCCTCTCGGCGCGCGCCTGCGCCAGCGCCCGGGCGAGAATCCGCTCTATGCCCAACAGGGCCGCCGCATCCACCGGGCTGATGGCGACCGCGAGCTGCGCGCCATCCCCGCGCCACGCGATAGCGTGAACTTCGCTATCTGGCGCGAGGACGCAGCACTCGCGCCAGTCCTCGGTCTCCCAGAGGATGACTTTGTTGCGGGTAGCCGCCGCCAGATAACGACCACTGGGGCTGTAGGCCACGGCCCTGGCCGAGTAACCCACGCGCAAGGTATGGAGCAACGGCCCGCCCGGCGCCGGGGCATGGAGCGGAATCAACACGGGCCTGGCGGCCTTGGATTTGCGCTCCTGCGGGATGGCGACGCTCTCCGTCGCGCCGGCGGCGCGCAACGCCTCAGCCACCGCCGCCAGCCCGGCGGCCTGCGCCAGCGCGAGCGGCGCAGGCCCTGCATTATCCGGCTGATTGGGATCCGCGCCGAACTCCAGCAGCGCCTTGACGACGGCTGCGCGCGCGTCGGCGCGGGTGCTCCCGATAGGGCGGTTGAGGGCGAGCAACGGCGCGAGACAGGCGCAGAGCGGCGTTTCCCCCGCGCGATTGCGCGCGTTGGCGTCAGCCTCGGCCAGCAACAGCGATTCAACCACGCTCGTATGCGCCTCGCGGGCGGCGAGATGCAGTGCCGTATTGCCATGCTCGTCGGTTGCGGCCAGCGCCGCACCCAGGCCCAGCAGTTGCGTGACCAGCGCGGGCTGTCCCTCGCGCGCGGCCCAGAGCAGCGGCGGCGGGCAGCCGGGGAACGCGGCGTCGGGATTGGCCCCGGCGGCCAGCAGCCAATGCAGTAGATAATCGTCGCGGCGGATGGCGGCGGCCAGCAGCGGGGTGCGCCCATCCAGACGCGGCCCGTCAATGTCCACCACGCCCTGGGCGACCCTATCACGCGCCGCGTCCAGCTCGCCCCGGCGGAGCGCCAGTTCCAGCGCCTCGCGCCGCTGGATAAGGCCCAAGAGTTTGCCGAAATCGGCGCGCGCGCCCGCCTGACGGAGCAGGTGCGCCAGCGCATCGTGACCGTTGGCGACGGCATACGCCCAGGCGGTTTCGCCAACGGCGTTTTCCGCATCCACGGCGGCGCCGGCTGCGAGCAAGGCCTGCGCGGCGGCGCGCTGGCCCCAGGCCGCCGCCAGCAGCAAGGGCGTGTCGCCGCGATGATTCGGAGCGTCCACAGCATCACCTTCCGCGAGCAGGGCGTGGAGCGCATCCACATCGCCCCAGAGCGCCGCGTGGTGTAACGGCGGCAAGGCCGGTTGGCGCTGCGCCGACTCCAGGTCGGGCTGCGGGCGTTGCTGCATCAACGCCTTTAGCCGCGCCGCGAGTTTGGGCTGCCCGGCAGCCAGGTCGTAGGTCGTGCGGCCATCTTTCAGTGCGGCGAAGGGATCGGCCCCGACCTTGAGCAGGTGATTGATAATCGTGGTATTCTTATCCACCACCGCGCACAACAACGGCGTGTAGCTATCGTGGGAGCGGACGTTAGGATCCGCCCCGGCCTCCAGGAGCAGTTTGACCAGTTCGGTCTCTTCCTTGAAAACGGCCCGGTAAAGCGCAGTCTGGCCGAAATCGCTGCGGAGCTCCAACTTAGCGCCGCGCGCCAGCAGCCGCCGGGCGATAGCCAGCCGCCCCTTCTCAGCGGCAATCATCAAGGGCGTTCTGCTGGCTTGCATTTCATTCACATCCGCCCCCGCCCGGAGCAAGATGTCCACAATCTCCGCCTGGTCGTCATTCACGGCGGTTTGCAGCGCAGTATAACTACCGCCGATAGATTCCTGGTGCAAGCTGAGATCGGCGCCAGCCTCCAGCAGCAGGCGGGCGATGGCCGGTTCCCGGACCGTCATCAGCGGCGTTTGTTTCAGGATGGCGCGCGCGTTCACATCGGCGCCGGCCGCCAGCAACACGCGCACCAAGACGATAGATCGGCACCGAACCGCTTCATACAACGGCGGTGAGGAATGATAGCGCGCTTCGGGCGACAGCCCGGCCTCCAACAAGCCTTGCAAGATTTGGGCGATGCGTTGCTCTCGCTCGGCCTTGTCATCCTCATAATAGAAGCAGGCTTCATCCACCCACAGGGCCGGGGCCACGGGCGGCGATTTCTCCGCCAGCGCCGCCCAGAACTCCGGCGGCGGGGTGGCGTCCTCGGCCAGCTCCCAGGCGGCCAATTCGGCGTGATAGAGGTCCCAGGTATGTTTTTGGCGGATTGACTCGCGGATGTCTCTATCGGCTTTGCTGAAGGGCGAATCTCCGCCCTTGGTATCCATGCGGAAAGGATCAGCCCCGGCAGCCAATACCAGGGGATAGACCTTGGCGTATTCTTTGCTGAGCCGCCAGTACAACGGCGTCTCGCCCTTGAGGTTAGGCCGGTCCGGGTCGGCCCCGGCTTTGAGCAGCAGCGTGACCATGTCCGCGAATTTGTACCTGACGGCGAGATGCAGCGCCGTATCGCCCGCCGCATTCTGCGCGTTGACCTCAGCTCCAGCATCCAGCAGCAGCGCCGCGAGAGCGGGGGTATTCTTGCGCGCGGCCCACAGCAGCGGCGGGAGCGTCTCTTTGCCCACACGCCCCACCGCGTCCAGGTCGGCCCCGGCGACGATGAGGGCGCACGCACTACTCACGTCGCCGCGCTCCACGGCGCAGCACAGCGCGGTGCGGCCCTCGCGGTCGGGGTAGTTCGAGTCCGCGCCCTGAGCGCAGAGCCACTGCGCCAGCGTGACGTGTCCCTGCGTCACGGCGAGCAGCAGCAGTGACGCACCATCGGGGTCGCATGCGTTGAGGTCGTCTCCAGCGGCCACGCACGCCTGTACCGTCTCAAGATCGCCGATCCGCGCCGCCCGGCACAGACGCGCCAGGTCGGCATCCCCCACAGCCGCCCCGGCCTTTTCAAGCGCCTGCGCGAGCTTGTCTTGACCCAAGGTGCGCGCTGCTAGCCAGGGCGTCCAACCGGCGTCGCTCGCCGCATCCAGCGAGAGTCCCGTTTCCAGGAATTGTTGCGCCACAGCGCTCTGCTGGTTGAGGATAGCGTCGAGCCAGCAGGTGCGCCCGTCAGGGCCGTAGCGCAGGCCGGGATCAGCACCCGCTTCTAGCAGCAGCGCGACGAGGTCGGGCGTCCCGGCGCGCGCGGCGACGGCCAGCGGCGGGACGAAATCTGCGCCAGCGCCGCCATCCGCCGGGCCGGGCAACCAGTTGGGGTCGGCCCCGGCGGCGAGCAATGCGCGGCTGATTTCGGCATTGCTCCCGGCAACGGCCTGGCTCAGCGGAGAAAGTCCTTTGTGATTGACGGTATCCGCGCTCGCGCCGTAGGCGGCCAGCAGGTTTAGCGCGTCCAGGTGCTTCCAATTGGCGGCGGTGTGGAGCGCCGTGTCGCCATCACGGTCGCGCGCGTCGAAATCGGCCCCGGCAGCGATGAGGAAGCGCAGCATCGGCAGCGTATTATCTTCCGTTGCAGAGATAAGCGCGGTTTTTGTACCGGCCCCCGCGTCCACATCCATCCCATAAGCCAGGTAGGCGGCAACGACGTGCAGGACATCGTGGCGTGCGGCGAAGCGAAAGACTCTCTGTGCAGCTTCATCCAGTGCGGGCGGGCAGCCCAGGGCGAGCAGGGTTTGTTCGAGGGACATTAGAACCTCCTGAGCGAGTCAGCGAATCAGCGAATCAGCGAAAAGGCAAGAAAGTGAAAAACCGTGTCCGTGATGCGTATTCCGTAGCATATAAAACGGACTACGGACTATGCGCTATGGAAACGCACTTTTGAAACATACCCTTATGCTAACACAGCTGGCGCGCGGCGGCTATGACAGGGATCACAGGCGGGCCTGAATGTTCGTCCGCCCGTGGTTGAAAACGCCAGATGATTCACCATTAGACTAATACACACGCCTCTCCCCTTCCGGCCACGCGCCTTCCCAGCCGCAGGGGAAATATCCGGCGTGAAACCAGGCCAGCATCTCGCGGAAGTAAGCCGTCTGGAGCTGCACCGCGCCGATGATTTCTGCCAGGAGAAAGGAGACGAATTCGTAGACGTATTCGTCGAGAAAATCCCTGACGGCCTCTGGCAGGGCTTGGGGGAGGTAGGGTCTGACGTTGCAATAATCGAAGGCGTCCTCACGGGCACGTTGCCATAGCGGGCGGCAGGCGCTCGATGCGACGATCTCGATGCAGGCCAGTGAGGGGGCCAGGAGATGGCCGTTCGGGCCGTAGCGCGGATCGTTCCGCGTTTGAAGCGGCACAAGGGCGGCCTCCCACGAGGGAAGCGCCGCGACGCTGCCCGGCTTGGGAGCGCCCACGTGCTGGAACCACTTGATCTCGCCCAGCACCTCCAATGCGCTGACTACGGCCTGCGTCTGCGGGCCATAGTCGGCGTCCACATCCTCCCATTCGGTACACAACAGCGTTTGCCAGCCCTTCATGTGCTTTTCAACTCCTCACAGATGTGTTTGAGATTAACCGGATGAACAAGGCTATTCCCCATGCAGGATGATGCCCAAACTCAGCGCGGCGATCCAGGCACCGATGCAGCCGACAATGTAGAGGATGCTCGCGTCCGTGTCGTGCGCGCTGCGCGGGCTGCGCCCCAATGCCTTGACGCGCCCGATCACGGCTTGCAGGATGCCAGCCAGCAGCCAGCAGCCGCGCAGCCCCGCGCCGAAGGTGGCTTGCAGATAGGGCCACGCCAGCGCGCCAATGATGCCTACCGCGATCAGCATCAGCCCCACCGAGGCCCAGCGTTGGCTGCGCGTGGGCCAGGGCGAGGTGAGCGCCAACCACAGAATCGCCAGCCATACGGCGCTGCCTTCCAGCACGAAGGTCTCCACGGCAAAGCCGAGCGTCAGCACGGGGCGTGTATGGGTGAGCTGCGCCGCCAACAGCCACAGGGGGCCATCCAGCAGCACGAGCACCCCCTGGGCGATGGAATCCGGCGGCGGGGTGTAGTGGGCAACGGCGGCGAGATAGACCGAAACGGCGACCGTCCCGCCCAGGAAGAGCCAGAAGGGGGCCGGATGGCCGTACTGGCGCAGGAGGGCAAACGTCGCCAGCGCCGGGAGCAAGCCCAGGTAGCTGCGGTGGGCGCGTTCGAGGAGGCTATGGTGACAACGCGCGGCGACGGTGGACATTTACAACATCCCAAACGCGGCCCGCAGTGTTTGCCAGTGCTTCATGTGATCTCCGAGGGAGCGCTTGAGAATTCGCGCAGCAGGGTGAAGAAGCACTCAAAGGCTGTGCCTTTGTCGGCAGTCTGAGCCAAAATGATCCGGGCCCAGGATTCTGAAGTTTTGATGTCAAACTTCTGTTGAAGCCAGGGTTGGAATTTCCGAAAGCGGAGCTCCTCGGCGGTAAGCGGGATCGCCAACTCGTGCCGCGCAAAGAGGTAACCTGCCAGAAACATCTGAAGATCGGTGATGGAGGGCCGCCCGATGTAGAGGCCGGGTTTCTGTTCAACTTCTCGCAACAGCGCGTAAAACGAGAGCGTCATGGTTCACCTGCTAACGTAGTTGTCATCCATGGCATTAACCTCCCAGGGTCGCGTCAACGTAGCGCATGGAGATAGAGAGATAGGGCGTGAAGTGTTGGCTCCAGAAGCTCGCTCCGGTCACATTCGCCGTCTCGTGCTCAACGAATAGCCGCTGGTAGCCTTGGTTGTCTGCCCACTGGATTGCGGCTTGCAACAACGTCTGGCCGATTCCCTGGCCACGAAGCGCCGGACGCACGTAGGCGCTTTTGATCTGTGCGGTCTGGGTCTGTTGCAGCAGAAAGCCCTCGCCGCCCTGGTTCGATTCGCCGACGACGAGATAAGCGCAAGGCTCACCCTGTTCGTAATAGACGAAGAACGCATCCCCCTCTTGCGCCTGGGCTTCCAGATCCGCCAGCGTGGCTTCGGGATCCACATCCTTGTGGAGGAAGATGGGAGATTGGCGGTAGTACCGGTTGTGCTCCAATTCGAGCGCGACGAGTTTGCGCACATTCCGCTCCTGCACCACGGGCTTCGCAGGGGCCGCGTCCAAAGGTGCCAGGTCACGCAGGCGTTCTGCCAGCAGGGCGCCGAAGCCCAGCTGGTAACACGTCTCTTGCAACAACCGGTCATGCGCAAAATGCGCGAGCAGATGGAGCTGCCGCCCGTGCGTTACCCACTCTTCGGCCAGGTGGGTGTACATGCGTTGATAGGCGGCTGGCTGGTGTTGGACAGCAGCGCTATGTCCATATTCCGGGACGAGGGCGGCCTGCTGCCCTTTCCAGGGGAATTGCGCGCCCGTCACCATATATCCCACCAGCTGCCCTTGGTGGAGTAGCGCCACGCCGGGATTGGTGAGGCACTTCCGCAGTGCCCCCACGATCCACTCCGGCTCCATCAGGGCGCGGGTGGGGAGCAAGGGATTAGCGGCTTGCTCGTGGCGATAACTTTCGCGCCACAAGGCCACGGCGGGGGCCAGATGGGCTTCGGTGAAGGGAATCAGTGTATACATCGCCTAGGTAATCCTTTCGTTGCGTGCCATCACGTGATTATATCTGTCTGCCAACCAGCGCGCCAATCCGCTCTGGTCGTGCGGAAGGTCCGCGGGCGGGCCTGACCCAAAGACCTGCGCCAGGCCACCAGGGTGGCATTGATAGAGATCAATGTGAGTTGTTCTATCTCTCTCATCAACTTAGCCCCTCAATCCGCAGCGTAGGATATGGACGTCAACACATCCGTGGGAATCGGCTTCCGACCATGTCCGGGATAGGTCAATTGGGGACGCAGGGCTTGCACGCGCCGGAGGCTGGTTGCCAGCGCCTCCCCATCCGTTGCGAGATAGCGTTGGGCATGAGGTCGTCCCGTGCTGGAGAGCAGATCGCCCGCGAAGAGCCATCGTTCCGCCATCCACAGGCAAGCCGAACCGGGCGTGTGGCCCGGCGTGTGCAGCACGACAGCTTCCAGGCCGAAGTCGTCCAACCGGTCTCCATCGCGCAACAGGATATCGGGCTGCGTGGGCGGGGGGCGCCACCACCGCGTCACTTGCGTAAAGAGCAGAGCCAGCCAGCGTCCGGGGCCGCTCTGCGCCGGACGGAGCGGGGTCGCGCCCTGGGCCAGCGCATCCCCGTCGGCATGATGAATGGCGATAGGCGCACCGGTCGCCCGCCGGATCGCTGCGGCGCCGCCGTAGTGATCGACGTGCGCGTGGGTGAGGAAGATCAAGCGCACGTCGTCCCGCCGCAAGCGGCGCAGCGCGTGCAGGATGATCGTGCCGCTACGCCATAGCCCCGCGTCCACCAAGATTATGCCCTTCGACCCGGCGAGCAGGTAGGCATAACTCCCCCTTGCCCACACCGTGTGAATCTCTCTGGCGGATGTGGTCATATCACGCCCTACCCGACTCCACCTCTGCGAACGCTTCCGCAGCGCTCTTGCCGCCTCTGATGATTCTGGCAAAGCCCGGCGCGTACCTGTCCACCGTGCTGATGGCGGGCAGGATAGCGTTCCGAATCCAGTTTTGCGTCAGCCGCTCGTCCTTGAAGCTGATGACACTCCGGTAGCGCAACTCGCCGTCCTCGAAATCCATCTCGAAATTGCCGACGCGCAGCCCGTAGTTCACGCGCGTCAAGTACTCAGCGATAACCAGGCGCAGGTCTTCGCGCACCTGGATGGGGATCAGAACGTAAAACGCGAACTGTTCCCAGTCCGGGTCAATCTGCGCAAAGCAGGTGAGGGGGATGAACTTGGCCGGGTAGCGCACCTGATAGACAAGTTCATTTTCGACTTGCGCATACTCCAAATGCTGCGCATCGAGAAAGCGTTGGAGCTCCAGAAAAGCCGGATGGGTTGGAGCGGTGACGGCGTCTCTAGTTGCAGGTTTCATCATCGTTGCTCCTTGTCGGCAGCGGAAACAGCCGCCGGTAAAACTCAACGATGTGTATCGCGCCGCTGTGCAGCGCGTCTAGGTTTTGCGGGCTGACGTACCCGTAGGTCTCCGCCTCGTAGAAATAGACGCCGGTTTCCAGCAGTTCGAGGTAGCGCGCGAGAAAAACGTGGAAGGTGGGGGCCAGTGCGATGAACTCGCACTCGGTGATGTCCATGATGACCTGCCCGGCGACGCCGTCCGGCCCGGGTGTGAAATCGAGCCACAGCCAGACATCGACATCTGATTCGGCGATGGGAATGCGGCGAGGGTGATAAACAATGTTGCGGATGCGTCCCTGGTCTTGATAATCATCAACGTACTCATCCTCGCCCCAGCGCGCATAGTAGGTTTGCTGCTCCTGCCAGCGCGTCAGAATTTTGGCAACGGGCAACAGGAGCATTGCATTGTTCAGCCAGCGGATGCCCTGTTGCCAATCCTCTCCATCGTGAATCAGTAACGAGGCGCGGAAATCGGCAGGGAAGGGCAGGCCGAGCGCGGCCTCCACGCGGGCAATCTCCGCCTTGCTCGCGCCGGGGCGCAGGGCGACGGGCCACTGCTGCGCGGCGAAAAGCGCTTCCAGGCGTTGCCATACGTCACGCATTACACAACCTCCATATCAACCCTGTCATCCCTCCCATTCCATGTGATGACCGGGCCGCCTATGGCCGCTGATAATCTCCCAAAGTGCCTAGCAACACACCGTCGCGGATAACAAAAGAGCGTTTGCTATAATCCGCGTTTGCCACGATGACGCAAAACTCACGCGAGCGTTCAAAGGTAGCCAGTTTTGCCCAGAGCTGCTCGTGACAGGCGGCATCGCGGCAGGCCTCGTACCAGGGCGCGGCCAGCTCCTCATAGGAGACCTCGGGGTCGGCTTCTGCTGCAGCGTCGAAAGCGGTTTGCATGGTCTCAGCCAGCGAGCGCGCCTCGGGCCAGGCGCGCTCCACCCCATCATCCTCGTGGGCGATGGCAAACTGGGCATGGATCCAATCGGCCAAGAGCAGCCCGCATATCTCGTCTCGCAAGGGTGCGCGCTCCCCTTCCAGACGCAAGGAGAGGTTGAGAAAGCCGTGCCACGGGTGGATATCGAAGGCCAGGCAATCGAGGCTTGCACCCTGCAGTCGTGGTGCATAGCGGTTGAGAGCGGCCACCACCGCCGCAGCCAATTCGTGGGACCACACCGTCGTTTCTCTTGGTATCATCTCCTGAGCTCCTTCGAAAATGGTCATCAGATTGAGCAGATGAAGCAGATTACATTAAGAAATACGCTAAATCCATTGCCAAATGGTCTGTGCGAGTACCTGTGGCTTTGAAAACAGGCTTAGGTTGGTAGTTAAGCGCTTTAGCGCTGTATAACCACGCTGCAACCGCGCTAAAGCGCGTGACTACGAACCATTTTTGTGTTCGAATGGTGTGCGCAAACACCGGCGTCTTCTTAATTCAACCAGGCGCAAGCGAACAGTTATAGATCCTCGCGGTCGATCTCGATGCTGCGCCGGGCGACGGCGGCGGCCAGCGAGTTGGGCGCGAGGGCGTCGCAGGTTGCAGCAGTGGCCTGGATCAAATCGGATGGGTACTTACCCGGCGTCAGCACGGCCACGCTCAATGCGTTGCGGAACTGGCGTAGCGCCGCTGCCGGGTCGCCCCGCTCCCGGAAGGCCAGGGCCACGCGCCCCAGGGCCAGCGGCCCCTCCCGGTCCTCCCCGCTGTAGGCAAGCGGGTGGTCGATGAGCGCGGCGAAGGGCGTCCCGGCCAGCACTTCCCGGTCGGGCAGATGGCGCAGGACGGTGTCCCAGGCGCAAAGTCCTTGCCCGCCCATGCGCCACCAACCGTCTATCAGACATGTGCTCTGCCGCCATGCCTCCGCTGCGAGGACGAAGAGCACGTCCTCACGTGCAAGCTCCTGCCCGGCTTCAATCTGCGCGGCGAGCAAAACGCTCACCAGTTCCGGCTCACGGTGCGCCCGGACAAAGGGGGCCAACAGCGCGAGAGCCTCCTCCGGCTCGGCGAGGTGGTCGGGCTGGGGCACGCCGACGAAGGGATGGCCCACCTCGGCCAGCTGCCAGGCCCGCGTGGTGGTCGCCGCCGCGTCGGCGTGCCACCAGGTCGGCTCGTAGTCCGGCGCGCTTTCCAGCAGGGGCCACAGCGCGTTGGGCACAGATTGCCCGCCGGGGATGCGCGCCGCCATCTCCGCTACCGCCTCCCGGAGCACCGGCACCTTTCCCTTCTTGAAGTAGCGCCCCATCCACAGCCAGAGGGCCACCGGCAGGTTGTGGAGCCCGTCGCAGAGATAGTGGAGTTCCAGCTGATCCTCTCCGACGTAGACGAAGGGCGAATCCGCGACGGACCGTCCGGGCCAGAGATGGAGCGCCAGTACGCCGTTGTCATCGGCGGCGAGGGGCAGGTAGGCCGGCGCGACGCGATGGCTCAGGAGCGCCAGATGCCAGTCCAATTCATCAAGCGCCACCGGCTCGAAAAGCAAGGTCTGTAACGCTTCCCGGCCCACCATGTCGAGTAAATCCAACAGTGCTTTATCCAATTGGGCAACGCGCATAGAGATTCTGCCCCTCCAGGCTCGACCACAGCAGCGCGTGGCTGTTGAAGTGCTGATAGCCGTCCTCATCGGTGACGATTTCGTACAGGCCGCGCTCGAAGTCGGCGGCGAGGCGGGCAAACCAGGCGCGCAGGCTAGGAGCGACGAGAAAGCGGTCTTCGTCATCGTGCAGGAAGAGGATAACCTGCCCCACCGTCCCCTCCGGGCCGGGGTCGAGGTCCACGCAGAAGAAGTGCCC
>NPIE01019096.1_pt1 | contig 13279 bp, 20 predicted proteins | sample 8637661 | NCBI WGS metagenome assembly NPIE01 (sample SAMN07420842, study PRJNA396082) | bioreactor metagenome | isolation source: sample BA12 brine-fed electro-methanogenic bioreactor BA | place: Japan: Kochi | collected 2016-12-09 | reverse complement strand
GTTCAGGAGAAACTATGCATTCAACCAACTCATTGGCTTCACCATTCCATATCTTTCTGCTAACCGCTCTCGCCTGCTTACCAACAACCCAAACGGCCAGTGCCGAAACGATGAGAACCGAAGAAGGCGATGCCGCGCTGAGCAGCGACGCCCCCCATATTCCCGAACCGATGGTCTTCGATTTGGTGCGGCCGCTCGGTGTCAGACAAGGCGATGCAGAAGTGAACGTGCTTACCGAACACTCGCTTCGTACCGGCAATACCGAATGGGCGCCGGAATTCGAATTCGGATTATTCGACGACTTTGCAATCGAATTCGAACTGCCTTTCGACAATTTAAGGTTAAGCGAATACAAACTGGGTCTGCAAGGCACTATCGGCACCGGATTTAATAATCATTTCATTCATGGTTGGCAAATGATCGGCTATCACGACCGCGATGCCGAAAAATATTCCGTCGATGCACTCTATTTGGCCGGTTACCGTTTTAATTCCGAGATCAGCAATTTTAATATGATCGGAGTGAGACGTGACGACATAGAACGCGACGGGCATTTCGTGGGATTATTCAATACCGCTTGGTTTTATGATTATTCCCAGGATTTAACTTTTGGCATTGAAATGAATAATGAATTTCGCGAGAAGTCCGACTGGACTTATCTTTTGATGCCGCAAATTCATTGGGATATCACCAATCATGCAACATTACAATTCGGCGTAGGCTTAAGCCAAGCCAACCGCAAAGAAACGAATTGGCTCGGTACTTGGCGAATGATTTATGCGTTCTGATCCCGAATATCGTGAACTTTTTTATACTTAGCGTGGTGTTGCTATCTTCATGGTAGAAGTTATGCATTGCTCGAATAACTTATGTCTAATGCTAGCAATGAGTACATGCCGGCATAACAACGTTTAGATGTAATAGTTTTAACCCGTTTACGTAATTCCTGATAGAGTTTGCCATAACTTTAATTGCAAACGCTCCCGTCAATACACCATGCAATCTACTTTGTTCATCCAATTATTAAGGCTCATCCGCTTAGCCGTATTCGGCATGATCATTCTGTTTGCCGCTGTCTATATATTGCAGCATTATCCGACATTATTCAGCCCGAAAAGCGCTGAACCGCGAGCCGTCACACCACGCGGTACTCTCACCGAAGCGGAACAAACCACGATAGTAATTTTTGAAAAAGCCAGTCCCTCGGTCGTCAATATCAGCACGGTCGGCAAGCGCATCAACCCCTGGACGAGAGATGTCACACGCGTTCCTAGAGGCAGTGGCAGCGGTTTTTTTTGGGATGAACGCGGTTTTATCGTGACCAATCATCATGTCTTGGCCGGCGCATCGGAAGCGTGGGTTCGCCTTCAAGACCAACGCAACCTTCGCGCCTCGTTGGTTGGCACCAGTCCCGAGCATGATCTCGCCGTCCTTCGTATTTTGGTCCCTTTCGACAAAACCACGCCTATTCCTATCGGATCCAGCAAGGAGCTTAAAGTCGGGCAATCTGTCTTTGCAATCGGCAATCCATTCGGTTTGGATCATACGCTGACTACCGGAGTCATCTCGGCTCTCAACCGCTCGATAGCGGCTGCTCCAGGCCAAACCTACGATGACTTGATTCAAACCGACGCCGCCGTCAATCCCGGCAATTCCGGCGGACCCTTACTCGATAGCGCTGGACGATTAATCGGCATCAATACCGCTATTTTTAGTCCGTCCGGTGCCAGTGCCGGCATTGGCTTTGCCGTTCCGGTCGATACGATAAACCGAATCGTGCCGATGCTGATCGACAAGGGGCGCTATATCAGACCGGTCATCGGTATCGGTTCCGACAACCGTGTCAGCGCGATGATCACGCAAAATCTCGGGGTGAAAGGCTTGTTGATTTTGGAGGTCAAGCCGGGTTATCCAGCCGACAAGGCCGGACTGAAAGGCAGTACCATCGATGATGCCGGCAACATCATCCCCGGAGATATTATCCTATCTGTAGAAAATAAATCGGTCCGAGACATGGAAACCTTATTGGATATGTTGGACAAGTATAGCGCCGGCGATACAATTAAAATCGCAGTATGGCGAAACGGGGAAACCTTCGAGACACAGCTAACGTTACAATAAGCGAGACCATGCTCTAGCGCCTACTCCTTTTTGATCCGAAAACCGACTAATTTTCAGGATGTGCGGGGTGTATTTGGCGAGGATGACGGCAGGGACCGCTGTCGTCAAGCCCCCATGGAAGGGTTACCCAGCATCTAAATTCCAAAGCCTATTGGCTATGATTAACTATATGGGATCATTTAGGTGCTGGGTGAACGGCGCTCTTCGACGGACATATCCCGTAACCTGAACACGGCGAAATCTCTCAAACTAGGAATTGCTGGCCCAAGTCAGCATAATCGGGCATTTTGCAATATCGGTGATATGATAAACGCTTATTTCAGGACATCTTTTACCGAACGCAGATGAATTATTTCGCGGCTAATTCGCCTTTACGCTATATGATTCCCGGTCTTTTATTGGCTGGATTATTGCTGTTGGGCTACTGGATATTGAGTGAATTTTTATTATCGCTAACTTGGGCTTTCATCATTGCCTACGCAACTTGGCCGGCTTATCGGCGACTGCGCACTTTATTAAAAGGTAACGGCAATCTCAGTGCTTCGATCATGACCGGCATCATTGCCATGATCATTATCCTAGCAGTATTCGGACTTGCCACACTCCTTCAAGAAGAAATTAAAATCGCCTATCAGGCATTGGCATTTAATTTATTGCAAGGACCTTACGAATTACCTGACCCCATCAAACGCATCCCCTGGCTAGGCAACTATTTGCAAGATTGGCTGGATCGATTAATTAACGACCGGGCCAGCCTTACCGCCCAGATAACCAATTTGGCAACGCAATCGCTAGGCTATCTGGGTAAAATCATGGGGGGACTCGGTTATTACATCATCAAAATCGGGATAGTGGCGGTCACGCTATTTTTTTGCTTTAGAGATGGTGAAGATGTTATGAGGCAAATCAATAAAGGCTTAGTCCAATTTCTTGGCAAACATCAAGATATTTATCTGCACGCTATCGCCAATACCACTAGCGCAGTTGTTTACGGTTTGGTTCTTACCGCATTGGGTCAAGGAATTTTAGCCGGACTGGGTTTTCATATCGCCGATGTTCAAGCCCCTGCTCTATTCGGCGCTATTACTGCATTACTGGCGTTGGTACCGATGGTTGGAGCCGCTTTGGTTTGGATGCCGATCGGCATCACATTAATTTTTATCGACCGGGTCTCGGATGGTATCGGTGTGCTTCTATGGGGATCGTTAGTGGTCAGCACTATCGACAACGTTATCCGTCCGATTATCATCAGCGGTGCGGGTCGCGTTCCTTTTTTAGTCGTTTTTTTCGGAGTTCTCGGCGGCTTGGCTTCTTTCGGAGCGGTCGGGCTGTTTCTGGGCCCTATTATCTTAGCGGTATTATTGGCGGTATGGAGAGCCTGGCTGGAACAACAAAGCGAACAGCCGGATATCAGTAGCTAATCGCTTCTCTATACTTTTTTCAATTTTCATCAGACTGATCAACCTAAAATATCAGTTGAGCATTCTTAATCTCGCTCGCCATGAGCCTAGTCGAAGGCCGGGAGGGATTCAAGATGCTCACCCAATGGGTGGCGCTTGGAATCCGCTCATGCTTCGACAAGGTTATCCTGAGCGCTGCCAAAAAGCTCAGCACGAACGCATTCCAAGCGCTTCAACTGATCTTTTTAGGATCAATTAATATTTTGATGACAACAGCGCCTGCAGCCGCTCAGCACCGACCGGCTCCCGCATTTGCACAGGCACGATGGCCAGTCGCTCGGCATGATTTTGTCGAATCGAAGCCAATTGCCGTAGCTCTTCGTTCGCGAGTTGCCGCAGCAAGGCCGAGGTGGGCCGGGCCGCCACCAGGCTATTGTTGACGACCCAGGCCCAGGGTTTGATGCCGGCCCTGCGCAGATCCTCCTGCAGGTTCGCCGCCTCGAGCACCGGGGTGGTTTCGGCCAATGTCGCGATCAACACCTTGGTTTGTTCGGGATCTTGAAGACGCATCATCGGCGTCGTGAACTGCAACGACTTACCTTCCATGTGACGGGCGATTTCACGATGATACGATCCGGTCGCATCCAGCAATAGCAGGGTATGCCCGGTCGGCGCGGTATCCATCACGACGAAATGCGTTTGAGCTTCGCGGATGATGCCTGAGAAGGCTTGAAATACCGCGATCTCCTCGGTGCACGGTGAACGCAGATCCTCTTCGAGTAGCGCACGGCCCTGAGCGTCCAGTTTTTTGCCCTTGGTCTCCAGGATATGTTGACGATAGCGTTCCGTTTCCGCTTGCGGATCGATACGGCTGACCGTCAGATTGTCCATCTCGCCGACCAGGGTTTCGGTCAAATGCGCCGCCGGGTCTGTCGTCGTTAGATGCACCCGATAACCGCGTTCGGCCAGCGCGATTGCGATCGCGGCGGACAGCGTGGTTTTGCCGACGCCGCCTTTGCCCATCAACATGATCAAACCGTGACCCGGTTGAGCCATCTCGTCGATCATCGCCTGCAACGAAGGCAGGTCGGGTAACCGATAGTCGCCGACGGACGCCTCGGCGGCCTGCTCGTCCTCATTGTATAACGAACGCAATGCCTTTAGACCAACCAGATTGCAAGGCAGCAAGCGGGTACGATCGAAAGTCAATTCGCGAAGTGGCTCAGGCAAGGACTCAAGCGCTTTCCGTTCGCGCTGAAAGATCGCCGCCGCCAACGGATCGTCGGTTTCAGACTCGGGCATAAGGCCGTTGATCACCAGATATTGATTACTCAGGCCGGTGTCGGCCAACTCGCCGCTGGTTCGCGCAACTTCTTGCAAGGTCGAGGATTGGGCGCGGGCCACCAGCACCAAGCGCGTGCGCGCCGGATCCGAAAGGACTGCGACGGCCTGTTGATAGCGTTGCTGCTGTTTTTCGAGTCCGGCCAATGGCCCCAGGCAGGAAGCGCCTTCTGGATTGCTTTCGATGAAACTGCCCCATGCGCCGGGCAATTGCAGCAGGCGAATCGTGTGTCCGGTCGGCGCGGTATCGAAAACGATATGATCGTAACGGCCGATCAGTTCGGCATCGGTCAGCAAAGCGGTGAATTCGTCGAAGGCGGCAATTTCGGTCGTGCAGGCACCGGACAATTGTTCTTCGATGCTGTTGACCGCCGATTCCGGCAATTTACCGCGTATCGGGCCGACGATGCGCTCGCGATAGAGCGCGGCCGCCTGCGCCGGATCGATTTCCAATGCCGCGAGGTTGTCGACCTCGGGAATCGGCGTAATGCGATGGCCGATGACGGTACCAAAAACCTGTCCGACGTTGGACGCGGGGTCGGTGCTAACCAATAACACTTTCTTGCCGGCATCGGCCAGGCGCACTGCCGTGGCACATGACAAGGAGGTTTTACCGACGCCGCCTTTGCCGGTGAAGAATAAAAATGTCGGGAGCTGCTGTAAAAAATTCATGACCGGCAATCAACAACAACCCGTTTTACTGCAAGCGGAAGCGTCGGCCTTGCTTTCGGCAGGCGCGGCCTCGATCGCGCACCAGCGCGCCAGTTCTTCCCGGGAAGGATAGCGCCCGGCCAGCGCGATTTCACCGTCAACCAGCACCAGCGGCAGCCCCTGCTCGCCGGAGCGCACCAGAAAACCATTGACGACCTTGTTGTCGACAAACGCCATCGGCTGCTGGGACAGGTTATAGCGGACAATGTTTCCGCCTTGCTGTTTCAGCCAATCCACATCGGCCGAAAATGTCACCAAGGCTTCGTCCACATCGGCGCCGCATACGCCGGAGCTGCAGCACAACGCCGGGTCGAATATTTCGATTTTTTCCATAGTAATTCAGCCTTTTGAAATTGAAAATAAATTAAATTATGTCGGATTTACAGGCGACAAAATAAAATCTGCCTTACCGACTTGATTGCTTGATTGTCTCTTCGAAAAACCAGCCTTGCGTTTTTTTGCAGAAACCGACCAAGGCGAGCATCAACGGCACTTCTATCAAGACGCCGACCACGGTCGCGAGCGCCGCGCCGGACGACAAACCGAACAGCATCACGGCGGTCGCGATCGCGACTTCGAAATGATTCGACGCGCCAATCAACGCAGAAGGCGCAGCGTTTTCATAACTGAAACCCCAAATTTTCGCGCCCAGATAGGTGATCGCAAAGATCAATAGAGTCTGAATCGTCAACGGTATCGCAATCCATAAAATCGTCAACGGATTCGCGGTAATCACGTCGCCCTTGAACGAGAACAGCAAGATCAGCGTCAACAACAACGCGATGATCGTGACCGGCGTCAACAGATGCAAGAATTTCTGCTCAAACCAAATCGGCCCTTTACTGGCGATAATCCATTTGCGCGAATAGTAGCCGGCGAACAGCGGCAGCGCGACATAGATGCCGATCGACAGCAGCAGCGCCTCCCAAGGCACCGGCAATTGGCCGACGCCGAGCAAATAGCCGCCGATCAGGCCGTATAACACCAGCATCACCAACGAGTTGATCGCGACCATCACCAGCGTATGACCGGCATTGCCGCGCGCCAGATAGCCCCAGACCAGCACCATCGCGGTACACGGCGCGACGCCCAGCAAGATGCAACCGGCCAGATAGCTGCGCCAGAGCGGTACTTCGAGCATCTTGATGCCGTCTTGCAAGACGACGATGCCGGAACCGTATTCGCTCCCGACCGGCAAATCCAGACCGAACGGCATCTTGACCAGATCGACCGCATCGGCGCCGATCAATTCGTAAAACAGTCCGCCCAGAAACAACGTGGCGATGCCGTACATCGTAAACGGCTTGATCGCCCAGTTAACGAACAATGTCAGCGACACCGGTTTGATGCTCTTGCCGGCCTTGACGACTTCGGCGAAGTCGATCTTGACCATGATCGGATACATCATGAAGAACAGACACACCGCGATCGGTATCGATACCACCGGCGCACCATTCACATCGATACTCATACCGTCCAGCGTCTTCGCAAACTCCGGCGCGAACGCGCCGAGCAAAATGCCGGCGACGATGCACAGCGCCACCCACAGTGTCAAATAACGCTCGAAAAAGCCTATATCATGTGTTTTTTCGGTCATAACGCCTCCTCGCGGCCTCTCAAGCCGACAACTGGCCGATTTCGTTGAGTTTCCGGGTCAATTCGTCGCGCGGCATCGTTTCCAACGGCAGTTCGAGCATTTTCTCGACGCGCAATTCCAACGTCGCGAAGGTTTGTTCGAACGCGGCGATTTTCTCTTCCTCGGTGCCTTCGACATGTCCCGGATCGGACACCCCCCAATGCGCCCGCACCGCTTTGGTCAGATAGACAGGACAGGTTTCGCCGTGCGCGCTGTCGCAGACCGTGATCACGATATCCATCGGCAGATGCTCGAAATCTTCCCAGGACTGGCTTTGATAGCCCTCGGTCGGCAAGCCATGGCGTTTCAAAGTCGCCAGTGCGCCCTGGTTGATCCGTCCGATCGGGTGACTACCGGCCGAAAAGGCCCGGATGCGGCCCTGGCCGTGATGATTGAACAAGGCTTCGCCCATGACGCTACGGCAGGAGTTGCCGGTACATACAATCAGAATGTTTAGCATGTTGATCCTCAATGGTGGTTATTGAAAAAACTTTACTCATCCGCAACAAGAAGAAGTACCTGCCTCGACTGGGCTGCACGCGAACGGATTTTCGCCGTCGGAAGCGGCTTTTGCGTCGTTGAAGGTAGGAATCTCGCTCAGCGAATGGAAAGATTCCCAGGCGATGCCTTGCGGGTCGGTGATCCAGTACTTGTCGGAGCGCGCATAACAGCAGGCCGCGCCTTCCTGGGCTTCGATCGGTATTTGGGTCGCGTCGAGATTTTGTTTGATCGCCGCCAGTTCCTGCTCGTTCTCAACCTGTAAGCCTAGATGATCGAGACCGAGCTGTTGACTACGGTTAGAAATCGCGAAATTGACGCGCGGGTCGTCGAGCAGCCATTTCGCATAATCGTCGTGTTTTACGGTCGGCTCGGAGCCGAACAGCGTGCTGTAAAAGGAGATATTTTTTTCCAGATCATCGACCGACAGATGGACATGTAACCTTTTCATTTCAAGCCTGATATTAATAAGTTGATATACGAATAAGCATATATTTGAGCCAAAATTTTTAGCCGCAAACCGCCATGTCCGGACGGCAATCCATTTGCCGCAGGCGATCCAGATCGGCTCCGAAGGATTCGCTCGCTTGCACCGCCTTCAATACATCATCGAGCAGCGGATAGGCCCAGCTGGGCAAGTCCGGATTGATCCGGTAATAAACCCACTGTCCTTCGCGACTGTCGAGCAACAAACCGGATTGCCGCAACAAGGCCAAATGCCGCGAGATTTTCGGCTGCGACAAAGCCAGCGCCGTCGTCAACTCGCAGACGCAAAGCTTGCCTTCACGGTGCAGCAAGGTCACGCAGCGCAAGCGGGTGTCGTCGGCAAGACATTTGAAAAATTGAACCGGTGTCAGCATAGTGAACCTAGTATATATGAAAAAACATATATTGTATCAATCTAGCTTGTAAATATGTAAATTATCTGTTTTTACACGCATTGCAAACCCATGAGAACCAATATAGTAATCGACGATGAACTCATGACCGAAGCCTTCAAGGCAAGCGGCCTGACAACCAAAAGAGAAGTCGTGGAGCAAGGTCTTAAACTGATCGTTCAGCGCGGCAACCAACAAGCTATTCGCAAATTGAGAGGCCGACTCAAATGGGAGGGGGATCTGGACGAGATGCGAGGCGGAAAATGATACCGGTCGATACCAGTGTCTGGATAGATTATTTCAACGGCGACATCAATGCTCAAACCGACGCATTGGATACCGCGCTAATCGAGGGCACAGTCGCGATTGCCGACCTGATCTTTCTGGAAATACTGCAAGGTTTCAAAAGCGAAAAAGGACTATCAGATAGCCAAAGAAAGATTGGCCTCGCTCGATCAATACTCCATATTCAATAGCGGCATGGTCGAAAAATGCGCGCAAAACTTTCTAACTTTACGCAAAAGAGGCATTACTATCAGAAAAACGAATGATGTCATCATTGCGACTTATTGTATCAAGCACCGACTTCCTCTTCTTTACATCGACCGTGATTTCGAACCTTTTGTGAAATATCTCGGCTTGACTGGTGAAGGTCGAAATTTTCAAGACTCTCATTGAAACAAGCGAACCGAGGTCATCCCTTATTCCAGCCTTGCTTAAAAACAAAAAACATTTTCAAGACAAACCAATCCTGGCGCTTAGTCAGTCAACCCTGGGCTACCCGCCGCAACACGAGCCCTGTTGTTGAATCGGCGGACATTTGACCGAGCCGTAAGAGCAAAACACGCAACAATCGCCTGGCTTCGGTTTGAGCAGCGTTCCGCAGGACTTACATTCGTAGAAGTACCAACAGGCATCGGTCGGCATCGTTTCCGTTTCGGCATGCCCGCAGTTTGGACAGGTGATCGTCGATTCGAGGATGACAGCACTCATTTCGGCTCCTTTTTGATTGAAGAAGGGTATCCGGCGGCTCCGGTCGCTTCGGTCAACTGTTCCGCCGCCGTCACGGTATCGTCGAATCGGACCGTCGCGGTTTTAGCAGCGTAATCGATCGAAACTTCTTGCACGCCGGAAACCTGTTCCAGCGCCTTTTTGACCGTAATCGGACAGACGGCGCAGTTCATGTTTTGTACATCGAGTGTTACGGTGCGCAACTCAGCCAGCGCAGGACCTACGGCAACCCCAAATGCAAAAATAAATAGTAGCATTCTGATCGTCATCGGTTTCTCCTCAATAGAATAGCGGCGCGAACCACGGAAACGCCAACAGTCCCAACATTGGGACGCTCACGATCCAAAAAATGAAACGCTGCTTGCGAACGACCGCCTCGTCGGCGCAGGACTTCTCGGGATCGCAGCCGCGGTCGATCACATAGAGTTTACGAAACGTCAACCCGATAAAAAGCAATGACAGCCCCATGAACAACGGGCGCGCCGGCTCGAAGGCCGTCAACGTTACCATCCAGGTCCCGCCAATGCCAAGGCTCAACAACAGCAAAGGACCGACACAGCACAGACTGGCCCCTAGTCCGGCCAGGACGCTCGCGATCAAAGTAAGTTTTGCGTTCATATTGAATACCTATTTTTCAACGAGGCTTGTATTATAGGCACCGTACCCAGGTACGGAGACAAGCCCATGACGCAAAAAAATTTTACGATCGGCGTGCTGGCGAATAAAGCCGGCGTGACGGTCGAAACGATACGCTTTTATCAACGGCGCGGTTTGCTTGCCGTGCCCGTCAAGCCGCTCAAAGGCGTTCGGCATTACACCGAAGGAGATGCGCAGCGCGTGCGATTTATCAAGGAAGGACAGAAACTGGGCTTTACGCTCGATGAGATTACGGAATTATTGAGTCTCGAAGAAGACCGCCACTGCCGGGAAGTCAAAGTAATCGCGCTTAAAAAGCTGGGTCTGATTCGTGAACGCATCGAAAGCTTGCGTATGATGGAATCGGCCTTGTCGAATTTGGTAGAGCGCTGCGCCGATAATAGAGACTCGGTAACCTGCCCGATCATCCAAAGCTTGTTGACAGGATCAGAGTAAGACAATTTTAGAAAAAATAACGAGAACCCAATGAACCCACTCATCGATCAAGGCCTTGCCACAGGCCTCATCGCGTTTGATACCGAACAAAAAAACATCGTCTATAAAACCCCAAACAAGCGCTTGCGCTACACTAACTGTGTTCTTATCTCAATAAGGTTTTTTATGCGCCGTTCGATGGACTTTATTCAACGGAATTTCATGTGCTTGAGGGCATTACGGTAAGTAGCGAGTTTTTAGCTTTGTTTCTGCGCTTGAACTGGTCGTTAACAAACCAAAGATTTAATGTTAGGCAATACCTTGCCCAGACTACAAACGGAAGATATTGAAGATTTGTTGATTCCGATTGTTGATAAATCAACTCAAAACCAAATTATTGAGGAATCCAATCGCCGAATGATCGAAGCCGAAAGTTTACGTCGTGAGGCTGAAACCGAACTAGAAGCCGCCAAACACCGCATTGAAGCCATGTCATTAGGAGAGGTTACATGACAGAAAAAGCCAATTTCAAAGTCGACCCCCGGTTGGCAAAACTGTTGGGGGAAAGCTACCGCTCTACCGAATATGCCTTAAAAGAACTGGTTGATAATGCTTGGGATGCCGAAGCCACCTTTATTTCTATCACTTTGCCGGAACCTATGACGCTTGACCCCATTGTGATTAAAGACAATGGAAACGGCATGACCGAACAGGAGTTACGCAGAGAATATTTAACCGTTGCCAATGATCGTCGTTCGCGTAAGGGTGATCGTACTCCGCGATTGAAGCGGCTGGTTAAAGGACGCAAAGGTATCGGTAAGTTTGCCGGTTTGATGGTGGCCGGTGTGATGGAGGTTAAAACTACGGCACGGAAAAGGCAGACCCAGGTTGTTATTTCTAAGGACATTTTGCTAAATGAAGAAAAAGATTTGGAGAAGATTAATTTGCCAATTTCGGTTTCCGAAATCGAGGATGGCGTTTCCGGTACAACGGTGATGCTCACAAGCCTGAATCAACGTTACGAATTTCCTCGGGCGGATAAGCTCAAAAGTATCTTGATGCTGGAATATGGCCGCGAGCACGACGTGTCAATTGTCGTCAATGGTGAAAACTTGAGTGTGGAGGATTTACCGGGTGAGCATTTTACCCATGACGAAACATTACCTGACGCAGGAACTATCCGGCTCAATTTTAAGATTTCTAACGGTACCAAACCCTTGAAGCAAGCAGGCATTGCAATCCGAGTCGGCGGCAAAATCGTTGGCAAACCGGGATTCTTTGGTTTGGAGGACGACCCTGAGATTCCACAAAAATTGCTTAAGAAATTGTATGGAGAAGTCGAGGCCGATGGATTGGAGGATAGCGATAGCGTGACAGCGGATTGGGGGGCAGTAATAGAAAATAGCATGGCGTTTCAGACCATGAAGCCGGTAATTCAAACACATTTGAAAAATGCCGTTGAAAAAGTTTTCAAACGCGAGGTAACGCTACAGCGGGCAAGGCTCCAGCAGCAAATTGATCGGCGCTTGGCGGAAATTCCGGAATATCGCCGTCAATTTGCTCAAAAGGCATTGGATAAAGTAATGAAGCGTTTTTTCGGTGAGCAAGATGAAAAAGTGGAAATTATTGTGTCGGTTGTCTTGGATGCGTTTGAGAAAGACGATTATTGGCAGGTTTTAAAACAAATTGAACAAAGCAGGGACTCCGATATTGAATCATTTGTTTCAGCATTAGCAGACTTTGGTTTACTTGATATGGCTTTGATGGCTAATCAAGCGCAAAGCCGACTGAAATTGCTCGATAGTTTGGAAGATCTGATTCGTAAGTCTAATACCCTTGAGATGGCTATTCATAAAGTCATAGAATCTAACTTATGGATATTGGGTTATGAATATTCGCTTATTGCGTCGAATAAAACTTTGGCCAGAACTATTGAGGAATACACCAATAATAAATTTGGCGGTCAACGAGCTAAAAAGCGCCCAGATTTGTTTCTTGCTCAGAACCTGAGAGGAAATCACCTACTTGTCGAATTTAAGGAACCTTCAAAGCCAATTACCCGAGACGACCAAAACCAAGCGGCTAAATATCGTGACGATTTGGAGCCAAAGTTTGGTGAAATTGAAATTCTGCTTTTGGGAAAATGTCGCAGCTCAACAAATTTAAGCCAAAATGATCCACCACGAATGAAGGTTTTTGGTTATGAACATCTAATAAGCTCCGCACGCACCCAACTGGATTGGTTGCTTAAAGAGTTGGGGGGGTCATTAAAATGACCATCGCCGACATCATCTACCAACACGTCAAAGCCCTGCCGCCCGCCAAGGCATTGGAGGTTTTACATTTCGTCGAGTTTCTGGAATCCCAACCCGACTCAATGCCGGAACCCAGAGCCAATGAGGCGTTGGCAGCTTTTCTTTACAGTCTGCCGGTCGGCCAATGTAGCGACCAAGAAATCAACACCAAATTTCAAGCGTTGCGCGACGAATGGGGTCAACCATGCAGGGTAAACGCATTAAAATAGTTAATATATTAATATGTTATCCAGTTACTTAGAATGCTTAATCAATTTGGTTTAACTTATGGTACCCTCCCTGGGCCCCGTTAGGCCG
>NPIE01003228.1_pt1 | contig 13281 bp, 19 predicted proteins | sample 8637661 | NCBI WGS metagenome assembly NPIE01 (sample SAMN07420842, study PRJNA396082) | bioreactor metagenome | isolation source: sample BA12 brine-fed electro-methanogenic bioreactor BA | place: Japan: Kochi | collected 2016-12-09 | reverse complement strand
CCGTGATCCAGCATAATGGGGATATGTTGCCGACCATTTGCAGCTAACAATACGTGATTATTGGCAATAGCCTGAACATCCTGTTCATTAAAATTTTTGCCATCCCATTTGCCAGCACGGAAGACCTGTTTCACATACAGCTGAAAATGCCTGGAGTGAATCGCTTCGCTCTGCACTGAATAGCCAGAACCATACCAGCGAATCAGATCGCCAATTTTCTCAGAGGATATTGATACAGGATCCGTATCATCCGGATATTCCAGAGTGACAGCAATTATATTATTAGTAGTAGGGTCTTTAGCACATTCTACCCAAATGCCATCCGTCTGGAATCGTCCAATGGATTGATCAGCTAGATCTTCGCGCAATATTTTTTTCAACCAATCACCTCCTTAGTCAAGAAGTTTTACTAGGGAAACGACAGGCGAAGTTGGTAGTTCAATACCGAAAAAAGGGATATAAAGAAGAAAGCCCTACCAGAAGAGGTAGGGCTATTGGTCTGATACCTTGATAATCTGTTAGAGTTTCTTGTGTCTCGAAAACTCACCTAAACTCTAACTGTTATTTAATCTGATTCAAGAAGGAGATTTAGCTATTCGGATTTTCCAGGATATATTGCATCGTTGTATTGTTTGTTAAATTGTTTTACCTTTTGAACAATGTCTTCTGGTGCATCGGGGAATGCGACTAGTTTTTCGCCATCAGAATACACGTACTCAGATTCAAAAAGAAATTCGAAAAGATCATTGTTTAGTAATTGCATTCATTCCTCCTGGTAATTATTTTACCAGCTTTTGGATATATTTTGTAAATAGCTCTCCAATTTTTTTTGCCATTGGTCTTGGATTCGGGTTATTCATATATTCAGCCCAGCCCTCTGCCAACATTTCGTGATAGTTTTTGTAAGAATAGCTTGATAGATTATTCTTAAAATGAGCCTTTGTTTTCGTCTCAAGCTTTTTCTGTGCCAATGTATATCCAAATCGTTCACTGTATTCTTTATACTCTTCAGACAATGCATATTGATTTCGGAAACTATTGTAAATGCTTGTAGCTCTCTTGTTGAATTCAATACTCATGCTTGTTCTGCTAATTAGTTCATGAATAGCATGTCCCATCTCGTGATCAATTAATGAGTCTAGTGTTTCACACCCCAGTGGATCAAGTTTCTTTTTAATCCGCAACATTCGAGTAATTTTATATTTTTCTGGCGACATAGAAGCAACACTTGAGTTCAAGCGAAATTCCATATCTCCAGCCCCTAGAATTTTCCCATATTTACTAGGATTTGGATGCAGCTTTATTGATGCTGCAGTAGTAGGAGATAGTTCTTTGATATGGACACCTTTTTCGAATATCTTATCTCTTTGAAGTAGCTGATGGTATTCATCCATTTTCTTTTTCAGAATCGCTTTATTCTCATCTGGTGTATTGGTAGCCTGAAAGAAGTATTCTTCTTTGTCTACAAAAGATTGGTTTTGATCCTTTTTTATTCTTGGTTTTGTAACAAGATTATTCGTAGTACTTATTTTCTTAATAGGTTTTGCTACTTTTTTAGCTACCGGTTTCCGTAAATCTTCCATAATCCAAACCTTATTCGCGGCAGTTTCAAATATCTTCATATCATCAGGGGATAATCCAAATCCATTGAAGATAGGAATATTTTTCTCGATCTCGGAAGCTCTTTTTATCAGTTCCTTGTCTGGTGGAAGATTCTTGATCGTTGATGGTCGTACAATTGCAACAAGCCTGGTTCTGCACTGGAAATGAAAAGGTGGAGTATATTGTGCTACCATCGACGTATCTTTGATCGGGATAACAATCCCATTTCTTGCAATACAGATATCGGTAGTTCGCTTGTCCATCACCACCATTACTTCCATGTACTGGCATATATCAGAGTTCTCATAAATGTTGTTAATGATTCCCCAGTTGTATGCTTTTCCGGATTCTGTACGTGCTATATTCTCCAGCCGGCTAGCTTTGAAAGTATCGAGTGTTTTGCCTAACAAAGCCTGCATATCTCCAATGGGAAGACCTTTATTAATCCCAAATTGAAGTTGCGAAATCACTCTATTGATAACATCCTGATCTTCAACTTGTGAAAGTTTTAAACCGTAGGAATCCCAATAACTAACCGCAGAATTGATTTGTTTTTGAAAGGGATCTGCAGCACTTTTTAAAAGTTCTGCTTTAATCTCTCGCTGTGAACGATTGTAACCCAATCCTACCCACTCGCGCATATACTGCATGAGAATGTTTCCCCATTCCTTTTCCCATCCCAGTGGATATGGAGCAGATTCTAGGTAGCGGATGTATCCTTGTAGTCCGAATCTTTGCACATTGGCCAAAGATTCTTTCTTCCGGTTCTCAAAAATGGATTCAAACCGTTTTATGGCAAAAGATTCTAATTCTTCTCTTTTTCGTACCTCTGCAATAAAATAACTAGTGTCCATTGTTTATTTTTCAAGTTCTTCCTGAGGAACAAGAGAATTGTCCAACATGTCAGAAATATCCACAATTCCATCTAATAGGTTGAAGAACTCCAGAACTTTTTTCCGGTGTGTTTTATTCACTGAAGGAGCAAGCACACCCATATTCACGAGTCCCAGGAAAATATCTTTCCACATTGCATAGTCCTTTGTTCCCACATCATCCACGTTGAAATGACCAAATTCTTTAATACCGTCGAAATTGTAATTGATGAGAGGTCGAATCAATTGCGTACAAATATCATTGGCAATTCGTCCCATTTCAGAGGTCATATAATCCCAGAAAAACTTGTAATGAGTTTCGCCCAGTGCTCTGGATCCTCCTCCTCCATCGCTTCCTTGAATGAGCAAAGGAGGTAATAGCATTCCTCGGAGAATCATTGCATCATCGTAGGAGAGCTTATCTTTAAAATTTGATCCCATACTGGTTGGAGCTGCTACTGCTTCTACCTGTATTCCATTGTCGTGAGCATAACTTGTTGCTGTTCGGAATTCTTCTGCTTTTTGCGCATAGAACTGTGCTTCTTTCACTTCGTCCATCGGTCTTCCGTCTGGGCCATACAAACCAGATCCTTGTTCATACACTACTCTAGTTTTCGGCTTTGCATACTGCTCCAGAGCATTGCTCCAGTCCATATAGGTTTTTCTTTTTCTATCCCAATGTACATAAACCGTACCGTCCAGGATCGAGGATTCTTCATAATCGTCACAATTTCGAAGAATTAAACATTTGTTGTAAGGGATAGAAGCTTCCGTTTCTCCAGCTTTTTGAAGAATAGGATTCCCTTCTTTTATCGGAAGTCCTTTGTCATACCAGCTTTCTGGACGTAAATAAACAAGATCCACGAGTTGCCATTTTCCATCCAGATATTCCCACACCATTTCGGAGATGGATGCACCAATCCAGTGATAACTTAGCAGCTTATTGAGTCGTGCTTTTAGTCTGCATCGCTCTAGGTTTTCCCTGACAAATTGCTGAATCTCATCATTAGGATGAATATATTCTGCTAGTCCTGCCTGGATAATTGTATTGTAAAACCAGATTCCAATTTTGATCGTAGGTTCTTCTCGCATAGCCAATATGTTTGCCAGTGTAATGGAGGAGGTTTTTTTGTATTGGTCTTCGATATATCCACCTGTTTGCCGTTCTGCTGCATATATCTTCTTATCTGGATTGTTTTGCTTCTTTTTGTTATTGCTCATTGTCATCACTTCCTTTTCGACTTTTTAGCATCACGCTTGCGGAATTTCTCCACATACGGAGCTTCTTTACAGATCACTCCGCGGATCCACTCTGCACAATTGGCTAGGACATCCGGCGCATCATCATGCTTATTTTTGCCGTATTTCACGTATTTACCTAGCCATGTAAGGAAACGATCGTAATCAGATCCTGGTTGAATATCCTCTCGGAAGTGAATATATTGCGTAATCCATTTAGACTGCTGGAGAATCCTGTATTCCTTATTCTGGTAGTTATTTACCTCGTGAAATACACTTCGTGCTACTTTTCGAACTTCTTTTTTCAGTGCATAGGTGTAAACGTGTCCTGCTCCGTTTTCCTCAATGATCGTACTCTGAACGTTATTCTTCTTAATAAATTCAGCTACCCAGGGAATGGTCAAAGGTACATCCTCCTGAGTGAACAAGATATCTGTGATATACAGGTGAGGATATAGAGAAGTTTTGGATGTATATAGCTTCCCCGCAATAGCTGCTAGATAGTCATCTCCGGATGTAGCAGTATCCACAAAACAGAGGATCCCCGCGTAATTCCGTCGCAATTTCTTTCCATCGAAAAAGCGAAGTAAATCTTTGGGAAACAGTTTTCCTTCTGCTTCACTTGGATTCTGCTGATATTCGGATTCCCAGATTGAATCTTCTGTAATCTTTTTGATTTGCCATAATTTTTTTGTTGTAACAATATCTTCACAATAGGATTGGCCAGAACTGTTTAAAGCAGGAACGTTAATCACTTCCCATTCTTCCGGTTCCAAATTCAAAAGTTTTGCATGAAGATCCTCCGAACTCCAGCGCGTACCGATAACAATTTCTGCACAATCCCCTTCCATTCTCGCTCGATGAACTCCTGTATAAAATGCCCAAGTCTTTTTCTGAAACGTTTCAGACAATCCTTCTGCATGATTCTTAAAAGGATCGTCCATGATGGCCAATTTGTTACACCCTTTACCTGTTATTGGGCCTCCCACACCACCGCAGAAATAGGAGATTCGTTCCGCTTCTTTCAACTGCCAGGACTCTACTTTAGATTTATCTCTTCGCAGTTTTACCCAGGGGAACAGCTCTAGATATTTGGGAGATTGCACAATATCTCTTACACCTCCCGATAATTCCCAGGCTAATTCAGCTCCATATGTATTACGCATGATTGATCCTGCCATATCAATGCCAAGCGAATAGGCACATAGGTGAGAAGTTGTATAGGATTTTCCAGCACGAGGAGGAAGCGAAATCATTAATTTGTGAAGTGTACCGTTTAAAACTCTCTGGAATGCATCTGTTATTCTTACGAGGTGGATCCTGGTTTCTTGGAAAAACTCAGGCTTCATATACTGGCAATATTTCCAAAAGGATCTTCGGATTAGTTCCTTTTCGATCTCAGTTTTTAAAGCTAGTCTTTCCTCTTTGGTAAGATCAGGAAGAAGATTCTTCATGTTCTTCATCTGATAATATTTCCATCAGTTGCTGAAGCTTTTCAGAAGATAGGCTTTTTAGTTGGTTATCCTGGGGATTGTTTAACATCTCGATCCGTTCCAAGAATATTCCTAGATGCTGGCCAAGTAATTTCAATGCACTTAGTTTGTTGTGCATCTTGATGGTGATACCACTTTCGGTTTGCTTGATTTCGGATATAGCCCTTTGTTGATTCTCTGTTAAGGTATCTGTATCTTTTGCGATTACGAATCCTTCTTTGACATTGACAACATCAGTTATATTGGTGAATCCAACTTTGATAAGTTCGTCGATTACATCTTCTGCAGTTACCTTCAATTTTCTTTTTCGAAGGTCGATTTGTCTTTCGATCTCTTTTTTTACCGTAGCATTTCGTAACATTCTTTGAGCAGAAGCATGCGCTACATTGTCATTTTTGACAGCATACCCAGCGCGTTTGTACGCCTGTGTAGCATTCATATCCACCAGGTATTCCTGTATGAATAATTCCTGCTTTTTTGTCAGGTTTTTACCATTTTTTGCTAATTTTTTGCTTGTTTTTGCTATATTTTTGCTCATTTTTGCTACAAAGTGAACAAAAAAAGCAACAAAATGTTGTCATATTTAAGGGATGAACTAATCTCCAAAATGTTACTAAATTTTTGTATTTTCCATATTGTGAAAGAATGAAATTTTCTTAAAATAAATCTACAATACATCGGCAATATAGACGCATTTTTTTGGAGTATCGCCAAAAAAAATGAGGGTTTTGTGTATCTTTTATAAAGGAAGTTTAGGTATGTATACAGATAGAAAGTTACTGTATTCACAAATAGAAGAAGTGTACAATAGCAAAGTAATCACTTATATCACTGGTGATCGACAAAACTTAGAGACCCAGATAAGTGCTGAAGTACTTGATTTTTTCTCTGATCATCTAGATTCAATGGGCGTTCAAGAAAGGATTACGCTAATTATTTACACTAGAGGAGGTCATACTCTAGCAGGATGGAGTATAGCTAATCTAATACGCATGTTCTGTAATGAATTTGAGATAATTATACCGTCAAAAGCACACAGCACTGGGACATTAATTGCATTGTCTGCAAATCACATTATCATGACGAAACAAGCTACTCTAGGACCAATTGATCCAAGTGTGAACGGTCCCCTTAATCCACAGATGCCAGGAGCCCCTGTCTCTAATCGTGTACCAATTAGTGTAGAAGCTGTTGCAGGTTACTTCTCACTAGCAAAGAATGAGTTGGGAATATGGAAGAAATCACAATTAGCGCTTGCTCTTCAAACATTATCAAATACTGTTCACCCGCTTGCATTGGGAAATGTCTACCGCAGTAGAACTCAAATAAAAATGCTTGCTACCAAATTGCTCCAAAACCACTCTAACGACAAAAGAAACATGAAAAGAATCATCGCTTTTATGTGTAGTGATTCGGGTAGCCATGACTATACGATTAATAGAAGAGAAGCAGAAAAAGACTTAGGTCTTCCGATTAAAAAACCTACAAATGATGAATACCATTTGATAAAAAAGCTTTATGACGACCTAAGAGAAGAATTAAAACTAAATGAACCACTTGATTATGGAACTGTAATGCAAGATAAAAATGATATGCAATACTCATTTACAAGAGGACTTATCGAAAGTATCAGTGGAGGATCACATAAGTTCATTACAAATGGCACACTTTCAAAAGTAGACAATAAGATTAATAATACAGTAATTTTTCAGGGGTGGAAGCATGAAAAATAGCAGCATAGACTACATTAATTACGATGTTACAAGTTCGTCATCTTCAATTCAATTTGTAAATACTAGTTCTTCACCACTGAACTTGATGGACATTCTCTATCACGTTGAAATAGTTCATGGCATAATGGAGTGTTATCGTCTTAACAATGAAGAAAACATTGATTCATACTGACTACACAAAGCAATAACGGATAAAATCAATGGAAACAATTTTAATTTGCTTCCTTTTATTGTAGAGTTTGGTTCATTCACCAGTATATATGCCTTTAGCTAGCTCTGAGTGTTCTTTTGCAACAGATTCAATTCAGTATGTACATTCTCTACTGATTCTTAAAGATTCCCATTATTTCAACTGGGTTCTTTACTGGAAAACCAATATTGATTATTTTTTATGGGCTAGTTTCATTATCTGGATTTTCATCATAGTTAACATCATGTTTATCAGGGGGATTGTTAACGGCTTTAACAACCCGACGATAAAAGTCTTCAATACGATTTTTTTCACCGAAAACCGAATACTCCTCTTTATCAACTGTACGAATTTTAATCGTGATCTTTTTGCTTTTTTCAGTAAGTCTAGAAAGCTCAATCGAAGTGATATATTCCTGATTTAAAGATGTTATGATCGCATTCCCTTTTTTATGAATAGTAATCATTGTCGTCTCTTTTCTCCCCGTTAAGTCGGTAGGACAACTTACCAAATATCAAAACTCTAATTTGTGAATCATATGTATATTATGACTCGAAATTTAGCTTATACAAGAAATACACAATGTAGAATCATTTAGTTGTACAAACAATCTTTTCATCTCTCTTCAGGGAAGCTTTATGGTTTTGAATTTTCTATTTGATTCTTGTACGAATTTGCCAGATGATGTATAATAAGACTTTAAAAATACTCATTTTCAACCCTAGGAGTTTATTCCTCCTAGGGTTTTTTGTTTTGTTTTTAAGCAAGGTCTTTCATTACTTTATCTTCTCCACAATAAATCAAATCTTTGCTTATCTTGTTTTTCCAGTATTCTTGTGTTGATTTTTCGAATATTGTATAATATTAGTCTTCTTAGAGTTCTTCTAATTTGAATAGCCCTAGGAGTTTATTTCTCCTAGGGTTTTTTTGTGACCTAAGATTGTTCTTCTCTATGTTTTTTGCATCAAGTTTTGCTCTTCTCACTTCATAAATGCAATAACCGCGTTCATAGCAGCTGATAGGAAATAAAAAAGTACTAATTTCCAATCATGGCAAATGATTTCACGGGTCATTGCACCCATAAATAATATAACTACAGCAAGAGCGAACCAGTTAAACTTCATTATCTTCCTCCTTGTTTTCCAGCAGATATTCATCAATGTCAAACTTGTTGATCTTGCAACCATTTGAGTCAATGATTCCTGATTGATCCTTGCAATTCGTTATTACGATACGTGGATAATCGTAATAGATCGTATTGAAATAAACATCATACTTATCCATCCAATCTCTGAGCTCTCGTAGCATTTCTAATTCTGTTTTCTTATTCATGAGGTTAAATCCTTTCTGTTTGTTAATTGTGCGGGGTTGTGGTGGTTCGACCACGTGTAACACGGGAGAACGGCCACATCTCCGCCCTCTTTGGCTTTGCAAGCCCGGAATGGGATTCCGCAGGAAGGCCCATTCGGGGCTTGTAGAAGGCACAGTTTTAATCAACTCTGGAATCATAGTGTTTTTTAAGATACTCGTTCAATTGAATTGCAGCCTGGCACAACGTGCTTGTATTTTTTATCACATTAGCCGGTAATCTTGCATCCAATAGACTGCTAAACAATCTATCAAGTGCTTTCAGCTTGTCTTCTTTTGATGGGTAACCTATTCGTTTGGCATTTTGAGTTTCGACAGGGAAATACTTTTCTGCTATTTTGTACACATCGTTTTCTGTTACCATTTTTTGGAACTTCTTTTCTTTACCGTCTAAATCTATCAGCCTTGCTTGAAGATCTTGCCATGTATGCCAATATTTCTGCTGAAGCATATAACCAACTTCATGAATAGGGATGTTCGCCCCGTCTATACCTTGTATAAAATTATAAATAGCTTGCGCTCGATCTCTCCTCATTTCTTCTGTAGTAGGATCTGGATCAGTTTGCACGTCAACTTTTGAAAATAACAAATATTGAAAAAACTCCGCCGGTGGTGTTTCAATCGTCCTTCTATGAGGAGATTTTACCGTTCTTAGCTTTTTTACTGGAGAATCCGGATTGTAATAGATCAAACCCACGTTAGGGTTAACGAGTTCTTTGGGGCGAATCATTCCGCGTGGGCATACGAAGTAGAACCGATGGCAGTATGGTAGATAGCTCTCCCACTTGTCATCACGTACAAAATCCCCTCGGGATATTTTGATCTCATATCCCGTATAAGTGGGGCTTGCATAGCTCTTGTTCATTGCCCATCCATCAAGGATTCGTACTCTATCTTTTGTAAACCACGTACTCCCATTTTTTACCTGGGCAAAATATACATCGCCCAGCGCATCATGCTTTTTCTTCAGCTCTTGGCTTATGGTTTGTGCAGTAACAGTCATTTGGTGTGCTCCAAATCAGGACATTTTTCTTTTTGTAGTTTGTTCCCATATACACAGTAATGGATGGGTTTCTCGCAATCTTTAACCTCAGATTCGGTTGGGAAAAAGAAGTCAAAGTTGATACAGGTTTTACAACATGGGTATTCATCATAGTCTTGTGTCCACTTTGTCTTGTCTTTTAACAATATATCGCAGTCTTTACAGTCCATATCAGGATAAATCATATCTCTCATAGTTCCACCTCTGTAATGGGATTAGGAATATTGTATTTGCTTGCATACTCTTCAATGAAAACATTCAACGTGAAGATCCCTCTCTCTTTCTGCTCTTTTGTTTTAAAAGAAGGGAGAACTTCAGTTGCATAAGATTTAATGGTTCGAATATAGTCAAATCTTTTTGATGCTTTTTCTGCTTCCATTTTGGCCACTTTCTCTTCTTGCTCGATAAAGTCATTCATTTTTTCTATCGTGATCATAGTTCCACCTCGTAATTCTTTTGGAGAAATTCATACAGCTCTTTTGGATCTCGCTTTTTGTAATCCATGATGTCAATACGATAGAGCTTGTTTTTTACATAGTCATAGAATGCAAATATTCCAGAATCGTTTTCTTCTTTGTCTAATACCAGGGATGTTTCCATCCCGATATTGGTTGGCTGAAATCGTAAGCGAAGCATATCTAGCTCATCATCATACATTTGCGATAGTACTTTCATCATGACTTCACCTCTGGGTTTTCGGGGCAACCGTGTATTTCTCGAGTACCACACAGCCACATATTGCCTCTTTCGTCGCGATAACTCATATATCCTTGCCCAAGAGTAAAACTTCCTGGATTTGGCCTAGGCCAATAACACTTGTATTTTAGGCAATCCTTGCAACACACATCAACCATTACGCCACAACTTTTATCTTTAATCTTCACTGTAGTCTCCCCCAAGAAGCCATCCAATCACTTCTTTAACTTCTTCGAATAGATCTTCTGTTGTCCACTTTTTCCCTCCAAATTCTGGATTTGCACCAGAATAATCCTCGCAATGTGCATGATCCCACCCTAGCCAGTACCCATCTTTAAAATGGTAGTCTTTTGTGTGTCTAGAAAAGGTAAATCCCCATTCTACCACTGCTGTTAGGTACCGATAATGTACACCATACAACTGGTGAGTTTCTGGTATTCGAACATAAGCGGTTGGATGAGGGCCTTGGGATACGATAGCAAAATCATATCCCTTGTAATTACCTTCGTGTAAAACTTCTACGATATACTCTTTTTTGTAGATCATTGGTTTCATTTGTTCTCTCCTTCAAAGGGCTTCATTTGAATCTTTGCATAGTTGGTTCCGTCATCCGATTTCATTTTAGCCACGTATTTAGGCATAAATTTGTTGTCATTGATATTTAGTATTGCCTGGAGTCCATCCATTAAAAATTCCGTGTAATTATGACAGTCGATTTTCAGATTGCGCATAAACCACTCAATGGAAATGGTATACAGGGAAATTTTTCTGTCGGTTTCCATCTTTCCAAATTCAAGAAGCTTTGCTATCCACATTTTATCCAGTGATACGTCCATCTCTAAAGCTTGATACCACTGTTTGATATGTGGGTTCAACGCTGCAACATATCTCCCATTAGCATTTCTTCGAACTACATACTTGTTATTCTTGGTCACGGCCATTTCTTTTTGATCGGAAGCACGATACCAGGTTGGAAGCTGAATGGTCATCGTCAATTCATCTTTGGCAAGATCCAATTCTCGAATCATTCCCGTTCTCATTGCCATGCCTCCTGCAGCTTACTTCTAAGTAGTCCATCTTTTTTGATCATCTCGTAGATGCATGCAATATCGAACCGTGCATCATGGAAGCCAATATTCTGAGCACCATAGTACTGATTGCATTCCTGGAGGGTAGTTTTTTCGGATACGCCCAGATACTCGATGGTCTCCGATACTCTGGGCCATTTGTACTTGTCGAATTTCCCCGGAAGCTTGATAATATCGGTGTAATAGTCCATGGTACAAAACAATCTAGGTTTTTCCTCCAGGAAGTATGCCATCAGAAACTGGATATCATACCCCACATTGTGCGCAATGGCCAAAATTCCCACAGAAGAAAAATCCTTTTGGATCTCTTCCCGATATCCTTCAATGGTTCCAGCTCCTAGCTCAATGAGTTTCGATTTGGTCAAACCGTGAACATTCGCAGCTTGTTCAGGAACTTCTTCTTCTACCTGGAAATAGAAATTCTTGGCCACCAATGGAATGAATTCTTGAGAAAGAACGATGTATGCAAGTTGAACAGGTTTTGCTTCTGGGAGCTTCAATCCAGTCGTTTCAAAATCAAAAAGAATGTACGAAGGAAATAAGTTGAATCTGGTTTTCACTGCATAATTCCATTCCTGTTCTGCGCATTCCTGGGTTCTGCATTGGTCTGTAGTATAGTTGCAATGCGTGCACATTACGCGATATCGCTCTTCATCGACAAACAATCCTGGACATCTTTCTTTCATAGTAACAACATTGCTGTTTCTATAATCACATTTTGGACATTTTTTAATCAGCATTCTCCACCTCCTGATCATCTCTTTTTTTCCATTTGCTGGAAACCTTGGATGCCTTGTCTACAATAGAATTGATCATTTCTTTTAACGGTAGGTAATTGGGATCTGACAACGATAACTGCGGATCATAGCCAGTAATGCTCATCTGAGATAAGTCCGTTTTGATAACCACTAACTTAATCCCACTGAAATACAATCCGATCGCGATGAATTGTTCACCAATGCGACCAAAGTCATCCTGAAAGAGTATTTCAAATAATTCTCGATTGCATACTGTTTCCGAATCAATTTTCTTCACAGTATATTCATGAATTTTATACAAGTCGTTTAGATTCTTCACATGTTTTGGAATCATCATGATAAACACTCCTTTCTTTGGTTTACCAGGTCTTTTGTATAGGCAGCCATTTTTTGAATAGAATCTAGATCATCTCCCAGATGAGGTAAGTGGTGGTTTTGAATCTTTAGCTCATCAGTAATGGTCAGAAATAGATCATCCCGATATGCAATCTGAATGGTAAAATTTTTGGATCGACCACCCATGCGAATTTCAAAATCTGGATCTACCATCGAGATGTACATCAATAGTTTTTTGTGGATCCAGGAAAGTGATTTCAAATTAGAACAAATCATTGCTAGCCTCCTGGTATTTTTTTTGATATTGCTGTCGGTAATCGACATTTTTAAACGTAATAAAACGGCATTTCATGAGTAGTCGCGAATATACTCGCTGCATTTCAGGAATCATCTTCAGATCCTCTTCCTTGATGTTGGTAGTACCAATGATGATCGAGTTGTTTCGGCAGCAAGCTTCAATGATCGTCTCTAGATACTGCCTTTTTGTGTCGGTCAATCCTGCAAAAATGAGATCATCCAAAAAAACGTATCGATAGGCATTGCGAGAAAAGGATTGTATCGTTTCCCTATCACTCTGCTGATCGGATGTCAGCAGAATCATTTGGTTGCGAAACAAATTTTCCCGAATAGGGGAAAGGATCCGTTCTTCGTATGATCGAATCAATTCCTGGTTCAGAATTTGCCTCCCGATTTGCCTGGCAATATGCAATGTGGTCATCGTTTTCCCGCATCCAGGACGACCGCAAAACATTGCTCCAAATCGTACACCATTCGCACCATGTACCGCAATATACGCGATCGAATCAGCACTGGATAAAACTTTTCTTGCCAATTCCGGTTGATACTGCTCCATGTAACCAGCTC
>NPIE01008319.1_pt1 | contig 13283 bp, 12 predicted proteins | sample 8637661 | NCBI WGS metagenome assembly NPIE01 (sample SAMN07420842, study PRJNA396082) | bioreactor metagenome | isolation source: sample BA12 brine-fed electro-methanogenic bioreactor BA | place: Japan: Kochi | collected 2016-12-09 | reverse complement strand
GCGCGCCATTCCGAAATTGGGGCGATTAGCTCAGCGGGAGAGCACTGTCTTCACACGGCAGGGGTCGCTGGTTCGAACCCAGCATCGCCCACCAAATAAAATCAGTAGGTTGCAACAAGAAAGGCGAGCTTCCCGGGCTCGCCTTTTTCGTTTGTACTCCTCATGTACTCCACGCGAACGAAAGTCACCCGCTCAAAGTGCCGGCCAGCAACCCCAGCCAGGCAAGCCCCGTAGCCCCCAGAACGAACAGCTTCAGATCCGGCGCTTGCTCGCCCTTGAAGGCCCTGACTGGCAGCCAAACCAAACCACCCAAGGCTGTGCCGATGAGGATGAGGGCGAATCCGATCCCGATGACTTCGCCAGTGAAGGCGGCGGGGCTTCCTCCCGTGGCGCCGAACAGGCCGAGGGTAAAGGCCAGTGCGCCGAGGATGGAAAGGAAGGGTGGTTTCTGCATGGCGGCTCCCTCCGCTGTTGGCACTTCCCGAAAGTATAGACCCCCGCTAGAACTATCCACTCCAGGCCCACTGCGGACCCATCCGGCCCGCGGCGGGTCTCAATCACAGCCTACTGTCACCGACGGGCTATCCTTTCAAGATGGTCGGCAAAAGCCTATTCACGATCTTCGTCGTCTGTGTCGTCGTCATGCTGCTGCGCATGGGATGGAACGGAATGACGAATTGGTATCTGCGTAAAATGGATGATACCGAGCAGAAAAACAATGACCGGTGGTAGCCACTGCCCCGCAACTCCATTGGAGGCGGATGAGATACGAAGGAGACTTGGCCATGAAGGAACTGATCGAACTTCTCAAGCAGGCAGCTGGGACTGGCGAGGTGATGACTATTTCCTATGGTGGCGGTAGTCGATCAGGTTCTCCAAGGAGCTTGGTCATCGCAACTTGCTCAGATACCGAGTTTCATGCCATTGAGGAGGGAGCCAGGGCCCAAAAACATTACAAGATAGAGAAGATACTGTGGGCTGAGAACAGTTCTGGCATGCGTATTGAGAATGCCGAAGCTATCAGTTCCTTCAAGCCGCCCCTACCGTCCTTCGGATCCCTGAAGGAATATGCCGATCATCTCCGGCCAGAGTTCGAACAAGCCGGTTGGTACATCCATCAAACCGACAACACCTTTGGCGTTGGAACCTGTTTTAAAAATGGTAAGCCGAAAAAAACGCCAAGCATCGCCGTTGCGTTCTATGACACCTCACGTGAAACGGTTTGGGACTTCGACCAAGACGATTTCGTTGAGGTGGAAAAGGAACCGAGTGGGCGGGAGAGGCCGTGGCGAGTTGATAGTTGGCGTTTCAAACAGGGAAAGACATTCGGGTTACTGCATTCCGCAATGGAAATGTTCGTTGAGGAGGTGCGGGGCAGTTCTCCAGAGGAAGCCAAGGGCATGTTCGCGGGTCACTAAGGCACAAGAAACCCGCCAGGGCGAACCGTGGCGGGGCCGGGTAGGGTCGGATCCGTTTGATCAGGTCGTTGTGTCCAAGGTGCTCCGCTGAATCTCTGCAGCTCCCTGCGCCAAGTCCGCCAGACCCTCTACCAGCATGCCGAGATTGGCGGCTTCATCACCGAGGCCGCCCCAGTTCTCGTTTTGTGCCGCGTTGGTCATGGTGCGGCCGAGGCCCTGGAGCCCGGCGAGCGCGAGCATCAGGGATTCCTCCGCGGCGTGCCGGAGCTGGTCACGGTCGTCGGGGTCCATACCCTCAATGCGAAGCCTGCCGGCATCTGTGCGGTCAGCTCGCGGGAGAAGGGACAGAAAGTCGTAGAACGGGCGAGTGGTCATGGTGAGTCTCCTTCTGGGTGGTTCATCTGGTGATTGGTATTGCTGGCTTAATGTTGGTCCACTCGCCCATCTGAATCAATCAACATTCCCTGTTTATTCAATACGTTATGTAGCGTTCCGCTACCACTCGTCGGAAACCCGCTACGGTCCGTATTGTCAGGCAGAACGACGCTGAATCACCGACCGCTTCACCTCCTGGGCCATCTCCACGAGGAGTTCGACGCTCCTTTCATCAAGGCCCATCCGATGGCCCACTGAGCGTCTTTGCAGTTCCGGGAGCTCGGCGAGCATCCGCCCCACTTGGCGCCGGAGCTCGCACGCTTCCATGGACAGCCGCCGGGACTGCGCCATGGTGAGCTCGATAACATCTGGCAGGTGAACACTGCTCATCGCGGTCATGGCTCCACCTCGCTGCGTTGGGCTTCGATATCGGTGACCACCGCCTCCAGGGTGCGGTTCTTCTCCCGGGTCAGGTTGTCGATCCGCTGGCGCTTTTCCTTCGGGGAGAGATCAGGGTTCCGGTAGACGGCCCGCATTTCCTGATTGATACCCCGTACCTGCTCGTTGATTCGGTTCAGCTGCCGATACTCGCGCACCGTCGGGCGCTCCTCGAGCTCCGTACCGATATCCGGCCGCATCACCCGATCCATGTGGCGCATGGTCCGCCGAAGCTCGGTCGCCTCCCTCAGCATGTCGTAGAACTGCGTCTCGTACTTGGTATGCCTGGCCGGGTCATCGACGTAGAAGCGCCGGAGTACCGGGTACTGGTCGATCCGCAGTTCCGGCTTGTCATCGGAGACCATTCCATCGGCCAGTGTGAGGCCGTAGAGCGCCCAGGTATTGAAGTAGCCCCGCAACAGGGCTTCAGCGCGCGCCGGCGGCGCCTGGAGAGACCGCGGCAGGCCACGGGTGGCCAGCCCAAGGTCTGTCATCACCTCGCTGGTGTAGGGCGTGGCTCGGGCGAAGGGCGCCAGATCCTGCAGGGCCTGCGGCTCGATGGGTCGGCCGGTGAAACGGTTCTCATTGATCGCCTGCTCATAGAGAGGGGCCAGGGCCTGCGGCACGTAATCCAGCTTGAAGAGGTCGCCCACGATGCGCGAGACATCCACGGCCAACCGCTTGGCACTGGCGGTGCCCTCCTCCGCATTCATGATCTGCTCTAGGCTCCGCTCCGCCACCGAGGCCACGGCGCCGACCTCCCATATCTTGGGATAGCGGAAGTGGTGAAAGAGCCCTTCCGCCTCGTCCGGTGTACGGGGTTCCCGACCGTGCAGGCTCACGAAGTCGTAGTAGGCGGCTCTCGGGATGAACAGGTGCCAGTTTGTATCCCTGTCCCAGTCTTCCATCTGCTCGTAGAGGGGATTACCGCGGTTGAGTCCATAGAGCCCCATGGACAGCAGGGCCAGCAATCCGGTCCTGGCTGCCACGTGCGCACGGTTCGGGTCATGGGCGAATCCCCGGTAAACCCGGTCCATGCCGTTGATGCCAGCCTTCAGGAACATGACGGTGTCGTACATGAAGCCCAGCACCTTGGAGTCCCCGCGCATGGCGAAGTCCGTGGAGACCTCACGCGCCGAGTAGGCGGCGTGGCGCGGGTGTGCCCCCCTGCCCCGGGCCTGCCGGAACTCACCCAGCCGGGTGGACATCTCGAAGGCATCGGCGATGGTCTCCAGCGAATAGACCAGCTTTGCCGGTGTGTCGATGACCGCCCGGTAGTCGATCCCGCGCTGGGTATAGAACCGCTCCAGATGCTTCCGGAAGGCCGCCTCATCCACCAGATAGGAGGAGAAGCCGCCGCCGTTGGCGATGAACTCCCGGTAATTGGCATCCTGCAGGAGGCGGGACTTCATCCCCTGAACGGAGTCGATGAACGGGCGGAAGCCGTGCCTGGACATGATTCCGCCCATCAGGGTATCCCGGGCGATGTTGGCCGCCATGAAGTCGAGTGAGACGGTCACGCTTGCCTGTCCCAGCCGGCGGAATCCGCCGAGGAACTTTGTCAGCCAGTTCTGGGCCGGTCGGTCGAGAGCCGAGAAGGCACGGTAGAGGAGCGGATCGGCCACCTCGTAGAAGACGGGCTTACCGCGGCGCATGACAGCCACCACGTTGCTGCCCTGGGGCGACTGGTTCACCTGCCAGAACTTCAGAAACCCGGGGTGGCGGGTGAATTGCGCCTCCAACTGGGCCACCGTGTCCACCAGCTCCGGGGGGATGTTTCCGGCTTTCACCTGGCGCGCATCCAGCCCGAGCAGGTCATAGACGAACCGCTCGATCTGCGCCTTGTCCACCGCCACCCGCTTGGCATCGGTGGGAATCTTCACCATGAACCGCCCACCGCCGCGGACGTTCTCCGCCAGGTCGGCCACCTTCGCCCGCGCCTCGTTCTTCAGGGCCGTGGTCATCAGGTGGGCGGCGTTCTGGATCATGTTCCCGAGGACTGGCCGGAGATTGCCGGTCCCGCCCTTGAGGGCCTGGATTCCGCCGAACTCGCCCGGGTTCCGCCCGCGCGCGCCGCCGGGTGCGCCCTCCATCGCCCGGTAGAAGGGCAGGTACTGGGTGCGCCGCCACAGACTGCGGGTTTCCGGGTTGATGATGCCTTTGGCCTGCGCGAAGTCGAGAACCGCTCTGTTCCAGGTCTGATACTCCTCGAAGGCGCGTTTGAAGGCCGGCGTTTCCAGGGCGGTCATGGAACGGATCTCGGCGGGTGTGAACAGGCGCTCCCGTCCCTGCATCATGAGTTCCCGGGCGCTGCGTCCCACTGCATAGAGGGTGAACCGGTCGAGATTCCCGGCCACACCGTCCAGGATCTGCTTCAGTCCCTTGCCCGTGAAGGTGTGGGAGCCATCCGGCCGCACCTTCGGGGCGCCGAGGGTCAGGGCCCCCTCCACCAGAGAGTGGGCCGCGCGGGAGAGCCGGGCGGTCTCATAGGCGCCCACCGGGGCGATCTCACCGGTGAGGCTGCGCTCCATCCGATAGATTCCGTGGAGGTCATCGGCCACCGACTGGCGGAAGCGGTCGAAGACGTTGTCCATGGCCTCATTCAGGGGCTTCTGCTCCCCGATCTTGGAGGCCGCCCGGCTGACGGCATCCTGTCCAAACCATGCAGTCATACCCTCCCGCGCCTTGTGGATGGACGGGCCATACTCGTGGGAGGCGGTGAAACCCTCGAACCAGCGGGTAAAGTTCGGCGCCAGTTCCCGCGCCTTCTGGTTCTGGGTCATCCACAACCGCACATACTCGGCAAAGCCCTCGTACACCTTGGCCTTGTCGTAGGAGAGCCCGCGCAGCTCCCGGGCGTAGGTCTTGGCCTCAGGCCCATGGGTCCAGCTCTTGCGGATGGCCGGGATCCGATCGTCCATCAGGTGCGCCAACTCATGGGCGGCCACCTCGAGATCGGACTTGCTCTTGATGCGGACCGCTTCCTTTTTCGGGAGGTAGAAGCCGGCGGCCCCCTTGCGCTTCACCCGCCCCTCGTAGAGCGGCACATCCAGGGCTTTCAGGAAGGGCCGGAGGATATCCTCCCGGCGGATGGGCTTGGCCTGGGCCTTCGCGCCAATGTCACCGGCCGGCAGCGTCGAATCACCGATCATGCCCACGTAGTTTGCCCCGGGGCTCCAGCTGTACCGGGGCCCGTTCTCAAGGGCCTGGCGGATCTCCGCCTCCCGCTTGATGGAGAACATCAGCCCGCCGCGCTTGCGGTTCGCGTGCCCGGGGTACGGGACGCCTGCCTCCTGAAGCCGGCCGCGAATCTCCGCGGGCTCCCCCTTCACCAGGATGAACTTCTCTCCAACCGGCTCGATGACCGCCTCAGAAACGCTCTGGCGCGTTGAGGCGGCCGGGCGCGGCTCTGGCACGGCCCTTGGGGTGTTCGCCACAGGCTCGCTGCGTCCGTGCGGCGCCGGGGCGCTTTGGAACGGTTTCGAGGTGTCGCCGGACTTCAGCCAGGACTTGAAGCTGTCAACGCTCGTCTCCCGGATATCCAGGCGGCCGCCCTGCTTGGCAAGCCAATCGGGTGCGTAGTTGCTGAGGTAGGCCTGTTCCGCTGCCGTCCGGTCGGTAAACCCCATCATGACCTTGTGCTCATCCCAACCGCCCCCGGGGCGCTTCTGGTTGACGATGAACACCCGCTCACTGCCGGGACGGTCACCGAGGAACACATCCACATGATCGCCGTCGGCCCCCTCGGTCCGGCGGATCCGTCCGTAGTGGTTGCGCATCGTGACCGACCAACGTTTGCCATCCGGGTCTGTCCCCTCCCGCTTCGACCCGCGGGGATTCTCGATGGAGATATCCAGGCCGTGGACCTTGACCCGGCCGACCCGGTAGTTTTCCGCCTCCCGCTGGGCGTCTGTCGGCTGCGGCAGGCGGTTCTTCGGGGAGGTGGCCGCCTCGTGCGCCGCCTTGTCAATGGCGCGGCGCTGTCTGGCCTCCGCGCGCGTGTTAACGGTGTTGACTGGATCGTTGACTATTCCGGGACGGATCACCGTCGCAGGGGGCTTGCCGGTCTCGCCGGCCTGTGCGGAAGGTGATGCCGTTTCCGCCGGCGCACCTCTGGCTCTGGTGGTCTCGAAGGGATTCCCCTGGACCGGCCGCAGCCTGGGCTTGCGGGGCAGCAGGTCACGGGCGCGGACATTGCCCTTGCCGCTCGTCGCGCCGAGAGCGCCCATCACCGTGGCCCCGGCCACCACGTCCGACACGTCCCCACCCTCGGAAGCCGCCTGAGTGCCCCCGGCCGTGGCCATGGCGCCCGTACGCAGGGGTCGGGAGAGCGGTTCCGCCGCCTTGAGGATACCGCCCATCAGGGCGCCCTTCGCGCCGGCCTCGATAGCTGCTCCCGGCCCTTTGTCCGCCTCGCGCAGCGCATCCGTAGCGGCAAAGCCGAGCACCGGCCCGAGCGCCCGCATGCCGGCCAGGTACTCCCCCATCGCCACCGGTGCGGAGCCAAGGCCCTGATAGACCTTTCCGGCGGTGTCTGCGGGCATTTCCTCCGGGCGTGGCGCCACACGCCGGCCCGCGTCTCGGAGGTATCGCTCGGCATGCCCAAGAGCCGTGTCCCGGCTCATGGGTCCAATCCCGGTGTGCTCGGCCAGGTAGTCCGCCGCCTTGTTCACCAGGCTCATGGCGTTCGCTCCGGTGTTGTAGAACGAGGCCGCGGATCCCTTGTATCCGGTCACCAAGTCGCGGCCTGCCTTGCTGAAGGACTCACCCAGCGCCGAAAGGAGGCCGCTATCCTCGCCCCCCTCATCGGTATTCACAGCCGCTGAGCTCTTCACCGGTTCGGCGCCCGCCGCGGACGTGTTGAAGGGATCATGGTTCACCGGCTTCAGGCGGACCCTTGCGCCCGGCGGTTCGGTGGGGCGCGTGGACCGCGCAGCGAAGGGATCACCACTCACCGGCCGGAGCCGGACGCTGGGCGGTGCCTTGGTTGTGCGCTCCTGCTGGCTCGTGGTGTCGTACATCAGTCGATCTCCACCTGGAACCACTGATCGCCCTGGCGGACGTACCAATTCCCGTCCGGTGCCCGCTGTGCCCCGGGATAGGGTGGCGTATCGGCCGGATCCGCTTCACCCGGCAACTTCGCCTTCGTGTCCTGGCCCGGCTCGCCGCCGAAGAATCGGCGGTGAAGGTTCTCGAAGTCGGCGTCTTCACCGACCTTGCGTTGTGTGGCTCTCTTCACGAGGGCCGCCAGGTACGGGTCAAAATCGGGATTGTCCCGGCCGGTGGCGGTGGCCTCCTGGGTCCGGCGCAGGATCTCCTCCCGGCTCAGCCCGGCAATGGAGGCGCGGGCGGCGTCGATCTCGCTGTTGTTCGCCTCCTGCGCCTGGGTCAGCTTTGCGCTGGAGTCCTTCAGGTAGTCGAGGGTCGAATCGAAATACTTTTGCTCCAGTTCCCGGTTGAAGTTGTCCTGCTCACGCGCCGCGGTCGCCGAGGCGGCCTTTCGCTCGTCCAGCGCCTTCAGGTCGCGCCGGGCGTTCCGGCCCTGGGCGGCGGCCTGCATGTAGCTGGTCAGCGACTGGCTGCCGTAGGGCGTGGTGCTGGCGGCTCGCTCGAGCACGCGGCGCTGGTTGAGCGCGTTGAGCTCATCGGTTCCCTTGTAGGAGTTCTCCACCGCGGCCAGGTCGCCCCGCTCCATGGCCGCCTGCCGGGCCGAGGTCAGCGACTGGGGCGTCGGGCCACGGCCGGTGAAGAAGGTCGAGGGAACGGTGTTCACCACCGGCGACTGGTCGAAACCCTCCGGCGTGGCGCCCTCGGCCGTGCCGCTGAAGATGGCCGCACCGTACTTGGCCCGTTCCTCCGGGGTCCGGGTGGTGTACCTGAACGCCTGGTCGCCGGCTCGCTCGACACCGGAAGGCAGGCGGCTCCCCTCCGCGGGCTCCTGCAGCGCCAAGGATCCGGGCGGCGCGGGAAGACTGCTCCGCGGGCCTTCGCCGACCGGGCGGCCGAATCGCTCACCGGTCTGGGGCTGGGAGTCACTACGCGGCGAGGGAAGCCCCGACCGGTTTGCCGGCGGGTGCCGAGGGGTGGGCGGAGCCTCAAGGGCCTTCACTTCGTCCGAATTTCCGAATGGCATCATGGTTTCATTCCTCGATCAGGCCAGCTTTGACGGCTTGGCGCCGCCGGTGGCAGTCATGGGCAGGAATCGGCTGCCCCTCCAGCATCACCCGGCGCCGCTCACACTCGTGGGCCGGTAGGGTCTCTGTCGGGCCAGTCGGCGGCTGGGGCTCCACGAAGCCGTGAGGGGTCACCCTCGGAGTTTCCACATCGGCCACCTCCACCAGGCGAAACACCCGCTCACCCGTGACCCACTCGATCCGCTCCTCCAGCTTGTTGGCGCTGCGGGCCGCCACAAGAGCCGGCTCCCCATGCGGATCGAACCAGGCGTGGAAGATGTGGCCGGCTGCGTCTCGGGCCATCTGCGGAAGCATCGCGGCGGCTGCGCTGAAGTCAGTCGCACAGTCGCGGTTGGTGGGCCAGCGGTGGGACGCCAGGCGGTAGGCAAGGCGGTGATCCAGTACAGCCAGGCCGCCACCCAACAGGGCGTCACGTAGGTAGGTTTCAATGCGTGTGCTCATGGAATGATCTCCGGATTGTCTGCGCCAGGCGTCACCTGTGTGAAACGAAGCGTCGAAAGAACTGCTGCAGGACTCACCATCGTTGCCCCCTGTATGTCTCCCAGGTGAAGGGCACCAACTTCCCGTCATCACGCAGGCGATCAAAGGCCCGCTCTCCAAGCTGGATTCGGAGCGACTCAAGGGGGAGGCTTGTAACTGCGATCGTTGATCTCAGTGCGGCATAGCGCCGGTCGATGATCTCGAAAAGGATTGCCTTCGCTGCCTTTGTGATGGGCGGTGTACCAATCTCGTCCAGGATGAGCAGCTCGATGGACTCCAAGCCCTCCAGGGCTTCGAGTTCATCGCCCTTCCGACGTGCCGCTCGAACGGTTTGCAGCGCATTGGCGGTGGTCATGTACCGGGCTGTATGTCCGCGCCTGATGAGTTCGAGGGCGATGCTGATCGCGAGGTGGGTTTTCCCCGTGCCGGTTCGGCCAAAGAAGACCAGGGACTGCCCGGGAAAGGTGGAGAACTCGTCAACGAAGGTCGTGGCGATACCTTCCGCAACCTCCGCACCGTCGTGCTCACCGATGTAGCTGTCGATGGGTTTGTCCACGAAGCGCCGCGGGATGCCCGCCACACGAAGCTGATTCGTTTTCCACTCATCGTACTTGTGCTTCAGCTCAAGGCGCAGCAGTGAGCTCTGGTCATCAGGCCGCATCAGTCCGCTCCTTGGCGATGCGCTCGCGCTTCGCCTGCTCGTGTGCCCGCTGCGCCTGCTGCCCAGTGGTGGTCAGCAGTACGTCGCCCTCGGCGTTGATGAACCAGAGCTTGTACCAGTTGGCGCGGACGCAGGTGAGGAAGGCGCGGCGCCAGCCATTGACGCCCTTGTACCGCTTGCCGCTCGCCTCCATGCGGTCGACGAACTCGCGGAAGGCCAGGAACAGGAACTCGGATGGGAGTTTGATGGACTCTGCGTAGGCGAACACCGGTCCATCAGCGGGGATGGGTTTCTCTCCGGCTTCTCGGCACAGGTCGAGGAATTTTTTGATCCCGCACTCAGGGGAAGGGGTCGCGCGCTCGCGCGCACCCTCTCTTTGTTGTTCCTGCTCCTGTTCCTGCTCTTGTTCCTGATTCGGCATACTCTTCGCGAAGGCTTCCGGTAAGGCTTTACGGAAGGCTTCCGGTAAGGCTTCAACGAAACAATTAACCTGTTGAACGACCTTATCTTTCAGCTTGCATTCGGGTAACAGATCCAAAGAACTGACCCAGGATTTCACAACGTTTGGTGATTCCGGACCGTTATATCGGAGGAACCTTGGGGCCCAGACAAAAGAGGCTGTTTCGTCGTGCTCCAGCAGACCCTTGGCCAAGGCTTCCCGGAAGGCTTCTCTGAAGGCTTCCGGCTTCCACCCGAGTTCCGCGGCGAGCCCCGGGACAGACGCCCGCATAGCCCCTAGGGATGTGAGGTGTGGATGGGTCAAAACGAAGAGGAACACCAGCTTCGATTCGTCAGAGAGAGCCCGAAACTTGATGTCGTTCCAAATCCGAGGATCGATCTTGCGGTATCTGGCCATGGTCATCCCCCTGCCTGGCGCTGGCCATGTCGACGTTGCGTCAGCTGGCCAAGGAGCCGGCGCGCCGGCTCCCGCTGATCGGCCGGGAGCCAGTACCTGGCCACCCTGGTGGGATGGCCCGCCCAGCCCGGAACTGTCTCCATCCTGCGGGCGACGGTGATCCCGTAGCGTTCGATCCTCGAGACAGTGGAGTGGAGGGTGTGATCGTGGAGCTCGCGCTCAGCCTCGAACCGGTTGTATGCGCGGCCCGATGCGAGAGCAGCGAGTACCCGATGTAGTTTCGCGGGGGCAGCCATGGCTCACCCATCTGCCGATTCGGGCGCTTTCGGCGGCTCTACTCGGTGGGCATTGAGCCACCGATAGAGATCCCCGCGAAGATATCGGATCGTCCGCTTCGACAGTTTGATGAATGGAGGCCCCGGCATCCGCCCGGTGCGGTCACCGTTCATGCGACACTGCCGTAGGAAAGACCTCGACAGGCCCAGGAGTTCGGCCGCCTCAGCCTCTGTAAGCGCCTCGCGTTCTACGGGCTTTTTCTCGTTCATGCGCGACCTCCGGTGGTCTAATCTGCTCACGGAGGTGATGCTGGACTACGTAGAGATCCGATGTAACCCAACAAAACAGGGGCAAAAGAGGGCGATTTGTGGTCTGGGGCTACCTGCTCACCAAGTTCTGTACATACTTGGCCGTGATGGGTTCTGCATACAGTACAGTGGCAGCGGCGGCCACAACTTCATGGAGAGGTGCGCCATAGGACTTGCGGCAAAAAGCGCTGAGGTTGCGAATGAATCTTGCAGTAACTGCGTCTCTTTGACCCATCACCGACTTAACACTGGAGGCTTTTTCCGCCGCTTTCGCCAGATCATGCAGGAGGTCAGAAACACACATCAGTTGGTCTTGGAGCGGCCTATCCAGTTGAACGGATCTCGGAAGCGGCTGGTCATCAAACCCGAGGGTATGGATGATGGATGGTGGCTGATCAGCAAACCAGTAGGAGGTTTCGAGCAACTGCGCCAACTCCTTTGCCTTCTTGGCGATGCGCTTGTTTTCATCATTCACCTGCCCCCGTGTCTTTTTCTTGTGCTCAGGTAAGCGCGCTGCTGCGACACACGCCATGTAGAACTCGAACCCGGGGCGGTGGTGTGTGGAATGTTTCATGACGATCTTCCACATCTTCTTCAAATCTTCTCGCTTCTCCGGACGCGGGTCTGTCAACGAGGCAAGGACATGATCTCCCGGATCATCAGAATCCCTCCAACCAGTCCCGGCAGCGGCCTCCCCAGGCGAGTCTGAGTTCGATAGAAGCGTTTCAATCTGATCCCTCCGCTCAACCATCTGCTGAACGTCTTTAGGCAGCCATTCGTAGCGATTCACTCTCCTGTGTTCCATGGCTTTCCCTGTCATCAGCTGGAAACCAGGCGCCCGACGGCCTCAGCCTTGTGCTCTGGCGCCAGATGGGCGTACCGCAGTGTGACTTCCAGGCTGGTGTGTCCAAGGAGTTCCCGGACGGTGTTGAGGTCCACCCCGGCCATGACCAGCTTCGAGGCGAAGGTGTGTCGCAGGTCGTGCCACCGGAAACACGTGACCTTGGCTTTCTCCAGCACCCCGGCCCAGGCCTTCCGGACATTGTCCATGGGCGCTCCCTCCTTCCCCGGGAAGACAAGACCGCGAGGTTGCTTGTGCTGTGCCTTCCAGGTCTTGAGCACCTGCAGGGCCTCGGCATTCAGTGGGACATGCCGGGTGGTGCCGCTCTTGGCCTGGCTCCCCTCGACGGTGAGGGTCCGGCCGCCGAGGCTCACGCTCTCCCACGCCAGGGTGAATACCTCACCGCGCCGGAGCCCTGTGTTCAGGCTGAGCAGCACCATCGGGGTGAGGTGGTCGACGTAGGTGTGTCCGGAGAGATCGGGCAGTTCCTCATAGCCACGTTGCCGGCGCCAGAGGTTACCCCGGGCGCGCTCCGCCTTGAGGCGAGCGTCACGCTCGATGAGTGCGATCCGGAGCCGTTTCTCCTCATCGCCGGAGAGATAGCGCACCTTGCCGCGGCGGTCGGTCTTTATGGGCTTCAGGCCGGCCAGGGGATGGGTCGGCAGAACGCCCCATTCCACAGCCTTGGAGAGTGCGGCCTTGAGCGCGATCACATCCCGGTTGATGGTGGTGGGCTTCTTGCCGGCCTTCCTCTGCTCGGCCCTCCATTTCTCCAGGAGCCAAGTGTTCAACTCGGCCATAGGCCGTTCCAGCAAGTCGGCAAAGTTGGCCTTGATGCGCTTCAGCGTCTCGTCGCCCCGCTTCCGCTCGACCATCACCCAAGGGGAATACCGTTGCTCGAGGAAGCCGCTCAGTGTGCGGACCTTGGCTTGTTCTGCATCCTTTCGGGCTGCCTTCTTCTCCTCTTGGGGATCCCGGCCGTGAGCGACGGCCGCGGCGAGTTGTTCGGCCACGTCCCGGGCCTGGACGGCGGTGATGCCCGACCCGATGCGGTAGGTCTTCCGCTGGCCTGACTTTGTCCGGTAGTCGAAGAAGTAGGTCATTCCGCCGGTGGGGCTGACCCTGAGCAGGAAACCCTTCGTCTCCGTGTCCCGAACCGAATAGACCTTCTCGGCGGGCTTCAGGGACTTCACAAGCCGACTGGTGATCTTGCCGTTCATTGCCTGTTCTCCCGGTTTCGGGTTCCGCTGTACTCCTCATGTACTCCACATGAAGTGCACAACAAAAAACCGCTCTGTTACCCTATGAACAAGTATAGCCACCATAACACCATGATTCTATGAATACATTTTGTATTCTAAGGCTCACGGACGTTCACAGAGATACACGGAAGATAAGCAATTACAACGCCTTCACACGGCAGGGGTCGCTGGTTC
>NPIE01003769.1_pt1 | contig 13287 bp, 11 predicted proteins | sample 8637661 | NCBI WGS metagenome assembly NPIE01 (sample SAMN07420842, study PRJNA396082) | bioreactor metagenome | isolation source: sample BA12 brine-fed electro-methanogenic bioreactor BA | place: Japan: Kochi | collected 2016-12-09 | reverse complement strand
TAACCCCATTTGTCCCCTCTACATACCCTGTAGAGGGGCACCCCCTCTTAACAGAGGTAAAATAAGTAAAATAATAACTTCTGATTCAGGCGATACCTGAATCCAAACCAAATACAATCATATTCACCACATTAACAGAATTTCAGTAATATACTAAGCAATACATTGAATAGACTACATACATTCCCCAATACAGTGTCCTGATTTACGGTGCTTCCAGAATGAAAAAAGTCATGAAGTAGCGTAAATCAATTCAAATACACATTCAAAACAACCATACCTTAAATAACCATAAATTCACATTAAAAATTCAACTTATAACCAACTTCATAGGTTGATTCATTGGCACGGCGACCATAGCGGAGGGGCTACACCTGGACTCGTTTCGACCCCAGAAGTAAAGTCCTCCTACGTTTTTGTGTTGTACTGTGGGTGGGATCCTATGGGAAGCTCACAACGTCGCCGGCCTTTCCATTCACATAAAAATTAAATCGAATCCTTTTTTTTTAACGTAATTCATTATCAATCAATATCTTATTTAGTCCGTCTTTATTTTATCAAGCCTTTTATTCAGTCTTTTTCTGGTTTAATATACTAGACTATGCAGTTTGAAGGGAATGAATTTGGGAGATTATTTAGAAGAAAAGTGGAATGTTCCCGGTTTAAGAGCCAGAAATTTAGAAAAGAAATTTAGAAATTTTGGTCGGTGATGGTAGATATAAAAAATAATCCGGCGGTATTTATAAAAATTAAGAGGAAAGTTCACCTTTCCTTAATTAAGGATCCTGAAATACCCGGAGAAGAGATTAATTACCCTCCTTTTCATCGGGTAACGTGTATCACCATTTTAGAATAGATATTCACTTATTTCTACTGAAATGGGGCAGGTTCTGTAATTATACCACTTAGTAAAGAGACGATTACAACCGTGACATTCAGGAATAATTTTAATGGATTTAAGGTAAAACCACGATTACTGTATCGGGTTGCGCATGATTTTTCACTTCTTTTTAAAAGTTTACCAATTTCTTTAAAGTTATAACCCTGCTTACGTAGTTTACACATTTTGATATCTTCTTCAAGAGTCCATCTGCATCCTAAACGACTATCCTCATTATCACTCATATAATCACAAAATAGATTTTTTCTACATTTTTTTCTTTATTTATTAGAATAAGTATCATTATCTATCAATATTAATTTTCCTAAATTTTCCTAAATTAAAATCACGGCCCATACGCTGACTCATAATAAGCGGCATAACCAAAAAAATTCTGTGCATGTAGATGTAAAATCAAATAGTAAGTTTTAAGATAAACTTTGCTAAAGTGATTATCAATATTGTTTATTCCACAAGATATTGTATGGGGAATTTTAGTTGGGAAATGAAAGTTAGGGGGCAATTTCATTTAGAGAAATTAAATGTTCGCAAAATTATTTTTAAGTGCTGTTTATGCAGGACCAACTTCAATTAGTAGAATTATCAGAGTTTTCTAAGTTTAAGGTGATTTAATGCCATTATTTTCAATGAATAAGGGAAATCTAGAACGTATAGACAAAGTTGATTTTAAATTAGAAAGAGACATACAAAATCTTACTGAGGAGAACATGGACCTGATTTTCGGTATGGATTTTGTTAAATCAGAATTCCAACTCAATAATCTTAGAATAGATTCCCTGGCCTTTGATGAAATAACCAAATCATTTGTTATTATAGAATACAAAAAAGACATCAATTTTTCAGTAATCGACCAGGGATATGCATATCTTGCTTTACTTTTAAACAATAAATCCGATTTTATTTTGGAGTACAATGAAGTTAAAGAGAATATTTTAGGTAAAAAGGATGTGGACTGGTCACAGTCCCGTGTAATATTTGTCGCACCTCAATTTACCACATATCAAAGGCAAGCAATAGAATTTAAGGATTTACCCATTGAACTATGGCAAGTATCCAAATATGAAAATAATACTATTCTTTTTAACCAGTTAAAGGCTTCAAACACCAGTGAATCAATAACTACTGTCAGTGGTAGAAGTAAGGTAGTTCATGATGTAAACAAACAGGTTAAAGTCCCCACAGAAGAAGAGCATTTAAAAAAGGCTGAACCTAACATAAAAGAAATATACAACGAACTTAGGGAAAGAATACTCCATTTAGATAGTAATATTGAAATAAAACCTTATGTTGTAAGCATATCCTTTAAGATTGATAAAGATATTGTTCATTTTGGATTCCAGAAGACTCAACTAAAAATATGGCTTAATTTACTAAAGGGAAACTTGAATGATCCTCAGCAAATTGCCAGAGATGTATCAACAGTAGGCCATCATGGATTTGGTGATTATGAATTATCTTTAAAACCCGGTGATGATTTGGATTATGTAATGACTCTAATTAAACAGGCTTATAAAATGAATTCTTAGATATTTAACTAATATCTTAAAGAATAATGTACATTGATAACTTTAATGGATACGGGGATAAAATTGGCAAAAAATAACAATGGTGCGAATTTAGGATTCGAACAGAAACTATGGGCTGCAGCGGATAAACTCAGAAACAACATGGACGCTGCTGAATACAAACACGTGGTTTTAGGCCTAATTTTCTTAAAATATATTTCTGATGCTTTTTTAGAGGTTCATGCCGGGCTGGAAAAGGATGAATGGGCAGACCCTGAAGATAAAGATGAATACAAAGCATTGAATGTGTTCTGGGTTCCTCCGGAGGCTCGATGGGACTTCCTGCAGAGCAAGGCTAAACAGCCAGAAATTGGTATTTTAGTGGATGAAGCCATGGATGCCATAGAAAAAGAAAACCCTGAAGCGCTTAAAGGTGTTTTACCTAAAGAATATGCCAAAGAAGCCCTTGATAAACAGAGTTTAGGTGGAATCATAGATTTAATCAGTGGAATTGGTCTGGGTGATGCTGAAAACCGCAGTAAAGATATTTTGGGCCGTGTTTATGAGTATTTCTTAGGTCAGTTTGCCAATGCCGAGGGTAAAAAAGGAGGTCAGTTTTACACTCCCCGTAGTATAGTTAAGATTCTGGTGGAAATGATTGAACCATACCACGGACGAATCTACGACCCATGTTGTGGTTCTGGTGGAATGTTTGTCCAGAGTGAAAAATTTGTAGAAGCTCACAAGGGAAAACTGGATGATATATCTGTCTATGGACAGGAATCTAACCGGACCACCTGGAGGTTGTGTAAAATAAACCTGGCCATAAGGGGAATAGACTCCAACATCCAGTGGGGTAACAGTTTCACCGAAGATAAACTACCAGATCTTCGGGCTGACTATATCCTAGCCAATCCTCCTTTCAATGACAAGGACTGGAAGGCAGACCAGCTTCAGGATGATGTGAGGTGGAAATATGGAGTTCCACCAACCAGAAATGCCAACTTTGCCTGGGTACAACACTTCATCCACCACTTAGGGCCAAGTGGGGTTGGCAGGTTTTGTACTGGCCAATGGTGCAATGTCTGCAGGGGGAGCAGAGGGTAAAATCAGACAGAAAATCGTGGAAGATGATCTGGTGGATTGTATGGTGGCCCTGCCATCACAGTTATTTTACAACACTGGAATACCTGCTTGTTTATGGTTTTTATCAAGAGATAAAGGAAATGGAAACTTTAGAAACAGGAAAGGTGAAGTATTATTCATTGACGCCCGCAAGTTGGGGGTTATGGCAGACAGGACTCACCGAGAATTGACAGATGAAGATGTAACTCAAATTGCCAACGCTTATCATGCTTGGAGAGGGGAAGAAGAAGCGGGAGATTATGAAGATATTAGGGGCTTTTGTAAGTCAGTGAATAAAGATGAAATAAAAAAACATGATTACATTCTCACCCCTGGCCGTTACGTAGGTTTTGCAGAAGAAGAAGAGGATCCAGAAGAATTTGAGGAGAAGATGAAAAGGTTAACCTCAGAACTTGCTAAACAGTTTGAAGAGTCTGATCGATTGGAAGATGAAATTAAGGCCAATCTTCGGAGGATTGGTTATGAGTTATGAATTTGTTCCAATCAATCCATGTAACCTCAGAAATAAGGTTGAAAAATCAATTAAACTATTATTAAAAAATGATAGTTTCCTTCTTCATTCCAATGCTCACGAAAGGTCGATTACTCATAAATTAGCTGAATATTTACAATTAGAGTTTCCAGAATGGAATGTTGATTGTGAATACAATCGAACCGGCCACCAATCTGTGAAAACACTGACAGATTGGACAATAAAATATGAAGAAGAACTAAAAAATGACAATGATAACGAAAAAAATGTTTTTCCAGATATTATTGTACATCAAAGAACAAAACGGAATAATCTTTTGGTAATTGAAGTTAAAAAATCAACAAATAATGATAATGGAGATTCAGATAAGGATAAGATCAAAGCTTTCCGTTCAGAGTTAAAATATAGATATGGGCTATTCATCAGTTTTCAAACCCATAAAAAAGCAGGAATTGAAGAAATAGAATGGTTTCTGAGTGATAAATTTGAGGATTGTGATTGATGATGACTAAAACTAATCTTAAGGAAACTAAAATTGGATTAATTCCTGAAAATTGGCAGAAAAAATCTTTGGGAGAATTGGTTACATTTAAAAGAGGGCATGATTTACCAATAAAAGATAGAAAAGATGGAGAATATCCCGTTATAGCATCAAATGGGAATGTTGGATTTCATGATGAATTTAAAGCAAAAGGACCTGGTGTAACAATTGGCAGAAGTGGAAATTTAGGTAGACCTTTTTTTATTGAAGGAAATTATTGGCCACTTAATACAACATTATATAGTATAGAATTTCATGAATCCGATCCCAAATTTGTTTATTATTTTCTAAAAACATTACCCCTACATGAATTTAATTCTGGAAGTGCAGTTCCAAGTTTAAATCGAAATTTGATACATCCTATTGAAATCGTCGCTCCTAACAAACCAGAGCAAATAAAAATTGCTAAAATTCTTTCTTCCTTAGATAAAAAAATAGAACTCAACCAAAAAATGAACCAAACTCTGGAAGAAATTGGCCAGGCTATTTTCAAGCACTGGTTTGTCCATTTTGAATTTCCCAATGAGGAAGGAAAACCTTACAAGTCAAGTGGTGGGGAAATGGTTGATTCTGAGTTAGGTGAGATACCGAAGTGGTGGGAAATTGGAAAAATTAGTGATTTTGGAAAAGTTATTTGTGGAAAAACACCTCCAAAATCAAAACCAGACTATTTTGATGGAGAATTCCCTTTTATAAAAATACCAGACATGCATGGTAAAACTTATGTTGTTACTACTGAAGATTCACTTTCTAATGATGGAATGAAATTCCAAAAAAACAAAACAATTCCTAAAAATTCTGTATGTGTTAGTTGTATAGCCACTGTGGGTTTGGTTTGTTTAACTGATAGAGATTCTCAAACAAATCAACAAATAAATTCAATTTTACCCCAAAAAAAGGAATTTTGCTATTATCTGTATTTTATGTTAAGTTCTATGGAAGAATATCTAAAAATTATGGCCAGTGGTGGGTCGGCTACTCTTAATCTAAATACAACAAATTTTTCCAAACTCAAAATATTAATCCCTAATAATGAGTTGTTAGTTAAATTTGAAGAATTTTGTGAACCACTTTTCAATAGAATAAGATCAAATTATCATCAAAACGAGAATTTAAGTCAAATAAGAGATTCAATTCTACCAAAACTCATGTCAGGTAAAATAAGGGTTAAATAGGGGGAATTAAAATTAAAATAGAAAAAATCGAAATTAATGGAATTAAGTCTCATTTAAATACGGAATTAACAGCTGAAGATTATAATACTCTCGTTGGGGAAAATAATTCCGGAAAAAGCAATATAATATTCGCTTTGCAGTGGTTTTTCAAATATCAAAACACAAAAATATCTCTAGAGGATATAAACCATTATTTTAACGGAAATCCTTCAGTAAGAATTGAATTTTTATTTGATGAAGAGGAAGAAATTCCTTCTGTTTTTTTAGAAGACTATGCTGATGAAAGTGGTAAAAAATTTCAAATAGAAGCATATAATGAACTAAAAAAGATTGATGAGAGGCCCCAACTACCAATTTATAGATTGATTAATGATGAATTAGAACCAAAAACTATCAAAACTTTTCCTAAAATAGTTGATATTATTTTTGTGCCGTCGATAAGACAGTTAAATGACGAATTAAAAAACACATCTAATTCAACAATCAACAAACTCGTTTCTAAATTTGTTATCGAACGTGTTCATAGAGAAGATGCTAAATCTAAAAAATATACAAAAGTTAAAAAGGCAATTGAAGAACTTTCTGATTATATTGGTGATGGTGAATATAGTGCATTTGGGGAATTGAAACGATCTTTAGATAAACACATGTTAAGTTATGGGAATAAAGAGCTTGATTTTATTTTAAAACCACCAAAACCTGAAGAATTGATAAAAAATTCATTTGAGCCTTATGTTAACGTAAATGGTAATAAATTAAAAGTTGAATCACAAGGAATGGGTTATCAGAGGTCTTTAATTTTTTCACTGATATGTAATATGGCTGAAATTGATTCTAGTACTTATAATCTGTTAAATTTATATTTAATAGAAGAACCTGAACTTTTTTTACATCCTAACCATCAAAATCACTTCAGAAATAAATTGATTGAACTATCTTCTAAAGAAAATAATCAATTAATTTTGACATCCCATTCCCCCTATTTCTTGAATAATATAGAAAATAAAAAATATTCTCAAGTAAAAAGGATTTATTTGGATGAAATGGGTGTTTCAAAACTAAATGAAATTAGTACTGACGAAATATCCGTTATATGTGATGAAAATGGTTTGTTAATGGCTAATGCAAAAAATAAATGTAGATCCAATTCATGGTCAAAAGAAGAATTAAAAGAGGAATCTAAAAAAATATCTGATGAAGATGCCCTTAGATATCTATTATGGGTGGATCCCAATAGATCTAATGCTTTTTTAAGTAAAAAAGTCCTGCTAGTTGAAGGACTTACTGAAAAAGCTTTATTTTCATTCATTTTTAATCATGATGAAGGTGAATTTAAAAATGATACTCGAATTTCGGAGTTATCTGTGGTAGATACAGTTGGAAAATTTCATTTTTATAAATTTTCAAATTTATTGTTTAAATTAGGGATTTCGACTTGGATTATGTATGATACGGACAATAATAAGGAAAATAAAGATGATATATCCCATAAACTACTCAATGAATACATAGAAAAGATGAAAACCGATAGAATAATTGTTGACTGTTTATCAATTGATCCTTTTTTAGAAAAAGGAATAAAATTGACAACTAAAAAACGAAATTTGCCAGATATTTCTATGTATCAACAATTGGTTGATAATCATAATAAATGCAGGGAATCTGCATCATACAATGACATAATCACCTTTGTAGATGGAATATTGGATTATTAAGAGGTTTAAAAAAATGACCAATTTAAACGAAGATCAAGTAGAACAAACCGCGCTCTCCCTTCTCCAGGAGCTAAATTATAACTCTGCTCACGGTCTTGACATTGCTCCTGATGGGATATCACCAGAAAGGGATCTCTACTCAGATGTGATATTGGTCCAAAGACTCAGAAATGCAATTACAAGACTAAACCCAAACATCCCACCAACTGCCCGAGAAGAAGCTCTCAAAAAAGTCATCCGGTCAGAATCTAGCGATCTTCTCTCTAATAATCTCCGTTTCCACCAGTTACTAACCAATGGTATTGACGTGGAATACCGGGAAAATGACAGAATAAAAGGGGATAAAGTTTACCTGGTTGACTTCCAGAACCCCTCCAACAACGACTTTTTAGCAGTTAACCAGTTCACAGTAATTGAAAACAATAACAACCGCCGACCAGACATTGTACTATTCATCAATGGTCTGCCCTTAGTGGTTATCGAACTCAAAAATCCAGCTGATGAAAGGGCTACCTTGAAAAAGGGTTACCAGCAACTGCAAACTTACAAGGCCCAGATTCCATCTTTATTCCAGTATAATGAAATTCTCATAACCTCTGATGGTATGGAAGCCAAGGCAGGGACTCTAACCAGTTCATGGGAGCGTTTCATGCCCTGGAAGACCATAGATGGTACTACTATCACTGATGACACATTCCAGTTAGAGGTCATGCTCCGTGGAATGCTCAACCAGGAAGTTCTCCTGGATCTAATTAAACACTTCATCACCTTTGAAAGGGAAAAGGAAACAAAGAAAAAAATAGCAGCATACCACCAGTACCACGCTGTAAACCGGGCAGTGGATGCCACCATGGAAGCATCCCAACCTGAAGGAGATAAAAGGTGTGGAGTGGTCTGGCACACCCAAGGGTCAGGAAAGAGCTTGATCATGGCTTTTTATGCGGGTAAACTAGTTTTAGAAATGGACAACCCCACCATAGTGGTTTTAACTGATCGAAACGACCTGGACGACCAGTTATTTGGAACTTTCACCAAGTCAAGGGATCTCCTAAGACAGGAACCCAAACAGGCAGATAACAGAGAAAAACTACAAGAACTACTCAAAGTGGCTTCGGGTGGAATAGTCTTCACCACTATCCAGAAATTCCTCCCAGAGAAAGGTTCATCTTACCCACTCCTATCTGACAGGGACAACATCGTGGTTATCGCAGATGAAGCCCACCGCAGCCAGTATGAATTTATAGACGGCTTTGCCAGGCACATGCGGGATGCCCTCCCCAATGCTTCCTACATTGGCTTCACCGGAACACCCATTGAAATGGAGGATAAAAACACGGTCCAGGTCTTTGGTAACTACATTGATATATACGATATTGAACAGGCCGTGGCTGATGGGGCCACAGTCAGGATTTACTATGAAAACCGGCTCATAAAACTGGACATGGATGAGGCCAAGAAGGCTTTAATCGATCCTAAGTTTGAGGATGTTACCGAAGGAGAAGAAGCTGAAATCAAGGAAAAACTGAAAAGTAAATGGGCCCGAACCGAAGCCATAGTAGGCAGCCAAAAGAGGATAAAAGAATTAGCCGCAGACCTGGTTGACCACTTCACCCAGAGAACAGAAGCCCAGGACGGAAAAGGAATGGTCGTCTGCATGAGCCGGAGAATCTGCATAGACCTTTACAATGAAATCATCAAACTCAAACCAGAATGGGAAAACGAAGATGATGATAAAGGATTTTTAAAGGTGGTAATGACGGGCTCTGCCTCGGACCCTGAAGGCTGGCAGAAACATATCCGAAACAAGCCCCGTAGAAGAGAACTGGGTGAAACCTTCAAAGACCCAGAATCAGAGATAAAACTGGTAATTGTAAGGGACATGTGGCTCACTGGATTTGATGTGCCCAACCTGCACACCATGTACCTCGACAAACCCATGCGGGGTCATGGCTTGATGCAAGCCATAGCCCGGGTTAACCGGGTCTACAAAGACAAAGAAGGTGGATTAATAGTTGATTATCTGGGCATAGCTGCTGAACTTAAAAAAGCTATTCAGGATTACACTGTGGGTGGTGGAAAAGGAAAACCAGCATTCGATCAGGACAAAGCAGTGGGATTAATGCTGGAAAAATATGATATAGTTAAATCCATGTTCCATGGCTTCGATTACACTGAATATTTCACCACCGACACAGCCAAACAGTTAAGGGTTCTTTTAAGGGGAATGGATCATATCCTGGGACTTAAAGATGGTAAAAACCGTTACTTAAAGAATGTTAATGATCTTTCCAAAGCCTTTGCCCTGTCAGTCCCCCATGAAAAAGCCATAGAAATAAGGGATGAAGTTGGTTTCTTTAAGGCATTGCGAGCTCAGTTTGTGAAAACAGAACAGCCCGGGGATAAAAAACTCAGCAAGGAAGAAATGGAGCTGGCCATAAAACAGATAGTCTCTGATGCCCTGACATCAGAGGGTGTGGTGGAAATAGTTGGCTCTAAAGATGTTTCCGGATTTAAAAACCCAGATATTTCTATTTTATCTGACGAGTTCCTGGAAGAAGTTAAAGAAATGCCTCAAAGGAATTTGGCAGCTGAACTACTGGAAAAACTTTTAAAGGAACAGATAAAGACCAGGTCCCGTAAAAATGTGGTCGAAGCCAGGTCATTTGCGCAAATGCTTGAAGATGCACTGGAAAAATATAAACAGCGTCCCGTTGATAGCAAAGAAGTTATTAAAACTTTAATCGATATCGCCAAAAAACTTCGCGAAGCAGAACAGAGGGGAGAAGATTTAGGCCTAACTGAATATGAAATCGCATTTTACGATGCATTACTGGTTAATAAAGATGCTGAAGAAGTTTTGGGCAATGAAGAATTGAAAACGATTGCCATGGAATTGGTCAGAACCATTAAAAACAACATAACCATTGATTGGACTTTAAGGGAAAATGTTCAGGCCAAAATGAGAGTGGCGGTTAAAAGATTACTAAAAAAACATCATTATCCTGCTGATAATCGTGATAAAGCAGTTGAAATTGTCTTGGAACAGGCTAAAGTTGTATGTGAGGAATGGGCCAAATCTGCGGTATAAATCATTTGAGGTTTATTATGAGGTATTTGGTGTGTTACAAGTGCGGAGGATACTATAAACTGGAACATGATGAGTCTCCAGATGATTTTGATTCATGTAGTTGCGGAGGGGAGTTAGTCTACACGGACTATTTAGAGGGTTTTCTCCAAGAACAGAAAAAACTAAATGTAGAACAAAAATTCAAACAAAAAATTAGTGAAGAAAAATTGGAAGAATCTGCTAATAAGAAGTCAAACCAATATTATTCCAATAAAGAGTTCATTATATTATTAATAGGCGGGTTTTTTCTAACTATTTTCTTTGGTTGGCGTTTTTTTATTAAAAGTTTAGCTTTGTACAATTTTCCATTTAACATATTAATATTTGGATTTGTAGCTGTCGTAGGTGTATTCCTTTTTTTGTTGGGTACTGCAACCAAAGAATACTAATTATTAATTTATGGTAATTGTCATGAAGGCATGAAGAATTACAAGGGGTTTGAGTACTTAGCTATTCTCATGGCATTAATGGGCATAGGTTTGGTTTTAGCTCAGCCATGGTTCCCATAATAATGTTCGTGGGATAAACCACGTTTATCTTCATTATGTTTAGGGATAGAAATCCGGATGATATCCTTGTATATTTTTGTATATAACCCTTTATAAGTCCTCATATATTTTTGGATATAAAGGGCTTCAAGGTTTAAAGGAGTCATCATGACTTCTGGTCCCAAACACCTGCTGCCCAGAGATTTATACAAATTCATAATGATACTTTTCCTCCAAATGCTTCTTCATCCACCGATCCCTTTTCACAGTTTCAACTATTCGAGGTATTTTCAGCATATCCTTAATCCTCTTGTGGTTAAGACTACATTTCTCGTATCCCTTATGAGAGGGCCGCATTAATACAAATCCTTCATCAATCAACTCATCTAACGCCTTTTTAGCGAGTCCCTCCAGACGAGGAGGTATATTTTTAACAAATTTCATACAGGGGATGTGTTTTGCTCCAATGGGTGGATTTACTTTTTTAAGGATACTCAATAGGATATCAGCTTTAATATCCTCAACATTTGTTTCATTTTTTCGCCCCATGATCATGATTATTATTACTTTATACTATAAAATGATTATTAATTAATATGTGGTAGTAATTGGTTAACTTTTTAAGTCATAGTATTTACAAAATATATACATCCATTGTTCAAAAAATGACATAGGTGCCATCATGATAACTGAAATTTTTGGTGAAAACTGTTTAAGAGCCAAGGTGTTCGATCTATTACTATCTCATCCCCACCTGGATTACACTAAATCAGAGATAGCAAAGTGTGCAGGAATATCAAGAGGGTCTTTTGAAAAGTTCATTGATAAATTAACCGAATATGAAATAATTATAGTCACCAGAAAAATAGGAAACAGCCAATTATACAAAATAAATCTAGATTCTCCCATTACTCAGGCACTAAACTCCTTTCAGAACCAACTGGCAGATATTGAAATGGAAAAAGAGATGAGGGAAGCCCGGAAATTAGATCCAGAAATTGAACCAGTAAAACCATTTGAAGAAATTGCTAAAATGAATTCAAGCCCGGAAATAGAACAGGTCGATATGACGGGGGCAGTGGGAGGATACACTCCTCATGATTTTAGATTATTAATTTTCAATGAACGGACCAAGGAAAACAATAAAGCTGAAGAAGTAATTGGTTCAGTTCACAATGCAAGCCATGAAATCATCATGTCCCATAGGGCGGTAAAGGAATTATATAATTGGTTAGGGGCATGCATTAAAAATCATGAAGAACAGATGGAAAAGTTAAAAAACAAGCAAGAAGCGGTGCGGCCTTAACTTTTAGATCCGGATTTATGAGTTCTCACTCTTGGAACCTACTGGGTATAAATCCATACAATCGGTGTTGGATAAGTGGTTAATAAAAATTCAAGTGTCACGTAGATTCGGCAAAATTCTATCTATCCCTTATTTTGTGGTTTATTGGAAAGTTTTAGAACCCCCCAAGGGAGTAATTCTAATGATATTAAATTCTATATAGAATGAAATTCTAAATAGTATTGAGTTCTATTACATTAATTCTCCCTGTGAGAAAAGAATGAAAAGAGAGTGAGATTATGGATGAAAAAGGTAAAATGACTGCTAGTAGTGGTATCACCAACCTTGATTGGTGGCCAAATCGGTTGAATCTCGACATCCTACGTCAGCATTCACCAAAATCCAATCCGATGGATGAAGACTTCAATTACGCACGGGAATTCGAGAGTCTAGACTTAGAAGCCGTGAAGAAGGACCTCCATGAACTCATGACGGATTCACAGGAATGGTGGCCGGCAGACTTTGGCCACTACGGGCCCCTGTTCATCCGTATGGCCTGGCACAGCGCCGGAACCTACCGTGTGGGAGACGGCCGTGGAGGAGGGGGTCATGGTAACCAGCGTTTAGCACCATTAAGCAGCTGGCCCGACAACACCAACCTGGACAAGGCTCGCCGGCTCCTCTGGCCCCTTAAACAAAAGTACGGCCGGAAAATATCCTGGGCCGATCTGATGATCCTGGCGGGCAACGTGGCCCTGGAATCCATGGGTTTCAAGATCTTCGGCTTCGGTGGCGGACGTGAGGACATCTGGGAACCAGAAAGGGACATATACTGGGGTTCCGAGAAAGAGTGGCTGGGAGGAGAACGCCATGCCAAGGGCAGTGACCTGGACAAACCACTGGCCGCTATTGAAATGGGTTTAATCTACGTA
>NPIE01000583.1_pt1 | contig 13288 bp, 11 predicted proteins | sample 8637661 | NCBI WGS metagenome assembly NPIE01 (sample SAMN07420842, study PRJNA396082) | bioreactor metagenome | isolation source: sample BA12 brine-fed electro-methanogenic bioreactor BA | place: Japan: Kochi | collected 2016-12-09 | reverse complement strand
CTTACACAAGAACACAGTATACCATTCCACCCGGCGTAGGCAAGAAGCCGTATCGGGCGCATTTGACGCTCACCTCCCGGGGGACGGGGGCGCCCAGGTTAAAACCCCGCCTTGGCCCCCGGGTTGCAGACCTGCGGCTTGAAGGCCAGGGATAAAGGGGGGATTTTTGTGGCGAGGCTTCGCCCCGCTACAAAAATCCCCTCTAGAAAACGCCGCTTTGGCGGCGCAACCGGCGAAGTTTTCCAAATGCGATAGCCTCGAGAAGCCGTAGCAGGACAGGGAAACGCATTACGCTTCCCCCGCACGCAATTCTCCTGCTGTAGGCCTTTCCCCGAATCGTGATATTATATGTGGCGGATGCCGCTGGTTATCGCAAGGCCGGGTACAACGAAGACCACAATTTAGATTCCTAGCAGGAGGAACCATGAAATTACGCAAGTTAAGTGTGTCACTGCTTCTGTTTGCCGTGCTGATTACCTTCACCGCCGCCCCAACGGGCTTCGCCGCCCCCCTCCCGCCCCTGGACCTTCAAACAGATCTGAACCGAGACGGCATCCCTGACGAACTGGCGCTGGCAGTGGCGGAGATCGCCACGACCCGCGATGCCGAGGGCGCCGTCGAGACGCTGCTCGCCCGCATCCCCTATCAGAGAGAAACCTACGCACTGCAACAGGAAGCCGCCCGCCTCAACGAGAAGCTGGCAGAGGTCCGCACGCCCGAGGAGGCGGAGCGGATTCACGCCGAACTGCTCAATATCGCGGCGAAGATGGAGCGGGATCCCGCCTATGCCACCACGCTCAAAGCGCTGGAACAGCTGTACGTGGAAGAGGGGATCATGGTGGACGACAGCCTTCGGGACGCGCGCCGCATGAGCATCCAGGCGGTGAACTGGAGCCAGCTGCGGGCGGGCGACGTGATGCTCGTGCGCTCGGGCAAATTCCCCTGGACCGCCTTCATCTACGCGATGACCTACTCGCACACCGGCAACTACAACGGCAGCAACATGGTCTACGAATCCAATGCCGACGGGGTGCGTCTCAAGCCGCTGAGCAACTGGCAGCAGAGCGGGCAGTACATCGCGCTGGGACGGAACAACCGCCGCAGCATCTCCCAGGTACAGGGCGCCCTGGCCTGGGCCCGAAACACCTATGGCACCAACGGCAGCACCCCCTACAACTACTTCTACCCTGACAAGAACACCAACAGCCGGCTCTACTGCTCGCAGCTCACCTGGAAGATCCATAATCACATCGGCGTGAACGTGGACAGTAACCACTGGCGGTACCAGCTCTGGATCGGTGCGAAGTGGGGCCTGTGGGCCATCCCGGCGGTCGCCATCCCCGCCGTCGCCCCGGACGAGGTAGGTCTGGACGGCGACATCAGCTACTACAGCAAGGGCTGGAACTAGCCTTCATGCTGCACCCGGCTGTGCTACACCAGCATCCCGGCTTCCACCGGACGATCCTGCTGCTGGCAGGATTGCTCCTTGTCGCTCTCTGGGGAAGCGGCTGCCGTCCCGAAGCGGCGGCGCCGCTTTCCCAGCCCGGTTATGCGCTCGCCGGTAGCAACGCGGGCAACGGCTTCCGGAACAACGCCCTCTACCTCTTCGACGCCCAGGCGGAGAACCTCCCTGCTGTCCACCTCCGCACCGCCCTGCCCCGCTCCTGGGCACGCCATCTCAACCGCGCCCCCGACGGCACCCTCTGGATCGGATTCGGCGGGGACTTCAACCGCGACGACGACCGCGTACAGCTCTACAGCCCCGAGGGGGAGCTCCTCCACACCCTGCGCCCCTGCACCAACCCCGAAGCCGGGATCACCTTCGCCGCCGGCTACGCCTTCATCGGCTGCACCAACGATGGCTTTACCGGCAGCGTCGTGGTGCTCAATGCCGAAGATTTGAGCCCGGTGACGACGCTCCACCTGGCGCTACCCGAGGAGCCCGTCCTGCTAGTGGGCAGCGGCGCAACGGAGGCGTACGTGGTCCTTACGGCGATGACCACCGGGCCCGACCCCGAGCGCAGCTACGCTCTCGCGCACGTCATCGACGCCCGGCGGCTGGAACTCGTCGCCCAGATCCCCCTCGGGGCCGATACCGACGTCTGGGCGGTCCTCCCCCACGCGGGGCGCTTCTATCTGCTCAATGCCGCCAGCGCCCGCTCGGCGGAGCAACCCCGTCCCGACGTGCTCATCCTCGATCCCGCCGCGCCGGATAACCTGGAGCGCCTCACGCTGCCCCTGGCCTCGCCGCTGTGGGGGCAGATGGCGGCGGGGACACTCTACGCCTACCACAACCCAGGCTGGAACACGACCCGACAACAGGCGTGGCGGGGCATCAGCCGCACGCCCCTGGACGGTGGGAAAGGGCAGCCCTGGGATCTATCCGAGGACTTCGAGGCAGGAGCTCTGACCCTCTGGGAAGGCACGCCCTGCGTGAGCCACTGGGATTACTGGAGTCCTGCTGAAGAGCACGGGATCTACTGCCTGGAGGCGAGCGGCGACCTCGAACTGCGCCTCTCCCTTCCCGACGCCTCCGGCCTGCTCATCCCCTGAAGCCGGGGGCAGACGCCGCGCCCTTTACATCATTAAATAGAAGCGGAAGCCCGTCACCAGCACGCAGACCACGATGGCAGCAATACTCAACCCCTTGTAGCGGTGTCGGGAGAGGAGCGAGGCGAGCGCCACACCCAGCCCGAGACCTGTCAGGTCGAGCAGGAAGAGCATCGGGAACGTGAGAAAGTCAGGGGGCTCCAGGACACCGAAAATGGCCATGATGATCAGAGTGCCAATGAGGCCGAGGATACCCAGCACGACGGCGGCGCTCAGCCCGCAGCCCAGAAAGGGAAATACCCGGCGAGTTTTGGAATCCCACTCCTGATCTTCCAGCTGATCAGCGACACCTCGGAGTTGGAAGAACTGGCGGAAGACTCTGTAGCTGAGATAGCCCTGCATCAACCCAAAGCCGATCCAGGCCCCCTCCAGGGCCATGATGTTCAACAACGCTACCCAACCCAGCGTGACGCCGTAGACCACCAGCATGGGCCCCTCTTTGAAAAGAAAGGAGGCGCCACCCACCAGCAGCAAAATGATCCCCCAGGGGGCGCTCAGAAATCCCCCGGTAAAAAGATGAAGCGCGCCCAGACCGAGGGACCACCATCCCCAGGAGCGAGTCTCCTTCTCTACCACAAGCCGCAGAAGCTCAACCTGAGCTGTTTCCGGTGGAACGGCGGGCTCATCTGCTTCAACAATCCACTCCCCGGCGCCGAGGTTCTCATCGTAGGTCATGCATCTTCCTCCTCTGTGGTTGTCGCCATGCGGGCCAGATTCGCCCGCACCTGCTTCCGCTCTTTCAGCGGAAGGGAACCGAGAAACTGTTCGATCCTGATGCGGCGGCTCTCGGTGCTCCGCTCGCACTCCAGCTCCGGCGCGAAGGCCCAGCCGTGGGCGCGGGCGTAGCGCTTGATCTCCTGCTCGGTCACGTAGATCAGCGGGCGGATGAGGGTGAAGCGCCCGTCGAAGAACTCCAGCCGGGGGGCCAGCCCCTCCACCCGACCCTGGTAGAGGATGTTGAGCAGCGTCGTCACCGTGGCATCGTCGGCGTGATGCCCCAGGGCCACCTTGTTGCAGCCCAATCGCTCGGCGGCGTGGAAGAGGGCCTTGCGCCGGTTCCAGCTGCACCGGAAGCAGTCCAGCGGCAACGGCTCGTCCTCCGGCAGGCGCAGGGGCGCCATCTCGTAGGGCACGCCCAGCGCCCGGAACCAGGGTTCGAGCTGGGGCCGCAGGTCGGGAAGCCCCACCTCCGAACCGTCGATGTGGACGGCAACCACCGCGTAGCTGCCGGGGAGATGGACGCCGCGCACCAGCAGCTCCAGCAGCGTGCGGCTATCCTTCCCGCCGGAGACGCCCACGGCGATCCGGTCCCCATCGGCGATGAGGTCGAATTCGCGCACGGCGCGGCCCACGGCGCGAAGCAGGTAGGGCGCAATGGTGTCAGGATGGGTCATATTGATAAGGTGAATAGCGAATGGCGAATGGCGAATGGCGAATAGCGAATAGCGAATGGTGAATAGCGAATGGTGAATGGCGAATGGTGAATGGCGAATAGCGAATGGGAGAGTTGTCTGTATATCCGCTCTCCCGCTCTCCCTTTCTCCCCCTCTCCCACTCTCCCGCTGTCACTCACCCGCTCACTCGCTCAGGCGTTTTCCGTACTGCTGGTCGTAGTATTCCTGGTAGAGCGCCCCGCTCTTGATGGGCCGCCACCAATCCTCGTTCGCGGCGTACCAGCGCACCGTCTTCTCGATGGCCTCGGCGCAGCTGTGCCGGCTCTCCCAGCCGAGGGCGCGCAGCTTGCTCACGTCGAGAGCGTAGCGACGGTCGTGCCCGGCGCGATCCTCTACGTGCTTGATGAGGCTCTTGGGCTTGTCGAGGGTGGCGAGCACGATCTCCGTCATCGCCAGGTTGGTCAGCTCCGCGCCACTGCCCACATTGTAGATCTCCCCGATCTCGCCCTTGTGCAGGACGAGGTCGATGCCCTCGCAGTGGTCGAGGACGTACTGGTAATCGCGCATCTGAAGCCCGTCGCCGTAGACGGGGAGGGGCTGATCGTCGATGGCGTTGGTGGCGAAGAGGGGGACGACCTTCTCCGGGTACTGGTAGGGGCCGACGTTGTTGGAGCCCCGGGTGATGGTGATGGGAAGGCCCCAGGATTCGTAGTAGGCCAGGACCATCAGATCGCCGCCGGCCTTGCTCGCGGCGTAGGGGCTGCGCGGCGCCAGGGAATCGGTCTCCACCGAGCGGCTCTCCAACACCTGCCCGTAGACCTCGTCGGTGCTGATCTGGTGATAGCGCTCCAAGCCCAGCGTCTTCGCCGCCTCCAGCAGGACGTAGGTGCCGTAGACGTCGGTCTGGATGAAGGATCCCGGCTCCATCAGGGAGCGGTCGACGTGGGTCTCGGCGGCGAAGTTGACGATGGTGTCGATCTTGTGGGCGCGCAGCGCCTGCTCGACGGCGGCGGCATCGCAAATGTCGCCGCGCACGAAGGCGTAGCGGTCGCCGAAGCGGGCCTCCACGTCCTCCAGGTTTTCCTTGCGCCCGGCGTAGGTGAGCTTATCGTAGACGAGGACGAAGTAATCGGGATGATGCTCCAGCAAGTAGCGGGCATAGTTGGAGCCGATGAAGCCGGCCCCTCCGGTGATCATCAAACGACGCATGGTAGCCTCCTGAATAGGGTCAAAGGTCGAAGGTCGAAAGTCCAAAGTCAAAAGTCCAAGGTCAAGTACAGATTGTCTCCGGTGCGCTCTCGAACGGCTGGTAGTGGTGACAACTGGTAACTACTCAGCCAAGAGGTGGAACGCGCTTAGGTTGCACACCAGACCGTAGTTTTGTGCTTCCCGCCGTCATTTCAGGCGCAAGAGTGCATCCCACCTGAGCAGCTACGACGATTGTACCATAAAGGGGCAGCTCGGCGAGACGGTCGGCGCGCGTTTCTGGGAAGATAAATTGACCGGGGCGGGCGGGGGGCTATAATTCAGGTGAGCGAGCACAGTAACGGGCGATGGCTGATGGCTGACCGCTGACAAGGAGGTTGCGATGCGGCGTTACGGATGGCTACTGCTGGCGTTAGTGGTGTTTGTAGCGGGAGCGGGCGCGTTGAGCGGGGAGAGCCCGCCCGGGGCCCTCGCTGCCCTGGAGGAAGACGGGGAGCATTCGGTCTTCCTACCCCTGGTGATAAAACCGCTTCCCCTTGTCGATCTCTCCGTGGAGATACGTAGCGCGCCCCAGCCCTACGTGGCGGGCGCGCCCCTCACTTATACGGTGACCGTCGCCAACGCCGGACCGGCGACGCTCCACGCCCTTCAGCTCGACGCTTGGCTGCCGGACGCGGTCGAGGCGCCGGTGTGGACCCCCTCGGCGGGCAGCTACGACACTCTCTCAGGGACATGGGAGGGCTTCACGCTCACCGTGGGGCAGGCGCTCACACTCCGGATTGCAGGCACGGTCACGGAGACCTTCACCGGCACCCTCTGGAACAGCGTCGTCGTCACGCCGGCGCTGGCCCAGGAGCTCCGCCCGGAGGATAACGGACTCATCGACGTGAATCCTCTGCCGCTGCAAAACCCCGGCTTCGAGGGGGGACACTGGCACGAGACCTTTGAGGGCCAAAATCCCAACATGCCCGTGCCCGAAGCCTGGGTGGCCTGGTGGGTTGTGGGGCAAGAGGGGGTGAGCGATTTGGGTGTACCGGAGATCCTCAGCGTTATCGACAGCTCCAACCCACATTACCTGGAGCCGGTGCCGCGCATTCGAAGCGGCGAGCAGGCGCTGAAGCTGGCGCGATGGGGAGCGTACCGAGCGGGGGTATACCAACGGTTGACGGATCTCCCCCCCGGTGCGACCGTCGTCTTCTCCGCCTACGCACACGCCTGGGCTTGCCAGGACGATCCGCCGCCGCCCCTCTCTTGCGCCGATCCCTTCGCCTTCCGCTCCCGCGTGGGTATCGATCCTGCCGGGGGGACGGCTTCCGATCTGGATGGGGTGATGTGGAGCGACGACGCCTGGCTCTACGACGTCTTTGGGGAAGTAGGGCCGGTGACGGCCACGGTGGGACCGGAGGGGACCATCACCGTCTATCTGGAATCCTTCGGGAAGTGGCCCCTCAAACATAACGACGCCTACTGGGATGACGCGTCGTTGATTTTGCGGCCCTGATAACGTCCGCCCGCCGAGGGCTCGAAATCCTCGGCGGGCGGCATCCTGGCTTGCTCCCGCTATACCCGCCGCACGGCGACGACGAGCGGGTGCCCGTCCACCGTGTCCTCCAGCACCCGGTCGCCGGCGGGCGCGTCCGCAGGCTCCAGCGCGTCGGCCAGGACCTCGGCGGCGATCTCCTCCCGGAAGATCCAGACGGCCTCGGCCAGCAGCCCCTCGGCGCGGTACGCGACGACAACGCGGTCCGTCAGCTGGTAGTCGGCCTGCTTGCGCAGCTCCTGCACGCGGCGGACGAACTCGCGGGCCAGCCCCTCCTGCTCCAGCTCCGGCGTGAGCTCCGTATCGAGGGCGACGACCAGCCCGCCCTCACCGGCGACGCCGAAGCCCTCCCGGGCCTCCGTCTGCACCAGCACCTCCTCGGGCGCGAGGGTGACCTCCGTCCCATCCTCCAGCGTGAGCGTCAGCGTCTCGCCCGCGTGGAGCCGGGCCACGGCAGCCGCGGCCTGGAGTCGCCCCAGCGCCTTCCGCACCTGGGGGAACTGCGGTCCGAACTTCGGGCCCAGCACGCGGTTGACGGGCAGCAGGCGGTAGTTCACCAGCTCCCCCTCCTCCGCCACGAAGTTGACCTCCTTGACGTTGAGCTCGTCGGCCAGCAGGTCGAGCAGGCCGCTCAGCACCTCCCGCCGCCGGGGATCGGTGGCGATGAGGGCCTGGGTGAGGGGCTGCCGCACCTTCAGGTTGGCCGAAGAGCGCACGGAGTGGCCCAGCGTCGCGGCCTGGCGCACGGCAGCCATGGCCTCCACGAGCAGGGACTCCTCCTCGCTCAGCGCCTCCGCCGTGGGGAAGCGGCAGTGGTGCACGCTCTCCGGCGCGCCTTCAGCCCCTTCCACCACCAGATTCTGATAGATCACCTCCGTCATGAAGGGGATCACCGGCGCGAGCAGCTGGGCGAAGGTGACCAAGACCGTGTAGAGGGTCCGGTAGGCGGCTTCCTTGTCAGCGTCGGCGCCAGCGTTCTCGCCCCGCGCGGCCCAGAAACGACGCCGGCTACGGCGCACGTACCAGTTGCTCAGGTCATCGAGGAAGGCCTCGGCGGGCTGGGCCACGCTGAGGGGAACGTAGGAGTCGTAACCCTCGGTCATGGCGATCACCGTCTCACGCAGGCGGGCCAGAATCCAGCGGTCCAGCAAATTGCGAACTGCGAACTGCGAATCCTCGTCGCCCATGAGCCCCTCGCCGTTCGCCGCTCGCCATTCAGCGGGGGGCGTCCACCCATCGATGCGGGCGTAGGTGACGAAGAAAGCGTAGACGTTCCAGAGGGGGATGATGAAGCGGCGGCGGGTCTCATCGGCCCGAGCGTAGCCGAAGAGCATGTTCTGATCCAATTTCTGGTTGAGATACATCCAGCGCATGGTATCGACGCCCATCTGCTCGGCGGCATCATCGAACCAGATGGCGTTGCCCCAGGATTTGTGCATGGCCCGCCCGTCCTCGGCGAAGAGCATGGCGTAGCCGTGGACGATCTGGGTGGGCGGGGCCTGCTCGAAGACGGTGCTCATGGTGATGAGGCTGTAGAACCAGTTGCGGAACTGCCCAGGGAAGGATTCGCTGATCCATTCGGCGGGGAACCACTGCCGCCAGTACTCCCGGTCGAAGCGGTAGCGCAGGGTGGAATAGGCGACGCTGCCGGCATCGAGCCAGGGATTGCCCACGTCCTCGATGCGGCTCATGCGCCCGCCACATTCGGGGCAGGCCAGCTTCACCGCGTCCACGTAGGGGCGGTGGGGCGTGTGGCCGTCGAAGTCCTCCCACCCCGCGACGGCGCGCTCCCGCAGCTCATCCCCGTCGCCGACGACGACGAAGTGCTCGCACGCCTCGCAGACCCAGATGGGCAGGGCCAGCCCCCAGTAGCGCTTCTTGGAGATCATCCAGTCGTGCATGTTGCGGAGCCAATCCAGCTCCCGGTCGTGGCCGAATTCGGGAATCCAGGTGATCTGGTCGGCGACGTCCATGATCTGGTAGCGCAGGCTGGCGGCCTTCTCCTCGGGCGTGACCTCCTCGCGGGGTTTGTCGTAGAGCTCGCCCATGCTGATGAACCACTCGTCCACCAGGCGGAAGACGAGGGGCGTGGCACAGCGCCAGCAGACGGGATAGCGGTGGGTGTAGGGATCGACGCGGTAGAGGCGCCCCTTCTCCTCCAGCTCGTGGAAGATCTCGTGGGCGACGGTATGGACGTCCCGCCCCGCCAGCCAGCCGAAGCCGGTGAGGAAGATGCCCTCCTCGGTGAGGGGTGCGGGCGCGGGCAGGTCGTGCTCCTTGCTCAGGCCGAAGTCCTCGGCGCCGCAGCCGGGCGCGATGTGGACGATGCCCGTGCCCTCCTCCTCGCCCACCTCATCCCAGGGGATGACGCGATGGTGGTCGGGCACGCCCAGCTCCTGGATGCGGGGCAGCTCGTCGAAGGGACCGTCGTAGGTCCAGCCGAGCAACGCCTCCCCCGGCATCCGGTCGAGAACTTCGTACTTCCCCTGGAGGACGTTCTTCGCCCCCTCCGCCAGATAGTAGATCCAGCCGTCGGCGGCCCGCACCTTGAGGTAGGTCAGCGCCGGCCCCACGGCGGCAGCGACGTTGCTGGTGAGCGTCCACGGCGTGGTGGTCCAGACGAGCAGCGCCTCCCGCTCGCGCTCCCGCAGGGGGAAGCGGACGACGACGGCATCGTGGGTGAGATCCTGATAGCCGTCGGTGACGATCTCGTGCTGGCTGATAGCCGTGGCGCAGCGGGAGCACCAGGGCATCACGTCGCGGCCCTTGTAGAGCCAGCCCTGTTCCCAGACCTTCTTGAGGAAGGTCCAGATGGTGTAGTTGTTCTCGGTGGCGAAGGTGAAGTAGGAGCCGCCCAGCTCCGGCATCCCCAGCCGGCCCACCAGCCCTTCGACGCTGTCGGTCACCGGCCCGGCGGGGCCTTCGTAGGTGAGAGTCTGCTGCGGATCCTCCTCCAGTTTCTCCGCCAGCGTGCGCAGGCCGTCGGGATCGTTCCAGTCCATCCAGTAGCCCAGGCGGACGGACTGTTCCGTCTGCCGGGCGGCCTGGCGCAACACCCGCGCCTTGCAATCGACGACGAAGCGGGCCAGCCCGTACGTTTCGATGTCGCGTTTGGAGGAGAAGCCCCGGGCCTTCTCCACTTCCACCTCGACCCAGAGACCCTGGCAGTCAAAGCCGTTCTGGTAGCGCTCCCGATAGCCGCGCATGGCCCAGTAGCGCTGCCAGAGGTCCTTGTAGGAGCGGCCCCAGGCGTGATGGACGCCCATGGGATTGTTCGCCGTGATGGGCCCATCGATGAAGGACCAGCGCGGCGCCTCGGCCCGCAATTCGCGCAGCTTCTCGAAGGCGCGCGTGCGCTTCCAGAAGTCCAGCACCTCGTGCTCCTGCGCGATAAAATCTACCTGTGTGCTGACGGGTTTGAACATTCTCTTCTCCTCAACCATGCTATAATAAAAACGTACATGAATTACGTTGGACGATGATTTGCCATTGACAGCGTCGGGAGTTCTCGAAATGGGGAGGTCGGCATGACGCTATCTGTCCAAGATGTTGCGCAAGAATTGCAGATTCCGCCCGCAGAGTTGATCGAGCGCAGTCTCCGCTCGTTTCTGGAGCGGGAGATTCGCGCTGTACAGAGGGACATCGACGATCTGCGGGATCGTTACGGCGTGCGTACAGTGGATGAATTGCGGGCGCAGGTCGAGCGCGGTGACATCTACAGCCATCCTGCCTGGGAAGATGCCATCGAGTGGGAACAACTGGAAGCCCACCGTGTTCGTCTACAATCCCTGCTGGACACATTCTAAATGCCCTCCATCTATGATACTCTCGCATCTCTTGCCCGGGAGGAATTCGGTGATCTTGTCACAGACAGCCGGTTGATCTACCGGCGTGCCACCGTACCTCTAAAACTGCGTCTCTTTGTGTGTGACGGTACCGTGATTGACATCTGGCTCAGCCCGGACAGTACACGCTACGCTTAGGTAGTTCCAAGATTTAAAATGCGCCACAGCGTGGGCAAATCCCTGGCAAAACGGCAGAGTTTGGAGGACTTATTTTCTTGGAACGGCCTTATCACTGGGAGCAGCGCGCCGTGCGCGGTGTCATCCATCGCCACGACAATGCACCTGACCATCCTGAAATCTCTACCTTCCCCAAGCATTTCCATGATGGCGCTGAAGACGCGCTGGCTCCCAGCACCATCCCCGATGAACCCATTGCTGCACTGCGTGAGTTTCTCCACTTTGTTCGGAAGCAGCTGATCCACTAGCGAAGGCACCTTGCCTCGCCCTCTGAGACGACTGATTCTCATCCAGCAACCCGAACAAAAAAACGCCCCCATCCCCACAGGGACGGGAGCGTCAAACGCTCTCGCGGTACCACCCTGGTTGACCCGCAGTTGCGGATCCCCTCGGTCCCACAGTTTTTCAACGATGGGCGACTCTGCTAACGGTGAGCAACCGGTTCCACTTACTTAGTCTTATAGTCTTTTAGTCCTTAGTCTTATAGTCGCTTAGTCTCGTAGTCTTTCGACTACCCGACTACCTGACTATTTGACTACTAGACTTTTCAGCGAACGGCTCCGGAGGGATTTTCGACGCGGCTTCCTGCGCCCGGCTTCCACCCTCCCGGACTCGCTGAAGCGGCTCCCCGCGCCTACTCGTCTCCATCGACGCCATTGCCCTCGATTAAACCATACGTTGAAGGGAAGTCAAGCGAATGGCGAATGGGGAATGACGAATGGCGAATGGCGAATGGGGAATAGCGAATGGCGAGTGGTGGATGGGCGAGAAAGCAAAAAGGCGCAAGCAACGAGTAACCAGCAACCCCGGATTCCACAGATCCATAGAGAGAATCAGAATCAGTGTAATCTGTGGTCAAATCAGTGAATCAGTGCTATGTGATGCTCTGCGGATCCACGTCGGGGTCGGTGAGCTGCGCCTCCTTGCCCGTGAGGTCCACCCGCTCCTCGATAAGTCGCTGCCAGGCGGAGAGGTCCTCGTCCTCCGGATCGATGGCGAAGTAGGCCGTCATCCTCCCGTCCTTGAGGAAGAAGCGAGCGAAGGTCTCGTCCTCGAACTCACCCCGCTGAAGCATCCGGTCCTGCTCGGTGTGGTCGCCCGCGAACTCCAGGTGAAGGTCGAAGATAACGGAGAAGACGTAGGTGAGCAGCTCGTAGGACTCCCCGGCGCCCGCCATATTGCGCCCGGCGAGCTCGCCGGTGTAGTCGGCCTGTCCCCAGTGCTCGACGCGACGCCGTTTGCCGAAGTGGGGATCGGGGAAGTTGGCGATGTCGCCGGCGGCGTAGATGTCCGGATGGGAGGTCTGCAAGTGGGCGTTGACGATAACGCCGTCGTCCTGCTCCAGCCCGGCCCCTTCCGCCAGCTCCAGATTGGGGCGGATGCCCACGGCGACGCAGACGAAATCCGCCGGCAGCTCCTCGCCCGATTCGGTGCGCACGCCGGCGACGTGCTTCTCGCCCGTAATCTCGGTCACCTTCTCGTTGAGGTAGAAGGTAATCCCCCGCTCCTCGAAGCGCTCCTGGAAGAAACGACCCAGCTCCTCGTCGACGAACTGGGGCCAGAGGTGGGAGAGAATCTCGACGACGGCGACCTCGACGCCCAGCTGGGTAAGGTTGGAGGCCAGCTCCATCCCGATGAAGCCCGCGCCGACGATGACCGCTCGCTTGCCCTCCTGCGCCGCCGCGCGGATAGCCTCGGAGTCCTCGACGGTACGCAGCGTGAAGACCTCGGGCAGGTCCATGCCGGCGAGCGGCGGGCGCACGGGCGTGCCCCCCGTCGCCAGCAGAGCCTTCTCGAAGCCGAGCTCCTCGCCGGTGGAGAGAACCACTTCCTTGCGCTCCGGGCGCAAGTGGGCCACCTCCGTCTCCAGCAGCAGCTCGATCTCGTTCTCCTCGTAGTAGGCGCGCGGTTTTAGGCGCGCATCCTCGCGGCTCTTTTCCCCCCGCAGCAGACCCTTGGAAAGGGGCGGACGGTGATAGGGCACCTCCGCCTCCCGACTCACCAGCGTGATGGCCCCCTCGGGATCCAACTCGCGGATGGCAGCCGCCGCGCGTCCCCCCGCCAGCCCGCCGCCGACGATCAAATACTTGGTCGATTTCATGGTCCCTCCTCGAAAATATGCGAATAGCGAATGGCGAATATCGAATAGCGAATGGCGAATGGTGAATGGTGAAAGGCGAATGGTGAATGGCGAATGGCGAAGCGTGGAGAATGAGTAAAGGTGTTACCCATTACGCCTTACGCCTCACGCATCCCCCTTTTTACACTTGATGGTGCGCACAAGCGCCGGTGTTTCCTCATAGAACTGTCTAAAGCCATAGCCGTCACGTGTGAACGACCACCCGCAGTTTACGATAATAAATCCGATTAATATCTATAATATCACAGGCTGGCGAAAATGTAAAAGAGGCTGCGAGGCGGTGAGAAGCCATGTCAGCAGCCCGGGAGAACGCGCTGCTTGACATTATTATACCGAACGGTATAATGCGGAGGATGAACAGACAGAGGTTACAACA
>NPIE01000603.1_pt1 | contig 13310 bp, 10 predicted proteins | sample 8637661 | NCBI WGS metagenome assembly NPIE01 (sample SAMN07420842, study PRJNA396082) | bioreactor metagenome | isolation source: sample BA12 brine-fed electro-methanogenic bioreactor BA | place: Japan: Kochi | collected 2016-12-09 | reverse complement strand
AAAAGATTGTTTTGCAAACGGCTCTGTGTATTGGAAATTTCTGCTCTCAGGGTTGCTGTAAGGACGAATGTAACACTAAGTTATTCTAGCTCGTTTTTAGCAATAAGCTTTTTTTAAAACAAACAACCCCTTATAGTATCGAAAAATTTCCTGCCAAACATTCGTACACTACTATTTTCCGTTTTAGGAGGGAAAATTATGCACCTCATGAACAATGCTGTAATACAGGTTCCCGAGCCAGTTAATGAACCGGTCTATGATTATGCGCCGGACTCAAAAGAGCGGGAAATGATAAAATCAGCTTTGTCCGAATTGTCTGAGAAACAACTTGATATTCCGCTTATTATTGGCGGTAAGGAGGTTAGAACCGGCAAGACAGGAAAGGTCGTAATGCCTCATGATCATAAGCACGTACTGGCTACCTATCACAAAGCAGGGCCGGATGAGGTGCGTTTGGCCATCGATACGGCGGTAGGTGTACAGGAAATGTGGCAATCGTATCGCTGGGAGGAGCGATGTGCCATCTTCCTCAAGGCAGCTGAATTGCTGTCAGTCAAGTATCGCTACAAAATCAATGCCGGTTCCATGCTTTCCACCAGTAAAAATGTCTACCAGGCAGAAATCGATGCAGCTTGCGAGCTTATTGATTTTCTCCGTTTTAATGTCTATTTCGCTCAGCAGATTTACCGTGAGCAGCCTGTTTCTTCAAAAGGAATCTGGAACTTCGTTCAGCACAGGCCGCTCGAGGGATTTGTGTTTGCTGTAACCCCCTTTAATTTTACGGCCATTGCCGGCAACTTACCGACTGCTCCCGCTATTATGGGTAATACCGTTGTTTGGAAACCTGCCAGCAGCTGTGTGTATAATCCGTATCTATTTATGCGAATCTTGGAAGAGGCTGGGCTGCCGCCTGGTGTTATTAATTTTGTTCCCGGCTCCGGAGCTTCAGTAGGAGATATTTGTCTGACAGATCCCAATCTTGCAGGAATTCATTTCACCGGTTCTACCGCCGTCTTCCAAAAAATGTGGAAAATCATCGGTGAAAACATTGAAAGATACAAATCATATCCTCGCATTGTTGGTGAGACAGGCGGTAAGGATTTTGTCTTTGCTCATTCGAGTGCCGATCCCGATCAGCTGGTTACGGCACTTGTTCGGGGGGCGTTTGAATACCAGGGACAGAAATGTTCTGCCGCCAGCCGTGCCTATATCCCGAAGAGCCTGTGGTTGCAGATCAGCGAAAAGCTCAAGAATGAGATTGGTAGGATTAAAATGGGAGCGACTACCGATTTTAGAAATTTCTTCAATGCCGTAATCGACAAAAACGCATTTGATACAATAAAAGAATTCATTGACAGTGCCAGAAAAAGCAACGATTCAGAGATTATAATTGGTGGAGGTTGCGATGACAGTGTGGGCTATTTCATAGAGCCAACAGTAATTCTCACTGAGAGTCCAGTCTATAGGACCATGGTGGAAGAGATATTTGGTCCGGTTCTGACCATCTATGTCTATGACGATGAGGTGTTTGAGAAGACCCTGGAGCTCTGCGACAGCTCTTCAGCCTATGGATTGACAGGAGCTATATTTGCCACCGACAGAGCTGCTGTCAGTACTGCGCTTGCCAAACTTGAGCATAGTGCCGGAAATTTCTATATAAACGATAAACCCACTGGTGTGGTTGTCGGGCAACAGCCTTTTGGCGGCGGAAGGGCCTCCGGTACCAATGATAAGGCAGGCTTCCACACCAATCTCATGCGTTGGGTTTCCCCAAGAACTGTAAAGGAATCCTTCGTACCCCCTACAGTCTTTGATTATCCTTTTATGATGGATGAATAAGCGTATGACAGACGCACGATAATACTATTGGGGAGCTTGAAAAAAATCGGAATTTCGTTCATGATCGAGGCGTACATGAAAATTTTACCGCTGGCATACAATTGATAGTCCGGGGATAAGATTTGATTGCGCAACGATGGGATTAGGGAAAATGACAATTTTTCAAGATTCCCTGTTGAACGAGCAGCCTGTAACCTTGGCAGCGCACATTTCTTATAACCCCCCTGACGGGGAGTCACAACGAACGATGAAAATCGGCGCCGTGGTTGGAAGATCCGGTTAGTCAAAGTGAGCGGGGGACAGGTTAAAACCAGTCCCGCCGATTTTCATATAAACCCCCATGACGGAACGTCACAACGAACGATGAAACTTTGCAGTTTCATATAAAAAACTAGTTTGAAATATTTACACGATTTGAGTAATTTTTTCCATGGAGAGTCGAATTCTTGTTGCTCGCAGAATCGGGATTGAGTGCTTAAAATTTCAGGAATATTACGAAAATTATTCGATTATCACTTTAACAAGAAAATCAATTTTCAAGCTTGCTAAAAAGGTGTTTATTACCTCAACTCAACTTTAAAAAACTGCTGCAATACTTATCATCTTTTAACATCCCACTAATATCCATACCTATCTGACGAAATTGGTTTCTAGTATATCTACACAAATTCGCTTCAACAAATTCTTTCTCTTCTGAAAACACTCCGCTAAGTGGATAGTTTGGATTCATCCTTTGACCTTGCATGACGAAAGCCATAGTTTCTGAAATTTTTTGCATCCTTGAATATATGGATGAAATATATGATTCTGATAGTGTTTCTGCGCCCTTTAACGTATCATATAAATCTGGTATCAAAGGACCTTTAACGTGTACAAGATGGGTTTTATCACGAAGCCATTCTCTTACATTTGTCCCGGCAGGAGCATAGTCTGCAAATTGCTTTGTCATCCTTTCATATCTCTTGACTCGAACAGGTTCCCAGATCCCATTTATATGAACCTCAGTATGTCTTGGGTTTACCATTAAATCAGCAACATCACGAATCTGCCCAAAGTCAGCATAGTTACCAGCACAGAGCAAGGCTAGTTCCATTATTCTTGACATAGAAAGCCAATATAGTTCGATCGGCCCGCCCAGTTCCCTGGACGATTCCAGATGATCCAACTGATCTACTAGGAATTCCTCATTTAAATTATGATCAAAAACCTGATCAAGCAAATCTCTTTCTAAAAGCAACATATATTGGGTCCATAGTCTGTACTATTGCTCAACATTGGAATTGGACGAAATGACAATTGTTCAAGGCTCCCTACACCACAAACAGCCATAGATTACTCTCAAAGAGAAAATATGCAATACGTGCATATTTAAATAACCAATAAGAACGAAGAGTAACAGAGGCATGAAGCATGACCCCTTTGCTTTTTCCACTCGATTTGCAGCTAATCGGCTTTCTGTTTGAGTAGGCGACATAATTATCGAAGGTTTGGGCCTGCAAGCCTGATGCTCAATTTTTGTTAGCTATGCTATTGCTCCGATGTCTAAATATCGAAGTCATGCCGCATAACGGACAAGTGGATGTTTGAAGCAACTTTTGACATGATTTGCTCGCCGTTGCAGTGTCTTGATAAACGACCTCGTTTTCTTTGCCAGATCGTCACTATTTTCTGGCCGGCAGACCGGACCGTATTCGTTGCTTGAGATTCCCGTTCAGGTATTCATCCGGGTTGTGTTCCGGCGTATACGGCGGCAAGTAGAAAACCTCGATCTGATCCTGGTGCTCAAAAAGCCATTTCCGCACAATCTTACTGTGATGAACTAGAAGGTTGTCCAGAATCAGAAAGACTTTTCGGTCCACATCTTTGATCAGTCGGGACAGGAATCTGATCAACACCGGGCTGGTCAACTAGTTGTGCGTACATTTTTGGGTCATATGGCATTCAAAGAACAAACATGTCGTCTAAATGGATTGACGTACCACTTGACGTACCACTATTGGTAAGGAGTTATTAATGGTAATTGTTGGGTAACATGTGGAAAATAATTGCTCAATTACGCTTGGACATAGATATTATTCTTTCCTGAGTCCGCTCACTGGGCTCACTTGCCTTTCTGATACGAGGTCAGTCGAACTTCCGACGACCGAGCCATGTTACGACGGTGAAGGGTATGAAGACAATTCCCGTACAGGAAGCGGTTGGCATGGTGCTCTGCCACGACATTACGCAAATTGTTCCTGGGCAGGTGAAAGGGCCTGTTTTTCGCCGGGGCCACGTTATTTCGGCTGACGATATTGAAACCTTGCTTGATGTTGGCAAAGCCTCGCTCTATGTCTACGATCCGCGGGACGGATATGTTCATGAGGATGATGCGGCTCAGCGCATAGCCTGGGCCGCGGCCGGGCAAGGAATCGTCCTGAGTCAGCCGACCGAAGGGAAGGTCACCCTCTCCGCCGCCCGTTCCGGGTTGCTCCGTATCGACGTGTCGGGCCTGAACCGGCTGAATACCCTCGAGGAAGTGACCTTTGCCACTATCCATACCCATCAGGTTGTAACAGCGGGTCAGATCCTGGCCGGTACCCGGGTCATTCCCCTGGTAGTCCCCGAGGATTTAGTCAGCCTGACCGAAGAGATTGGCCGCCAACACCTGCCCCTTATCGAAGTCGCTCCGCTCAAAGCGGCACGCGTCGGTATCGTCACCACCGGCAGCGAAGTCTTTCACGGACGGATCAAGGACGGGTTTGGCCCGGTTCTGCGGCGCAAATTCGAAGACTTGGGTTGCACGGTGGAGGAGCAGGTCTTTGTTTCCGATCAGGTTGATCTGACTGTGGCGGCCGTCATGTCCCTGCGCAGGCATGGTTATGACCTGATCTGCGTCACCGGCGGGATGAGCGTCGATCCCGACGATCAGACCCCTGCCGCCATCCGCGAGACCGGCGCCCGCATCGTCACCTACGGGGCGCCGACGTTCCCCGGTGCGATGTTTATGCTCGCCTATCTCGATGACACTCCCATCGTCGGTTTGCCCGGGTGCGTCATGTATCACCGGGCAAGTATTTTCGATTTGATCATCCCTCGGCTGCTGGCCGGGGAGATTGTTACCCGAGAGGACATTGTGCGGCTCGGACATGGTGGTCTATGCTCGGGGTGCCCTGAGTGTCGATACCCTATCTGTTCGTTTGGCAAGGGATTGTAAATGATTTTTTCGGTCGATTGTGTTGGAGGAAGAAATGAGCCGGACTTTCCCGGCTTTTGGTATTGTCTACAATCAAGGAGGGAATTCTCATGATCAGCAAAGTAGTCAAGATCAATGGTAATGAGATCCGGGTCATTGCGCCGGCAGATGCCATGTTGGCTGAGGTACTCCGGGAGCAGCTAGGGCTGACGGGAACCAAAATCGGCTGCGGTCAAGGGCAGTGCGGAGCCTGCTCGGTGATTCTAAACGGCAAGCTGGTACGCTCATGCATCACCAAGTTCAGCCGTGTAGATGAGTCGGCCGACATTATTACCGTGGAAGGGGTGGGTTCACCCGAGGATCTGCATCCCATTCAGTTGGCCTGGATCGCTCATGGTGGGGCTCAGTGTGGCTATTGTACCCCCGGATTCATCACTTCTACCAAGGCCCTGCTGGACAGTAACCCCAATCCCACCCGGGAGGATGTGCGCGATTGGTTTCAGAAAAATAAGAACGCGTGCCGTTGTACCGGATACAAACAACTGGTGGATGCGGTTCAGGACGCTGCCAAAGTTATAAATGGCGATATGTCAAAGGAAGATCTAATCTTCAAAATTCCCGCTGATGGGAAAATTTTCGGCACTAATTTCCCTCGGCCTACAGCTGTAGGAAAGGTCACCGGAACACTCGATTATGGTCCAGACGCCAGTCTCAAACTGCCTGAGAACACCCTGCGTCTCGCCTTGGTTCAGGCTACGGTTTCCCATGCCAACATCAAGTCCATCGACACTTCCGAGGCGGAGAAGATGCCTGGGGTTTACAAGGTCCTGACCCACAGTGACGTCAAGGGTAAAAATCGTATCACCGGTCTGATCACCTTTCCCACCAACAAGGGTGATGGCTGGGATCGGCCTATTCTATGCGATGAGAAAGTTTTCCAGTACGGTGACGCTTTTGCCATCGTCTGCGCGGATACCGAGAAAAATGCCCGGGCTGCGGCCGAGAAGGTCAAGGTGGACCTAGAGGTCCTGCCCGCCTATATGAGCGCACCGGCAGCCATGGCCGATGACGCCATGGAGATCCACCCCGGCACGCCCAATGTCTACTTTGTGCAGAAGATCGCCAAGGGTGAGGACACCGCGCCCATCTTCGAGAATGCACCGGTGGTGGTCGAGGACGATTTCTATGTAGGACGGCAACCGCACATGCCGATGGAGCCTGACAATGGGTTCGCCTACATCAATGACGAGGGGAAACTGGTCATCCATTCCAAGTCAATTGGTCTGCATTTGCACGCGGCTATGATCGCTCCTGGTTTGGGTGTGGAGTTGGATAATCTGGTCATGGTCCAGAACTATGCCGGCGGAACCTTCGGTTACAAGTTCAGCCCCACCATGGAGGCTTTGGTGGGAGTGGCGGCCATGGCCACGGAGCGTCCCTGCTCTTTGCGCTACAACTATCAGCAGCAGATGCAGTACACGGGGAAACGCTCTCCCTTCTTTATCAACCTGAGGCTGGCTGCTGACAAAGAGGGCAAACTCCTTGGCATGGAGAGCGACTGGTCCGTGGATCACGGTCCCTACTCCGAATTCGGCGATCTGCTTACCTTGCGTGGCGCACAGTTTATTGGTGCCGGTTATGATATTCCAAGCATCAGGGGAGAGGGGCGGACGGTGTGCACCAATCACGCCTGGGGGTCTGCCTTCAGGGCCTATGGCTCGCCCCAGTCAGAGTTCGCTTCTGAGGTGCTCATGGATGAGTTGGCTGAAAAACTGGGCATGGATCCCCTGGAACTCAGATACAAGAACGTCTATCGTCAGGGAGCCAAGACTCCGACAGGCCAGGATCCAGAGGTCTACTCACTGCCTGAGATGTTGGATATGATCCGCCCCAAATACAAAGCTGCACTGGATAGAGCCAAGTCGAATTCTACGGACTCAGTCAAGCGGGGTGTGGGCATTTCTGTTGGCGTTTATGGCTGTGGCCTGGATGGACCCGATGCTTCCGAGTCTTGGATGGAGCTTAATCCGGACGACACGGTCACCGTCTACGCGTGTTGGGAAGATCATGGCCAGGGCGCTGACGCCGGGACCCTCGGTACTGCTTCCGAGGCTCTGCGTCCAGCCGGTGTTACCCCGGATCGCATCAAGCTGGTTCTGAATGACACCAGCAAAGCTCCCAATAGTGGTCCGGCCGGTGGTAGCCGCTCCCAGGTAGTCACCGGTCAAGCCATAAAAGCCGCTGGTGAGGCCTTGGTGGCCGGGATGAAGAAGCCGGACGGCAGCTTCCGTACGTTCGCTGAGATGCAGGCGGACAAGATCCCCACCAAGTATACGGGCAAATGGTCGGCCCCGGCCAGCCCATGTGACGAGAATGGTCAGGGCAATCCCTTTGCTGTTTACATGTATGGCGTATTCATGGCCGAGGTGGCCGTGGATGTGACAACAGGCGAGACTACTGTGGAGAAGATGACCTTGGCCGCCGACGTAGGCAAGATTAACAGCCGACTGGTGGTAGACGGGCAGCTCTATGGAGGCATCGCTCAGGGTATCGGTCTGGCTTTGACCGAGGACTACGAGGACATCGCGAAACACAGTAGCCTCCGTGGTGCTGGTTTTCCGTACATCCAGCAGATCCCCGATGATATTGAGCTGATGTACGTAGAAAGTCCGCGGCCTGAGGGGCCTTTCGGAGCCGGTGGCGTGGGTGAGCTGCCACTTACCAGCCCGCATGCCGCGGTGATCAACGCCATAGCCAAGGCCTGCGGCGCCCGCATCACTAGACTTCCGGCTCGACCGGATAAGGTGCTGGCGGCGCTCAAAAGATAGCAAAATTGAGCGACAAGGCCCGGGACGGTAAAAGTGCCGTCCCGGGCCTTGTTTTTTCATTGGTCGTTGAAATATGAGTATGATGGTTCCCGTGCGACAGATATCCTGATATGGTTCTGTTTTTCAAGCTCCCCCGATATCAGTGATAGAGGATCAGGAGCCTGATTGCCAGGCAAATAACAGCTCTCGATCAAGACAGAAAATTGGCGAGAACTCCGGATTCTATTAACGACCGTGATTAAAGAGCGGCTGAAATCGAGCGGATTGCCCCAGACCATGGATCAGAAAACACTGCGCGAATTTGAGAGGCGGTGCATTCAGGAGGAGCCGCCTTCTTGCCAGACGGCCTGTCCTATTCATGTAGACGTGAGGGGACTGACGCGTCACATGAGTAGAGGAGAGGTTCAGGCTGCGCGCAAGGTGTTGGCCAGAACCATGCCTCTGCCGGGAGTGTTGGGTTTGATCTGCGATCACCCCTGCGAGAGAAGCTGCCGCAGGGCAGATGTGGAACAGGCTATTCGAATAGGAGAACTGGAAAAGGCCTGTATTCGCAACTCGCAGGACACAGGTGGTCTTCCTCCCTTACCTCGTCGAGAGGAACGGGTTTCCGTGCTCGGTGGGGGGTTCAGTTCACTCAGCCTGGCCTGGGACTTGGCCAGGAAGGGATTTGGCGTAGACCTGTTTGCCGATCGGATCGGCGGCAGCCTGCTGGTTCTGCCCGAGGAGCGGTTGCCACGCCAGGCTCTGGAAGCGGAGATGACAAAGATGATCGGGATGGGCGTGTCGGTTCATGGTAACCGAGCCATGACGGCAGATCTTCTGGACACGCTTCTGGCTGAAAGCATTGCGGTGTATTTGGGGCTGGATGATCTGTTGCCGGACGAACCGCTCCTTGATGTCTCAATACTCGGTCTGGAAATAGAGCTGGGCCTGCCGAAAGTCGATCAGATTTCCCTGGCGACATCCAGGGTGGGAGTATACTGCGGCGGCTGGCAGGAGCGAGAACTCTCGCCGGTGAACTTGGCTTTGCACGGAAGGACGGTGGCCTTATCCATCGAACGGCAGATTCAGGGGGCCTCCTTGACTGCTGCCCGGGAAAAAGAGGGACCTTATCTAACCCGGCAGGACACGCCCATCGAGGGAGTGACGGTGCGGCCTGCGGTGCCTATGGCCGACCCGACCGGGTATGTCCTGGACGAAGCCAAGGCCGAAGCAGATCGGTGTTTGCAATGCGATTGCATGCGCTGCGTTGACGTCTGCCCCTACCTGGAACGCTACAAGGCCTGGCCCAAGCGGTATGCCCGGGAAATCTATAACAATCTTTCTGTCGTTCATGGGCAGCGTCAGTCAAATACCATGATTAACTCTTGTTCATGGTGCCGGCTGTGCGAAAACGTTTGCCCACACGATTTCAGCATGGCCGAGTTGACCGGCATAGCTCGGCGGGAGATGGTGACGGCAAAAAAGATGCCTCCTTCGGCCCATGATTTTGCCCTCCGTGATTATGCCTTCAGCACTTCCAGTCGTGCCTCGCTGGCCCGCCTGGAACCTGGCAAAGATGCCTGCAATCATCTCTTTTTCCCCGGCTGCCAGTTGTCAGGATCATCGCCTCATCACGTCAAAAAGGTGTATGACTTCTTGCGCAGTCGGCTCGACGGTGGAGTCGGTCTGATGCTCGATTGTTGCGGTGCTCCACCCCGATGGGCGGGCCGGGAGGATCTGCTCACACCAAATACTGAGCGCATTCGTGAGACCTGGGATTCTTTTGGCCGGCCTCGCCTGGTTCTGGCCTGTTCTACCTGTGCCATGATCTTTGCGGATATCCTCCCACAGGTGGAGAGCATCTCGTTATGGCAGGTGCTGGAGGAAGAGATCGGGCTTCCGGAGGAAACAAGAGCCGATAAAGATATTTTTTTCCTTCACGATCCCTGCACCACCAGAGACCTGCCCGCTTTTCGGGAGAGCGTGCGTAATCTGCTCGCTCGCGTTGGTTTGAAAGTAGAAGAACCACGCCTTACGGCGGAACTCACGGAATGCTGCGGTTATGGCGGGCTCATGGACTGCGCCAACCCGGAGATGGCCAGAGAGCAGGCTGCCAGGCGAGCAGCCAGGTCAGAGAAAGCCCGCATTCTGGTTTACTGCGCCATGTGTCGGGATGAATTGGCCCGAGGCGACAAGAAGGTGGCTCATTTGCTGGATGTTTTGTTCCCAGGTTCTCAATACCCGCAGTCAACTGAACCTCTGGTACGTATGGGCCGGGGCATGGCCGATCGTCAAGAGAACCGGGCTCGTTTGCGTGCTACCCTGCTGGATCAGATATGGAGCGAAGATATGGCCACAGAACCATGGGAAACGGTGCGCTTGACCCTTGATCCTGAAACTCAGGAGTTGCTGGATAAGAGGCGTATCTTGAGCGGCGATCTGCGCCGGGCCATTTATCATGCAGAGGAGCATGGGAATAGATTGGTCGATCCCGCTACTGGCCGATATGTAGTCATGCATAAGCCTGGTGCCGTGACCTATTGGGTTGAGTATACATCTTTGCCCGATGATCCCGGAGGTTTTCGCGTCCACCGGGCCTGGAGTCATCGTATGCAATTGGAGACTGACTGATGCAGCGTTTTCCTGAACTCATAGAGAAATATGCGGGCTGGCGTTGTGAACGGTGCAATGAGGTCCTCGTGCCCGGCCCGGTTCGATTGGAGTATCTGAATGTAACCTTTGACGTTGAGCTACCGGTGTGCCCTCAATGTGCTCAGACCCTGATTCCGGAAGAGCTGGCAACCGGCAAGATGCTTGAGGTGGAGCATATCTTGGAGGATAAATGAGCCTGGCGGTGCAAAAAAGCCCGGCTTATGAGGTGCCGGAGTTAAGGGAGGCCCTGGAGGCGGCATTGCGTCCCGGGGGCCTACTTTTGACCGAACGGGCGTTGGGTCAGTGCAATTTGGAGCCTGGCTCCAGGATTCTGGATGTAGGCTGTGGACCAGGGAAAACAGTCGGTCATTTGACCCGGAGGGGATTTCACATTGTCGGGGTGGATCGTTCGCACTATCTGCTTGGAAATCCGGTTTCAGAAGCGAAATCCCTCTTGATAAACGGTAGGGTAGAGGAACTGCCTTTCACTTCCTGTCAATTCCGGGCCGTGTTCTGTGAATGCGTGCTCAGTCTTGTGCAAGACTGTAATCATGCCTTGAGTGAAATACTGCGGGTGCTCGAGCCCGAAGGGATCCTGGTTTGGTCAGACGTATACCGGCGTGACCGGGTGCCTGAACTAGAGACTTACCAAAGAGGCGATTTCATCAACTGTTTTCAAGGGGCACTTTCTCTGCCGCGGATATTTGAGATGCTTCAGTGCAGAAAATGTGAAGTGGTGCAATCCGAGACGCATGACCATCTGCTGAAGGAGACTGCTGCTCGGCTGGTGTTTGCCGGTCTTGATCCGGGGGAGCATTTGCCATGTCGCAGTGGTTATCAATTGGCAAAAAGGAAAAACCAGTTTGGCTACGTTCTGATTATTGCCAGAAAAAAGTGAAAAAGTGAACATGAATAGCGACCTGTCTATGGACCTGTTGCGGCTGGCAGGAGCAGGGTTCAACTGCAGCCAGATCCTGATCAAATTGGGCCTGGAGCTGCAACACCGAGATAACTCTGATCTGGTGAGGGCGGTTACCGGGCTTGGCCATGGTATGGGATTCTGTGGCGAAACCTGCGGAGCACTCACTGGCGGAATCTGTCTTATCTCCCTGTATGCCGGCAAGGGTACGGCTGAGGAGCAGCCCCACGATCGTTTTGAGCTCATGATAGCCGAGCTGGTGGAATGGTTCCGGGACTCTGCCTGCGCCGGCTATGGCGGAATTCGCTGCGCCGACATCCTCAGCGATACTCAAGGGAAACCCGATACAGGCCGGTGTGGCGATCTGGTCCAAAAGGTTTATGCCAAGGTCATGGAAATTTTAGCTGCCAGTGACATCGATCCCAGCCTGGGTAAGGGCTAGATAATTTTCGTGAATTCCTCGATTCTTTTGGACGGTAGTGACTACGGCCACGGTGCCGGCCACGGTACCGAGAGCGTCTGCCCGGTATGCCTTCGAACCATTCCGGCACGACGAGTGCGGCTGGGCAGCCTGATTTTATTGGACAAAGAGTGTCCTGAGCATGGCCGCTTCCGTACCCCGGTGTGGCGGGGGAACCCATCCTTGGGTGATTGGGTCCGGTCCAAGATCCCGGCCCGTCCTCGCCAGCCTTTTTGGGCCACAGAACGTGGTTGTCCCAATGATTGTGGATTGTGCGAGCGACACGGCCAGCATACCTGTACCGTTCTGATAGAGGTTACCTCCAGGTGCGACTTGGGTTGTCCGGTTTGTTTCGCAGCTTCAGGAGACAAAGCCGAAGATCCGGAGCTGCGCGTTGTGGCAGCTATGATGGACCGGGCTCTCCAGCTTGCCGGACCGTGCAATCTACAAATTTCAGGTGGCGAGCCTACGGTGCGAGATGACCTGCCGGCCATCGTGGCCCTGGCCAGAGAGCGGGGTTTCGGCCTGATCCAAATCAATACCAACGGGCTGCGTCTTGCCGAAGACAAGACTTTCGGGGAATCATTGGTAAGATCTGGATTACAATCGGTATTTCTTCAGTTTGACGGTGTTAGTGACGATGTCTATCTGAATCTTCGAGGACGGGCCCTCTGGGATTTGAAACAACGTGCTGTTGAGCGGTGCGTCTCCCTTGGAATCGGAGTGGTCCTGGTGCCTACCCTCAAGCCGGGAATCAATGATCACCAGATAGGTGACATCCTGCATTTTGCTTTGGAGCAGGGGACCCTGGTGCGCGGTGTTCATTACCAACCCATCAGCTACTTCGGGCGGTATCCTGAAACGCCCTCGGATGAGCAGCGCATTACCCTTCCCGAGATCATGCGGGCGTTGGAGGACCAGACCAGCGGTCAAGTCCGGGCCTTCGATTTTGGCCCCCCCGCCTGTGAACATGCCATGTGTTCCTTTCATGCCAACTACCTGAGAGAAGATGGAACGCTGAAACTGCTGACCGACCGGGATCGTTGCTGTGCTGGATCGGAGCCGCTCCAGGCCAGTCATGGCGCGGAACTGTCGAAGGCCTTTACGGCACGCGCATGGACCGCTCCACCAGTATATGATTGTGACTGTACCCCAGGAGGGCTGGACGAATTCATCTTCCGCAGTTGTCGAGATAGCTTCACTATTTCGGCAATGGCCTTTCAAGACGCATGGACTCTGGATCTTGAGCGACTGCAGGGATGTTGTATTCACTGCCTGTCCCCAGACGGTCGCCTGGTTCCGTTCTGCGCCTGGAATCTGACCGCTGTTGACGGGCGGTCACTGCACCGTGGAAAAGGTTGATGGTAATCACCCCCCTGGAGGCATGGATTAAAGACACCATTGGTGCTTCACCCGCTCCGGCGGCAGTGTGTGCGAATGACTACCGAAAATTGA
>NPIE01010137.1_pt1 | contig 13318 bp, 15 predicted proteins | sample 8637661 | NCBI WGS metagenome assembly NPIE01 (sample SAMN07420842, study PRJNA396082) | bioreactor metagenome | isolation source: sample BA12 brine-fed electro-methanogenic bioreactor BA | place: Japan: Kochi | collected 2016-12-09 | reverse complement strand
GAAAAAGGGAAACGTAAATTTTCATCCTCTGATCTCGTCACCATTCTGGTGATTGCCATCGTCCTGGTGATAGCAATGTTACCGATGGTACTCAATAGCCAACCGATTACCTGGTTACCCAATCCGGCATACCAAACAGCCTTCATGCTGGTTGCATGCCTTGTTCTGGCAGTGGTTGCGCAACAGGTGACCTCGCGTGGTTTGCCACCTGAGATGGGATTAGCATTAACGCTTGGTTTTTCAACAGTTGGCTTACTCACCAAACAAACACAGAAGATTACCGATGCACAAAAAGCACGTGGCTATGATGTCAAACCAAAGAATTTGGTGCGGCGGGTGCAGGTGTTGACTGCCTTACTTATTCCGATCTTTCTCGCTACTCTGGAGCGCTCGCAAGATATTTCGATTGCGATCCTCTCGCGTGGCTTTGATTACAACATCAGCAAGCGCACCTTTCGGCGTGAATTTAAATTCGAAAAAGATGATTACCTTTTCATGACAGGCATCCTTACCATCATCATTGTTGGAATGTTGTTAAATCATTTCAACCTGGGAAATTTAACCGAACAATTTATATTTAATTTATTGCAATAAAAGGAGTATTTGATGACAAAAAAAGTAACCCGCGAACATGTGTTTTTTGCCTTTCATCCTGAGTTGGAACCTGTTTTACGTGTAAAACAGGGGGAAGAAGTTGTTTTGGAAACACATGATTGTTTTGAAGGACAACTTAAGACCTCAAACGATCTGCTTGATGCCCTCGATTGGGATCATGTCAACCCTGCAACGGGTCCGGTCTATGTGGAGGGTGCCAAACCTGGAGATGTGTTGAGAGTGGATTTGCTCGAACAGAAAATTGGTGGACACTCCGTCATGGTCACACTTCCCGGCGAAGGGGCGCTTGGCGATAAGATCACCGAAATGGAAACAGTAGTGTTGGCATTGGAAGGTGAAGAGGTCGTATATAAAAACAAAGTGCGTGTGCCTAAAAGACCCATGATCGGTGTAATTGGGGTAGCCCCTGCCAGTGGATCGGTACCCAATGGTACACCAGGCACTCATGGCGGAAACATGGATTGCACCTTGGTAACCGAAGGAGCCAGCCTGTACTTCACTGTCGGTGTAGACGGAGCATTATTGGGTGCTGGGGATTTCCACGCAGCCATGGGGGATGGTGAGGTGGTGATCTGTGGTGCTGAAACCCCTGGTGAGGTGCGTTTTAAAGCAGAGGTGGTTGATACCTTGAAAGGGCTACCCACTCCCTTTTTGCGCAATGAAGAGTTGGTTGCAACGATCTTCTCAGCTGCTACCCTGGATGAGGCAGCCAATGGTGCTACCCATGCCATGGCGAAATTCCTGACCGAGTTTGTTGGTCTTTCGGTCAATGACGCTGGTATGCTGATGAGTCTGGCTGGGGAATTGAAGTTCTGCCAGATTGTTGACCCCGAGAAAACTGTGCGTTTTGAATTTCCTCTCGCTGTTTTAGAGCAATACGGTTTCAAAATGCCTTAACGAATGCAATTCCTCAACTTTTGTTGAGTTGCCAATTTTTTTCATCTTTCTCTCCGAATCAATCGCCCCCTGAAATTTATCAGGGGGTGATTGAATTATTTGTTGGAATTTTTCCACAAAGTCAATTCATTTTGTGGCAACCACCGTAAACAAGATGTCCGTTGGCTGCACTGGTTTTGTAGTGAATTCGTGAAATAGATCCACGCGATCAAAGCCAATGGAATTGATTAACTGTAAAGCTTGATCTTGTGTATAAGACCGGGTTGCAGGATTGCGTTGGTGATGTTCCTCTTTAACAATTCTGTCCTCGATCACTAATTGATAAATATCCTCGGTACGTTCACACTCACTATGCGGATCATACCAGGAGCGTGCAAGCCGCCTATATTCATTCCCTGAGATTGGATCAACGGCAGTCTTCGTCCACTCGGAAAATAGTGGGTCTCCCTCTTTCCAGATTGTCATAATGGATGTTGCCAGAACTCCACCTGGCAGGAGAAGATCGTAGAGGTTTTGGAGAGCTCTTCGTACCCATTCAGGATCAATGATTAATTGTATACTGCTTGAAGGGATTAAGATTATTTCATATTTTCGAGGGATATTCAATTTTTCCAAATATTGCTCATATAGTTTTACAGGCAATCCCCTTTGTTGCGCTTTCTGACGACAGATGGCAAGCATTTCAGGTGAGTTATCCACACCATCAATGTCAATTCCTTGTGCCAAATAATCCAATAAAAGACGTCCGGTACCGCATCCAACATCCAGAACCGGTTGACCAAAGCGTTTGATTAAGTCCAGGTAAAAGAAACGGTCAGGCCATTGAGATGTATCACCGCGCAGCGCATCCCAGGCTTGCGCCATCAAACCTTTATATTCAAAATCTGGTAATTCCAAGATGATCCTCCAATTCAAATTTTTCATTGAGTGGTCAGGATGTTTAGGATATGATGCTTATTTTACTTTGTCAATTATTCGAAAAAGGTTTGAGATTGTCTTCAAATTAAGGAATTTGAAAAATTGATTTTCTACGCTTTTTCATCTCTCGGGAGCACTTCAATCGAAACGTGATTTAATCCCAGCTCTCCTGGCATACGAGCTTTATATTCAGCTGGTGTAGTGGCGGAATTGGAAACGATAGAAATTAGAGCAGAGTAAATGTCAGGACCAATTGACCAAACATGTAAATCAGCGACCTTGCTTTCCCCATCGCTCTCGATGATCTGTATAATTCTATCTTGCATTTCTTTGGATGCTTGTTTATCCAGAAGGATATCACTGGTGGAGCGCAGCAAACCTATTGACCATCTGGTGATCAGAATCGCTCCAACAATCCCCATTATTGGATCCATCCATACATAACCAAAGTATTTTGCTGTAAGTAGCGCTACAATCGCCAGAACGGAGGTTAGCGCATCCGTAATAACGTGCAAATAAGCTGATTTCAAATTTTGATCGCTTTTATGCGCCAGTTTGTGACCACCATGCTGATGATCTTCTTCTTTTACCCCCAGGATTAATGCACTGGCACCATTTACAACTAAACCCACTATAGCCACAATAATCGCCTGATTGAAAGAAATTTCCACCGGGTCAATTAAACGATTTCCGCTTTCCCAAACCATAAATATAGCAAATACACCCAGCAGGATTGCACCACTGAAGCCGCCCAGTGCATTAACCTTTCCGGTACCAAAACTAAATTCAGGATTATTCGCATTTTTCCGAGCATATACATAAGCAAAAGCATTGATTGTCAATGCTGCTGCGTGTGATGCCATATGCAATCCATCCGCCAGTAATGCCATCGAACCATACAACACGCCGGCCGTAATTTCAATCACCATCATCATCGCGGTGACTGCAATCACAATAAAAGTACGTGCTTCGCCCGGTCGCTTTTTATCCTGTCCAAAGGTGTGGTCGTGCTGAATTTCTTTGAGATTATTGCTCTCCAAAAGGTAGACCTCCCAGTTGACTCTGTTAATTTTAAAGAATAATAACATAAACCCGCGCCATTTAATTCATGGAAAGACGACTTTTTCCTTGGAATAACTGATTTTTTGTAAAAAGAATCGGATGTTAAATTTTCTAGCCATTTTTCAACTCACTAATCTCCTTTGAAAGCAAAGACAAGTGCAGTTGTTTGTGCTGGATCAAATATTGCACGTCATTTTTTGAACCATGACTGAGTTGGAAAAAGTAAAAATTGATAAATTAAAAGATGGTAAAAATGTATAAAGACACAGGGTAAATTGAGATTTGAAATCGAACTTCAGGAAATATCCCACTCAAAATACCTAGCATTGGAAATAGCAGTATTACCAAAAAATTGAAGGTTTTTAGATGAGAATAACCTAAGCGCTCTGCTAACCATTTACAGGGTGATTGATAAAAGCTTACAGAATTATTAAGATAATAATTGTCCAATTAATGGTATCATGTAATAAAAGAGGAGCTATGCCTGACGATCGCTTTGGAAGAAATATACATTATCTAAGAATCAGTCTTACAGATCACTGTAATCTGCGCTGTTTATATTGCATGCCGGAAGACCAAACATTCCAACCCAACTCAGAATTAATGCAAGATGATGAAATTCTGACACTTTTGCAATTATTTACCTCGCTTGGTTTCGATAAGATTCGCCTGACCGGTGGTGAACCAACCATTCGTGCCAATGTAGTTGAATTGGTACATGCAATGGCAAACACTGATGGTGTGCGGTCGTTGTCGATGACTACCAATGGTGTTCTGCTGGGGAAGTTAGCCCTTCCTTTAAAAGAAGCTGGATTGCAACGGGTAAATATCAGCCTGGATACACTCGACCCACAACGCTTCAAAACACTAACCCGTTGGGGAAAATTTGAGGATGTTTGGGCAGGAATTCAGGCGGCGGAAAAAGCAGACCTGACACCACTCAAGATCAATATGGTGGTTGTGCGTGATCACAACCTGAACGATGTTGTATCCATGGCAAATTTGACTTACGAAAACAATTGGCAGGTACGCTTTATCGAGATGATGCCCTTTGCTGGCCAGACAGATTTTCAAACAAATCTGGTTGTAAGTGATAAAGAAATCCTGGAAATGGTTACATCAAAATTGGGAGAACCAACATTATTGAATAATGGAATCCTGGATGGAGAAGCACGCTTATATCGCCTACCCGGCGCTAAGGGTACGCTTGGTTTCATTTCCTCCGTCACCAATCCCTTCTGTGCTGGTTGTACACGCGCACGCCTGACTTCTGATGGCAAATTGAGATTGTGCTTGTTGAAGGAAAAAGAGGTTGACTTACTCACTCCCCTACGAGCTGGTGCTTCGATTGAAGATCTTCGAGCAATGATCCTCGAAGGTATCTGGTGGAAACCCTGGGGGCATGGCCTGGCACAGGGAGAAATTGCCACCAACCGAACCATGAGCCAAATCGGCGGATAATCTTTTTATACAAAACCTCTACACTGGTTTGACATTTGATGATTAAACCAGTATTATTTCGATATGAAATAATTTGATAAGGAGGATTATATGCCAACACATTACAAAGGCTCACCTGAAGAGGCGTTAGCACTTGATACTTATATCAAACTCACCCGTGCAACAGACACGATTAATGCACGGCTATCTTTGTGTGGCTCGATGCATGATTTGACGATCAGTCAATTTGGTGTGTTGGAAGCACTTTACCACCTGGGACCGCAAGCTCAGAACATTCTTGGTGAGAAGATTCTAAAAAGCAATTCCAATATGACCACCGTGATCGATAACTTAGAAAAGCGTGGTTTGGTTCGTAGAGAGCGGGCTGTTGATGACCGCAGAAAAATCATTGTTCATCTTACAGATAGTGGAAGGGACTTAATCACAAAGATATTCCCGGAGCATGTTGAAGCGATTCAAAGCCAATTTGCGGTGCTTACAACCCAAGAAAAACAAGTTTTGAGCGAATTATTAAGAAAATTAGGTAAACAATAATTTTATAGGTAAAGATTGGAAGAAAAAACTATGAAAGAAAACTTACACATACTAGCATTCGCCGGTAGTTTACGAAAAGATTCATACAACCGTAAGGTACTTAAATTGGCTGAGGATCTCCTCCCTGAAGGAATCAGCTATGAAATTTTTGATTTGATCGACATTCCCTTATTTAATGTAGATGTTCAAAAACAAGGCTGGCCCGAATCGGTGGCAGCCTTCCGTGATGCAATACGTAAAGCGGATGCATTATTGATTGCCAGCCCTGAATATAATAGCTCAGTTCCTGGAGTACTCATAAACGCAATTGATTGGGCATCACGAAAGGAAAATGAACAACCAAATCCTCTCAACAAAAAACCAGTTGCGGTGGTTGGTGTGGGTGAACGTGGTGGAACTGCAAGATCACAAATCGTTCTTAAGCAGGTGTTGAACCACCTTGACATGTATGTGGTGAATAAACCGGAAGTCCTGATTTCCCTCAAACCGCAAAACCCATTTACTGAGGATGGAAATCTTGCAGATGAACTTGCTATAAAACTAATTCAGCAATTAATAGCAAACCTGGTTGACTTCACACTGCAAGTGAGAAAATAAAAGAGTCTTTAGGGCTTCTGTACATCGAAGGGAAGTTATACTTTTTTGCTTGACCCAAATTGGATTATTTGATTCTCTAAAATTTTATTGTTTATATTTAGAGACTTGTCAAGAATTTTTCTATAATCCCGAAATGCGGAATTAATATCTCCAATCTGATTGAAACAATGCATGCGGTAAGGATATACCAAGAGGAATTCATTATCTACTGCCAGACAAAGCTGATAACATCTAATCGCATTCAAATATTCACCATCCATGCGAAAATAGTTGCCCAACAGATAATAGATGTAGGGGTTGTAGATATCCATTGTAAGAGCTTGATCAAGAGATTTAATAGCAATTGAAATTTCCTTTCCAGGCAGCAAAGCCTCAGCGATTTTTGCCTCAACAGTACCAGGAAATGAAGTGGTAATCTTTTTATGCCAGGTTTCTATTTCCTGACCACGGCGATTTTCGCTGGCGATAATTAGCTTTAAACAATACCAAAGAGATTCTGATGGATCAATCAGTAATAATGCGTCCAGGAATTTATTTGCCTGTTTAAATTCGCGATGTTGGATCAACAAATGAACATGTTGGAAGTTTAATATTCTTTCCATTGACAAAATTCCTTTTCATATAGAATAATTGTTCTATTATTATATAAAATCCAAAATTAATCAAGCTGTTTTTGGTTTCCTTCAATGGAATGGATTGATTTATTTAAAGATTAGGGTAGCCACTCAATTTTATAAACTTTGTCTTGAAAGTTAATTAGCTTTTGTGGTTCTTCAGCTTGCCAGAGCACAATTTCTGCTCCATCTGCAAGACCAGCCAATGTATCTCTCAGGAAAATACCCTGACGACCATCGGGGCTCCATTTAAACTGAGTAACCATTTTTGTAAAATCAGAATAGACTTTAGTATAGGAGTTATCGGAATTAATCCACCATAATTCTCGCTGTGGAATCAGAGGGTCTACCTGGACAACTGCCATCAGGCCTTCTCCTTGCGGGTGGCATTCCGGATAATAATAATTGTAACCCAGCTCATACAAGTCACTGCCGGTATAGAAGGATTGTTGGACCGTAAAAATTTCAAGTTGATAAATGATTGAGACGATGGGGATTCCTTCTTCGGGTACCTTGGAGTAGTAAAAATATCTTTCGTTCGGGGACCAACAGCCGGTATCATCACTTCGAATATCGCGAAATATGGTTTCTTTGCTAAGAGCATGCACAATTTCTATCCCGAGATTCTCACCGCGCCAAAACGTGATCCATTGGCCATTGGATGACCACACTGGATCATAAGCGTATGATAGTGGATCTTTCAACACGGGTTGGGTACTACCATCCACAAGATTGAGTATTTGGGGACTTGGAAAATCCCAGCTGGATTGAGAATTTGTGGCAATATTCTTTTCGATGGTAAATAAAATTTCATCCCTAATCGGGTGCCAATCCAAATTGGAGCATTGGTCTACGCCGCAATCTAACACCATATTCGACGCTTTTCCATCACGATCCATCAACCATAAATCTGCCCCCAATTGTGAATTGGTTTGGGAGAAGATGATTTGTTCACCATTCGGGGAGACGGCGAAATCAATCACGAGTCCCTGCGTGTTGGATAATTGTTTTACACTTTCAGGTTCTGCTAGTGATAGTGAAAAAATTTCTTTTCCTGATTCAACTGCTTGAAGAAAAACGATTTCCGGAGAGCGAACATTTGCATCCCAATTGACGGATTTTAGCTTTGGTTGCTGAGAATCCGTTTGTTCAAACCCAAATTGAACCGCCTGACCAATTGGGAGTGGTTGATCGGGTTGCCACACAACCAGATCATCCTCCAACCAGGTCCATGTTCCTAGTATCTCTGGTTTTATATGAAAAGAATCTTCGATAATTTTTGCCTCAATACCATCAGGGACGATAAACTGTAAGCTTGGTAAGCTGCTGATTTCTTCATTTTGATTTAACCATTGTGTGCGACGCTGCCGTCCATCCACCAGAAAAACAGTTGTTTTTGATATCCAGGAAAGTATGAATGGTGAAAAAAATAGAATAATCACCACCACAAATAAAAAAATAATAGGTACAAAGGTTTTCTTTTGCATTAATTTTTGGCTTTTCAGGAACTTTAACTACTTTCTATGTAAATTCCCATTTCAAATCTGCCCATGGTGCCTGGTAAACAAGCTCTCCGCGAACAAATGTTGCTGCAATTTCTTGATCAACCGACATCAAAACAAAGTCGGCTATTGAACCTGGCTTGATTTCTCCACGGTCTGTTAAGTTTAACAGAGAAGCCGGGTTTTTTGTCCAACATGTTATACCTTCTGAGAGACTGCATCTGGTCATATTCATCAAGTTCTTTAATGCGGTTAGTGGCTCTAGCACACTGCCTGCCAATGTCCCATCTTCCAAGCGTGCAATCTGATGTTGAATTTGGATGGACTGTTCCCCTAATTGATAAACGCCTTCGGGCAGACCCAGTGCAGCAATGGCATCTGAGATTAAAATCATCCGATTTTTTCCATTATAAAGCCAAGCCATCCGAACCAGCTCGGCTGCGACATGTTGACCATCACAAATCAAACTGAACATTGTTGGATCATGATCAAGCACTGCCATCACCAATCCGGGTTCGCGATGGTGAATGGGCGTCATCGCGTTGAATAAATGTGTAGCTGCGCGAATCCCCGCTGAAATGCCCTCTTTTGTCTGATAAAGATCCGCCATGGAGTGTCCGGCACTGACGACCACACCACGTTGGGCCAAAGTCAATATCAGGTTTTTAGCGCCAGGAATTTCTGGCGCAATCGTCACCATCCGTACTCCATTTTCCAACTGCCATTCTTCAATCAATTTTGGATCAGGTAATTTTAGATTTGCGATGGTATGTGCACCATGTTTCTTTGGACTTAAGAACGGACCTTCCAGGTGGAATCCCGGGATATACGCCCCGTGATAGCCCTCTGGTGCTCCTGCTTGCCATGCTTCGAGAGCTTCATAAATGGTGGAAAAGGAACTGGTAATGATAGTCGGTAGAAAAGCGGAAATACCTAACTCAGGTAATTTTTTACCCACCTCCCAAATCGATTTTGGGTCAGAGGAAAAATCAGAACCAAATGCTCCATTGATTTGAATATCGATAAACCCAGGCACAAGGTCATACTTTAATGCATTTAGATGACGTAATGCTTTTTCCTGGTCTCCAAGTTGGTAGATTCGATCTTCCTGAACCGAGATTCTTGCTTCCTGGTTGAAAGGCTCAGGTAAATATATTTTGCGTGCGTCCAGTGAAAACATATTCTTACCAAATAATCAAATGCACAAGCGTGCCTTCATCAGGTTGGCTGAGGATTTTGATCTGGGCACCAATTCCATCTGCCCTTTCGCGCATAAACCCGATTCCAAAATGGTTTGATTCGATTTTTTCCGGATCAAAACCAACACCGTCATCTTCAATCATCAGATTGACATGATTAATATCCACATGAAACATAATTTTTACATTAGTTGGGGTTGCATGTTTTGCGATATTGTTCAATGCTTCCTGGGCTACCCGGTAGATAACTAACTTTTGGTCCCCTGACAGATTTGCATGTGGATCAATCTTTTCAGTGTACTGAATGGGGATACCACTCCTTCCAGTATAAGCATCCATTAAATGTTGCAACAATTCTTTTGGTTTGGCTTCTGTTATTGCATTTGGACGCAATTCCATTAGGAGGGTTCGCATTTCTGCCAAAGCACCTTTCGCTAAATGCCGCATTTCATTCAAGCGTTTTTCAGCTTCCGGTTTGTTCACATCATACAAGCGAGGAAGCACCTCGGCAATCAAACTGGTGGAAAATAATGTTTGCGTAACGGAATCATGTAATTCACGTGCTAAACGGTTACGCTCGTTTGAAACTGCCGCTAACTGGGCTTCTTTTCGTAAGGTGGAATTTTCAATTGCCAAAGCTACTTGTTCGGCTATCATCATTGCCAGTTGAATCGTTTCCTGGTCAAACTCGAGTTTCTCACGATAAAAGAAGCGTAAAGATCCAAATAATTTTCCTCGAACCAACAAGGGCAATACCAGGCCACATCTATAATATTTGGCGAACATCTCCATTATCTCAAATACCTGGGGATGTTTTTTATCATATTCATTTTTCTTAAGATCTTCTACTTCTTTTGCATAATCCTCATCAATTAAGTACTCTCCCCTGGACAGGCGTATCTGAATATCACTTTGAGGATTTGAATAAGTATACGCAGCAAATTTTTCAAACAAATCACCGGGGAAAGATTTCGAGATTGCTGTACTGAGAGGTTGGTCTTCATTTTCATGATAGCGGATAGAAAGGTCTGCTCCCATCATAGCGTGTACCTGTTCCACAATAAAGTTCAACAATTCTTCCAATGGTTTATTCGAATTTAATGCTTTGAGAATATCGCGCAAACCCTCTGCAACCCGCTGTCTTCTTTCACTTTCCTGCCTACGGTCTTGCTCTGACTGGTACAAACGTGCATTTTCCAATGCAATAGCCGCCAGGCTGGAAAAGATTTGAATGTAATGCTCTTCAACCTCATCAAAATAACCTGCGGTTTGGTGAACAAGCACCAATTCTCCAAGAACCCGATCCTGAACCCGTAATGCCAATCCCATCCAGGAGCGAATACATTCATTTTCCGGATAATTTCGACGACGATAGGCTTTCGAACACAGCGTATTATCGTTAATATCCGAAATTTTTATGGCTTTGGAGGTTTGAAAGACCTGTTTATCAAGGTCATTGTTACTATCGAAGCGAGCACCAATGGGGTAAAACTCCATCAAGCAGCCAGTACTCGCAAGGACTTCCAAAGAGTCCCCATCTAATTTCATCAAAGCACAACCATCATATTCAACCAAACGCTTCAATTCGGTAAGAACAGCCGTCAGAAGATCATTCATATCCAAAATGGAGCTAAAACTGCGACTAATCTGTATAAGTGTGACCAACGATTGAGTGCGCTCGAATATCTGATCTTCCAGATATTCTTTTACTCGAATCTGATCGGTCACATCGGTGGCAGCATCTAGAAATCCAATTACTTTTCCATCTTCTTCCAGCGGGGTTAACAAAACATCCCAGTATGATTCAATACTTTCCGAAACTGAATAAAGTGCGGGGTCGCGCACTACTTCTCCAGCAAGCACGTGCATAAACATTTCATTAAAATATTTCTCTGTACCTGGGGCTAAATCATAAAATCTTTCGCCTGGTTTGATCAATTCAGGTTTTGTAAAAGTATATTTCTTTATGAAATTTGCCCATGTAGGATTAAATCGAACCAGGCGTAATTGATTATCAAAGACAGCCAATCCCATTGGAATTTTATCGAAAAGCACATCGATAACATGTTTGCTGATATCCGGGAGCATTTCTTAAATATACAAGATGTCCTATAAACTATCAACTATTTTTCTTGAATGTTCTCAGCCTAAATTTTAAGTTTTACCAAATAAGCATTGCTTGAATTCTGGTTGATGGCAATATTCAAGCAATTGGATACCATTTTTGCATAATTTTTCCCTTCTTGATCTTTCCATCCTGATCGTCTCCTCAAACAAGTTTACAAGTTTATCGAGATTGTCATCTGCAGCAATGCGATTTATTGAAACTGCATTACATTCATTGCATAGATGGACGATCATCAACTCGCAGTTGGCAGTGCCATATTTATTGCGTGAACTCTTCCAAGCTAAACCAATGGCTTGCATACTGGCTGTGCAGGCATTCATACGATCCCCAGCTTGATACAGATCAACATGTCTGGATGAGAGACAATAAGGACAGTGGTTTCGGTTATTCACTCCTGACAGCAAAGGATCTGAGTTTATTGGCAGGTGACAAACCATGCAGGTAAACCCGACAACTTGCTGGAAGATGTTCGTATCTTGCAACCGCCGGTACCCCCAATTAATACGGGATCTGGTTTGTTTTGGTAAACTTCCAAATGTTGGTCGATTTCCTCACGCATTTGAGCATCATCGAGTAAGTCAGCCTTTGTGATAACAATAAAAACGGGTAACTCCACCGCTTCCGTCATCACCAAATACCGATCCAATAAATTCCATTTTGGCTGTGGGTTTGCTGCTGCAAAAACTACAATTACCTGGTCGACATTATTTGCCAGCATTAGAGTTTATCCAATCCATAATGAGTCGTTAAGGTTTGAGAGGTCAAATTTTACAAAAACTCTCCGGTTGACCAAAACGACATGACCATTTGACCAGAAAGTGATTGGTTTGGTGTTGAATCAGGACTCGGTAATCAAATGAATTTATTCTACTCATGGACAATCGTGAAATGATCCATTATCATTCTCAACGATGCAAAATCCTCCCGAATCATCTCAAACACAATTGCCGGATTGGGTACTAAAAAATTTTCCAAAAATAACTGATATTTGGTTACGTACCCCCAAGTGGTTTCATCAAGCTGTGCGCTTTGGAATGGTAGGTGTCCTCAATACCGGGGTGGATTTAGGATCCTATTGGATTATGACGCGTTTTATCCCCTATTTTGAAAATGCGCACGTCTTAGCAAAAGCGATATCATATACTTTAGGTGTTCTCAACAGTTATCTGTGGAACCGCAATTTTACATTCCGCAGTCAGGTCAGATCACCGAAACGGTTTGCGATTTTCTTCCTGATTAATCTTGTCGCGGTGGGCATCAACAGTGGTTTGATGGCGTTATCATTGCATGTTTTCAAATTGCCAGAATGGGTTGGACTGCTGATTGCGACCGCCATTACTATGACCTGGAACTTTACCACCAGTAAATTTATCGTTTTTCGGGAATAAACATTGTGTTTAACGGTTATCCAGTCGTAACTTTTCAATACGCGTTTGCAAATAGGGACTGAAATAACCGAAGTAGCGCTCCTGTAATTCTGGGATCTGCCAGTCTTTGCCGGTCACCTGGCCACGACAGGTTTCTGACCCACAGCCACATGTAAATTCATCGAAGTGGTTATCTTCACTCATCGCGTAATCAAAGCACAACTCTTCACCTGGTTCGACATCTCGCATCGCTACCAATGAGATGGGGGTATTGAAACCGGCATTGGGATTGCAGGAATGATTGAAATAATCCGCAGGGTCACCTTCCTGCAAAGGAACCTGAAAAAGATTGTCCCAGATCTGTAAGCCATGCGATTTGAAAAACGGAGATAAATGTTCGTATTCTTCGTAACCAACCACGCGC
>NPIE01012559.1_pt1 | contig 13324 bp, 14 predicted proteins | sample 8637661 | NCBI WGS metagenome assembly NPIE01 (sample SAMN07420842, study PRJNA396082) | bioreactor metagenome | isolation source: sample BA12 brine-fed electro-methanogenic bioreactor BA | place: Japan: Kochi | collected 2016-12-09 | reverse complement strand
CCACAAATAGATTCCTATGCCCGGTGAAGAACAGGCAACCCTGGTGTCACGCGATCCTTACGTTATCACAGTGCAGGATCTCACCAGGATCATCAGGGAAGAGCTTGATACTCCCCTGCTTCGCGGCATTTCTGTCAGGGGTGAGGTAACAAACTACCGTCTCCATTCATCAGGACATATGTACTTCACCCTCTCAGAGAAGGACAGCGGTGGGAATGCCGCAATCGACTGTGTCATCTGGAGACGATCAGCAGTCCGGGTATCACCCCCTCCTGAGAACGGGATGGATGTGATCGTGCATGGGTATGTTGACTTCTATCCTCCTTATGGCAAGACCCAGTTTATCGGAGAGAGCATAATCCATGCAGGGGCCGGAGGAAAATTCATCCTTCTGGAGCAATGGAAGCGTGAACTTGCAGCTGAGGGTTGTTTTGCAGCTGAGAGAAAAAAACCGATCCCGCAGTATCCCCTCCGTGTCGGCGTCGTCACGTCCCCGACAGGTGCAGTGCTTCAGGATATCAGGAATATCCTCTCACGCCGGTTCCCCCTCGATCTGATCATTTCACCGACCCAGGTGCAGGGAGAGTATGCACACCTGGATATCGCCGGGGCAATCAGGAGGATAGACGGGCTTGCGGATGTGATCATTGTTGCACGCGGCGGGGGGAGTTTTGAAGACCTCTTTGCATTTAATCATCCGGATGTGATCCGGGCGATTGCTTCGTGCAGAACCCCCATCGTCTCCGCTATCGGGCACGAGGTCGATGTGACACTTGCCGATCTTGCAAGCGATCTGCGTGCGCCGACACCGTCAGCTGCCGCAGAACTTATCGTACCCGATCGGGTCACCCTCCTGCGGGAGCATACTGAAGCACGATCAGCACTACAGAACCTTATTCTTGACCGTCTGGAGAAACGTGGACGCGAACTTGAAGAGATCCGGCTCAGGATAGAGAGCCGGAGGATAAAACGGCGGATCAGCGATATGAAACAGGCTTCCGCCGAGCTGCTTGAACGACTCCAACAGGCGATATCCAGAAAGATCGCACAACAGAGAAGTAATCTTGCCCTGTATGCAGCAGAGATCCGATCGGCAGATCTGAGGGCTCCGCTTCGGAAGGGATATGCCCTCATCCTTGCAGATGGAGAGATGATCCGATCGGTTGATGCAGTCAGGAAGGGCAACCCGGTGACGATCTATCTCCAGGATGGTGAGATGGACGCAACAATTACAGAGGTGCGCCATGACAGAGACGTATGAAGAGATGGTTACACGGCTCCGTGATATTACACGAAGACTTGAAGATCCTGATACTCCCCTCGATGAGAGTGTCAGGCTCTATAAGGATGGAATTGAACTGATCAAAAAGTGTGAAGACTACCTGACACAGGCTGAACTCCGCATCCTTGAGATTGCTGAAGAGTGATCCCGATCACTCCTCACGGCTTGCGGTCATGATGACAATCATCTCCGCCCCGCCAGAGAGAGACTCAATAAGTTCACGTGGCAGTGTCCGTGCAACATAATCCGATCCAATCCCAATAGTGCGCCCACAGACAAAATCACTCCTCCGCCAGACGAGATCAGTCGGATGATCAAATGTCATCTGCGATGAGCCACGGGATCTGATCTCACAGGTAATGTCTCCTGCCTGAAGGCGTGTTTTCAGGATAGCGCGATCATCTGCAAGGAGTGAACAGAAGTCATCGGCAAGATCCGCGGCCCCCTTATCTGCCGATACCCCGATGATACAATCACCCTGCAAAGAGAGTTCATCCTCGCAGGTGATCTCAAATGTTGTCCTGTGAGTGCCCCTGACATGCACATGCCCATGGCAGGTGATCACTTCTCTGATCTCCATTGTTTATGATGTCTGCACACAATCTAATAGAGTATGTCGATATCAGTAAATTGTCCGGTCTGTGGGGAAGAGACCGATCATGAGCTCCTTCGTGACGGTGAGCCTGCCACAGTACAATGCTCTGAATGCAGCCATATACACCGCTCTGCAATAAAAATACCAAAAGTAATTGAGATACGGGCGATCGTCAGCAGTGAAGGGGAATCCAGGCAGGGGACGATTGAACTGACCGATGATGAGATCGTCGAGGTCGGCAATACGTATGTTGCGGATGTGGGAGACGATATCTTTGGTGTGGAGGTGACCGGTGTCGAACTCGGGGCTGCGCGCAGAATGAGAGCAAATACGCGTGATATCACCTGCATCTGGACACGTGTGATCGATTCGGTGATCATCCGTGCCTCTCTCCACAAAGGGGCGGTGACCTACCCCCTGTACGAACATGTCGAGGGGGAGACGGTCTATACTATCGGCGAGATTGCATCTGTCGGGGGTCGGCAGTTCCGCGTGACCCGGATCAAGCTCCGTGACGGCGCTGTCGTCAGAAAGCCGGGATCATATGCTGAAGCTCGTTTTATCAAGCGGGTCTATGGGGAACGATCATAAATACTTCTTCAGGAGAGCGGAGAACTCCTCCTGATGAAGGACACCCTCCACCTTCTCCACCACTTGATCATCACTGAAGATGATCGTCGTCGGGGTCACCTTCAGCGAATATCTGCTGATATAATCCGGATGCTCTTTTGCATTGATCGATTCGATAGAGACCGACAAGGCTGCCTCTACCTCTGCGTTGATCGATTCCTGCTCAAGGCATCCCATACACCCATCCTGGTAAAAGGAGAGAATCTTCACTGACATGATGGAGATTCTTGGGATTTGAGGTAAAAAAGGTATTGGATCTAAGAGATTGCTGTTACCGAGTTGATGGTGACGACAGCATAGGAGTACCCATACCTGACAAGTACCGTCTCATCGGTCTTCTCTTTGATGAATGCGAATCGCAACTTGATGTCAGGTTCCACATCATCCAGAGTGATCTGTGGATTATCAGCAAATCCAAGAGCAATCATCTCTCCAACGGTGAGATTTTCAAATTCATACCCCATCTCACCAATCTGTTCAACAGTCAAATCCCTTTCAAGTGGCGCATCAGCACTTTCAAACGTAAAGGGGACGGTGATTCTATCTCGCTCCCGATATCCGATAGGAGCCGCGGTGATCTCCTGAAACTCCGTTCTGAAAAGGGCATATGGAGCAATACTGTTATAGCGATCAGGAATTGGTATTATATCTTCATTTGGACTGTATCCTGCCGAGACCTCTATCGGGCCAGACAGGTAGACAAATTGATCTGCCTCTGATGCGACAACTTCCAGAGTGGTGAGGACAGGAATATCATTCTCATTATAGATGGTATAATCAATTACAACCAGATCTCCGGGCTGGACTGTGCGCAATCCGCCAATCCATGCAGTTCCAAGGAGGGAAGCTGCCATCATGACGGCGAAGAGGACGGCAATTGAAATTGCCCCCACTTTGGTCCAGTTGATGGGATCAGCCTGTTTCTTCTCTCGTGATGTCTTTCTCTGCGGTGCCATTATGGAATATATGTTATTATCATGAGGGTAAAGCGTTTGTCGATCTGATCGACAGAGTGAGGTTATTTCTCAGAAAACCACCAATTCAATTAAATAATTCATGAAAGTAACAAAAATTTTTCATACAAAACCCCAAAACTCTTAATAAGGCTTTTCGCAAGGGTACTACAGCAGGAGGGAGTCCCCCTTCTACCAAACAGGTATTGGTATCACCATACAGCAGGTATTGTCTGCTCAGAAATAGATGCCATCGACAAAGATTATCCAGCCATTGGAGGTGTTTGATGGAGAATGAGTATGAGCCAGAAGTTCTGATAGAAGTAAACAACCTCTCAAAAATATTTGGAAGCAAGCCGGAGAAAGCACTCCGGATGCTCAGGGACGGGAAGACAAAGAACGAAATTCTTGAAAAGACCGGCCAGACCGTCGGGCTGAATAACATCTCATTTCAGGTATTTAAAGGTGAGATATTTGTCCTGATGGGGCTCTCGGGATGCGGAAAGTCAACACTTCTTCGGTGTTTAAACCGTCTCATCAACCCGACTGTCGGGAGTATCGTCATCAATGGAAATGATATTGTTACGATGAATGAGGATGAGATCCGGGATTTCAGGAGAAAGCAGGCCGGAATGATCTTCCAGAATTTTGCACTCCTCCCGCATAAAACCGTCCTCGATAATGTTGCTTTTGGGCTTGAGATTCAGGGAATGGCACTTGAAGAGCGGTATGCAAAAGCAGCTGAAGCACTGAAGATGGTCGGACTTGCCGGATACGAGCAGAGCATGCCCGATCAACTCTCGGGAGGGATGAAGCAGCGGGTGGGGCTTGCCCGCGCACTCGCAAGCGATGCCGAGATCCTGCTGATGGATGAGGCATTCAGTGCACTTGATCCATTGATCCGGAGAGATATGCAGGATGAGCTGATCGAACTTCAGGAGAGACTGAATAAGACGATCATCTTTGTCACCCACGATCTCGACGAAGCACTGAAGCTTGGAAGCCGGATCGCACTGATGAAAGATGGAAAGATCATCCAGGTCGGAACGTCTGAAGAGATCCTGATGAATCCGAGCAATGACTATGTCGCAAGGTTCGTTGCCGATGTTGATATGACACGGGTGTTGACTGCACAGGATGTGATGAAGAAGGCGGATCCGATTATTTCATGCAGGAGCGGACCGCGTCTTGCTGCACGCCTGATGAAGGAATATGGTATCTCAAGTCTCTTTGTCGTGACACAGCATCGCCTGCTGAAAGGAATAGTCTTTATCGATGATGTCGTGGAGGCAGTCAAAAACGATCATACGACCCTTGAGGAGATTGTCATCAATGATCTGACAACAATTGATCTGGCAACCCCACTTGCAGATATTATCCCGATCATAGCCGATAGTAAATATCCACTCCCGGTCATCGATCAGGATGGGAAACTGAAAGGGATCATCGTAAGAGGATCGGTCCTCTCGGCATTAGCACGAAAGGAGAGTGAACCAATTGTCGCTTAGTTATACAATTGATCTCCCAAAAATCCCAATCGGACAGTTTGTATCTGATATCGTTGACTGGATTGAGGCGAACCTCGGGTGGCTGCTGGACGGGATCACTGCAGTTCTCCGATTCCTCTTAAATGGTTTCCAGGATATCCTGTCATTTCTCCCACCACTGGTAATGATACCGGTTTTTGGAGTTCTTATCTATCTAATTACCCGGAGGGATATTCGCCTGTCATTGTTAAGTATCGCAGGGCTACTTCTGATCTGGAACCTTCAACTCTGGGATCAGGCGATGATGACGCTTTCACTTGTCATAGCTTCAACGATCATCGCCCTCTTGATCGGCATACCTCTTGGCATTATGGCAGCCAATAACGATAGCATCAATACCGGGATACGGGTGCTGCTTGACTTCATGCAGACGATGCCATCATTCGTTTATCTGATTCCGGCAGTCATCTTCTTCAGCCTTGGAAATGTGCCAGGCATGATCGCAACGGTTGTCTTTGCGATGCCGCCTGCAATCCGCCTGACCAACCTCGGGATCAGGCAGATCCCAATCGAGCTTATTGAAGTGGCAGATGCCTTTGGCGCAACGCCCTGGCAGAAGCTGATAAAAGTTCAGCTACCGGTTGCTCTCCCGACGATCATGGCCGGCGTCAACCAGTGTATCATGCTCGCCCTCTCGATGGTCGTCATCGCATCGATGATCGGGGCAGGCGGACTTGGATATCAGGTGCTTGTTGGAATCCAGCGGGTGGATATCGCAATGGGCTTTGAGGCAGGGCTTGCGATTGTGATCATCGCCATCATTCTTGACCGGATCACCCAGGGCCTGATAAAATCTGAGAAGGCGCGGGAATGAAGATATGGGCTCCATTTCACCATAATATATAAACATACTCAAAAACTTTTTTCACATATTAGCCACAAAAGTTCAACTGGTCTCTCTAAAAATTTAGTTAGATTTCAAACAATTAAAAAGGATGGTGAATGAATGATTACAAAGAAACTGTTTATCTCACTTTTTGCAGGGTTAATGCTCTGCACCGCACTCCTCGCAGCAGGTTGTGTCGGTGAGACAACCGAACCTCAGAAGGAGATCTCAATCGGCTACGTTACATGGGACTGTGCCATAGCCAGCACCCATGTGATGCAGGAAGTCTTTAGAGATGCCGGTTATAATGTGAAAACTGTTGCAGTAGATGCAGGACCCCTCTATGCAGGGCTTGCACGCGGCGATATCGACTTTACCACAACTGCATGGCTCCCATTCACCCATAAGATGTACTGGGAAGAGTATGGTGACCGGCTCGATTACGTCCAGGAGAACATCCCAGGCGAAGCCCGTATCGGGCTTGTTGTGCCACAGTACGTGACCATCGACTCAATCGAGGAGATGAATAGTGTCGCAGACAAGTTCGATGGAAAGATCATCGGCATTGAGCCCGGCGCAGGCATCATGCAGGCAACTGAAGATGCAATCATCGAATACGACCTTGATTATGAGCTTGTTGCATCCAGCAGTGCAGGAATGGCAGCAGAACTCAGATCCGCATATAAAGATGAGGAATGGATCGTCGTCACCGGATGGTCCCCACACTGGAAGTTCGGCCGCTTCGACCTGAAGTTCCTTGAGGATCCATTAGGTGCGTATGGTGAGGCAGAAGATATCGTCACCGTTGCCCGTGTCGGTCTGAAGACAGATGATCCCGAGGCATATGCGATCCTTGAGCGGTTCCAGTGGAACGGGGATGAAATCGCCAAAGTGATGACCAGTATCGAAGAGGGTACTCCTGCCGAAGAAGCAGCACGTGCCTGGGTCGAAGCCAATCCTGATAAAGTCAACTACTGGATCAACGGGTAAAACCGAAGATATGGGGATTTCAATTCCCAAATATCGCTTTTTTCTTAATTATGATATGGAATCCGGATTATCTCACTTTCTTCTTCTGATCCAGTACCGCATTCAGGATCAACTCTACTGCATGAAGAGTTCCCTCAATCCCTGCAAGGGGACGGCTCCCAAGCAGGATATGCCCTCTGTTTGGGGGAGTGATACCGATAAACGCTGCATCCGGCAGGATCCGAGCCTCATAGGACGATCCAATCACCAGATCGTATGCATCCCGGCAGAGGGCTGATCTGATCTGATCGTAATCAGTTACACTCCGAGTATCTGTTGCATTCCTTGGAAGGATGAGTGGGTGCTCTGATCCGAGATACCGTACAAGGAGATCTGCAAAAAATGCTGCATACCCGGACTGTGCACATAGTGCGGCAACCGGGGGATCGTTCCTTCGCAGGTACTTCTCACATGCGGCAATAGCCATCTCCTCAGCCCTCTCGCACTCTTTTAGAACCGGTGTTGGATCTGCACCGGGGATCGTATCGGCTGCATCCGTCAGGGTCTGCTTCAGGGAGGAGAGGCCAAGGAGCGAGCCGTAGGAACGCCCAAGTGGAGCTATATAATCAGGATTTGCCGTAACCGTCATCGGTGCGGCTTTCCGAAGCGATCTCAATTGATCATTTGAGAGGACTACTCCAACCGGTATCCCGGCCATTGCAAGAATTCGTTTTGATTCATGCATATTCCCGCGCCAGAAGGAGTCGAGGAGGCAGATTCCCCCAAGATTCACCCCGGGAACTGTAATATCTGCCTCTTTCAGGAGTGTTTCGGCTGCCAGTGTAAATCCGGCTTCTGCATCTCCGAGAAAACCCGGGGAATCAATGATGAGAACGGGAAGATCGTCCAGTTCCGAGGCGAGATCCTCCCCCATCAGTGCAGGAACACAGGAGTTGACGACTGCCACCCGTCCGGCTCCCCCCTCCAGAACCTCCGAGACGACCGACCGGAGACGGGCACCAGTTCCAAAGATCACCTCATCATGCAGAATAAATGAGCCATGAAGCGGTCTCTTAACGAGCGATTTCGGGTAATAGTAACAGCCGCTTGAGCCATGAATCACAACCGCAAGGTCGCTGAATCCTACCAGAAAAGAGACTGCACCGGTAAGGGCACAGGGCCAGACGGGGTTTGTACATTCAGGCACGGGAAAGACTCCTCCTCCATGAGTTGAGCATTCGTCTGGTTCCGGCGATTCCAACCGGTGGATCATAGGGCAGGGGAAGGAGATGACCACCTGACACCACTTTCATCTGAAGGGCTCTGAGTGCAGATTCGGCTACAGAAACCGTTTGTGGATCTGCACCCGCTGTATCCAGCCGGATGGACTCGCACCGGAGATCATCGAAACTGCTATAGAGATCATTGATCAGTCCTTCTTCATCCCGGAGTGCCGGACCAGGATCGATTCCGGTACATGCTCCAAGCTGCTTGAGGAAGGCAGAAGTACCGTCCGTTCCAACCGGGAAACCGGGGATGATGGGGATATTAAAGCGGCTGGCCAGGATAGATCCAACCGGCTTGAGGGATGATTCACGCAGGATAGCCATCGGTGCGGAGCCGATCCTTTGGCAATCTGAAACAGAGGTCTTCCGGACGAACCGGATGCCGGGAGCAAGATCGAGGAGGGAGAGGAGGCGGGTGATCTCCTTAAAATTTTCTTCTGCCTCGTATTCGAGATTCTTCTCCCCGACAATCAAAACTTCATCATCGGCTCTCTCCTCGGTCCCATCTGCAAGATTGAGAAGGGCGGCAAGAGCGTTTCGAATTCCCTCGGAGAAACCTCCCCCGAGAAAACCAGCACCGGGAATATAAATGACCGGCACACCCCGCTTCTGCCTGCAGAGTGCGGCAGTGTCATCGCCGATCGTATCGGCAATGCAGGTGGATACAACACAGATAAGAGAGGGATCCCGTGCTTCTGCGGCATCCAGCGCATCCAGCAGTGCTTGTTCACCGCCAAATATCACCTCCTCCTCGTTGATATTACTCGAGAGAAAGCAGGGGATCTGCATTTCATCGATCTCGGCTAACGAGGCATGCAGGAGTGAGGCATTATGGTGAGTACACCCTGAAGGGCCATGGATCACCGTCACTGCATCTTCCAGAAAACCGGTCACCGAGAGGACACCCGTTAAGGTGCAGCCCTCACTCCTTGAGATATCGATAGGCGAGCGATTCAAGATCATCGATTGATAGTGGTGTCGGAATTGAGAACTCCGTATTCAGAAGAATGGCCTCTGCACAGCCCCGGTAGACCTCGGCCTGGGGTGAAGCCGGAGCATACTCGATGACGGTCTTCTTATTCAGTTCAGCCTGTGTAACGGTTTTTGACCGGGGAATGAATGCAATCATCTGCGATCCTATTGCATCTGCAAACTCTGAGATGAGAGCATCTTCGCATTCGATATTCTTCCCATTGCCGATCACACCGGCAAGCCTGACTTTGCTCCGCTTATTGGCACTGAGTCGCGAGATCGCTTTTGCAATATTGTTTGCCGCATACAGGCTCATCAGCTCTCCCGAAGTGACAAGATAGACCTCTTCTGCATATCCTTCCCGCATCGGCATCGCAAACCCGCCACAGACGACATCACCCAGCACATCATAGACGATCAGATCCCCTCTCAACGCACCGAGCTTTTCGAGGAGCTGGAAGGTTGCGATGATGCCACGCCCGGCACAGCCGATGCCAGGCTCGGGCCCTCCCGCTTCGACACATCGCACACCCGAATATCCCGGATAGATCACATCGGAGACGGTCAGATCCGTCTTATGTTCCCGAATCAGGTCAAGAACGGTCGGGATCACACGGCCATTCATCAGCATCCTGGTACTGTCATGTTTTGGATCGCAGCCGATCTGAAGCACATCCAGCCCTTTGTCGGCCCATGCCGCCGAAAGGTTTGCCGAGGTTGTTGATTTTCCAATACCACCCTTTCCATAGAGGGCAATCTGTCTCATCACTCTGATATTGGAGTTTGTGAACTAAAGAAGTTGTGATAACTTCACCCTGATTGAAAAAAGATCAGGCACGATCAAATCCTTTCAAAAGACCTACCATAAGCACAATGATCGGGATCACCTCCAGCCTTCCAAGCCACATCAGAAGAACAAAGAGGATCTTTCCACCATCTGACATATCAGGTGAAACATGACCGGTTGACATTCCGTTGTTACAGAGAGATGTTATAATATCAAAGACGACATGGCTTGAATCAGATCCCGGCCCTTCAAACTGGAGGATCAGGATGGTGCTGGCGAAGATGATAACGAGGTAGAGGACGATGACAAGCATATTTTTTGAGACCTCGTACTCTGCGATCATCTTCGGAATACTCCGCCCCTCATGCCGAAACAGGATGACTGCACGACCCGATATGAAGATCCGCCTGAACCACCAGACAAGCCCCTCATAGCAGATGATGGCCCGCCCAAGTTTGATACCACCGGCGGTGCTCCCACTCGAGCCCCCGACAACCATCAGTGCAGCCATAAAAAAGACTGTTGCATGTGGCCAGAGAGAGGGATCGGTGTTCTGAAAACCCGTGCTCGTCACACCAGATACCGTCATAAACAAGCCCTGGCGGAGGGAGTCGGAGATCGGGAGCGACCCAATCCGGCTCAGGTCATAGGTGATAACCAGTATCCCGGCTGCGATGATTGAGAAGAGCAGTAATGGCTGGAGATCCCGATAGAAGGCTAAGATCCGTTTTGCATAGAGCATGAAATAGAGCTTGAAGGGAAGTGCTCCCGCAATCATGATCGGGATGAGGGCAAGCTCCATGAAAGGATTGTTGTAGTGGGCGATCCCGCCGTCGTACATGGTAAAGCCGCCGGTTGCGATTGCAACAAGGGAGAGATTCAGTGCATCCCATAAGGAGACCCCTGAGAGCATCACAAGGCCAACCCCTGCGAGTGTCAGGATGCCATAAATCTTCCACATCTGGACTGCAGTGTCGACGACACTCGGCATGAGCGCCTCAGATCGCGCCTCAGAGCGGTAGAGCTCCTTCTGGACAAGCCCTGATCTGTTCACCATCGCAACCGTAAAAGCAACAATTCCCATCCCTCCGAGCCATTGCATAAAGGATCGCCAGAAGAGGATCGTTTTTGGGAAGTTGTCAAGGCCGGATGCCATCGTCAGGCCGGTGGTTGTCCATCCTGACATCGCTTCAAAGACACAGTCGATATACGGCATTCCACAGACGATATAGAATGGGATTGCCCCAATCAGGGAGGAGATTAGCCAGATCATAGCAACCGCGCTGAGTGCCACCGAGAGCCGGGCCTGTTTATTTGAATGAGGGATAGTCCGTAAAAAGCTGCCCAGGATAAAGAATATAAGCGGAACAAGTGCCATCGGAAGGAAGACATGCCATTCCGAATAGATGATGGCAACGATCAGTGGAACGGCCGAGGCAAGAGCCAGAAACTGGAGGATTGCCCCGATATCACGGGCGATGATCGCAAAATGCTCGGTCCGATCCATATTGCATCAGTGATTACCTTTGCTCTGTTAAAAAGATACACTGCTCAGACTGGAGATTCGATGAGAGAACACTGGCGGCAGATAATCTGCCATGCAATCAATAATGCGATCACATCTGTTGGGGAGACCTGTTTTCCCGGGAAGAAAGGCAATGCACATATCTCTGTCTGTGTCTCGATACTCTCCTCAAGAGAACGGGCAAATCCATAGGGGAGATAGCCGTCCAGCCTCAGTGATACACGGCTCCTGCCATCCAGCTCAACAATGCCACCCTCAATCCCAAATGGCCCGTCAGCAAGCGGGAGGATCCGCGAGAGGTCAAGGGTGAATGGTACATTTGTAAGGAGACAGGCGGTTGGATCGGCCTGAAGGAGGGAGACTGAATAGACGGGGGGATCTCGGCCTGGCGCTGCCCGGCTCTCCTCAATTTTGATCACATAATCGGCATACTGCCTCTGGAAGGCCACATATTCTTCGTAGTCAGGTTCTCGTTGGCGAATCTCAGCCAGAACAGCCTCACGGGTATGGCCACGCTCCCCCACATCACGCCTGATCTTCCAGTTATACTTCACATCCCTGTCAGGATCGACAAAGATCGAGAGATCGATCATCTCCCGGAGCTCCTCTGTGAAGAGTGGGTGAAGCCCTTCGAGGATGATGATCTGTTTTGGAGAGAAAGGGATATCCGGATCAAAAGTGCCGTCTGTATGGTTATAGACCGGCTTCTGAATCGTCTCACCCCTCTTCAGGGCGGCTACATCCGATTCAAGACGGTCAAAGCGGTTTGCATCGGGATGAAGGGGGGTAATGGACAATGCGGCCCGCTCCATCCGGTCGTACCGGTGATAATCATCGAGCGTGATCGTTGATACCCTGGAAGGACCGAGGACGATGCTGATGATCTTCGTAAATGTCGTCTTACCCGATCCGCTGTCCCCTGCCACCCCGATGATAAAGGGTTGCCCGGATCCATTCACATGATCGGAAAAATCACCAGAATACATAGCAGAACACCATCTCTCCTCAATTCCAGGCATCAAGCCTCATCTGCCCGGACCATCCTTTCTGTGGACCTGCTATACGTTCAAGCGCCGGACGGATCCGTTCAGGTGAGAATCCGTAATCATCACAGAGTATCTGGATGATCTGATCGGGATCAGGCGGTTTCCATTCCGGCTGATACTCATCAATGACCGGCGGGGAGAGGAAGAACTCCATGATCGGTTCCGGATCGGTATCAGGTGCTTTCTCTGCCATCACATCGGAGAATCGTTCTTCACGGATAATCTTCAATGCCTTCTTCGGCCCGATCCCATGGATTCCCTCGTTAAAGTCTGTCCCGATAAGAATCCCTATCTGGATGAGCTGCTCGCGGGTGATCCCAAGTGTATCAAGGAATTCTGAGAGATAGATCCGCTCAGGAGAAACCGTCACCTGCTTCCCCCCGATCCGCCGTTTCCCGGATACGGCCAGGTTCCGGACGAGGACTGAGGCACCAAAGAGGAGTGAGTCATAATCCTGTGATACTGAATATGTGGCAATTCCATTATTGACGAAGATTGCAGACTGCGCTTCACCTTCGGAGGGGGCGACCATCCAGGGTACCCCTAGTGCATCCAGAAGCTGCTTTCCGCTCGAAAGAATGCTGGCATCCACCCTGGTGGACTGCGTCGCTGCGCGGTATGCAGCACCAGTATCTCCGCGTTCTAAGGCTTCTGCCCATTGTTCTTCACCAGCCTTCCGGATTTCACGTCTTCCTGCAATTGTTCTGGCCTTAAACTCAGGTGGTGAGCCATCAAAGATATAGAGGGGCAGAATACCGTTCTCAAGAAAGTGTGCGGTCCTGAAGAGGAGACCAGAGAGGTGTGAGGTGACCCGCCCTTTCATATCCTGCAAGGGGGTTCCATCTGCCTGCCTGATTATTGAGAGGCACTGGTAGAGGGCGTTATTTGCATCTATTGCCGCAACTC
>NPIE01019817.1_pt1 | contig 13330 bp, 10 predicted proteins | sample 8637661 | NCBI WGS metagenome assembly NPIE01 (sample SAMN07420842, study PRJNA396082) | bioreactor metagenome | isolation source: sample BA12 brine-fed electro-methanogenic bioreactor BA | place: Japan: Kochi | collected 2016-12-09 | reverse complement strand
AAATGGTATCGAGGCCTCATTGGCTAAGAGGGTTTGGGTCATTTTATAGCCCGCTAATCCTTGGCGGAAAAAGCTATTTTCAACTTGTGAACCAAGACCCTAACGTCTTCGGCAACCAGATATAACGACGGAATCAGTACGAGTGTAATCAAGGTCGCAAACAAAATGCCGAAACCGATTGAAATCGCCATCGGGATCAACATTCGCGCTTGTCTAGATGTTTCCAAAATCATTGGCATTAAGCCGAAAAAAGTGGTTAGCGTGGTTAGCAGTATTGGCCTGAAGCGCTGAATTCCGGCGGCTTTGATGACTTGTAACGGTGTTTTGGCACTGCCGATGCGATGTTCGTTCGCATAATTGATCAATACCAGCGAATCGTTGACGACGATGCCGGATAGGGCGACGATACCCAGCATGCTAAGGATACTCAGGTCGTAACCCATCAACAAATGCCCTAATATAGCCCCGATGATGCCGAACGGAATGCTGACGATGACGATCAGCGGCAGAATGTAGCTGCGGAATGGAATCGCTAACATTGCGTAGATCGCCAGCAGTGCAAAGACAAAACTGATTTTGAGACTGCTGAGATTATCGGCCATTTCGGCTTGACTCCCTTGAAAGCTATATTGCAATCCCGGGAATTCTTCTTGCAGGCGCGGCAGTTCGGTGGCTTTGAGGTCGTTAATGATTTCTCCCGCGCGGCTGCGTGGCGTGACGCCCGATTTGACTTGGATATTGCGTCGGCCGTTACGGCGGTTGATTTCGGTGTAGGCGCGGCCGCGTTCGATTTGCACGGCTTCGGTAAGAGGAATTTCGATTCCTGCCGGCGTACGCAGCATTAGGTTTTCGACGTTTTTTAGCGACATGCGCTCGTTTTCGGGCAGCCTGACCATAATTTTGATTTCATTGCGACCGCGTTGCTGACGAAGCACTTCGGCGCCGAAAAACGCATTTCTGACTTGCCGCGCAACATCTTGTGCCGTTAGGCCCAAGCTTCTCCCTTCGGGTAACAGCGTAAAATCCAATTGTTCCTTGCCGCTGGTCAAGCCGCTGTCGACGTCATTAACGATAGGGTAGGCGCTAAGCATTTGCGCAAGGCGTTTGCTTGCTTTTTCCAGGACTTGTATGTCGCGGTGATTAAGTTCGACGGTGATTGCCGGGCCCCGGCTGGGACCGCCGGCGTCCGATTCGAATAAAATCGCTTCGAGGCCGGCAATCTCGCCGGCCTCGATGCGCCAGCGCCGGGTAAACTGTTCGGTACTAAGAATGTCGTCGCGAACTTCAGGAGGCGCCAGATAGGTGCGTACGGTAGCCAAGTGGCTGCCGAGCGTCTGTTGTCTGTCGATTGTGCCGAATTCGGTAAATTGCCCTTTCAATAATAGGTCGCCGTTCGGAACGTTTGATACAACGCGACGCGCCGCTTCCGACAAGTGTCGGGCGATGGCCTCGGTTTTTTCGAACGGCGTTCCAAACGGCATCGTTAAAGTGACTTGTGCATAATCGGATTCGACCTTCGGAAATAAGGTCATGCCCATGCGTCCGCTAGCGGCATAGGCCAATGCCGCAATCAATAATGAGAATGCCAATGTGACGGTCAGATAGCGATGCTCGAGTACGCTTTCGAGAAATGGGCCATATCGATGCAGTGTCCAGCGCCGAAAGCCATCGCTGAAACGTTGTTGATAATGATGAATTTTGGCCTGAATACCTTGGCTTTTCAATGGTTTTAGGTGTCCGAGATGATTCGGCAGAATGAATAAGCTCTCGGCGAGAGACAGCAAGAAAACCGTGATCACGACTAACGGAATCATAAAAAAGATTTTGCCGGTAAATCCGGGAATGAACAACAGCGGCATGAAGGTTGCGATGTTAGTCAGGATGCTGAATGTAACCGGCATCGCCATTTCACGGGCGCCTTGAATGGCCGCCTGCAGCGGAGACAGGCCTTCTTGTCGATGGTGATAAATATTTTCGCCGATGATGATCGCATCGTCGACAACGATGCCGATCGCGATGATAAATGCGAATAATGAAATCATGTTCAGCGTTACGCCGATACTGGGTAGGAACAAAAACGACCCGAGAAACGCAATAGGAATACCCATCATGACCCAAAATGCCAGGCGTAACTCAAGAAACAACGCCAGCAAGATAAATACCAGCGACAAACCCATGGCGCTGTTTCGCAACAAGAGGTCTATCCTTTGTGCGTAGTCTTCCGAGGCATCGCGTCGGACGTCGGTGAAGATGCCTTCGGGTAGTTCGGGAGCAATTTTATCGAGATGGTTACGGACCGTTTCAGACACTTGTATCGGCGTTTGCTCTCCGACGCTATAGACTTGCAGCATCACGGCCGGCTTGTCGTTGAAGGTCGCGTAATAATCGCTTTCATCGAAACCATCTGTTATTCGTGCGATGTCGCCGAGTTTAATCTGGCTACCGTCTGCGGTGGTAATAATAGGCAGTTGACTAAATTGGCGCCCGTAATCGCGGCGTTCTTTGATGCGAATCAAAATTTCGCCGCTGTCGGTTTTGACGCTGCCAGCGGGAAGGTCGATGCTGGCCGAAGCGATTCGTTGAGCGATGTCGCCTAACGACAAACGGTAGCGCCTCAGCATATCCTGCGGAATTTCGACCGCGATTTCGAGCGGTTTGACCCCTTCGAGATCGATTTGGGTGATGCCCGGGTCTTGCAGGAGTTGATCGCGGAGTTGTTCGGCCAATTCGTGTAAAACGGTATCTTCCGCGTCTCCATATAACGCAACTGAGATTACTCGGCGCTTGCTGGCGATCAAGGTTATTTGCGGTTTTTCGGCATCGATTGGAAAAGTCGTAATGCGGTCGACTTCTTTTTGAATGTCTTGTGTAAACTTTTGCATGTCGGTACCGCGGAGTGCTTCGACGGTAATCGTGCCGGCGTTTTCTTTTGCCGATGAAGTGATTTGTTTGATGCCGTCCAAGCCGCCCACCGCGTCTTCGATGGCGAGGACAATGCCTCGTTCGACCTCTTCCGGGCTGGCGCCGGGATAAGCGACACTGATACTGACGCTGTCGATTTCAAAGTCGGGGAATACTTCTTGGCGGATATTGTTTAAAAACAGCAGTCCTCCGATGATGCACACGACCATTGCGAGATTGGCCGCGACCGAATGACCTGCCATCCATGCAATGGGACCGGTGTGGCTTGGGTCTTGATGTGACTGCATGATGCTTACCTAGCGGATGAAGAACGGTCGGTTTCGGTGGTGCGAATACGCATGCCTTGAACCGGTGTGGAAAGGTCGCTGACGATGATGCGCGGCTGATCGGGTAGTTCCGAGGCATGCAAGTAAACGACGCCTTGTTCGGTCCAGACGGGAGTTATTTTGACGATGTCCAGTGTGTCTTGTTCGCTCATTAGCCAGAGCCGGTTGCCGTCATGCAATGCGGTTTCCGGCACAGGAAGTACGTCGACGAGGGTTTTGCCGGTAATTGCCGCCCGAACCAATGTGCCTAGCATCATGCGAGGTGAATTTTGGTTAGCCGGCTTTAGGCTGAGCGGATCTTCCACTTCAACCAGTAATTTAGCCATGCGGCCTTCGGCTTCGACTTCGGCTTTTAGGCGTTTAACGGCGCCGATTCTGAATGCATCGGGTCCCCAGGCCCTTTCGTAGCTGATCGAGACCTGCGAGCCTTGGTCGCCGTTGAAACCGGGGATCGTTAACCAACGTAATTTGTCGAGCGGCAGCGATACGTCGATCCAATAATAATCGGTTGCCACCAACTGCACGAGCGGGGTGCCGGTCGAGAAAGTCGATACCCAGGAGCCGATATTGGCGTTGCGGGCCGTGACGACCGCGTTGAACGGCGCGATCGTGCGGGTGCGCTCGAGATCCAACTTGGCTTGTTCCAGCGCCGCTTCAGCGGCATTTAACGATGCCTTGGCGGCTTCCAGATGGGGTTTTCGTTGGACCAGTTCTTGAGCCAGTTCGTCCAATTCCTGGCCGAGCAATTGATATTCGCGTTGCGCGATGGCTTGTTGGCCCAATTCCATTTTTAAGTTGAAATGGGCTTGGGTGAGATCGCTTTGCGCTCTGCGTACGCGTAATTCGTAGTCGGTCGGGTCGAGCCGGACGATTTCTTCGTCTTTTTTCAACAAGCCGCCTTCGATGAACTGATCGCTGACCGAGACGACCATGCCGTCGACACGCGAATTAAGATTGACGCTTTGCGCCGGGATTACATTGCCGAGCGCAAAAACGGTGGTTTGATAATCGATGGCTTGCGGCGTGATGATTTCGACCAATGGCGCCACGGCCGTAACGGGGGCGCGGACCGCGCGGGGCTTATTGCTTAGCCAATAAAAAGACAATGCCCCGGCAAATGCGACGATCGCCAGCGAAATCAGCAGTGTGGCGAATTTCTTGAAGGGATTAGTCATGGGTATCGTTCCTGTTCGAAATCGGTTCGGTAAGCGGCCAGCCGCCCGCAAGCGACCGGTAGAGTTGAATTCTGTAATCGATCAATTCACGTTCGGCGCGGATGAGTGTTCGCTGCATGGCTTGCAAGCTGTTCAATGTCGACAGCACCCGCAAAAAATCGAAAATCCCATAGGCGGACCGGATGCGAATGTTGTCATTGGCTTCGTTCAGATAGCGCAATTGATCTTTGAGGCTGTTTAGCCGCTCGTGCTGGCGCGTTTCTTGTGCCAATGCGTTTTCGACTTCCTGCAACGATTGCAAGACGCTCTGACCGTAGAGATTCAGCGCTTCTTCTGTTGCCGCCTCGGTGCGCCGGACTTCCGCCACCCGGCGTCCGCCGTCGATCAAGGGCAGCACCAGATTGCCGGCTAGCGTTGCCATCCAATTATTGAAGAAGGCTTGTAAGTCCGGAGCCGAGGTATCGAGGCTGGCCGATAAGCCGAGTTTCGGAAAGCGGTCGGCCACGGCCGCGGCAATACGAAGATCGGCGGCTTGCAGGCGATAATAGGCCTTCTTGACATCCGGGCGTCGTTTTATCAAATCCGAGGTCAAGCCGGTTTCGGGTAGGCCTGCGAGCTCGGGAAAACGATCGCCGGCAACAATGTCCAATGTTCCGGGGGCTTGTCCGGTTAAGACCGCCAATTGATTTTTTAATACCTCGATATTCGCGAGCACTGTATAGCGGTCGCCGACCACGCCTTCAAGTAATTGCCGCTGTTGGAATACGTCGGCAGCGGTTGCTTGGCCGCCTCTGAATCGGACTTCGACTAAGTCCGCATATTGCTTATTGACTTCGATTTGTTCGTTCAATAAGTCGAGCTGTAATTTTTGTTCGGTCAATAGATACCAAATGCGCGCTATCTCGGCCGACAAGGCAATTGCGGCGGTATGGATGTCTTGTTCGGCGGCTTTGATTTCCTGTTCGGCTGCGTAAGTGCCGGCGCGGATTCGGCCCCATAGGTCGACTTCATAACTGGCGATCAAGCCCAACGAAAAGTTGTCGAAAGTCAGCGAACCGGTATTGGCGTTGTCCTCGATAAAGCGATTTGCGTTAGTCGTAGCATTAACCGCGGGGATCAATTCGGATCCGGCCTTGCGCGCTTCGGCTTCGGCTTGTTTGAGCCTTTCGAATGCCGCGGTGAGATCGAGGTTTTGCTGAAGCGCCGTATCGATCAAGGTATTCAAAGCGGGATCGTTAAAGTTTAGCCACCAACGGTCCTGCAGCGATTCGCCGCCGGTAATCGAGAACGTTTCTGGTACTGGAATCGGCGGATTGAATTCCTTGATGTCAATACTGCAAGCGCTGAGAAAAGCGAGAATGAGTAAAACCGAAGGATTCATGACTCTCATGTCTCGTCTCCACGGCTTGGTTCGAGGAGGTCGCGAAGTGCCTTAATTCCGGCCAACGAAAAATGCACGACATGATCGGCGTAGGCTGTCGGGTTTTCCAATTCCGGATTGTGTTTTCGTGCCGGAAAGTGGCTTTGCATGTGTTTGACTTTCAGTAGATGAAAGCATTGGCCGATGATGCTGGCATGACAAAAATGAATCGTGCGTTCATCCGTATTTGGTCCCAAGCATTCAGCAATGAGTGTGAGCATGGCTTGGCGCTGCGGATTGATTTCTTTTTCGAGAATTTCCGGCAACAACGAGGTCGGTTGCGCCATTTCTTTGTTGATGATCGCGAAAAAATGCGAATCGTCGTCGGCGATGCGGGCGATCAAAGAGCGAATGCGACCCGCTAGGCGTTTTTCGGGGGAAGCACTGGGCGCAACGCCGCCATCCGACGGATAAATTTCAAGGTCCTTGAGAAACGCATGGCGCCAGGCTTCGAGATAAAGACTTTCCTTATCTCGAAAATGATAATTGACCGAAGCGATATTAGTTTGGGCTTGTTCGCAGATTTCGGCAATCGTTGCTTCCTGAAAGCCTTTTTCGGCAAAAATTCGGCTGGCCGCGATAATTAAGCGGGTTCGAGTTTTTAACGGTTTGGCTGTAGGTTCGGGCATCGCGGGTTAGATATTCAAAAGCGAATTTCAAATATACATTTAAATTATTCATTAGACAAATTTCAGTCTTGTTCAGTGACGCAGGAACCTGAGCGACTGGCCCAAGTGTTTTGATCTACGAACTTTGACCGTAACGTTCATGAAGGTCTAGCCATCGCCCCGGCAAATGAAAGTGCGAGGGATGGCTGGGTGCGGTCACTCGCCCGACAGGACGCCGTAAATACGTCCATGTAGGCTCGGCGGCGGCTCCCTGCCGCCGACGCCTGTCAGTCGAGCAACCGCACCCGCTTCGGTTCGCTTACTTTCACAGTAATGCCCGAAACAGCGTGCTTTATGGAGATTCGTGACTGGATTAAACAGGATTTTCTTATCCCGCAATTTGACTCGCTAAGGGTGTATGGGTTGATAGAGGCTGTGGGGGCAATCAGGCTATAACTTCAGTGACTTTTCGATCAGTGAATTGATAATTAATGCTCAGGCAGTGATCTAGCCATTTCAGTAAAAAATAATTTAATTGCCATTTATAATTTAAGATTTCAGAGGTCTTACCGGGGTCTTTATAGACACGCGAAACGTCTGATCTGGCATGATCACGCAAAACTTCGGCGAGTTCCGCGTCCAGATAGATACGGACTGTGACATCCGGCACCCATAAATCGTTGGGTAATTGATCAAATCGATGGCTGAGTTTTACAGTAAGTGTGTGTGCCGAGCGTTCGAGCACCTCAAGCTGCAAGTCGGGCTTTTTCGACGCTTTTCCGACAGCCGATTGGGCAAGGTTTCTGATGTTAGGAATTAAGCTTAACAACTTTTGGTAATTAGAGGCACAGATGGTTTCCAAGCACGCCGCTTTGTTTTGCGGATGAATCCTGCTCATGATAGATCAGTCTTCCCTATAACAGGCATGAGCGCTTGCGGTTTCCCATAAGGTTACTTGGTCGACATTGAAACCTTGTTCTTTAATATGTTGATAAATCATTTGACTCAGTACTTCCGCGGTCGGATGCTGGTCCAGAGCTATAAATCGCTCTTGGGTTTCTGTTAAGTACGGAATGATCGGGTCGTTTTTATGCAATAGAAAATTATGATCCAAATGTTCGTTGATATAGTCTTCGACACACGCTTTTATGTCCGAAAAGTCACAAACCATGCCTTGCTCGTTAAGATGTTCTTGTTTAATCGTGATAGCAGCCTTAACGCTGTGTCCGTGAAGATGACGGCACTTGCCGGGGTGGTTCATCAGTCTATGTCCATAGCAAAAATAGACTTCCTTAGTAATCGTATACATGAGTTAGCAATCTCGGCCGAGTTGGAATAATGTAAGTTAATGACCTTTGATGCTCTTAATTGCGGCGGCAATTTCGTAGCGGCCATTATCCTGTTTTGTCGTTCTGACGACTTCTATATAGGCGGTCATGGGCGGAGTAATTGTGTTTTTGGGTGTAATATTGACCTCCATTGCGCTTCCGGGATCGAAGGATTGATCGGCAATGAAGGAAACACCAGAACCGCTAATTGATGTGCAAATTCCTGAATGACTTTCGCTTGCATCGGCTAACTTGTAGGTAAGTTCGCAATCGACGCTCATTCGGATGTAATTACGTTTTTCGTCGTATTCCAGCATGTCAACTCTCTTCTTTATAATTGGATAAATTGTTTTCCGTGAATGGCAGTGCCCGTGTTTGCTTTCAGACTGTTTGCGCGAAGTTTACTATAAATAAAATGCTTGTTCATGAAAATCACCTTGAAAGTTGAGTAACTTCATATTATAGGATTCTATTTTGGCATCGTTGCGCGCTAGCTACACCTCCATACCTTCATAAAGTTAACCATTTTTTGAGTATAACTTTCGGACTTCAAATTTCGGCGGTGCCTGAGGAGGCGCCGGGGTGTGTGGCAAAGGCTTTGCCAGCATGGAGCTGGCATAGAGCCTACAGGGACGTATTCATGGCGTCCTTTGACGGACACCCCGGCGCCGAATTTTGATCTGCGATGATTATATAAAGGGACTAGTGCGGAAAAGTTTTCGCATAGACTATGGCTATTGGTTGTAAATCATGTAATATTTTGCAGATTTTAACGATGTGAACCCCGTCAGGGTTTTGGGGATTTATTTATAATGACAAAAGCGACCGTTTTAACCGGTATCACGACCACCGGTACTCCTCATTTGGGAAATTATGTAGGCGCGATCAGGCCTGCTATTGCAGCCAGTAAGGATGCAAACGTGAGTCCATTTTATTTTTTGGCCGATTACCATGCCTTGATCAAATGTCAGGATCCGGAAAAAGTTAGACAATCGAGCCTTGAAATCGCGGCGACTTGGTTGGCGCTCGGCTTGGATACGTCGAATGCGGTGTTTTACCGGCAATCTGATGTACCGGAGATCACCGAGTTGGCTTGGATGTTGACGTGTGTAACGGCAAAGGGGCTCATGAATAGGGCGCATGCTTACAAGGCAGCGGTTGCCGAAAATGAACAAGGCGGCGAAAACGATCCCGACAAAGGCATTACGATGGGCTTGTTCAGTTATCCGATTCTGATGGCGGCCGACATTTTGATATTCAATGCACACAAGGTTCCTGTGGGTAAGGATCAGATTCAGCATATCGAAATGGCGCGTGATATCTCCGGACGTTTCAATCATATTTATGGCGAACATTTTGTCATCCCGGATGCGGTCGTGACCGAAAATGCCGCGACGCTGGCTGGTTTGGACGGGCGGAAAATGAGTAAGAGTTACAATAATACGATTCCGTTATTCGAACCCGAGAAAAAACTCAGAAAACTGATAAACAAGATCAAGACCAATTCTTTGGAACCGGGCGAACCGAAAGATCCCGATGGCTGTACCTTGTTTGGAATTTATCAGGCTTTTGCCCGGCCTTCGGAAGTCGATGAGGTTCGAAAACTTTATGCGGAGGGTATTGCTTGGGGCGAAATGAAAAAGTTGTTGTTCGAATATATCAACGACCATATTGCCCCGGCCCGAGAGCGTTATGAAGCCTTACTAGAGGCGCCTGAGCATATTGAAAACGAATTACAGGAAGGCGCTAAAAAGGCTCGCGAGATTAGTGTGCCTTTTATGAAACAATTGCGAGAGGCGGTTGGGATTTCTCGTATTGGTGTTTAATGGTTTTACCGAGGAAAGGTCTGTTAGTTGGGAAAGTCTTAAAAAACACAGTTCTAATTTAATCCGATTATAGTGTTCGCACATCAAATTTCGGTTTTTTTATCCCCTCATCCTAGCCTTCTCCCGGAGGGAGAAGGCATTGAAGCGCCGAAATTTGATGTGCGATAGGTATAGTATAATTGGGTTTCTGAATTCTTAAGGCGCCACTTATACTTCGCATGGCCACATTTGCTGGTAAGCTCACGCGCTCTTTGTGCGGTATATGAATGGCGAAAACAGTTACATTGCTTAGCTTGACGCCTGTTTTCGCGCCTTGCCATAAAAGCCGTAAACATGACCGCGCGAAGTAAAGGTCATCGTCTGCGGGTTTAATCTCCGACTTTCCTTATTCTATTTCGCTGATGGATTCGCTCGGTAAATAAATCCGCACTTTTTTAGTACGAACGGAGTAAAGGTGTTTCCAACTACCGGGATCGCCGCGATTTTCCTGTTTAGGAGTTAACGTTCAGAAATCCGTACTGATTTTCCAATCAACTTTAATTTAAGCAGTATTTCCCTTGACCGAAAATATGTCTGAAGAATATGTATTCGACCGCGATTACGCAACCGAAGCTTTAAAAGTATCGCCGCATTCAATACAAGCCGAGCAATCCGTGCTAGGCGGTTTGATGCTGGATAACCAAACCTGGGATTCGATCGCCGATAAAGTTGTTGAAGGCGATTTTTATCGCAAGGATCATCGAATGATTTTTCGGGCTATCGAAAAATTGGCCGAAAAACAAGATCCTTTCGACGTCATTACTTTATCCGAGGCACTGGCTTCCGCCGGACAATTGAATGAGGTCGGCGGTCTGGCCTATTTAGGTACCTTGGCAAAGGATACCCCGAGTGCTGCGAACATTGTCGCTTATGCGACTATTGTTCGCGATAAGTCCGTTTTAAGGCAGTTGATCCATGTCGGAACCGATATATCCGATTCGGCTTTTAGTCCTGAAGGGCGCGATACCTCCGAATTACTCGAAAATGCCGAGCGCCAAGTATTTCAAATCGCCGAACAGCGCCAACGCGGGCAGGGTGGTTTCACGTCGATCAAGTCGTTGCTGGCGCAGGCAGTCGATAAGATTGAAATGCTTTACGAGCAGGAAGGCAATATCACCGGTGCCAGCACCGGATTTAATGATTTCGACGAAATGACCTCGGGCCTGCAGCCGTCCGATTTAATTATTGTTGCAGGCCGACCTTCAATGGGTAAAACCACGATCGCGATGAACATGGCGGAGAATGTTGCGATTAAAGGCGATAAACCGGTTGCGGTGTTCAGTATGGAAATGCCTGGAGACTCCTTGGCGATGCGTATGATGTCCTCATTGGGACGTATCGATCAGCATAAAATTAGAACCGGTAAACTTGACGACGACGAATGGCCGCGTTTGACTTCGGCGATTAATTTATTGGCTGAAACCAAACTGTTCATCGACGATACACCGGCGTTGACGCCGACTGAAGTGCGCTCGAGAGCGCGTCGATTGATGCGCGAGCATGGCCAGTTGGGCTTGATTGTTTTGGATTATTTGCAATTGATGCAGTCTCCGGCAAGCGGCGATAATCGGGTTCAGCAGATCTCCGATATTTCTAGAGGCTTGAAAGCCTTGGCCAAGGAACTCAATGTACCGGTTATCGCGTTATCCCAGCTTAATCGGAACTTGGAACAGCGGCCCAATAAACGGCCGGTGATGTCCGATTTACGTGAGTCGGGAGGTATCGAACAGGATGCCGACGTAATCGTATTTGTTTATCGGGATGAGGTTTACAATCCGGATAGTCCGGAGAAAGGCGTTGCTGAAATTATCATCGGTAAGCAACGTAACGGTCCGATAGGCACGGTCAGGTTGACTTTCCTCGGACAATACACTCGGTTTGAAAACTTTGCCGGAAACCCTTACGGCGGAGACGATTACGAATGACGCCGGCCGCTTATGTCAAATTGAACCTGGATGCGTTAAGCCATAATTTGAATGTGGTTAGACGCTACGCGCCAGACTCGAAAGTTATGGCGGTGATTAAAGCCAACGCATACGGGCATGGCTTGTTGCGTGTCGCAGAACGATTAATCGATGCGGACGGCTTTGCCGTGGCCCGCGTCGATGAAGGTATCCGCTTACGCCAAGCCGGTATTTCGCAACGCATCGCGGTTATGGAAGGTTTTACGTGTTCTGAGGAATTGAACGATTTGATCGATTTTGGTTTAGATCCCTTAATTCACTCGTTCGGGCAGTTGGATATCATTGATCGAGAATTCGGCTCTATCGGAATCAATGCTTGGTTGAAAATCGATACCGGCATGAACCGTTTGGGGTTTTCGGCTGACGAGGTCGAAAAAGTTCATCAGCGTTTGAGATCGAGTTCGTTAATCAAGCAGCCGGTTGGTTTTATAACCCATTTGGCAAATGCCGACCTGAGATCCGATCCAATGACTTTGAAACAAATCGACTTATTTAACAGGACATTGTCGGGTTTTGCAGGGCCGCGTAGTATCGCGAATTCAGCCGGGATTTTAGGTTGGCGGGAAGCGTTGACCGACTGGGTAAGACCCGGAATTATGTTGTATGGGATTTCTCCGTTCCCCGAAACGACTGGAGGTGATTTCGATTTAAAGCCGGTCATGGCTTTGCATTCCCGGTTGATTGCCGTTAAATCCGTTCGGCAAGGCGACGCGGTGGGTTACGGCGGTGCTTGGGTGTGCGATAGGCCAATTACGATGGGGGTTGTCGCAATTGGCTACGGGGACGGTTATCCTCGTCATGCTCGATCCGGCACGCCGGTTCTTGTTAACGGCAAGCGCGTCCCGATGATCGGTAGGGTATCGATGGATATGATCACGGTCGATTTGAGCGAACAAGACGATGCCAAGCCGGGTGATCCAGTGACGCTATGGGGAGGAGCGTTGCCCATCGAAGAGGTAGCGTCTTGGTCGGGAACCATCCCCTACACACTGGTTTGCGGCATTACTCAGCGAGTGCAGATTGTTGAAGAGTAAGTGTTCAGTCCCCCTTTTTGAAAAAGACGACTGCACGGATGCAGGAGGTAGGGCAACGCAGGAGCAGTTGCCGAGGGGCTAGGGGGGACTTTTTAAATAAATCCCCCTTTTTCAAAGGAGGAGGCCTACAATTACGCCTGAATTGCGGTAATTTGCAAACGGGGTCTGAATACTTACGCTGAAGAGTGATCTAGGTTGAGCAATTTAGTACTTTGGTACAGTTAACAATTACGTAAAACAGACTAGACTCTTTTTTAAGTTGAAAACATGGATGATTTTGACTCAAATAAGCAAGGAGGGAATGGAGTGGTATTTTGAAAGCCGGATAACCTAAACGATCGGTAACTTTATGATTGATCTGCAAATAATTGATAACGACGAAGACATTCTGCGGTTTATCGACGATCCGAGCCTAAAAATACGAGTCGATCATGACGAAATAAAAGCCTTGATCGCGGTTGAAAGAGACAAGCCGCTTGTCGTTGTGCTTCGATATGAACTTCGCGAACAGCAAACCGCCGAATATATCGCGTTATTGAATGCGGCAAGTCCCGATAGCAAAATAATTTTGATCGCACCTGAATTGACCGATCGCGAAGTCATCGATTGTTTGCTATCGGGGGCTCAAGGTTATTTACAGTTTACCGATTTGGCAAGATTTTTTAATAAGGCAGTCAAGGTGATTCGG
>NPIE01009626.1_pt1 | contig 13346 bp, 10 predicted proteins | sample 8637661 | NCBI WGS metagenome assembly NPIE01 (sample SAMN07420842, study PRJNA396082) | bioreactor metagenome | isolation source: sample BA12 brine-fed electro-methanogenic bioreactor BA | place: Japan: Kochi | collected 2016-12-09 | reverse complement strand
CCTGTTCGGCAGTTTCAAGCTGACGACCGAGGATGGCGCCGAGCTGGTCATCAGCGGCAAGCGGGCGCGGGCCTTGCTGGCGCTGCTCTGCATCGCTCCGGGTGAGGCCTGTGACCGCGAGCAGTTGAGTGCACTGCTGTGGCGTGGACGGTTCCGCGCCCAGGCGCGGGCAAGCCTGCGCCAGACCCTTCTGGAACTGAAGAAACTGCTGGCCCCGGCATGCATGGAACCGTTCGAGGTGACGCGCGAACGGGTCGCGATCCGGCCCGGCATCGTCCATACCGATCTGGCGGAGCTGGAAGCGGCACTCGCTGAAGGTCGAATGAATGATGCCGGCGAAGTGCTGAGGCGCATCGGAACCGGTACGCTGCTCGACGGCTTCGACTTCGGCGAGGCGTTCACGCACTGGCGGGCCGCCCGTCGCGCCGAAGTGGAGCAACGTCTGCAGCAGGCGATCGAGCAGGCGCTGGCGCAGGACAGTCCCGACGGCATCGAACCGGAACGCAGCCGATTGCTCAACGCCTGGCGTCTGCGTGATCCGGCTGCGCTCGCAACCGATGCCTCGTCCGAAATCCGGATTGCGGTGCTGCCGTTCAAGCCGCCCTCCGGCGATGATGCACTGGCGTTGTTTGCCCAGGGGCTGTTCGAGGAACTGGTCACAACCCTGGCCCAGGTGCCGCAGCTGCGCGTGGCCGGACGCGGCTCGTCGCTGCGCCTGAAGGATTCGAGCTTGAGCCTGACCGAGCTTGCACGAACCCTGCATGCATCGCATCTGCTCGAGGGTTCGGTCCAGCGCGACGGCAATGCACTGCGCGTGCACGTCTGCCTGGTCGACGGCGACACTGGCTTCGAGATCTGGGCGCGCGGCTATCACGGCAGCGTCGAAGGGTTGTTTACCCTGCAGGAACGGATCGCCGGGGCCGTCACGCAGGAGCTGGGGGACGCGCTGCAGCTCCGGATCAACGCGCCCGCCCATCGCCGAACCACGCCGAGCAAGCAAGCCTATGCCCTGTATCTGCAGGGCCGCGCCCTGACCGCACGCGCGATCGGCGACGGCGTGCTGGCCAAGGCCGTCGAGTTGCTCGAAGCCTCGCTGGCCATCGACCCCGGCTTCGCGGCCTGCTGGACCGCGCTGGCCGAGGCCAATGTCTACACCGCGGTCTACACGCCTTGCCTCGATCGGCTCGAGAAGTCGGCCCGCATGGCCGAATGCGCGCTGAAGGCGATCGAACTCGATCCGGCCCAGGGCCATGCGCGGGCGATGCTCGGCATTCATCGATGGACCCTGAACGACCCGATCGGCGCGCTGGATCTGGCCCACGAGGCCTACCGGCTCGAACCGCACAACCCGGATGTCGTGCTGCGGCTCGGTTCGTTCCTGCTCTATATCGGCCGCACCCGCGAGGCGCTGTCCTACATCGAGGCCGCGGTCGACCAGGACCCGGTCAACGGCCGCAATTTCGCGATGCTGTCGGTCGCCCAGCTCAACCTGGGCCACATCGATGCGGCCATTGCGGCCGGCCAGCGCATGGTGGATCTCGGCCTGCCCTCGATGTGGCTGGCGGTCGCAACCGCGGCCTCCGGCCAGCACAAACTCGCGGTGGACCAGTACCGGCAGACGCGCTTGTTGATGAACAGCGTGATCTTTCCACCGGCCGGCACCCGACCGCTTACCGGAACTGCGCTGAAAGTGTTCTGGCAGATCGCGGCCAAGGGGGTCTGCAGCGGACAGAAAGTCCACCGAACGCTGTACCGCGCCCTGCTCGACCAGCTTCATGCCGCGTTGCCCGATCCGGTCGATACCAGCATCGTGTTGCCGGCGATCTGGATGGGCCACTCGTCGCTGGTGTTCAAGACCCTGGGCAGGCAGATCACCCCGGCCAACATGTTCTGCCTGATGTCGCTGTGGGCCGATATCGAGCCGATCCGGCAGATCCGCCTGCATCCCGAGTTCATGGCCTTCGCCGAGCACATCGGCCTGAAGGTGGCATGGGATAAATACGGTTGGCCCGATCTGCTGCCGAGCTGATTCCGGCTACCGGCTTTGCCGCTACTGAAGACAATTTCTCCGCACCAACGAACGGCACATTACCCGGCATACTTGCAACCCGAATCTTCAAAGGGGAAATCCGGATGTCGCTCGCCTTTCTGTCCGGCCTGCTCGCGCTGGCCATGCAAAGCTCACCGGCGCTTGAGCAAGCTCCGCCGGAGCCGCTGCCGCAATCGGTGGAGGAAGCGATCGAACAATGCGAGCGACTCGAGTACTCCGACCCGACTGCGGCTCGAAAAATTGCCGACCACGGCCTGAACCTGGAGCCGCAGCCGTCGAAGGCCCAGCGCGGCCTGCTGCTGGCCTGCCGCGCGTGGTCGCAGATGCAGCTCGGCGAGATGGACGAGGCACGCCAACAGACGCTGGAAATCGACCGACTGACGGCGGAAATGGGCGCTGACAGCGATCCACGCGACCGTGTCGGACTGCTGATGCGCCTGGCGCAACTGCAGTATCGCGGCGGCGATCCGATCAGCGCACTCGAGGCCATGGATCTGGCACTGGCGCTGACCGAGGATAAAGGGCTGGACGAGGATCTGCCGCAAGTGCTGGGCAATCTCGCCATCTACCTCACCGAATCCGGACAATTCGCACCGGCGATCGAACACTTCCAGCGCATTCTGGCCCTGGCCGAAGGCGACCCGGACGCGCCGATCCCGCAGGTGCCGGTGCGCTACAACCTGGCGCGGGCCCTGCTGCTGGATGGCCGACCCGGGGACGCACTGCCCCACCTGCAATGGCTGATTCCCGCGATGCAGGGCCCGGGCATGGAGCCGCGCCTGGCCACTGCACTGAGCATGACCGGCAGCGCCTGGCGCAAGCTCGGCGACCTCGACCAGGCCGCCGACTTTCTCGATCAGGCCGACGCCCTGCACCTGCAGTTCGACAACCCCGGTGAATTGAGTGCGCTGCGCCGCGACCAGGCGCTGCTGGCGCTGGATCAAGGCGATCTGGACCGCGCCGAAACCTACGCCCGCGAGGCCCTGGCGCTGTCGCGGCAGATCGAATACGAACGCAGCATTCTCGATGCATTGAAGCAGCTGGTCGATATCCTGGCGCTGCGCGGTGAACATGTCGAGGCGCTGGACCTGCATCGCGAGTACGCCGAGCGCAATCAGTCGTTTCTCGAGCAGACCCAGCAGTCACGGCTGGATGCACTGGAAACCCGTCTGGGCATGCAGCGTCAGGCGCGCGAGATCGACGAGCTACGCCGGGCATCGGACATCCAGCAGCTGCGCCTGCAGCAGGAACAGTTCCGCCGCCAGGTGGCCTGGGGCGCGCTGCTCGCGGTGCTGCTGGCCGCCCTGCTGATCTCGATCTGGCAGCGCAGGAACCAGCAACGCCTGCTGCGAATCAGCCGCACCGATGGTCTGACCGGGCTGGCCAACCGCCGCTACCTGACGCTGCAGATGCAGGCGCCGGCAGCCACCCGGGGCAACGCCGTGCTTGTGCTGCTCGATCTGGATCACTTCAAGCAGGTCAACGATCGCTGCGGCCACGACATCGGCGACCGGGTGCTGCTCGAGGTCAGCGGGGTGCTGCAACGGGTGGCCGAGCAGCATGGTGCGCTGTGCGGTCGCTGGGGCGGCGAGGAGTTTGCGCTGTTCCTGCCTGAGGCCGATGCCGAGTCGGCCATGCGCCTGGCCGAGCAGCTGCGCCGGGAGGTCGGTGCAATCCGGGTCGAGGACAGCGAAGGGCAAGCGGTGCCGGTCAGCGCCAGCCTCGGTTTCGCGCCGATTCGCGGCCTGCAGCGCGATTCCGGCCAGGAAGTCTGGGAGCCGGCACTGAAGTGCGCCGACCAGTTGCTGTACCGCGCCAAGCATGCCGGCCGTGATCGCGGCTTCGGCGTCTGGCCGACCGACAAGGACACGGAAGTCAACCCCTTGGCGATGGATGCAGCGCTCGATCGGGGCGCGCTGCGCTTGCTATTGACCCGGCAATCAAATTGATTGTCGGGTTAATGCCCGGCCGGTACGGTCGGGACCGCGAAGCGAAGGCATTTGCGGACATGCGCCGCAAATGCCGTCCAACGAATGCCGTAGGTATTTCGTTGCCAGGTTGATATTGATCCCGAAAGCCTCGCCCGACTGACGGTCCCGGCATCGCCGACCCGGATCAGCGCAGCTTTGACGCAACTCTGACGCTGGCGCCATTGATCTGGCGTCGCCCACCGTGCAATCTGTTCTGTGAGCCGCATCACACAGGCTCGCGCTGCACGACCAACGCCGTTCCAGGGTTCGTCGGGCAGTGCGGGCCGATTGGAACCGGGATCGGGAGGGTCGGATGGATCACCAAGCAACATCGGCGCAGCATTGATGCGATGTTAGTGAATTCGGAACATCCTCTCCACGCATCGGAACGGATCGATCTGCTCGACGCAATGCGCGGCTTCGCCCTGCTCGGCATCCTGCTGGCCAACATGGCGGTGTTCTCGGGCTGGGCCTTCCTGTCACCGGAGCAGCAGGCGGACCTGGCCGGCGCGACCCACGCCAGAATCGGCGTGTTCCTCCACTACTTCCTGCTCGACGGCAAGTTCTACACCGTGTTCTCACTGTTGTTCGGCATCGGCTTCGCGGTACAGCTCGAGCGGATGAGCGCGCGCCGGCCGGATGCGGCCCGGATCTACCGCCGCCGCCTGTTCGGTCTGCTGGTGATCGGCCTGGTCCACCTGATCTTTCTCTGGGTCGGCGACATCCTGACCCTCTACGCGCTGGTCGGCTTCACGCTGCTGCTGGTCCGTTTCTGGCCGACCCGAACCCTGGCCTGGACCGCAGTGCTGCTGATCCTGCTGCCCGTACCGGCCTACGCGCTGTTCTGGCTGGCCGGCTGGCCGTCGCCCGGCACCGGCATGGAAGCGCTGGCCGTCCGCTATCTCGCATGGATCGCTACCGATGACGCACTGTCGTTCATCGAGACGATGCGCCAGCCGGGCTGGGCCAGTTACAAAGACTGGGTGCTGGGCAGCTGGCCGTTCCGGATTCCGAACGTGCTCGACAGCTGGCGCATTCCGAAGGTCATGGGCCTGTTCTTTCTGGGGGCCTGCATCGGGCGCCGGCTGATGGCCGGCCAGCTGCTCGATGACAGCCGCCTGCTCAAGCGTGTCGTCGTTATCGGCTTTGCCGTCGGCGCGCCTGCCAATCTGCTGTTCGCCAGCCTCGGCGGCATCGACCCCTACAGCGAGCAGCTCTCCGGCACGGGCCTGGTCGCGACCACGGCCTATGCGCTCGGGGTGGTGCCGATGGGTCTGGCCTACGCCGCCGGACTGGCCTTGATGTGGCAGCGCGGCGCGCGATGGTTGCGCGTCTTCGCGCCGGCCGGACGGATGGCCTTGACCCACTACCTGACCCACTCGATCGTCATGGGCCTGGTCTTCCTTGGCTTCGGGCTGGGCCTGGCCGGGCAGATGGCGCCCTGGCAGTTCTGGTTGCTTGCCATCGTCACCCTGGTCGTGCAGATCCTGCTGTCGCGCTTCTGGCTGGCCCGGTTCCGCTTCGGCCCGGCCGAATGGCTGTGGCGTTGGGCGACGTACGGTCAACGGGCGCCAATGCGAATCGCACCGGCAACTCCCTGTTGAATTTCCTCTCGGATTCTCTGTCCAGGGCAGCCTGAACCTCCGGCCACGCGCGATGGGTGGGCGCTGGCTGTGTGCGGACTGGTGCCACCAACGGCTTGAGGCCGATTCGAGCCCGCCCATTTACCCCGGCCCCATTTCCGTCGGGGAACGTGCACAGACGAACAGCCCCTGCACGGGCGCATTCCCTTCGCTGCGGATCATTGCTTCGGTCAGCTCGAGACTCTGCAGGCCCGCGGCGGTCAGCGCGGATTGAACGTGATCCGAATGATGACTGTAGCGGCCGGTCGGATGGAGCCGGGTTCCGGAATGCCTGGATCGTTCGACCGAGAACGCGAGCAGCCCCCTGGGCTTGAGCGCCCTCGCTGCCGATGAAAGTATCGCGTTCAGGTCGCCGAAGTAGTTCAGCACGTCTGCCATGACGCAGACATCGAACGATTTCTTGTGCGCATCGAGAAAGCTGCCGAGCTCAGCCTCGACCAACGCATCGTAGCGGTCGGTGGCCTGCGCGCGCTTCAGCATTTCAGGCGATAGATCCACGCCGCTCAAGGTTCGTGCATACGGACGCAGCATGCCCGAACACAGTCCGGTGCCGCAGCCGCCGTCGAGCACATCCAGGTCGGCAGCAGCCGCCGGTAGCCAGCGAGCCAGTACCTCGGCAATCAGCTCCGGTCCCCGGTAGTCGAGCGAGCGGATGTGCTTGTCGAAGTCCGCGGCGTATGCATCGAAACTGGCCTTGACGGCAGCGTCCGGCACGCGCTCGGGCATGCGCCCCCCTTCCAGCACCTCGAGCATGAACGCAGCCGTCGGGTGATCGGGAACCCGCTGAACCCATCGACGATAGGCCTGTCGGGTGCGGCTCAGGCGAAAGCGCGAAAGCACCCCGGCTTGCTCCAGCTGCAGCAGCACACGACACAGGCTGTTGTGCGCAGGGATGAAGGCGGGCTCGATCGCGATGACCTTCTCATAGGCTTCCACTGCTTCCTTCAGTGCACCGGCGCTGCCCAGCGCGTTGGCCAGAGCATGCCAGCCGGCAGCGTGATCCGGTGCCAGCGCAACGGCCTGGCGACCCGCGGCAATGGCCTCATCGAAGCGTCCAAGCTTGCGCAAGGCGACAGAATGATTGGAGTGGTTGCCAGGATCGCCAGGACGTTGCTCGACCAGCGCGCGGCATAGCGGCTCGGCCTCCTCGCAGCGATTCATGTCGTTGAGGATGTTGCTCAGGTTCTTGCGGATATCGCAGTCATCCGGATCACGCGCATGGGCGCGCCGCACCAGGGCCAGTCCGGCCTCGTGATTGCCTTCCATATGCTCCAGCACACCCAGAAAATGCAGTGCCGGCGTCAGCTCGGGATGCTGCTTCAGGATGCGCTTGTAGCGGCGCCGGGCCTCGCGAAGGCGGCCGTGCCTGTGTTCGGACTTGGCCGCTTCCAGTTGCTGCAGCACGGCCGGCGACAGGGCTCGAGTCATGCCGGGTCAGCCGGTTTCATGACAGCCGTTCAGACTCAGGGACAAGCCAGCACCTCGAACTGGTCGATGAAGATCAGCTCGTCATTGGCGGGCGTGACTTCCAGCAGCGAAAGCAGGTTCAGGGTTGCAGCGCCATCGCTCACTGCCAGCATCAGCCGCAGATCACCCGCCTGATCCGGCGCATTGCCTGTGACGGTGCACTGAAGCATGCCCGGATCGCTTGTACACGAGGATGCAAGCGACGGAGGCAAGCCGGGCTGTATCGGATCGATGCCGCGCTGATGCGTGAACACGGCGGAGAGCGAATCGTCATCTGGCCATTCAGTCCCGCCCGAGTTTCTGGACCGTCTTGAGCGATATGTAAAGATGGTGCGGATGGTCCTGGAGCGCAACGAAGCCGTATTTCAGGTAGAAGCCCCTGGCAGCATCGTCGTTGGCAATGACCTCAAAGGCGTGGATACCGATCGAATCAGCCGCCGTCTGAATCCGGCGCAGTGCATCGATCAACAGAAACGAACCGAGGCCTTTCCCCTGAGCCGACTGGTCCACGGCCAGCCGCCCGAGATGCGCGACTGGCACCGGATATCGGGGCAGGCGCTTGCGCTGCTCCTCGGGAAGCTCGGCGAATGCGACCGCGCCGGCTGCAAGCGAGTAGTAAGCACGCACGACCCTGCCGCCCGGCCTGAGCGCAACGAAGGTCCGGCTGACGCCGGATTTCTGGTTCTGACTCGCATAGCGGCTGATGAACTCATCGAGCGAAGCTTGGCCGCACGAGAACGCCGAGCGATCGTGATCGGTCGTCAATTCCTCGATCAGCCAATTCGTATCGGCTTCAGCCACGGCTGGTCGTGTAGCGCTGCGCTGCGGCCTTCAGAGCGGCGTTCGGCGCCGAGTCTGAATCGAGTACACCCAGGAAGGTCTCTGCATCCTGCATCGACAGCGTTGTCAGCGCCGACCGCTCGATCGTTTCGTGGGCTGCCTTGATCAGAAGAGGTCTTGGGGTCAGGTCTGAGGTCTTGGGGTCAGGTCTTGTTTCATGCAGTTTCAGCCAAATGCATGAAATAAGACCTGACCCCATCAACCTCGACAAGCAGCGCTGGATGCGATCTATCACGAGCATCCCGAGCGCTTCGTCGCCGGTCGACCCCAGACCTCATTGCCGCCGAGCGTTGTCGCAATCAATCCGGTCACGCCGGAAGATATCGAATGCGGAATATCCGCCACCGTGAACTTCCCGACGCTGCCGGCTGCGCTTCATACGGCGCGAGCATCTACGTTGATTTTGAAATGAGCGTCCAAAACAGGTTAACACGTTCCACAGGCGTATTTTGCCTACTGACAGGGCTTGGCTAATGGGTGACGCCGTCAATGACCCCGTCAAGTGTGACGTTCATTTCTCGTTCCTGATGCCCTGAAATTTACACTAACTTAGACAAGCAGTGTATGGGCCGAGATTGACACACAGGGCGGTCGAGTTCGGGTAGGAAAATTCCGACGTTGTGCCTGTCCGGGCTTCGGTCCTTACAAAAGCCAGCGGGAGCCTGTGGGATCGGTATCCGACCGCGATGAATAGCACCCGACAGATTGGCGCCTACCGTACACAACTGCGTTCAGTAAACCCGCTCAATTCCCGGGCCGTTCATGATCCTGAAAAGATTTTGGTGAAGCCGCCAACGCATCCAGAAACTGCAGCAACAACACCCTTGAGGGCGGAGGAAGTGCTTGGTAGTGTTCCACCAACATTTGCTCTTCGTCGCTCAAAGAAATCACGCCCGGCTGAAAAAGTTTGGAATCGCGGGGCAACATCTCCCCGCGACCGACAGCGAGCCACTCATGATGGACCGAAAGCTGTTTCGCAATCTCAACCAAATGCTCCGATGACGGCTGGTTGCCACCCGGTCGCTCCCAGTGCCCAACTGCGCCGGGCGTAACTCCCAGGCCTTCCGCCAATCTTGTCTGACTCCATCCTTTGATACGACGGGCCCGGCGGATTCTGTCTGCCAAATCCTCCACGCGCATTTCATCCTGTTGCTGAACCGAACCCAATTTTTAAGCCAGGCGCCTGTTGTACCGCCATAGGGAAATAGGAGAATTTTTTGTAGGAAAAACGGAAGATTTGCATAGGGAAAATTCCTATTAGAGCCATCTAATATATTGGCCGCTTTCATGCGCAGCCCGTGCCCGCATATTCAGATGGCATCACATCACTTCTCCTCTTGGAACCAACGCAACCACATCCGATCCGTAATCAAACAAGGTGGCATAGATTGAAAATGCTTGTTGTGAGCGGGACTCATGGGAACTGAGGAATATTCATGAAATTTATGAGTACTGCTCAGCAGAACCCATAACCCGTTGAAAGTTGGAACGACCCGCTTCCGATTCTGAGTGATTCTCAGTACCGGGAAGCTATTCAGGCCGGTTTTAAGCTAACCGTTGTTTTGACAATTCAGGAATGTTCATAATAAAGTCATTACCTCGACATAACTTTTGACACTTGGACAAATAAGTGGTGACGAATAGGCTGCAATGATAATGGATAAAGTAGATACCAAAGACGCGAAATCGGCCATTGAGAAGTCAACACTCATTGCGTATGGCATAAGAAATAATAAAATGCCTACAACTCTTTGGTTGACTAACCATCACAACAAGTTACAAGATGTATCGGGCCCGCCCTCTTCTAATTATCTTTGGCCGGTAATTCTTACAATCTGCGCGCAGTTTGGTCCGTACAGATTAAAAGCATCGCGACGAGTTCTGATATAGGGTTTTCTAGCATGAGTTCAATATCATTTGGGCGGTCTGTGCGGAATAGAACAGCGTCTTCTTTCGTGCCTTTTCATATCGACAATATTTTTGCGAGTCCGTCCCTTGACCTTCTAGCAGCACGCGCACGAAGCGCCCAACTCGATCGCCTCACGTCCTCGATCAATATTGATATCTGGAATTTGGTTTTCTATTACTCGGTGCTTACAAGCTTCTGGCGTTATTTTCCAACCATTACGCCAGCAGCTATTGCCCGAGATACAAGACGTCATGCAAGTCACATTCAACAACTGCAAGTGTCGCTTGAAATGCAAGCAGTAGCGTTCCGGTTTCAGCTAGAAACTCTTCGTAGCACTAATCTTGCGGTACTTAGATCAATGTTTGAGACATCCAGCAGTGGGCAAGATTCAGCACCCCTTGAGCGTCGGCAAGAAGCAGCTCGGTTTACTGGGATAGATGGCAGAGTGTATTCTTGCTCAAAACCATCCATCGGAATGAAATGGATTATTCAGACTGCAAAAACAAGATTGTCCGAAGATCCATATAGGAGACTTGCCGAAAGCTGGCTACTAGCGCTCTCGCTGCTGGCAATTCATCCTTTTTCTAATGGGAACGGCCGATTTTCACGACTACTGTTCAATGCCCTATGCAGTGCCGGCGCCCGTTACTCGATCCCGCTAGCGGTGTTCTTTCTGTTGAAAAATGGCAAGTCCCTATATAACGAACTAATCAAGCGCATTCTGGATGGCCAACAGGTGGTGCTTGACCCTTACTTTGAGTCTTGTATTAATCACTGCGTTCAGTTCTGTCGAGCAGCACAAAGAATTCAAACGGAAGATAAACGCACGCCCTTGGATTTTCAAACTTTGTCAAATGAAGACCTTTTGAATATGGCTCGCAATCAACTACATAACATCTATGGAGCCAATAATCGCAGTGAGTTAAATCGCCTCGCGAAGATCGAGCCTTTAATCTACGGGGGAATATAGCGTAAGGGGAACTACAAAACAGGAGCTTGAATATGGAAACAGGTATACTTCTAGCCGCTTCAATCACTGCAGTATACGCTCAGTGCGCGGTAGCGCAGGATGGAGATGGCTCGCTCAATTTAGGAACAATCGTTGTAACTGCCCCCGCACTGGATTCTCCGCGAACTATCGAGCTTGGCACGGGCGGTACTGTCAGCGATGTATATTTCTGGGGTGATACCGAACAGGGGAATTCTAATGGTGGTGACGGCTCTATAACACCTAATGATTTTGAAAATCCTACACCAGAAAATCCTGCAATCTGCGCACTAATGTCGCAAGCGGGCTTTCCTGAGGGTTGTACAAGGACCTTTGTAGACGCCGGCCCACCCTTGGTTAATTCTGTTATTTCAAATCCATGGCAATTTGATCGCTTAAGCGAGTGGGCTAGAAACAATGCGCAACTCCGCTCACATTTTACCGGCAGTCTTGTCGGCTTGCGGAATTGCTACGCAGATCAAGCTAACGATCCTGCGCTATGTGAAAGCGATTATAGCGCCAGGATACGCAATGTTTGCAACACACACGCCTTTCCTTTTCAAACCGTTACGATCATATTTGCCGACCCGATATCCGATCGCGAACTTTGCCTTCGTGGTGCTGAGAATATCGATCTTCGGATGAGTAACGTGGCTTTTTCGCGTGCATTGGCACCATGGTACGAAGAGTTGCGCAATATCGGAGGTTTCCCGCTACGCTATCAAGTAGGGCTAGAAATGGCGATTGGTTTGATGACCTGGATGGACCAGTACAACAAACTGCTAGTATCGTCGCGCGAGTGGCAGAATTGCGCTACTATCATTAGCGCATGGGATGCGAACGGCTGTGGCTCATCCATGCCTAGTTGATCACTCGTCGTAAAGTGGATCTGGCGCAGCGAGCTGCGCCAGGCCCAATCAACTTGGACGCATTTCGTCAAGTGTAATATACTGATTCCGACAAATAATTGCGGAGTAAATTTGTCATGTTGAAACATTCAGTAAGACCAAGATCATTTGCTTTAATTTTGGGTCTCTCCGGCTTTTGTCTTATTAGCGCGATTTGGTTGGTGGTCAACCACGGTGACGACAATCAAACGGACTCGTACAATTCGAGCGATGAGGCTATTGCTGTTGATGGCGACACCGCGCAGAGTCTCGAGAATGCCGTTCGGCGCTCCGATCCAGAGGGGGAAAGCGCAAGTGCAGTACCTGATATCAGGCAACGGGATGATGATAGCGTCTCCGAAATTCTTTCTCTATTCGGGTTGAGCTCAGAAGGCTCAGATAACTCAGAATCTCTGGAAGATATCTATATTGATGCAGAAATGGATGCGCCTCACGATGGTGATGCTGCTTGGAGGGCTGCGACTATTCGTAGACAATGCGATTTCTCCGCCGGCGTCACCGCTAGTGATGAAGATATTCCCGATATTTATGAAGCGATTTCTGAGCAGTGCTCGCTCTTAGAGCAAACTTCTGTTTATCAGAAATGGGAGCTGGTCGAGTTTGGTGCAGTTAATGGTAATGTCGATGCTATCGTGGCGCAGCTATCGTTTCCTCCGCCGCCGGGCGCCTTGCAAGGAAAGGAGGGCCCTCTCACCGCAGAGGAGTGGAACAATCTTGTATTTAATCGAGTGCGGAAGGCCGCCGATGGTGGGCATCCAGGCGCAATGCTAAAGACAGCGGAGATCTATGCAGGACTTCACCATGGCGAGACAGACTATGCGCTGGCCGAGGACTATCTTGAGCGTCTTTCCCACGTGCCCGATCTAACGCCTTACCAAAAAAGCATGGCGTTGAATTTATTAAAACTAACGCGCAAGTCAAGAAATGAGCGTGAATGAAATGAGCGTGAATGAGTTGAGGCGAGCAAAGCAGGAACCAGTTCTTGAGGTCTTGTTTCATGCGGTTGCGGCTAACGCCGGCGTAGCCACGGATGATTACTCACCCGCGGCTCCCACAGATCCGGACGTGCGCGACTTACGCATCCGGCTGCTCGGTTAGACCTTCGCTCCATGACGGTAAATGCTTTGCATGACGCGTTCCGGCGGTAGGGAATAGCGGTCCAGAAGCTGGCTGAACCGCGTCCAGTGCATGCGCGCCTTCCACGAGCGCCGGTTCAACCAGTAGCGTCAGCACCAGCCCGCTTGATGGCGGAAGTCGGCCGGTGCCCGATTGTTCCCGGTAATCCCGTAGTACGCGTAGTGTCCTCTGAGCTTTCGGCGCAGTATCCTGTGCTGCTCGGCCACCTTCCAGTGCCGATGATCCCGGCATCACGTCGCAATGCGCTGAAGCGCCGCCGTCAGACGCTTGCTGGCGGTCTTGCGCCGCACCACGTGACGCCCCTTGCGCGAGCGCCCCCAGTAATGGGTAAACCCAAGGAAGTCAAAGCTGCCCGTCGGGGATGTGGGCTTTGCTCCCAGGCCGGGCCGTCGAAACCACACCAGTCGGGTCTTGTCAGGGTGAAGCTGCAGACC
>NPIE01010137.1_pt2 | contig 13347 bp, 8 predicted proteins | sample 8637661 | NCBI WGS metagenome assembly NPIE01 (sample SAMN07420842, study PRJNA396082) | bioreactor metagenome | isolation source: sample BA12 brine-fed electro-methanogenic bioreactor BA | place: Japan: Kochi | collected 2016-12-09 | reverse complement strand
CTTGGAATCACGCATAGAAACAATCATTTCATTGAAGTTATCTGTTAACAATGCCAATTCATCCTTACTGACTGTTTCAACCCTTACATCCAAATCGCCATTCTTTACTTTTTTGGAAGCATCCACCAATCTCATAATCGGGTAGGTGATTAAAATAGATAAGTTAATGCCAAAAATAATGACCAGCAGCAACAATAGTCCAGTTATGATAGAGATTTGAAGACGAGTTACTTTTGTGGTGCTCACCAGGAATGTCTCCCCCAATGCGACCCCGATCACACCAAGGTTGGTATCTCCGCGTACTGACCAGGTAGATAAAATCTCCCGATAGCCAATGTCACGTACATTAAATTCGCGATCGCTATTGGAACGAATAAAACTTGCTTGGGATTGGTTGAGCATAACTTCTCTTACTTCCTGCTCATTCAATGCAGAAGGAGAACTAAAGGTGCTTGCTAAAGATTTACCTCGAAAATCATAAAGCGTGATTTGGGCTAATGTTTCCTCTCGCAGATTTTTGACGATGGTGGACAATTTGCTGCCCACCAGTACCACACCGACCAATTGATCATCCACGTTATAAACCGGACTACTGATAAAAAAATAGTCTCCCCGTTCGGTGGGTACATAACCAGCAAACTTATCCCCTTTTACATCCTCACGTTGCTGTAGAGCATATTGAACAAAAGCTTGATCGTGATAGATATTTTCCCCTCCGGTGGTAAACTCATAATTTTCGATGTCACCATCCTGTTTGTGGTAAATGGACAACAACCGGTTACCGCTGCTATCCAAAAATTCGACTGCATCCTGCTGGTTGTTAGCGATAATACCGAAGGCTAATGAACGCAATGCTTGTGGATCATTCGATTGAAGGGCAGCTGGAATTCCCTGTGTGTAAGCAATCAGTCGCAACACTTTCAGTATTTGATTTTCTTCTTCTACCAATCTGCTTGAAGCCAAACTGCTGGATTCAACCAGTTGATTGGTAAAGCGCTCTTCTACCGTATCGAATACCACCTGGGTCACCACAAATGCAGCACCTAAAAACAGAAGCATGGCAAGAAATAAGTATGGGAGTGTAACTTTTTCCCGAATATTAAGTGGTAACTTATTGAACGCCCTTGAGAATGTCACCATTAGATCCATAAGCGAATCCTTTAATATATTTGTATGGCGATATTGGTGCAAGAATGTTGCCAGTAAAAAATTGTTATAAATACTGGATCGTTGTCCCTTAAGGGTGACATTCTTATTTAAGAATTTAATGGATAAAATTGATCTAATATATCTTTATATTAATGCTTGTATTGACTTAAATAAGTTCTACAATTTTCTTGATTCTGATTTCATGAGAATCAACTAATTTTGCCCAGGTTGATCAAATAAACCAAGAGTTTTGGGCAAAACCCTTTCTTGGAGGTAGGGATGAAAAAAATAGTGTTTAGTTTCATTATGATCGTTGCGGTGCTAATGAGCAGTGCTTCGACCGTCGTAGCAGCCCCGGATCAATATATCGGGGTCAATGTAGTGCTCAATACGGATATCAATGATGACATTCTTACTGAGTTAGGAAAGCACGGGAAAGTGCAGAAACTGTTAGTTGAAATTGATGCATTGACCATGCGTGTGCGTGAAAGCCAACTGGATGCGCTGCGGGCATTGCCATTTGTGGCAGCTGCCAACCCGGATGCTGAAAGAAACGGTGCACCGATTGATACGGTAGCTGCTTCAGATTTTGCAGATGGCCTCAACACCTGGGATCTGGATGCAGTTAACGTAACTGATTTGGGTGCGAGTGAGCGCCAGGTTGAGTACGATGGTACTGGGGTTTACGTAGCCGTTCTGGATACCGGTCTGGTGGATTCCTGGCGTGGTTTCTTCCCGGAAGAGCGGATTGCTGAAGAATATGCGAAGTCCTTTGGTGGTGGTGGCGGTGAAATGGGTAATGTTTCCGAACAACCCAACAAATGGGAACATGACGTCAACAGCCATGGTACGCATGTCACCAGCACGATTCTTGGATATAGCCTGGGAATAACCCCGATCAATGGTGTAGCACCAATGGTGACTGTGATTCCGGTTAAGGTTTTGAACCAGAATGGTTCTGGTTGGTCATCAGTAGTAGCACAAGGTATCACTTATGTAGCGGATTTGAAAGCTGGACCTTTGGCAGATTACCCAGTAGTGATTAATATGTCCTTGGGTGGACCTGAACTTGATGATTTAGAAAAAGCAGCGATTGACTATGCGATTACACAAGGCGTGATTATTGTTGCTTCTGCTGGAAATTCTGGTGAAGCTGGCATGGGTTATCCTGGGGCATACGAGTCGGTCATCTCCGTAGCGGCTTCAGGATGGGTAGGTGAATGGCTATCTGGTGGTTGGTGGACATCCGATGTGGCTGATCCAACTAATCCCGATGATTTTTACATCACAGATTTCTCCAGCCGAGAATTATCTGGGCAGGATCTGGATGTAGCTGCCCCGGGTAGTTGGATCGTCGGACCCTATAAAATTAATAGTGGAAATACTTTAAGCTATTACTATTTAGGTGGAACTTCTATGGCTTCCCCGCATGTAGCTGGCATCGTAGCGTTGATGGCGGAAAAATATCCAGCTTTGACAGCTGGAGATGCAGAATCAATTCTTGAAACAACTGCTATTCCTTTAGCTCCTGGCAGCAGAAATATCACGGGTCCCTCAGGACCAGAAACTGTTAGTTGGGGTGCTGATGCGACTGGTTCAGGTTTGGCAATAGCTGATGCAGCTTTAGCTGCTACCCCGTAAACAAAATTGTAAGAATTAGAACTCAAAACCTCTGGCGATCGCCAGAGGTTTTTTGGTGCGGTTGCACTTAGGGAGAAAGAGGTTTCACTGTACAATCCATTAGGATTGTGTATCAAAAGTCCAGGAGTGCGTTGCACCTCGGGAAATTATGTCGGTGTTTATGGTCTAGGTGCAGTGCACTTTTGGCCTTTGGTTAACAATGCTATTGTCCTTGATTCTTGTTGTTGTTTAAACCCTAAGTGCGGTGCATCTTGTGAAATTGGACGAGGTTTCGTTTCTAAGTGCAATGCACCATCAAGATGATAGCGCAATTCATCAATCGGTTTAAATTCAAATAGAATATAATAATTTGAAATTTCTAAGTCCACCCTTTTTTTAAACTGATTTCAAATAGGAGTAAAATTGGCAAAAACAAGGCCAGAATTTCTTCCAGGTTATTATTATCATATATATAATCGTGGTGCTAACAAACAACAAATCTTCAAAGAAAAATCAAATTACCTCTATGTCATCAAATATTTAAAGAAGTACTCAATAGAATTGGATGTCTCAATTGTTGCATATTGTTTGATGCCAAACCATTATCACTTTCTTGTTCGTCAGAATGGTCATTATCCGGCAGGTTTGATTCCACAACGAATATTCAATAGTTATACCAAAGCGTTCAATCGAAGTTACTCTCATTCAGGAACTCTTTTTGAAGGGCGTTACCGAAGTAAAGTCGTTGAAGATGTTTCATATTTGATTTATTTGTGCAAATATATTCACATTAATCCTATAAAAGCTGGTTTAGTTACAAAACCTGAAGATTGGATCTATTCAAATTATCAAGAATTTTTGGGATTAAGAAGAGGTTCAATATTTGATCCGGAATTTTTTGATGAGTATTTCCATGATAAAAAAGATTATTTTGATTTTGTTACGGAAGATCTATCTGCTCAGAATGTGCCTAAGGTTTTGAAACAATATTGGGAATCATTGTCAGAGGTTTGATTAATTGATCAGACAATATCGTTGATCATCAATTTTTAAATCCCGGCAAAATACGCTATCAAGCTCAAGGTGCGATGCACTTAGGGAGAAAGAGATCTCACTGGATTATCCATAAAGGTTGAGAATCTAAAATCCAGGAGTGCGTTGTTTATGACCCGCCAGGGTTACACCTCAGGTATGACATCGGTGTTTATGGTCTAGGTGCAGTGCACTTTTGATTGATGGGTTGATTGGTTCTTCTTCTGTGATTTTTATTCGTTGGTTAATCACTAAGTGCAATGCACCATAATCCTGGTGCGATGCACTTAGGGAAAAAGAGAATACAATGGACAAGTTTTTGAAATTGGGAATCAAATATCCAAGAGTGCGTTGTTTATGACCCGCCAGGGTTACACCTCGGGAAATGATGTCAGGGTTTGAGATTAAGAATCTACTAATTAGGAGTACGACCCTGGCGGGTTACTGGAATTGCACCTCAGGGAATGACATCGGGTTTGAGGTTTAGGTGCAGCGCACTTTTGTTTGATGGATTGAATGGCCATTTTCCCTTGATTTTTGTTTACTGGTTAATCCCTAAGTGCAATGCACCAAGCAAAAAATCCAATGATCAGGTTTGGTTTATAATCAATGTGAAGTAGCAGAAAATTTGGGCATCAGGAAATTGGATTGAAAAGATTCACCCACTTATTCGTATTTATTTACTACATTATCGCGACGATATTCTTCACCTATCCACTCGCATTTCAATTAAAAGACTCCGTTGTTGGTGGTTATGGTGACAATATTTATTTTGTTTGGTTAATTCACTGGTACGAAAAGGTTATTTTTCATGGTGAGGGGGCATTATTTTTCAACCCATCGATGAATTACCCGGAAGGATGGAACCTTTCCACCACGGACACCACGCTTTCCTCTGCTTTGCCAGGTGTGCCTTTCAGCACATTTTTAGGACCCATTGCGGGATATAACATCGCAATGTTGATTACTTTTGTGTTATCTGGTTTCTTTATGTATCTTTGGGTTCATAACATGACCAAATCGGTTTCAGCAGCCCTTGTAGCTGGAACGATGTTTGCTTTTTTACCCTATCGCACAGCCCACTTTTTGGCTGGGCACCTCAATCTCAGTGGTACCCATTGGTTCCCACTTTTTTTCCTCGGTTTTCACAATCTCTTAAAAAATGCACCAAAAATAAACTGGAAGGCAATTTTAATCACCGCATTTTCTATCACTGCAATCGGTTTTACTTCAATGTATTACCTTTACATGACGATTATTTTTGCTGGTATTTTTGCGGTTTGCTATTTATTGTTCACAAAATTCACCCCATTGAAAAATCGGTTTTTTTATTATCAGGTAGGTATTACTGGGATACTTAGCCTGCCACTGGTGTATTTATCTCTAAAACCCTTTATCGAGCTTTCAAAATCAGGGATCATTTCCAGTAGGTCGATCGATTATGTCAGTATATACTCTGCCAGTCCAACTGATTTCCTTCTGCCTGCTTCCAGCCATTTTATTTTTGGTAAACTCCTCAGCCCCTACCTGGATCGTTCTTTGTGGATGGAAAGCTCTTTGTATATCGGATTAATTGCTCTTATTTTGGCAATTGTTGCAATGGTGCTGATTAAGGGAAGTAATCATAAAGCTTTTATTCTTTCTGCGTTTCTTGTCAGTTTAGTGTCCATCATATTAGGAATGGGTATCCATCTTCATTGGAATAATCAGAGTGTGATCTGGCAAATCCCAGCATTTTTACAATCTATTTTTAATAAATCAGAAACATTGATTTACCTCCCTGCTTATTGGTTATTCGATCGTCTTCCCTTCTTTTCAAGTATACGTGCGCTGATGCGTTTTGGGCTTTTTGCGCTACTGTTTATCCCTACTTTAGCTGCTTTTGGTTTTTTGGAAATTGAAAAGAAAATCAAAGGGAAAGGTAAAATTCTGTTCACCATCGGCATACTTACCTTGGTTTTATTTGAGTTTTATGCCGGATCTTACCATCAACGTCTATCACAACCCCAACCAAGGGCAGTGGATTTATGGTTAGCCAAACAACCTTCAGAGGGAGCTATCGTGCAGATGCCATTTTCCGAGTCAGTTGATCAGGCACAAATTTATTACACCATTTTTCATCAAAAACCAATTGTCGGTGGTTTTTTCAATGCCAACAAACCCTTGCAATACCAAAATATTGAACCTGTTCTAAACAATTTTCCAGATCAAGAATCAATAGAATTATTGAAGGAATTAGGTGTTGAATCCGTCGTCATTAATCGTGAAGCCTATGGAGATTTTGATGAAGTTGAAAAATATTTACTAGGTATGGGGCTCATTCACAAATTTGAGATGGATGGACAATCTGTATTTACTTTTCGCGAAGTGAGTATTGAATGAAGAATTCTTTCGTTCTCCAAATTCAAAATTTTTTGTCAAAGCCCTATTGGTTTTATGGCATTGTATTTGTGTTGGTGGTATTAGCGGCATATCTGTTAAATTATGATATGCGTTTTGGCCCATGGGCATTCAGTGATTCAGCTGAGTATATTATTTCAGCAAGAAATTTGGTGGAAGGAAATGGATTAGGTATCCATGCTCCTAATGGGAATTTCATGCCTTTATCGCTCCATCCCCCATTTTATTCCATAATTTTGGCACCTTTTGCCGCTTTAGATGTTGATATTTTTGTAGTGATTAAGTGGCTTAATATTCTACTCTTTACTGGATCATTATTCTTATTAACCTATGGGGGGTATCAGATTACAAAATCAACCTTGTTTTCTCTATCTATAGGATTGATTTTTCTTGTGTCACCTGCCATGCTAAATAATTTTAATGGGGCTATGACCGAATCCTTGTTTATCTTTTTATCCATCGGAAATATAATTTTTCTAAACTTATTTATCAAGAAGAAAAGTAAATGGTTCTTTTGGTTGGCCGTTTTCACAGCAAGTTTTGCCGTCCTTACCCGATACATTGGGTTTGCCTCCATACTCACTGGTTTTTTGTTTCTGTTCTTCTTCACAGACTCTACCTGGAAAAAAAGATTTATTATTGCCTTCCTTTATTCCATTTTAGCAGGAATCCCTCTACTTATTTGGTTTGTTTATTTGGGCGGTGACAGCGGCGCGATGGCTTCGAGATCGTTTGATTTGGGAAAAGGATTCATAGAGGCTTTTACTGTAAATCGTATTGCTTTGACAGAGGTTTTGGCAAGATGGTTGCCTTTCCGAATCACCTGGTTTCCATCCTGGAAAAGTAAAATATTCACCATTTACTCAACCTTTCTCATCACTGCTCTTTTATTAGTTTTGATAATTTCACGGTGGAAGGAAAAAGATAAATCTTATGCGAACTCACTATTTTTATTATTAAGTGCTGGTTTTTATTGCGTTAGTTACTTTTCTTTTTTAATCATCTCATATTTTTCTTCTCTTCCGCCAGATTTGAATGAAAGAATGTTTTCACCCCTCTTGATATTCATTTATATCCTGATATTTGGATCCTTATTTTTTGTGATAAAAACCTTCAAACTCTCCCAAGTTTTAAATTTGATTCCGATTGCTTTGCTGCTGATCATAAGCATCTCTTACTGGCAACAAACCCGCTCGATTGCTTTGGACCGTCACAATGTTGAATATAGTTACTCTTCACCAACCTGGAAAAACTCCGACGTCATTAGTGAAATTAAAAATACATCAAGGAAAACAACTTTGTATTCAAACCATCCGGTTGGAATACTATTGCATACAGGGTTATTCCCTTATGAAATTTCCGATTTACAACAACAAACTGTGGATAACACCCATACACAACATTTAACAATGGCATTATTCTATCCAATTACAGATGAAGACCAATTGATCATAGACCATTACTTATCGTCTGAAGCCAACAAGGAATTCAATTTGGTGGAAACTAAAAAATTTTCTGATGGAATTATTTATCGATTTGATTCCAATGAATAAAATTGGCCAGGAAGTTTACTTGCTTTTTCAATTCAGAATTAGAATTTAGGAATGTCTGAAAAAAAATTTAATTTTTTATCGATGAATTCAAAATTTCAAGAATTGATAATGAGGTTATTTATTTTGATCATTACCTTTTTATCAATATCATTATTAATCCTCTTCAATTCTTCCTACGAAATTAGCTCATCTTATTTGAACTTGCTGGCTTCTGATGGAAAATTGGATAGTTTTACACCTGAAGTTTATGAGATTATTCGGATGCCAATCTTTATTTTGTTTTTGGTTGTGCTGAACCTCTCAATTCTTGCACAGGTTTATTTCCAAAAAACGATCAGGATAATTGTTGAATTTAAAGTGAGTTTGAAAAAAAACGTCAAAGATTTTTTCAGTGGTTTGAAAGAGTTATTCTCTTCTTTACAAAAATTCTGCACACGGAAAACCTGTTTAATTCTTTCAGGGATGACATTATTAGCTTTCCTGATGCGTATTTTTTTGATCCAGCGACCGATGCAACATGATGAGGCTTATTCCGCGGTTGTTTTTGCTTTTAGCCCATTGATAAACGTCCTGACGGATTACCACTTTCCAAACAATCATGTTTTTCATAGCTTTTTGGTTCATATTACATACAATTTATTTGGTCCATTCGAATGGGCGGTGCGTCTGCCGGCTTTCGTTGCCAGTGTTTTATCGGCACCTTTAGGCTTTGTACTGGCGAAACGCTGGTATCAGCAAAATATCGCTTTAATTTCAGGCATTTTCATTGCTGTTTTTCCTGCTCTGATCCATTACGCCGTGAATGCACGCGGTTACTCGATTATGGCTTTGTTCACGCTTGTGTTGTTTATTCTTGGGGATTATGTAAAGCATCATAAAAATCCGGCAGCATGGTTTCTGATCGCGATAACTGGTGCGTTAGGATTTTTTACCTTACCCATCATGGCATATCCTTTAGCAATTTTTTATGTCTGGATGGGTCTGATCTGGATTTTGAATCTTTACGGAAAAGATTATTCCGGGAGAAGTTTTTTTGCCAATATCTTTTCGACTGGAATCCTAACCGCTATTTTGGGTCTTGGATTATACACACCTATTTTTCTCAATTGGGGATTCGAAAGTATATTTGCCAATCCATATGTTTCGGCAATGGATCAGACTCTCTATCTTCAAACGGTCAATTCACGTCTTTCTGAATTGTGGCAGGTGATCAATCAGGGAATTGTGCCAGGATTTGGGAGTCTGCTTATTCTTGGTTTTATGTTTTCTCTTTTATTTCATAGGAAAATTAGCCGGGAAAAAATCCCAGTACAAATTCTGTCACTGGTTATCATCATCATACTGGTGGCTATTCAGCGACCGAATATTTATGCGCGCACCTGGGTATTTTATTATCCCCTGCTATTAATTTGGGTGACTGCTGGATGGATTGCATTAATTGCACGCATTGGAAAAATGAGCTTTATACCTCCATTTGTTGAAAAAATTCTTTTAACCGCATTCATTGGTACTCTATTAATTAACGGTTTGTCTTATGTAAATGAGGAGTTTCAAAAGAGTAAGAACATCCCAGGGGAAGTAGAACAAGCTACTTTGTATTTAAACAAAACCCTGACGCCAGATGATATTGTGTTAATTACTGCAACTGATGACGCAGCCATGTGGTTTTATTTTGAAAAACACAGACTTGGAAGTGAGTTTTTTCGCCGAGACCGGCCATTCAAACGAGCCTTCGTTGTGGTGTCAACTGGGGATGACCAAACAGTCGAACAGGTTATTAAGGAGCGAGGGCCAAGTTTGGATTTTTTCAATATGCCAACAATGGAGAAAATTGAAACCATTAACGGACTTGAAATTTATTTGGTCGAAGCTAATCGGGATTTGGTGGAAGCATATTATGGGGAAAAATGATCTGGTTGTTGTTAGTGTAATGGCTCACTGATATCTTGGTGCGATGCACTTAGGGGGAAAGAGAATCACTCGTATATGTCTTTGAGGTTGGGAATCAAAAGTCCAGGAGTGCGTTGCACCTTGGGAATTAACCACGGGGTTTGAGGACTAGGTGCAGCGCACTTCTGAAGGACTTCTCCCAAAATACCTTTTCCAGTTAATGAAGGATTTGCCGATCCCTAAGTGCAATGCACCAAACGAATGGGGTGCGATGCACTTAGGGAGAAAGAGAATACATTGGAGAATCCACAAAGGTTGGAAATTCAATATCCAAAAGTGCGTTGTTTATGACCCGCCAGGGTTACACCTTGGGAATTAACCACGGGGTTCGAGGACTAGGCACATTGCACGTTTAGTTAATGGGTGAATTACAACGGGTTTGAGGTCTAGGTGCAGCGCACTTTTGGTCTTTGGTTAACAATGCTACTGTTGTTTAATACTTGAATGTTGGTTAATCCTTAAGTGCAATGCACCAACCATTCACAAGTGCAATGCACCAAGCAGTCAAAGGTAAAATACAACCCATTTTTTCCAATTCTCTTGACAGATCAATTATGGGCTGTATAATAGGGGAAACTTTTACCCCGGAAGGTTAAAAACCAAAGCACAAATGCTCAATTCTGCCCTCTTCATCCTTTTTGCTTATTATATTATTTCCTTCATTATGATTATGGAGCGAAAAATTCAGCATTGGGATGGCAGAATCAGGTAGAAGACCTGCATATAAAACAAAAGTTTCAAACAAAAGCCACCCAATCGGGTGGTTTTTTTTATCACAGGAGGAGAAGAAGAGCAACACAATAAACATCACCTCAGGAGGTCGCCCATAAATTATTCACCCTTTCTCAACGCATAAAGCTAACATCAAATTTTTTATAAGGAGTATCTCATGTCAGAAGAATCAGTAGAAATGAATTTAGTCAATGAACAAAAAAAACCTGTTTTGTCCGCCCGACAGGTTGGTGTGGCTGCCGCATTTGGTGGGGCAGCTTTAGCATTAGTTTTAGCCGGTATCACAATTCCCATCCCCGGCACCCCGGTTGTTACCGATCCTCGTGAAATTTTTACTACCATCGGTGCTTCCCTCACCGGCCCCATGGGGGGTATTGTGATCGGTTTACTGGCTGGTATCGCCGAACCCGGTATTCCACTTGCCAGCCTGCTGGCTCATGTTGTCGGTGGCGTATTTAACGGTCTTATTTATAAACATTTCAGCTGGCGACTTCGTAATAACAAAGTTGCCAGTCTGGTTGCCTGGGCTTTCCAGGTTTTGCTTTATTATGTCGTTTTTGTGGTTCCGTTGTTTGCGGTTGGTTTAGCTATATTTTATCCAGATCCCGAGTACGGTGGATTCCTACCTTTCTTAGGTGCCTTAGAAATTGGGGCAATGCCTGAAATGGTACTAACCGCTGTTGTCACCACCATTATCATGGCTGCTCTCCCAGAGCGTTTTCGACGACCACTTTGGTAAGAGCTTATTTACATTGCAGCTTGCTTCAGTTTGCTAACCCAATAGCAAACTGAAGCGACTAAAGAAGAAGGAATATGACATATCCAATCGAATTTCAAAATGTTACATTTACCTATGCTGGCAGTGATGAGCCAGCTATTAAAAACATTAATTTACAGATAAAACCAGGGGAAATCGTTTTGATTACCGGTCCTGCTGGTAGTGGGAAAACAACCCTGTGCTCCTGTATCAATGGGTTAATTCCTCATTTTCACGAAGGGCAACTCAGTGGAACTGTTCTGGTTGGTCCCTACAACACATTAAAAGCACGTGTCGGTGGATTGGCATCCCTGGTGGGAATGGTCTTTCAGGATCCGGAAAGCCAATTGGTAACCAACAGTGTGCTGGATGAGGTAGCTTTCGGACCTGAAAATTTGGGGGTTTCACGCGAAGAAATCAACCAGCGTGTTCAAGCTGCTTTAGAAGCAACTCGTCTCACTGGTTATGAGCAACGCGAGCCACACAACCTCTCTGGAGGTGAACAACAAGCTTGTGTGATTGCTGCCACTTATGCTATGCATCCTGAAATTTACGTGATGGATGAACCATTGGCGAATCTAGACCCGGCTGGACGTACCTACATTCTCAATCTGGTGGTTCAGGTTGCCCGCCAACGGGGAAAAACCCTGGTTATTGTCGAGCACGCTCTCGAGGAAACCTTGCCATTGGTTGAACGAATTATTGTGATGGAAAAAGGTGAGATTGTTCGTGATGGTACAACGCAGGAAATACTTGCTCAAGGTGATATACCGCATGTTTTGAAACGACCGGATATTCTACGCCTGGCAGAGACATTGCAATTAGGGGAATTAACCCTCACACCAACCCAATTTAATCAATCATTACGTAAAAAATACTCGTTGAAGTCATTGCCTTCCAAACAGTATCAGAATGGTCATCATCATGAGGGTGAAGCAGTGGTTGAATTTAAGAATGTCAGTTTTACCTATACCGGTGAGAAAGAAGCACTTCGTGATGTCAACTTGACCATCAAATCTGGCGAACTGGTCGCTATCCTGGGTAGAAACGGTTCTGGTAAAACAACATTGGTAAGACATGTGATTGGTTTACAACAACCAACCAAAGGGCAGGTTCTGGTAATCGGTAAAGACGTCGCCACAACCCCAACCCATGTTCTGGCAAAAGATGTTGGTTTCTGTTTTCAGAATCCAAATCATCAAATCGTTTCTTTTACAGTCAAAGAGGAAATGACTTTTGGACTAAAGACGCACAACGTTGACCCGTCAGAATTTGATGGACGTATCCAAGAAGCACTTGAAATTGTGGATCTGAGTGACAAAATAGATAGCGAAGTGTTCGATCTTGGAAAAGGTCAGAAACAACGGCTTGCCCTGGCATCCGTGCTCACATTGAAACCCCAAATCCTGATCATCGATGAACCTACCACCGGTCAGGATCCCGAAATGATCGATGAAATCTTTGCCATTATCAAACGTCTCAATGAAATGGGAACGACTATTTTGTTGATCACGCACCGCGTAGATTACGCAGCGATGTTCGCCAAACGAGCAATTGTATTGCAATATGGACGCGTTTCCTATGATGGCAGTGTACGAGAATTATTGATGGATCACGAATTGATGCACGCGAACTCTCTCGATCTGCCTGAACTTACAAAATTGGCAATTCAACTTTCCGATCTGGGTGTTCCACAATGGACGGTCGGATTTGATGAAATGAAAGATCATTTAGAAAAAATCACTGAGGTGCAGCATGGCAATTGAATATCAAAAAGGTAACTCTTTACTTCACAACCTGGATGCCCGCACCAAATTATTAATGTTTGTTGGGATCACGATCGCTGCGGTTATCATCATGGATCCGATCCTGATGGGATTATTGTTTTTATTGATTTACTGGTTAGGTACCAAAGCAATTGATCGAAAATTACTGAATCAAAATTTACGAGTGTTGGTAATGGTCTTCTTCACATTTTCACTCTTTCAAATCATATTTTTTACGCCAAAAAATGCCCATTTTCTGTTTTATCTGATCCCTTTTACAGAATGGATTCCAGTAACAGTGGAAGGGTTGATCCGAGGAGTAGCTGTATTCTTTCGCTTCTTCAGTGTGGTTTTGGCTGTGCACCTGATGCTCTACAGCACTCCCCCA
>NPIE01025010.1_pt3 | contig 13350 bp, 13 predicted proteins | sample 8637661 | NCBI WGS metagenome assembly NPIE01 (sample SAMN07420842, study PRJNA396082) | bioreactor metagenome | isolation source: sample BA12 brine-fed electro-methanogenic bioreactor BA | place: Japan: Kochi | collected 2016-12-09 | reverse complement strand
AGACTAAATGACTTAAAGACGAAAGCCATTTAGCCATGTAACCATGTAGCCATTTAGCCAGAAACCAGCATCCAGCAGCCAGTAGCGGATCAAGGCATAAATCTTTCTTTTTGTATGTTTCTGCTTTGTCATGCGACAAAGCTAAACTTCCAGGGGAGTGCTTACAAGACGGGCTTGGTAGAAGAAATACAATAAAACATGTTGCTTAAACAAATAATTAATCCTTAACTTTGAGCAAAACCTGTCCTAAAGATGGGGGGAATTATACTTCATCTCGTTCTAATTTAAGGATGAGGTTTTGAAGCTTGTCCCATTCGATGTAATCTGCCGTAGTTTTTTGTCCTAAAAGTTCCATTTTACAGGGGTTTTAAAAGTTTTGGCTAGGGTACGGAATCCATGTTTCAAAAACAAGGTCTTTTTAGGAAAAGTGAAACTATTTTTTAGGCTAGAATTCAAGTCAGAACGCAATTATCACATTAACATGCTGTTGCTATTTGAGGCAAGTTTCACTTAGGAGAAAAGTGAAACATTTTCCTTTTGGGGATCACTGAAATATGTGGTGTCATTAAGTATGATATTTTATTGTAAATTGTATTCCGAGAATAATAAAATGGAATAAGATTTTTCGTAATAAATAATTTTAAACAATATGGCTACAATTAATTATTGTGCATTTATTGACGTTTTAGGATACGGAAGTCTCGTAAAAGACTCAAAACTAAGCATTGATCAAAAGGTCAACATTTTGAATAGCATTTATTCAAATATTGCAGCACAAGTTTCAATTATTGTAAATGAAATAAATGGTCATAGATATGATAAGATATTTATTCGCTCTTTCAGTGACTGTTTTTATCTTGAATGCTTAAGGCCTGAACCAATTATTGTAGCATGCTGCAGGATTTTTGATTGGACATTTGGATTTTATAGAAGCTTTTCTCTAAAGCAAGAACGAACACCATTACTAAGAGGGGGTATCGTAAAGGATTGGACTGTAAGATTCAAAGATATTGGATCAGTGGCAAATAACACGGAAGAACTTAATCCTGTTGGGTTGGGTGTGGCCAGATCATACTGGACGTCTGAAAAATCAAAGCTGTCAGGTATGCGACTGATCGTATCACCTGAGGTTATTGATGACTTACATGGCATTGAAGATATTGACGATTTTGAATTTGAATTTAAGGGGACCGATATAGTCGAGGACAATATTCCTATCCCGTACTTTTTCAAGAGAATAAGTGTTAATGAAAAAAATAAACCTGTCAATCTATTCGAATTAGTGTGGACTTTTCAATCAATGGATAATTGCACATATGATTTTATCGCTCAAATTGAGAAACTTAGACCGACTTTTGATGAAAAAAGCCTCCGACATTTTACAGCAACTGCACAAATTATTTTAGATGGATTAAGATTATCGAACTGTAGTTCTAGAACCCCAACAGCCTATGAAAAAGAAGTCAAGCGACTTGAAAGAATGATCAATGAATAAAAGTAAATAGGTGTATAAATCTATAATTGACTAATTGTCATGCAGTTCGCATGATTTGGCAGATTTTTATAAAGGGTACGCGATTTGCCGTGTACTTTTCTTTATTCATTTAAATACTTTCAACAATGGGAATAAACAAAAATCAGCACCTCGAATGTGTCCTTAAATCTCATAACATTGAAAACGATAAGGACCTTATAGATAAATATCGAGAAAAAAGAGATGAGATAAAACAGAAACTTAGTGAAAAGTTCAATGGTGATATTTTCACTCCTCTTAACTCAGGTTCCCTTAAAAAGCATACGGCAATCAATCTTAAGTTTGATCTCGATATCGTCATTCCTTTCAAAAAAGGAATTATCCTGTCTGATATGTTTGATTCTATTTATAAGTATTTCGACGAAGAATACAGAAAAGAAGATGATAGCCTCATTGGTGTTCACAAACAAAAGGTATCAATTGGTCTTCAATTTCAAGTAGAGTCACAGTTGCTAAACTTGGATATTGTTCCTGGAAAAGAAATAAATGACTATGAGGAAGATGGTGATCTGAACTTATTTGTGAATCAACAGATGGGTTTTTTTGATAGCAATAGTTATATTAAAACTAATATACAAAAACAGATAGATCATATTAGCAGCAATAAGGAAGCCAGAGAAACAATAAAACTATTAAAGGTCTGGAAAAGAAGGACGAATCAATCAATTAAATCTTTTTTGATTGAATTAATTACCATTCGAGCATTTGAGAAAAGTTCTGACGATATCCCAAGCAGTAAGTGGGAGAAGCTCAAGCTTACTTTGGAATATATCAAGGATAATATTAAAACAATTAGGCTAACCGATCCTGGAAACTCAAACAACAATATATGCGACTCGTTAAGCGATCTTGAAAAGGATAGCATAGCACAGCAAGTCGAATGGGTACTTGATGACATAAGTAATAATGAAGAATCGATTAAGACTCATTTTCCCGAAAACCCTGATTATCCATGTGATGATAAAAACGCTTTTTATGTGATGGGAGCGTCAACAAAATCGGATGAGCTTCCAAATAATGATTTTGGTTCATGAAAGATGATTTTCCTGAAATTTATATAAGTATACTCAAAGAACGGGGGTGGATTTCATCAATAGAAATAGATGATCCAATTGAAGGTTTCTCTTTTTCATGCAGATTTATTGCAAGTACGCCGAAAAATGACCTGAGTTTTTCACTTAGTGTTCCCGAATCTTACCCTAATAGTGAAGTAAAAATAATTCTTAAGGATGATATGGGTTATGAACATCAGAACCGTGATAGTTCGATTTGTTTAAATCCACCTCCTATCATAAATAAAGAATCCAAATTTAAACACGAAATTGACAAACTAAGGTTATGGATTGAAAAATACTATATCAACGAAGAAAAACCTCCGCATTATGAGTATCTATTGATTGAGAGGAGTTGGCATAAAATAATGCTATTTGATGAGTCAAATGCTGACAGATTTGAAGAAAAAAACTATGGTAATTTTCATTATCAACCCATGTTTGAAATTCCTAAATCTAATGGTAATAAAGATATAGTCTACTTAGCAAGGGATATTGGTAATGAAAATGCAACTTATTCTAGTACTTATAAGAAACTGCCTACTGAGGTAGAGCAGGGGATTTGGTTTTTCATTCCGAGAGAGCCAACCTCAGAAAGGCGAATTCCTATAGAAATGTGGAATGAACTTCTGAATGTCCTTACCCCTGAACAGATTCGATTTTTATACATCTATAAAGAAAATGTAAAACGTCTGCATGGCCCGTTAGCCAAATTCTTCATAATGATTGGTTATAAAATCCCGAAATATGAGGAAGAAGGAGAAGAAATCCACTGGGAACTAATCGAGGATCATACTGATATTTCACATGAGGAAGATCGACCAGTGGAATTGAAGCTTTATAAAAAGATTACAAGACCTGATCGGATTGCATGGTTTAAAACCGAAAACATATCTTACAGTAGGTATTTTGGACGAGGTAAATTATCCGATATACTCATAAATTCAAGAGTGTTAATAATTGGATGTGGAGCTATAGGAAGCAACTTAGCTAACATACTTACACGAGGAGGTATTAAGTACTTAGACTTGATTGATAATGATATTATAGAACCAGGAAATATCTGTCGCTCTGAATATTATTTTATACAGTCTTTTAGAAGTAAGGCTTTTTACTTATATGACAGATTATCAGTAACATCTCCTTACATTGAGGTCAATCTTCTTGATCCTTTTGATAATGTTGATAAGGACTCACCTGAGTTTTTAGAGCAATTGAAAATCTTAAACAAGTATGACTATATTTTTGACTGTACAACAGATAAATACTTATCAGTGATGATTGATAAAATGCAATTAAAAGGTACAGTCATTAATATGTCGATATCAAATAAAGCTAAGGAGCTAGTTGTAGCTACTGGTGTTGGTATAATTCACGAAATAAAAGCTAAGATTTATAGTCAATTAGTACAGGTTTCTGATAATCCATTTTTTGTTGGAACAGGATGTTACAGCCCAACCTTTGAAGCATCCTATGCAGATATAAGCTCGGTATTAAATCTTGCAGTTCAAGAGATCAATTCGAGACTTAATAACGGACTCCAAGTAAGCAGCTTTATAATTAAAAGTATAGGCGAGAAGAATAAACGGAGATTGGAGGTTTCATATGAAATATAGTTTTACGCAACCAATATTCGACATTCATATAGAAATAGACAATCGTCTACTTGTTGAAATTAATTCTCTTTCAATATCTCACTATCCAAAAGAATTTGGTGGAATATTTTGGGGCGAGTTATCAGAGGATAAAAAAACGATTCTTATTCTAGGTATAATCACTCCAAAGAAATACGTTAATTCCACCTCATATTTCAAGAGATTTTCAAAAGATATTAATAAGAAACTTAAGAAAATATATGAGGAATCTTTGGGGGAGCATAGATATTTCGGAGAGTGGCATACACATCCTGACTCAACTCCTATACCAAGCGACATTGATATAAACTCAATGATTAATATTGCTAATGATGAGAAGGTATCGATTCAAAACCCCATTCTATTAATTAACGCCATTGATAGCAAAGGTGTATTTTGCATCAAGTTTTATGTATTAAAAAACAATAAATTATATCCATATGAGCAAAATTGATTTAAAACTCCTATTTGAAGGGCTTCAAAATCAAATGATCTCGCAATTAAATACAAATAGAGAATTCATTAAGCATCCAGGATCCAAAGGAGACTCTTTAGAAAATGCGTGGATTGAATGGTTGAGGGAATACTTACCAAATAGATACAGTATTGATAAAGCAATAGTAATTGATCATACAGGAGAAACAAGCCAGCAAATTGATGTAGTAATCTATGATAATTGGTTCACTCCATTTATTTTTTCACAGAATGGATTTCGATATATTCCTGCGGAAGGAGTATACGCTGTATTAGAAGTTAAACCTGACATAAAAGGATCAGTTGGTAAGAAAAACTATATCGAATATGCAGGTGAAAAGATTGAAAGTGTAAGGAGGTTAAAGAGAACCTCAACTGTAATGATAAATTCTGGTGTCTCTACACCAGCTAGACCATTAACTAAAATAGTTGGGGGAATATTAGCTAGTACTAACTCCTATACTCCTAAAAATAATGATACAATTGAAAGCTACATAAAAGCTAATCAAGGGTTAAAAGGAATTGATATAGGTTGTATAGCTGATTATGGAAGTTTTTACGTAGATTATTCTGGTAAGGAAAATACAAATCTATGCAACGCTAGAGACTTTGAAAATAGATATATTGATTATTATAATAAACGAAAAGTTGAAGAAATAATATTTAGTGAAAAGTCAAATTCTCTTGTGTCATTTTTTCTTCAACTCACAAGGTATTTACAACAAGCAATAGGTACCGTAGCCGCTATTGATCTAAATTCCTATTCTCAGTCAATCAATTTTACAATTGACAAGGAAATTTAGATTGTACTAGGCGTGTTAATATCAAATATTTCACTGCCAAACTTTTTACCCTGATTTTACCCTCATTTTTGATTTGGCAATTTTTAGATTATTGTTCTTCAGCGCATTAGAAAATATGACTGGTCCTGGTGGGCCCACAAAAAAGAACGCCACTCAATGTGGCGTTCTTTTTTCATTGTCCATTGTGAATGGCTCATTTTGTATGTTTCATTTATTTCTTTTACTGGCATTGGAGCAACTTGATCGCAGTCCTTCACCCGCCTCTGGCGGGTTCAGGATGAACTGTAGAAGTAATTAGCTTTTTAGCGTATCGTTGAGGGATTTTAATTGAGGATTTTTTGAAAGAATAAGGTTATCTTTTTTCTCACGCCGCCAGCCTTTGAGCTCTTTTTCTCGTTTAATAGCTACATTTATATTCCTGAATTCTTCAAAATAGAGCAAATAATTACAGTTATAATTGAGTATTTCGGTCTAACCGTGCCACGGATTTCGGTCATAGGGTGCCACTCTAAAAGACACTGCAAAATACATTAATTATTCATTTTTCAATATACTTTTTCGTAATGACTCTCCTTTAAATCTATCCTGTGAGCATCATGCACGGCCCTGTCCAGTATTGCATCAGCCATTGTTTTCTCACCGATTATATCATACCACCTGTTTACAGGCATTTGTGAAGTAATGATCGTAGATGCCCTTCCATGCCTTTTTTCAATAATTTCCAATAATTTCCAATAATTGTCAAAACATAGCAATACCTTTTGATGGCATTTCAATATTGATCAATAATCGCCAGTAAATTTTCAGTTTATTCCGGGAAACACCTACTTCTTATATAGCCAAGCTCAATATCTTTGAGCTTATTGCTCAATTCAAAGTCATTTCATAACCCCTCTAAGCTCGTTTTGAACATCCTTCGCGCACTGGTGATCCCATTTTTTTCGCTTTGGAACCAATATTGTGCTGAAAATGCTGGTTTCGCTGCCATTATTGATAAGCAATTGGCAGTTTGTGGGATTGAGAAGCGATGCATGCTTCACATTGGAGGGTAAAAATCTCAATCCGTTTCTTGCTGAGGATCACCCAGCTCATCAAGTATGCACTGTAGTATCCTCGGACTTAATACTAGCCTTCCATCGTCATAACCCATGCTCTTCAGCCTTTGGTATAAAAAATCATTCTCTGAGATCCAGCGCGATAGTGTTGGCCTGGATACTCCATACATTTTTGCAATGCTGCTTTTAGTTATTCTTTTCATTCTTACGTAATTGTTATAATATTTTTTTTAATAACATTTTGTAAAGTTAAAAATAAAGCTGTATATTTGCAAGTAGGATAATTAATACCTTTTAAAATGAGCCTTCAAAAACAGTATCTGGACAAATATTTTCAAGAAAACACCATTGAAAACCTCTACTCCCTGATGAGTGGAATCTTTGAAGAAACATACGCCCTGAAGGAAGTGGGAGTCCATACCAGGGTAATGCACTCCTGGTACACCCATAATCTTCTCTCATACGATGAAAAACAACATCACAAACACCGCTTCACATTATTCGATGTAATCTGGATCTGGATCATCAAGGATCTGCGCAAATTTGGTTATCCATATGAGTCTATTCGTAAAGCCAGGGAATATCTGATGGAACCTATTCGCTTAAGTGATATTCTGGCCGAGCTGCCTTTTGAGGGTCTATATAAGCAAATGAATGAAATGTATCAGATAGGGCCTCCCTACGAAAGCCTATCCAGTGAACAGGTTGATTTTTATAAAGATGCAGTACATCAAGCCAAACTGCATTATCTTAAAACAATTATCCCGGCTATAAGTTTCCCCGTGCTTGATTTTATATACTCCCGCAACGATTGGGTTATCATGCTGGAACAGGACGGAGAGGCAAGTGTGAAGCTAAGGGAGAGTATTGGCCTGGATGAGGATGAGGATTATTATACCAAAGGTTTCATCATTCTGCCCCTATCACGTTATTTCACCAAACTACTGAGAAATACCCGCTTTTTCCCGCTCCTTCACAATGTGGAGTTTTTTGGCGAAAAGGAGATTAAGTTGCTTGAAAAAATGAAGGAAGGAAAACTTAAATCAGTAAGCTTCCATTATAACAAAACCAATGAAGTTGACAGAATTGATGTCACTCAAATTTCCAAGGTGGATCCTTCTGCAAGATTGTGCGAACTAATTACCAAAGGAGGCTATGAAGACATTAATATTAAAGCCGATGATGGGAATATAGTATATGGTTCCAAAACAACAAAGATCAAATGAACCAGCAAAAAAAATGAAATAATTCAATCAAAAGCTACTGTATACGGCAGAGCATGGTAATACAATGGAATTTCTATCAGAGATCCTGAAGAATTTCTGCATTACTGTTAATAATGCTTAGCATAAATGAATGTAAAAAAATCATCAACAAAAACAAACAACAAAAATTCAATGACAAGGAAATAGAAAAGATCAGGAACTTATTATACCTGTTTGCTGATATTGATGTCGACGACTATTTGAATGAAAGGAGTGTTTTATGAAAGCCATAATTTATTCACGGGTTTCAACGACTGAGCAAAAAGAACAAGGATTTAGCTTACAAGATCAGGAAACCCGTTTGCGAAAATTTTGTTTCGACAAAGGATATGATGTAGTAGAACACTACCAGGACGATTACTCAGCGAAGGACTTTCAGCGGCCCGCATTTAAAAAAATGATTACCGATCTGGTACAAAAAAACATCAAGGCACAAAAGCTTGTTTGTGTAGAAGTGGATCGTTTCTCACGAAATACCGGTGAAGCGATTGAAATGATCGGTGTTCTGAAAAAGTTTGGAATTGAAGTAGAATTTAGCGACGGGGGCATGGATACCCGAACCCCGGAGGGAAAGTTTCTTAGAAACATAAAACTTTCCATGGCAGAATTGGATAATGATTTGAAGGGAAAGCGAACAAGAGCAGGGCTGAGACAAGCTCAAAGAGAAGGTCGTTGGGTTAATTCTCCACCCAGGGGCTATTCAAGGGGGCTGGGGGAACTTAAAGGCATATTACAGCCAAATGATAAGGCAAAATGGGTGATAAAAGCCTTTGAGGAAGTTTCAAAAGGACAGGATAGTATAGAAGCAATACGGTTGAAATTGGCTCGCGAAGGTTTCAAAGTGCCTAAAGCCAGTTTTCACCATATGCTCCAAAATCCTGTTTACATTGGAAATATTTTTATTCAGGCCATTCCCGGAGAACCAGAGGAAACTGTAAAAGGTTTGCATAAACCAATCATTACCGAGCGCCTCTTTTATAAGACGCAAGAGGCAATAAAAGGGAAAAGAAAAGTCAACATCAGGCAGGGAAACCTGGACCCAAATCTTCCTTTGCGCGGGCATTTAATATGCCCCCTGTGTGGAAAAAAACTTACCGGAAGTGCATCAATAAACAGGGCCAAAGAAAAATATTACTACTATCACTGTCAAAACCATTGTAAGGCAAGGTTTAATGCCAAAAAAGCAAATGAACGATTTCTTGAATATCTGAAAACCTTTGATATCCCGAAAGATGTTGCTATGCTCTACCAAAAGATCGTAGAGGATGTATTTAAAAATAAAGCCAGGGATAAAGAGGATGCTCTCAAAAGGTTCAATGCAGAACTAAAAGAGCTAAGAGTAAAAGAACACAGCGCTGACGATAAATTTATTTCTGATTTAATTGACAATAATACTTATCAGCGAATAAAAAAGCAATGCCAGGAAAGGAGCAGTGAAATTAATACTCGAATTCAGGATTTACAGATGTCGATGCAGGATTTTCAAAATTGGTTGAAATCGGCATTTCGTATAATTCCTGATATCGCCAAAAGGTTCGAAAAATCCGGTATTAGCATTCAGCATAAAATCCTGTGTTCGATATTCCCTGAAAATCTTGTTTTTGACGGAACAGAATATCGAACACAAGGTCTCAATGAAGTGTTCGCGCTGATCTGCAACAATGACAAGGGTTTCGAGGGGGGACAAAAAAAACGGACCGGTAAAATTACCAGTCCGTCCAATTTGGCTCCTCTTCTTGGACTCGAACCAAGGACCCTCTGATTAACAGTCAGATGCTCTAACCAGCTGAGCTAAAGAGGAAGATTGCTTAATTAAGCGGGTGCAAAGATAGATAATTTCATTTTAAATGCAATGTTTTTTGTTAAAAAATTGACACTGTTGGTTACTATATCCTTGATCTGTACCTCCGCTTTTTATAATTGCATCATCCAAACTTGATTTCACAGCCAATTATCAGTATATTTGGAAAAATCAAGTATTAAGGTTCAGGTATCAGGTATTGAGTATCATAATCTAGATTAACAATATGAAAAAAAACCTCCTCTTTATCCTCCTACTGCTTCCCCTGATCAGCATGGGCCAATGGCAGGGAAATATGGTCAACAACCTCAGTGGCAACGAAATAAGCTATACCGTCTTTTCCGACCTCGACCAATACCGCTATGAATTCACCGAAGAGGGCATGAATGGCGTGGTGATCGTAAAACCGGCCATAAACCAGACCGCCATCCTGCTGGTCGATGAAAAAAAAGTGCACTACACCCCCTGCGACGGTATGCTGAGCAAAATGAACGATCCCGTGCAGGCCTATTTCGGCTTCCTGGAAACAGGTAGTGAATCGGAAGAAGGCCACGAAAGCATTGAAGGCTACGACTGTATCAAAAAAACAGCCTCCGCCGACGACGGTACCATCGTCTTCAGCATGTGGTTCTCGGAAGACCTGAACTTCCCCCTCAAGATCAAAGCCCACCAAAGCGAAGGTCCCGGGCTTATGGAAATAACCAACATCCGGGATTGGAAAACCGACCCGTCCGTCTTTGACGTCCCCGACGACTATACTGAAGTAGATCAAAACATGAAACCCGTGGAAAAGTAATCTTCCCGATTTGACATAAACTTAATTTGCATACGGCAAATTATCTATGTACATTTATACCGATAAAAAACCATGCAAGCCTGACGGGAATCAGTAGAACTTGCATACCTGCCGGATCTTAGCTTAATCCAAACTTAAACCTTTTATTATGAAAAACCTGAAACCATTCATTGTGGTTATGGCTGTTTTCCTGGCTTTTGCATCCAAGGGGCAGGAAATGCCCCGGCATGTGTTCAGCGCCGGTGGCGGCCATCACCAGTCGGGAGCCCTGCATCTGTGCTGGACCATCGGCCAGGCAGAGCCCCTCGAAACATCCTACCAACCCAATGTTATCCTTTCAAGCGGATTTCAGCAAGAGGACGACATAGAGGTATCCCTGTGGGAAGGAGAAGTTGAAACAGACCTCCTCCTATACCCCAACCCATGCCAGAACAACTGCCATTTCCGCATCGCCACCGGCAGTGAGATCAGCGATCTCCGCTGGCAGTTGTACGACTTCAGCGGAAAACTCGTGCTGGAGAAATCCCTGCCCGGTACTTACATGGAAGTGGACCAGAACCTTGAACTGGGCCATCATCCCCCCGGGGTGTATAACCTCCGCCTGTTTTATCGCAGCGGAGCTGAAGAACAATTAAAATCCATTAAGATCATCAGAAATTAACCAAAAAACCATAACACCATGAAAACCATAAAAATACTCCTCCTAATAGCCGGGATCAGCCTGGGCCTTGCAGCCACAGCACAGGTTCCGCAAATGATCGATTACCAGGGAATGGCCCGCGATGCCTCCGGAACCCCCATAGCCAATACCATGATCAGCGCCCGCATGTCGGTCATCGAAGGCCCCATGCCCGGCGGAACTATGGTCTATTCCGAAAAACATACCCCAATGACCAATTCCTACGGCCTGTTCCATTTTATGATCGGCGACGGAAACCCGCTGAGCGGTGATTTCAGCACCATCAACTGGGCCATGGGCGATTTTTATATCCAGACCGAGATCGACCCCGCAGGGGGAAATGCCTTTATCGACATGGGCACCAGCAAAATGGCCACCGTGCCCTTTGCCTTTTATGCAGCCTCTGCCGGTGGCGGTGGCAGCAGCCCCTGGATGTCGAACCCACCCGATATCTATTATGATGCCGGCTGGGTTGGTATCGGCCACGACAGCCCCATCGATTACCTGCACATCCAGAATATGACAGGCGAAGCCCATGCCCGCCTTACCAGTACCGGGATGTCGTACTTCAAGGCCGATTCTGACGGGAATACAGGGCTGAACATGCTCGAAGGCGGTGCCGACGTAGCCTGGCTCTACTGGAACCCCTTCTCCCAGGCCGTGTTCATGTACGAAAGCGGTGACCAGACCATGACCTGGAAAAATAATATGGTCGGTACCGGAACCACGGAACCCCTTGTACAATTGCATGCTGTCGAGGAAAACTCTCCCGGCGCCTATGGCGACGATCTGAATGTTTATTACAGCAACACACAAAATTTGTCACCTGCTGTATTCGGCTGGGCCGAGAACAACACCAGCGATATCAACTACGGTGTGCTCGGTCATGCTTATTCCACAACATCCGATTACAATGAAGGTGTATTCGGTGAAGGCGGCGGCGGTACCATCAACAACTACGGTATTTACGGTGTTGGTTACGGCGATGCCGGATCTTCATACAGCATTGCTGTTTATGGTGATGATATGGGAGCAGCCACCGACAATTATGCCGGATACTTTATCGGGGATGTTCACATTACCGGAACCTTGTCCAAATCAGGGGGATCTTTCAAGATTGACCACCCGCAGGACCCGGCCAACAAATACCTGGTTCACAGCTTTGTGGAAAGCCCGGATATGATGAACATCTATAACGGCAATGTGGTGACCGATGCCAGCGGCATGGCCCGTGTCGAACTTCCTGACTACTTCGATGCCCTGAACATTGATTTCCGCTACCAGCTTACCGTGATCGGTGAATTTGCACAGGCCATCGTGAAAGAAGAGATCAGCGGAAACCACTTCAGCATACAAACCGACAAACCCAATGTAAAGGTCAGCTGGCAGGTTACCGGCGTGAGGAACGATGCCTGGGCCAAAGCCAACCGCATCATGCCCGAAGTGGATAAGTCTGCACACGAAAAAGGCTTGTACATGCATCCCGAGCTCTTCGGAAAATCAAGCAATAAGAGCCTGAAAACCAGCATCCCGCATAGCGAAAGGCAAGATTACAAAGGTCCGTTTACCCGGGAAAAAGACGAAAGGATGGATCCCAGATAATTGGGACAATACCCAAGCTTATCGTATCCGTTCAAACACAATGATCTTCGTAAAGACCGTATCGCGGACGATCTTTTTATAGTCCCGCTTTTTCGGGTCGAAAAGATAGTATTCGGTTTCGCCGTCTTCGATATCATCGACCTTGGAGGTGATCTCCTGCAGTTTGGCCAGGCGAACCACATCTCCCGGGTCCATGGTATATACATCAAGGAAATTCCCCTGCTCACGGAGGTGCAGGATATAGGTCAGCCAGAAATGCTCCTGCCCTATCCTGATCCGTGAACTGAAATAATAGCGGTCGCGGTATTCTTTCAAAACGGCAGAATCCGACAACACGACATCCTTAAGCCCATTCATTGCTTCCGACTCATAGGTGAAGGAATTCAGGTTAACGATGAGGGTATCCATATCCTGGTCGAGGTAGGTTCCCTGCAGTTCGGTGGGAATGTTTTCCAGGGTTCTGGTCTTTTTCGGCTGCGCCTCGGGGAACACGACCTGCTCGCAGGAAGCCAGAAAGAACAGCACGAACAGCGGAAGAAGAAGTTTTTTCATGATGAGCGGGTTTTGTCGGATAAAGGTACGAAAATCGAAAGCAGGGCGCAAGAAAGCAATATCGGGTACCGGATATCCCGAAAAACCAGAAATCTTTGATTTC
>NPIE01006205.1_pt1 | contig 13350 bp, 12 predicted proteins | sample 8637661 | NCBI WGS metagenome assembly NPIE01 (sample SAMN07420842, study PRJNA396082) | bioreactor metagenome | isolation source: sample BA12 brine-fed electro-methanogenic bioreactor BA | place: Japan: Kochi | collected 2016-12-09 | reverse complement strand
GATATTCCATAAATCAACCGTATCAAGGAACGAAATTATGGCTGCGAACGAATCATTGGCCCAAGCGGTCAAAGAAGCCGCCGTTGAACAGGACGGCCGCCTGGTTTTGACCTGTCCATCGGCATTCCGTATTGCCAAGGAATTTTCGGTGGACGTAGCCTCCATCGGGCAGCTGTGCAACGAAATGAAAATTAAACTTGTCCAGTGCCAGTTGGGATGCTTCAAGTGACAAATCCGGGCCCGGCATCGCCGCGCGCTATAGAGCCGGGATTGAAACTCTGGCTGACGCTTAAAGGCGAGGGGGTTTTCGGCAGCGGCAAATGGCAATTGCTGGACGCCATTCAGCGCACCGGTTCTTTGCGTGCGGCGGCCGAATCGCTCGGGATCAGTTATCGCAAGGCCTGGGGCGACTTGCGCAAGGCGGAGCGTGCTTTGGGGGTGCAGCTGCTCGAGCGCCATCGCGGCGGCAGCGCCGGCGGCGAAAGCAACCTTAGCCCGGCGGGTAAAAAGTGGTGGGCAGAATACGCGCGCTTTCAAGACGAAGTAGAAGCCGGTATTACGCGTGCTTTTGAGCGGTGGGTGCGCAGGATGGAGAAATAATATATCTTGCGCTGCCCACATCTGTTTTGGTGTCCAGAACCTTTTTACGCCCGGAATTTCGAGATCAAAGAGATACATGCACTTATCAGTTGCATTTTGTTATACTGCCGATATGCACGGCAGTGCATATCGGCAGGTTTGCGTGTTGTGTTTTTTTATTTCGAATGCGTACTGAAGCCGAGGCAGAAATCTCGGACATTAAACAGAAAGGGCAGTATGGTGTGCGTAAAAAATAAAAAAAGTGGGCGGGGATTTACGTTGATTGAACTGCTGGTGGTGATTGCCATTATCGGCATTCTTGCGGCGATACTGCTGCCTGCGCTGGCGCGGGCGCGTGAGGCGGCGCGGCGTTCATCTTGTCAGAACAATTTAAAGCAGATGGGCGTTATTTTTAAGATGTACGCCAATGAGAGTTCGGGCGAACATTTTCCGCCGCAGTTTCCCGGATACTATCCTGCCAATAATGGCGACCCGGTTCCTGGGCATTCCTTTTTTTGGGGACCTGCGGTTTATCCTGAGTATTTAACGGATTACAATATTCTCTTTTGTCCTTCCGATCCAACCGCTGCTTCGGTTATGTCCACTTTGGAGACCTTGGCAGCAATGCACTTTGTGGAATTTGCGCACCAGCTGCGCGATTATTCCTATATGTATCTTGGCTGGGTATCACGCGAAGATGACGACTGGGGCGTATGGCGTCGCGCGGTGGGCGACGCGCGTAATGGCGATAAGATTCTTCCCATGAGTTTTGTGATGGAAGACATTGATCATGAGGATGGACATCTGTATCGACTGCGCGAGGGCATCGAGCGCTTTTTTATTACGGACATCAATAATCCGTCGGCAAGCGCCATGGCGCAAAGTACGCTGGTGGTCATGTGGGATATTATCTCGTCAACGCCTGGTGGTGCGGGGAACCAGTTCAACCACGTTCCTGGCGGCATGAATATCTTGTATATGGACGGTCATGTTTCATTTGTTCGCTTTCCTGGTGATTATCCCTGTAGCGAATATCTTGCAGGCAAGCTGGGCAGAGGTGGTCCAACCGAACCAACAGACCCCGCCACAGTGGTTGCAGGGACCCCTTAATAACTGACTCACAGTTTTTGTTTTGTATGTCTATACAGGGCATGCCTGAAATGCAGTAGATGACGGTTGTTTCATATTTTTGCCTGGGTCACAGTGATTTTGTATATGCAAAGCACTGTTCCCACGCAAATCCGACGTGAGCAAGCGTGAACAACATACGAATCTGTTTTGTTCTTAATCCCGGCGTATGATATAGACGCTACAGAAAGGAGTTTCTTATGAAGTTTTTTTGCCAGACCTTTAGTTGTGCGACGCTGTTCTTGTTAATGCTGACGTATGGCACAGTAGCAACAGCAATTCCGCCGCAACAATCCGAAACGGTGACCCTCATTGACAGTGACGGCACGCGCGTAACATTAACCGAGGAGGAGTTGCGCAAGATGCCGCAATTATCGGCCGACCAGTGCATATGGGTTGGCAAGACATCCGGCTACATTGGCATATTTGATTATGCCGGGACAAGCCTGACAAGCGTGCTGCGACTAGCAAAATCGACTGTCTCCGCGGAAGACTATCGTCAAGAGAATAGTTATGTTATTTTTCGAGGTACAGACGGGTATCAAATCATAGCTTCGTGGACCGAGCTGATGGATTCGCCTGACGGTCATCGCGCCATGATTGGGCTTGAAAGGAACGGCGAGCCGCTTCCGGCTTCCGAAGGGCGGTTCCGGTTGGTGCTTCCAGGTGACAAGTATGTGGGTCGCAGTGTAAAATGGCTTGAAACCATTGAGATAAGGTTGGCCGAAGGCTTTGCTCCTCTTTCAAAGAAGAGCGAAGATTCGTCATCAGAGGCGTCAGCGTCCGAACCGCCACAGGAATAAAGAGGCCGTCAGGCGTTGCCGTGACAGTCGCTCCTTTTCACGTTGCGGTCATGCAAATGTGACGTTGCCCGAACAGGTCGCAACGATTCGCTGTCGAGGTTAGTATATGAATCACAAGGGCATAGCTGTATTATTGCTGTTTTCTTTGGTCGGCATGACTTGTTTAGCGCCGATTTGCGCTGAAGAACTCTCCGGCGACCTGATTATATTTCACGCGGGCAGTCTGGCCGTGCCGTTTCGTGAGATAGCCGAGGCGTTCATGGCGGAACATCCGAAGGTTCGTGTCCGTCGCGAGGCGGCGGGCAGTCGCGAAAGTGCGCGAAAAATCTCCGACCTGGGACGTCGCTGCGACGTCATGGCGTCTGCCGATTATCTGGTCATAGACACGCTGTTACTCCCCGAACACGCGACTTGGAACATCAAGTTTGCGGCCAATCAGATGAGCATTGCCTATACGGCTCGGTCCAGGTGCGCTCGGGAACTTACCGCCGACAACTGGCTGGACATCGTCATGCGCGACGACGTCGCTTTCGGGCGCTCGGACCCCAATACTGACCCCTGTGGCTATCGCACGCTTCTGACGGCGAAGCTGGCGGAGAAATATTATCTGCGACCTGGTTTCGCGGAAATCTTCGCGCAAAAAGATCGTCGTTTCATACGCCCGAAGGAGACGGACCTGCTGGCGCTGCTGGAAATCGGCGCCATTGATTATGTGTTCATTTATCGGTCCGTGGCCGAGCAACACGGCCTGGATTGGCTGGCCCTCCCGGAGGAGATTCACTTGGGCGACGCGAACCGTGCCGACTGGTATGCTACGGTATCCGTTGAGATTAGCGGCGCCGCGCCCGGCACAGTCATGACCCAGCCCGGCGAGCCCATGGTCTATGGCGTGACCATCCCGGCAAACGCGCCAAGCCCCGATGCGGCGCTGGCGTTTGTGCAATTTTTGCTGGAGAAAGATAAGGGGCTTGCAGTTATGGAAAAGAACGGCCAGCCCGGCGTTGTTCCATCTCCGTCAACAACCTATGACCAGGTTCCAGAAGCGCTTAAACGCTTTGTCACAGCGCCATGATTGCGCCGACAAGAACATATCCTGACAGCATGACCCTTGTATTTACCGCGTTGGGGGGGGTAATCTTGCTGTTTCTGATTGCACCGTTGATAGGCATGGCATTGGGCAGCCCTCTGACGGACCTGGCTGATACTGCTGTAGACGCCGAAGTGCGTTCCAGTATTTTTCTTACGTTGTGGACCGCGCTGGCGGCGACCCTGGCGTGTTCGTTTGCGGCGGTGCCGCTGGCCTGGCTGCTTGCGCGCAAGCAATTCCCGCTGAAACGGCTGGTGTCGGGCCTGATAGATTTGCCCGTGGTCATTCCCCATTCGGCGGCGGGCATTGCCATACTCGGTTTTATCGCGCCGAACAGCCTGTTGGGCGGCGCGGCAGAGCGCGTGGGCTTTCGATTCGTGGGCGGCCCGGCGGGCATTGCCCTGGCCATGGCGTTTGTGAGCGTGCCCTTTCTTATCAATGCCGCGCGCAATGGTTTTGCCGCCGTTCCCGAACGCCTTGAAAAAGCGGCGTTGACCCTGGGCGCTTCTCCGGCGCGCGTGTTTTTTACCATATCCCTGCCGCTGGCCTGGCGCGCGATTGTATCAGGTCTGGTATTGATGTGGGCGCGCGGTATGAGCGAGTTTGGCGCGGTGGCCATTGTGGCCTATCATCCCATTGTCGCGTCGGTGTTGATTTACGAGCGTTTCGGCGCTTACGGCCTTCGCTATGCCCGTCCGGTAGCCGTGCTGTTTCTCGGCGTATGCCTGGTGTTTTTTATTGTGGTTCGTCTGTTGACCCCGGAGCGCGACAATGCTGTGCGTTGAAACTCTTCAGATTCAGGTCGGTGATTTCAGACTGCATAATCTGTCGTTCACCGTCGGGCAGGGCGATTACTTTGTGCTGCTGGGCGCTTCCGGCGTGGGCAAGACCCTGCTTATCGAGGCCTTGGCCGGACTTGTTCCCATCCAGGCAGGTCGTGTTCTTTGGGAGGATGAAGACCTGTTGCGCACGCCCATCCAACAACGGGGCATGGGACTGGTGTATCAGGACCAGGCCCTGTTTCCGCATATGACGGTGCGGCGCAATATCGCTTATGGCGCGCGGGCGGCGCATATGCCGCGAACACCCCGCGAAGACCTTGTAACTGCGCTGGCCGCGCAGGTGGGCGTGACGGACCTGCTCGATCGGTATCCAGCAACACTCTCGGGCGGCGAGATGCAGCGTGTGGCGTTGGCGCGCGCGCTGGCCACGGCCCCGCGCTGTCTGCTGCTTGACGAACCGCTTTCGGCACTGGACAGTCATGCGCGAAACGCGGTGCGCGCGCTCCTGCGCAAGTTGCACCGAAACGGCCAGACCGTGGTGCATGTGACCCACGACTATGAAGAAGCGCTGGCCCTGGGGACGCGGGTCGGCGTTCTGGAAGGGGGTACGATAACGCAAACGGGGACGCTGTCAGAGGTTTTTCAGCATCCCACCTCCGAGTTTGTGGCCCGGTTTATCGGCATACGCAATGTGTTTCATGGTATGCTTGAAGCGTACGGGGACGGCGACCAGGACATGGCGACCTTTGCCTGTAATGGGATGCGCTTTCAAATACTGACCGAATCGCCGGCAGGTGTGGGATTAATGATTGTTCGCAGCGAGGATGTCGCCTTGTTCGAGAACCGGCCTGATTCGAGTGTGCGAAACTGTTTTCAGGGCGTGATCACGGACATCGCGCCTGCGCGCCTGGGCGTCGAGGTCTATGTGGATATTGGCGTTGAGATGGCGGCGTTGATAACCAGCAACTCGGCCGTGCGGCTCGACCTGCTGCCGGGCCGAAAGGTGTGGCTGGGATTCAAGGCAAGCGCCGCACGTTTTCTAGAGGAGTAATATGATTCAAGCGCCCCATATGCTGCTGATCGGAGCGGCCGGTCGCGACGCCGGTAAAACGGTATTTGCCTGTAGGCTGGTCAATCAATTTCGACATGCGCCAGTATTGGCGGCGAAAGTGACGGCCATCGTGGAACGGGACGGGACCTGCCCGCGCGGCGGAAAAGGATGCGGCGTGTGTTCGTCTCTTGAAGGCGACTTCTGCATTACCGAAGAAACGAATCAGGGGGGCGTAAAAGACACACAACGTTTGCTTGCCTCGGGCGCAAGGCGCGTGTTCTGGCTGCGCGTGTTGAAGGAACGGCTCGAGGTCGGCGCGCGCGTGCTCCTCGATACGCTTGGCCCGGATACGCCCGTTATCTGTGAATCCAACAGTCTGCGGCATGCTGTCACGCCCGGATTGTTTGTCATGGTGCGTCATTGCGACTCGAGCACCGTCAAAGCATCGGCGCAGGCCGTGCTGCCCTATGCCGATATCGAGATTCGCTCGAACGGGAAAGCCTTCCTGTTTGATTTTGATCGGATTACCCTGACGGACAGGGGGTGGACGCTGAGCGACGCTGACAGCTAATTTGGGAAAGGATCATCCGCTTTGCGCAACAGTTCGAGCATGCGTCGATGCAGCGAACCGCGCAGACCGGCATGGGCTTCGCTATCCTTCAGATTATTCATCTGATAGGGGTCCGCCTGGTTGTCGAATAGAAACATCGGGCCGTCTTCATTTGCGGCGTAGGTATGTTGCGCTGTTCTCACGCCGCGAAACAGGGGCGCGGGATGGGCGTCTCCGCCCGAGGCGTTTCTTTTCGATATGTGCATGATTAATTGTGCGTCGGGTTCTGGCCCTTCGCCGCACAAGACATGCCCGGAAAAATCCTGGCCCGAGCAGCTTTGCGGCACGGGGATGCCGGCAAGACCACAGAGGGTCGGCATCACGTCCTGGGCGCCCAAAAGGGCCTGCGAAACGCTTTCCGGTCGGACGCGCCCGGGCGCATGAACCAGGAAAGGCACGCGCAACGACTCCTCGAAAGGTTGACGCTTGCTGCCGACGCCGTGCGAACCGAACTGAGTGCCGTGGTCGGAAGTATAGATGACGATAGTGTCCCGGGCGCGGGGCGAGGCGGCCACGGCGTTGAGGATGCGGGCGAGTTCCCGGTCCACCGCCGTGATATGGGCGTGATATCCCTCGTAATGGGGTGACGCATTGTGCCTGGAGATATGGCCGTCGCCAGCATTATCGAGCGAAACATTGGGACGATAGGGCAGGGCGCCGTCGGGATATAATGCTTTCATCTCAGGCGGTGCGTCTGTAAATCTCGCATGGGGCGGGTTTAGCGACAGCATCAGCAGATAGGGAGCATTGCCGGCGCTGTTCATGTATTCCAGCGCCTGGTCCGTCATGAGTGTCGCATTATATCCCCTTGGTTGAACAGGCTCACCGTCACGGGGATGATACAAACTTTTATCATAATGGGTGTTGGTGTTGGTCCAGATAAGCGACAGGTCGAAGCCGAAGGGTTCGGCGCGCAGGCCGCCCAGATGCCATTTGCCGATATAGGCCGTGCGATATCCGGCATCGCGGAAGGCGTCGCCGAGGGTAATCTCGGTTTCGCGCAGGGGGATATTATTGTCAATGACGCCCGTTTGAAACGGATAGCGGCCGGTCATCATCATTCCGCGATAGGGCGAGCATACGGGATAATTGCTGACGGCCTGGGCGAACATGAACCCTTCGCGCGCCATGCGCGCCATGGTGGGGGTATGCGCCTCGGGCATCTCCGTAAAAGACATGGATTGATACCGGTGTTCGTCGCTGAATACGAAAACGATGTTGGGTCGGGATTGGTCGGCTCGCGCGCTGGACGGCAAACCAATTCCCGCGGCCATAACCAGTCCGGCTTCGGCCAGAAAGGCGCGCCGATTTAAGGAGTGACGTTGTTCTTTATTCATTTCATGCGGTTCCTGTGTGCGTTTGATCGCTTATACATCCTACAAATGCGGGTATGACGTAATCAATGCGTGGGATTGGGGCGCAAGCGTTGGCATCGAATCCGGGTTAAACTGGCGACGCGCTATAAGACTCATGAGACCTATGGGACCTATGAATAAACGCCTTTGCCGTAGTTTATATGGGGGCTGTCATTCGTGACGNNTACGCTTGGGACTGTGATACAATCAGTCTCGCAATCGAGTACGATGAGCGGTTTTGCCATGAAGCATGTTGTTCACGGACAATCAGCCCGAAATGGACAGTTCCCGAACCCTGACCCCTAAAAAAGGAATCGCATATCGTTATGGACGTACTTCGCGAATATTTCAAGATGGACAATCTGGCCGCCGCCTTGAACATGAAAATCGAGCATATCGAACCGGGCGGTGCGGTGGTGACCATGCCCGTCTCCGAGATTCATATGAACGGACTGAACGTGGTCCATGGCGGCGCTTTGTTTTCCCTGGCGGATTTCTGTTTCGCCGTCGCCTCGAACTCACACGGCCGCGCGGCCGTGGCAGTCAACGTCAATATGGCTTTCTATCGCGCCGTAACCTCGGGCATACTTACGGCAACCGCCCATGAAATGCATCTGGGCAATCGGCTGGCCGGGTATACCGTCAATGTTACCGACGCGTCCGGCGCCTTGGCGGCAGTGATGCAGGGCATGGTATACCGGAAAAACGAAACCATCGAGGAGATCGTTGCACAGCGCAAGGCCGAAGCGGCTCATTCATAGCGTTGCACTTCGTCATGAATATACTCAACCTGGATGCTTGCCTGTCGAAACATCGCGTCCGATTCTGCGCCCGCGTGATACCGGCGTTCACAGACCACGCGCTTGATGCCGCAATTAATGATGAGCATGGCGCACACCCGGCAGGGCGTCATACGACAGTACAAGGTCGCCCCTTCGATGCTGATGCCCAGACGGGCCGCCTGACAAATGGCGTTCTGCTCGGCATGCACCGTGCGAACGCAGTGTTCCGTTGTCGCACCGTTTTCATGCAGCACCTTCTTCATCTGGTGGCCCACATCGTCGCAATGGGGAAAGCCTTTGGGCGAACCCACATATCCCGTGACCAGCAAGGTGCAATCTCTGGCGATCACACAACCGCTGCGCCCGCGGCTGCACGTGGCGCGTTTGGCAATGGCATTGGCCACTTCCATGAAATACTCATCCCAAGTGGGACGTTTATAACCTTCTTGCATGGGCAGGATTCCTTTTGCCCTATAGTATACTAAGGGGAGTATTGCTCACAACTGCCGCGGAAGCGCACTATCACGGCTGAGAGGGCGTATGTACCATCTGCGGGTAAGTTCTCACAACGACTTGGACGCCATCAGATTGCTGCGGTCGCAACGACTTGCCCGGCACAGCGCATTGCGATTTTCGCGAGCCATCCGGACTTTCCGCACACGCTCTGAGGCATATCTTCCCGTTGGGACGGCCGGTTTCGGTGGTCTACCGGGGTATTTTTGGCCAGTCCAATCACGCGCGGCGAATTGGAGTGTATAACTTGTTGTTTTTCCCCATCTTAAAACGCTCCATTCCTTATCAATATAGCCGGTTGGCGCGCTAACAGTTTTATTTTCAACAAGATAACCTTAATTTCAAGCAAGTCAATATACATAGTCCATTGATTGAGAACCTGTGGACAGGCTGTGGATAACTTGATGATTTACACTGGTTTTTTAGGGGATTACCGCATTTTCGAGAAATATATTCCGGCAACACATTCCTGCCCATAAACTCCTGGCGAGCGGTTCCACCAAGAAGGCCCAAACTTCTTTGCGCATATTTTTTGAGTGTTCATGCCATGGCGCGATTCTTCCAACGATGGAAAAACAACCATGGTGAAATCACCCGCTTCTTTCCGCTACACTTTTGTGTGGACAGGATGGCATCGCGGGGTTGATGGTATGCGCCGCAGCCAATTCTTATGTGCATCTATTAATAATCAGTACTATAACGAGCAGTGGCGAATATTGGATATAGGAGAACGAGATGTTGACCCCAAAGACACGGGAACAAATACGCAAACGTCTTGACATTCTGGCAAGCCAACGCTACCGATCGGTTCTTGAAGTGCCCTTGGAGGCGGCGGAAACCATGGAGCATTTTCGGGAGCCGCCGACGGATCTTACGTATAAACCGGCGCCCTTGGGTTCGTGCTGGGGGACCCATTGGGGGACAGTCTGGTTTCGGGGCGCATTGGAATTCGCGCGGGAGTTGCGCGGCGCGCGGGTGTATTACCGGCATCGTCACGCAGGAGAGCGGCTGCTTTTTGTCAATGGCCAGGCCTTGGGCGGCATGGACCCGTATCACGAGGAGGTTTTGCTGGCGCCCAAGGCGCGCGGCGGCGAGCGTTATGAACTGTATATCGAGGCCTATTGCGGCCATCCGATGTGGGAGGTGGACCCCTTCAATCCGCGCATGATCACCATGCACGGCATATCGGGCGCGTCCAAGGAGTCGCCGCCGCTGGCCTTGCTCGAAAGCACGCTTGTGGTCGAACGCGAGGCGCTCAGCGCATTCCTGTACGACGCCGAGGTTTTATATCGCACCGCATTGATACAGGACGAAAACGTCTTGCGCCGTGCGCAGTTGCTCGAGGGGCTGCGCAAGACATTGGACCAGATTTCACTGCAATGGCAAAGCGAAGACGAGTTGGTGCGAATGATGACAGCGGCGCAAAAGGAAATCGCTCCTTTACTGAAACACAAGAACGGACCAACCATGCCCACGGTCGGTATTGTTGGTCATGCCCATATAGACGTTGGCTGGCTGTGGCCGGTCCGGGAAAGCATTCGAAAGAGTGCACGCACCTTTTCAACCGTCTTGAGTTTGATGGACGAGTATCCGGACCTGACCTTTCAGCAATCGCAGGCGGTGTTGTACGACATGGTTGAAAAGCATTATCCGGAACTGCTGACGCGGATTAAAAAGCGGGTCAAAGAAGGGCGCTGGGCGCCCAACGGGGGCATGTGGGTCGAGGCCGACTGCAATGTGTCGGGCGGCGAATCGCTGGTGCGCCAGTTGCTCGAAGGCCGCAAGAAATTCATGGAGCTTTTCGGGTACAAGGGCGACACGCTGTGGCTGCCCGATGTATTTGGCTATGCGGCCGCGTTGCCTCAGATACTCAAAAAATCAGACATTCAGAATTTTGTGACCAGCAAGATAAACTGGAACGACACGAACCGGTTCCCCTACGACACCTTCTGGTGGCGGGGTATAGACGGCACGGAGATTTTCACGGCTTACATCACCACCCGCAGCAACGGCTACAATGCAGAAGTCTTGCCCGAAATCATGCAGGAGACCTGGAATTTCGTGCAGCAGAAAGAGTTGCAGGATTCGGTGCTTACGTCGGTGGGCTGGGGCGACGGCGGCGGCGGTCCCACGCGCGAGATGTGCGAGCGGGCCATGCGCATGAAAGACGTCGAGGGCTGTCCGAAAACCGTCTTCACCCAGGCGTCGCAATTTCTAAAGGCCTTGCGCGAACAGCCGGTGGAACGTCCGCGCTGGTCGGGCGAGTTGTATCTCGAATATCATCGCGGCGCCTATACAACGCAGGCGCGCACCAAGCGATGGAATCGCAAGATGGAGTTGTTGTTGCGGGAAACAGAATTTTTCGCGGCGATGGCGATGGTCGGCGGCGCTGATTACCCCGCGCACACCCTGGAGACGCAGTGGCGCGTGTTGCTGACCAATCAGTTTCACGACATCCTGCCGGGCACCTCGATCAAGGAGGTGTATCATGTGGCTGAGGGACAGTATAAGCAGATGCGGGAGGTATTGACGGGACTTCGAGACAACGCGCTGGCGACGCTGGCGCGCTCTTTCCCGCCGGATACCGAGAACCAGGCCTGGCTCATCGGCAACGCATTGTCCTGGGCGCGGGCCGATATGGTTGAGCTGCCGGTCAACGACTTCAATAGCGCGGTGAACGAGCGCGGCGCGCCCCTACCCACACAGAAAACCCGGCACGGTCTGACCGTGAAAACCGCAATGCGGTCCTTGAGTGTTGCGCCCATCGCCTTGCGCAAACGGGAGGAGCAGCCGCTGTCGCCCTTCTCCTATTCCGGGAAAGCACTCGACACCCCGTTTTATCACGTTGAATTTGATAAGGCGGGACGCATCGCCAGCCTGTACGACAAAGAAGCGCAGCGAGAAGTGGTGCGCGCGGGCATGCGCTTCAACACCTTTTACACGGCAGAGGACATGCCGGTGTTCTGGGACGCCTGGGACATAGACCGCTACTACCGCGACACCATCTCCTTTGAGGAACGTCTCGAACGCCGCGAAGTTGTCGAGGACGGGTCGCTGTTTATCGTGATTCACTCGGAGTATAAAATCGGCAGACGCTCGACGCTTCGCCAGGACATGACCTTTTACGCGGACAACCGGCGCATCGAATTTCGCACGGAGGTGGATTGGCAGGAAAAACATACGTTGCTCAAGGTCGGGTTCGGCGTTGATATCCATGCGAACACCTGGCGCAACGAAATTCAATTCGGCCATGCCGTGCGCAACACACACAGCAATACTTCCTGGGACCAGGCCCAGTTCGAGGTGTGCGCTCACAAATGGGTGGATGTGTCGGAGGCGGACTATGGCGTCGCGCTGTTGAACGACTGCAAGTATGGCCATGATTCCCTGGACGACATGATTTCGCTTACCTTGCTCAAGTCGCCCGTCGCGCCCGACCCCGAGGCGGACCAGGGGCGTCATGAATTCACATACGCGCTATTGCCGCATCGGGGCGATTTTGCGGTGGACACGGTTGTGCGCGAAGCCTATGCGCTGAATGTGCCCCTGTGCGCCGTGAAAGTGGACGCCGCCAAGGCGGAAGCCGCCGAAGAAGGCGATGAAGCGACAATGTTCTGCGAAGTGGACGCCGACAATGTTATTGTCGAGGCCGTCAAGAAGGCGGAAAATGAAGACGCCGTCATTGTTCGGTTGTACGAAGCGGGAAACCGGCGCGTTAACGCGCGCATCCGTTTTGGACGGCCCCTCAAGCGCATCGCGGAATGCAACCTGATGGAAGAACACGACCAATCCTTGACAGCCGAAGAAAACTGCGTTGCCGTTGCGTTCAGGCCCTTTGAGATCAAAACGCTGAAGGCGACCTTCAAGTAGGCGGTGGATAGCAGGACGTACCGTCACTGCCTTGTTGGCATACAGGCGATGATGAGCAGGGGCAGTCCCAGTAACAGCCATTGTCCAAGAAAATGACCGGGGTTCCATTGTTTGCTGTTGTTCGAGGCGCATCTGCAGCCTCCGCCTTCGTCTGGTTCTCCTTCGCCTTCGCCCTCGGGACTTGATTCGGGCCCCAGAGACACGGATATTGACACCGTGCTTGCCGGCGGCACTTGCGCGCCGGACAATGGCGATTGGCTGATGATGATGCCGACAGGTATGGTCGGGTGATATTCTTCTGCAACCGTTCCAAGAATCAGGCCGACCGCATTGAGCGCCGTCAGCGCCTCGTCTTGTGTCATACCGCTCAAATCAGGAACAACAACCGATTCAATCGGGGCCGGCCCAAGGGATAATGTAACTGACACGGTCGCGCCAGACGGCACTTGGGCGTCCGGCAGTGGGGCTTGGCTAATAATTCTACCGACCGATATGGTTGGGTGATACTCCTCAGCGACCGCTCCCAGAAGCAGTCCCACACCATCGAGGGCCGCTTGTGCCTCGTCTGGTGTCATGCCGCTCAAATCAGGAACAACAACGGATTCTATCGGCGGCGGCCCGAGGGATACGGTAATTGCCACGGCTGTTCCCCGCGGCGCCTGCGCGTCTGGCATCGGGGATTGGCTGATGATTCTGCTGACGGGTATGGTCAGGTGGTACTCCTCGGCGACAGTTCCCAAGCGCAATCCCACTGCGTCCAGGGCTGCCGCCGCTTCACTTTGTGTCATAC
>NPIE01019954.1_pt1 | contig 13364 bp, 9 predicted proteins | sample 8637661 | NCBI WGS metagenome assembly NPIE01 (sample SAMN07420842, study PRJNA396082) | bioreactor metagenome | isolation source: sample BA12 brine-fed electro-methanogenic bioreactor BA | place: Japan: Kochi | collected 2016-12-09 | reverse complement strand
CGCCGCCGTGTTCAAGGGCACCGACGTGGACCAGCCGCGGAACCTGGCGAAGGCGGTGACGGTGGAGTAGGGTTCCAGAGCCATGAGGCGATAGTCATCGCCAAGTAGAAAGTTCTATGTGTGTCTTGGCTGCTCTACCATTCGATCTACCGCAACCTGGCAATTATGTATTTACGGAGAAAATGTCAAAGGGTAACTCGACTGCGTCTTCACCCACCCAGTCATGACGCTTCTCCGGTCACTATCGCGGAGGAGGAGGCTAAGATGGTTCTTCACACAGGCCGGTGATCACAGAACACTGCCACGCGTGAGTCATCTCCTACAATAGGATTGATCCATTTGCCTTAAGTGCCATGATTTTTTACACATTTACCTAACTGTAACGCATTATTGAATGTGGTCGTGTTAGGAATCGTAACCGAATGATGAATACTGTTTTTGAAACTCTGTGCGTAGAGTACCTAAGGAAGCGTTGAAGGAATGAGAGGGTGGTATGAAATGAAGCGCGAGACGCATGGAACGCAGCGACCGCTACGTATCAGGTAGATAGGCGAGAGAGCTAGTATCGTGATCTGCGCTGGCCGAAAGGCCGCTGAAGGAGCTGGTGCTGGCCCGGGAGAAGTTCTAGGCACAGATTCGAGCGGTGGCTGAGCCCCCCACTTTTATATAGTGAAGAACCTCTTTTGCCATCGCAAGATCCGTTACAGGGGGCTGCGAAAGAACGCCACACAGATGCTCACACTGTTTGGAGTTGCCAACTCGGTGTTGGCGAAGGTGTGCTTGCTGGCAGCGCGCGCCTGAAATATGCCCAGCGATTGTAATTTGGGCGAAATTCCAGGTCCACAGGACCGAACAACCGGGGAACCGGTCCGGCTGGCATGCTCAGAACCCCAATTTCTGAGATCATATATGGACTGATGATGGTCGGCATCGATTTTCATGTGTCTTCAGTACTTCCTTAGGGATAGGATTCGAATGAATTTTTTCCTCAGCAGGGGCTGCTGGTAATCTGTTCAACAATGGATATCACAGAAGGCAAGGCATGCCAGTCTCCGTAATTGATCTTTTTGCCGGTCCGGGGGGGCTTGGGGAGGGATTTGCCTCTCTGGAGGGCCACAAGCGGCAGCCGTTCTTCGAGATCGGTCTTTCCATTGAGAAGGACGGTGTTGCACATCGAACGCTGATGCTCAGGGCAGTGTTCAGGCGTCTGCGCGGTACTAAGGACGTCAAGCACTACTACAGCTATATACGGGGCGAGATAGACGAGGCCACTTTCCGCGGGAACCCTGCCGTAGCCAGAGCCTTCGAGCATGCTGCCAAAGAGGCGAGATGTCTAGAGCTTGGCAAGTCCGACGAGGCCAGCATCGACAGGGAAATCCGGGCTGCACTGAAGGGACAGGAAACCTGGGTGCTGATCGGTGGTCCGCCCTGCCAAGCGTACTCTCTGGCGGGACGTTCTAGGCGTACCAACGACAAGGACTTTCACAAGGACGAAAAGCACTTTCTTTACAGGGAATACCTGAGGATCATCCGGGTGCATCGGCCCACCATCTTCGTGATGGAGAACGTCAAGGGGCTGCTCTCATCGAAGCACTCCGGTAACCCGATGTTCGAGCGGATCATTGCGGATCTGTCGTCGCCTGCAGAAGAACTTGAGTATGAAATACGTTCCTTCACCAAGAGGGGGAACAGTGACTCGCTGAAGCCCGCGGACTACATAATCCTTTCCGAACACTATGGGATACCGCAGAGCAGGCACCGAGTCATCTTGCTTGGCGTACGGAAGGGATTAAGCGCGCCTCAACACCAGTTGCTCAAGCCAGTATCAAGGTCCGTGACCGTCAAGCATGCCATTGATGATCTCCCAAGGATTCGGAGCAAACTCTCCAGAGGTGACTCGCTGGAGGCGTGGCGTGAGGCCGTCCTGGCAGCCCCTGACTACGTCAAAGGATGGCGGACAGAAAACGAGCCTACAATGATTGAGACTATGCGTACCTTCGCGACTGCGGCAACAAACATCACGACCGGAGACGCCTTCATACCAAGGAATTTCAAGAGGCCGACGAAATCAACCGAGCTTCATCAGTGGTTGAACGACCGAAGTCTGGGTGGGGTCTGTCAGCATGAAGCCCGTGCACACATGGCGTCCGATCTGGCTCGCTATCTTTTTGCGGCCAGCTTTGCACATTTGTACAGATATTCCCCTCTTCTGGATGTCTTCCCTCCCCGGCTGCTCCCAGATCACATCAATGTTCACGTCTACCGGGAGTCCGAAGCAATTCCGTTCAAGGATCGGTTCCGCGTGCAGTGCAAGAACGAACCGGCCACAACAGTGGTGGCGCACATTGCCAAGGACGGACACTACTACATCCATTATGACCCCACCCAGTGCAGAAGTCTCACGGTCAGGGAGGCAGCACGCATCCAGACATTTCCCGACAACTATTTCTTCGCAGGAAATCGCACAGAACAGTACACCCAAGTCGGTAACGCAGTGCCACCACTGCTTGCACACAAGCTTGCCAAGATTGTGCGCAGCCTACTGAACGAGATGAACAGGAGAAAACGCAGGCAAACAAGTGATCCCAAGTATAAGAGCTCTGCGGATAGTACGCGGTGGAGTCCCCCCGAACAGTTTCAGGTTCCGTTGCTCACCGAAACGGACTGACCGACCACCAGGAAATCGTCATTTCCATGCAGCCAGTCTTCGACCCTTTGCGCAGTGTCCTCGACCGAATGCTTCAGGGCGCATTCCCAGACGACGGCCACGCGCCAGCCAAGAGCATGGAGCATTTCTACGTGGCGCGTATCGCGATCGACATTCTCCTCGAATTTCTGCCTCCAGAACTCTCTGTTTGTCTGGGGAGTCGTCGCGTAGCGACAGCCTTCGTGTCGGTGCCAGAAACATCCGTGGACGAAAACAACCGCCCTGTGCTTGGGGAACACAAGGTCGGGGGAGCCGGGAAGATTTTTTACATGAAGTCGATATCGAAACCCTCTGGCGAAAAGAAAGGAACGAAGTGCTCGTTCCGGCCAGGTGTTCTTCCCTCGGATGCTCGACATCATGCGACTGCGCTGCGGGGTGGTCGGGACGCGCATGGCCTTGAAGACATTCCACTTGGATATATGCAGAAGCAGTCGTCTCGTATAACCGACAAATGAACCGGCGGATGAAGGAAGTGCCCGAGACGATACTAGAAAGCATAGCATGCAACTGAATTCATGAGGAATCACGAGAGGGAGATTGATGGCTCGCGAACACAGACATCCTCCGAGTGCCTCATGCCTTTCGGCGTCGATGAGGGATCTGGGGTACTCGCTTGAAACGGCCGTCGCCGATCTGATTGACAACAGTATATCCGCCGGAGCAGACAGCATCGACATTGTCTGCGACGTATCAGGCGAAAACCCTATGGTGATCATTTTCGACAATGGTAAAGGAATGACCGAGGATGATTTGCTGAGTGCTATGCGACACGGGACTGGTAATCCCCGCCAGTACCGATCACCACAGGACCTTGGACGTTTCGGTCTCGGTCTGAAGACAGCATCGTTTTCCCAATGCCGTTCTCTGACAGTTGTGAGCACAAGGGACGGTGTCACATGCGGAGCGCAATGGAATCTGGACCGCATCGATGCCGAAGACGACTGGATCCTGTCTATCCTAGATGATGCGGACATCAGGGCATTGCCTTATGTCGTACGACTTGGTAGCCAAGGCACAGCCGTCATCTGGCGGAAACTCGACCGATTAGTGGAAGATGAGGTTGGGAACCGTCGGGATGAGATCGTTAACGAGAAGCTTGAAGCTGTGGGCAGACATCTTTCCCTCGTCTTCCACCGGTTTCTCTCTGGCGAGATCAAGGGATATCCTAGGATTGCGCTCACCATCAATGGTCACCCAATCACCGCATTCGACCCCTTCTGCAGGAAGAATCCGGCTACGCAGGTGCTTCCGGAGGAGATTGTCCGCATCGGTGAGGTCGAGGTGCGCCTGCAACCCTACATATTGCCGCACCACAGTCGACTGTCCGCATCCGAGTACGATTACTACCAGGATCGAAGCGATTTCATCTCCAACCAAGGGGGATACGTCTATCGGAACGGGCGCCTAATGGCTTGGGGAGACTGGTTCAGGCTAGTGCCGAAGGGCGAGGCTACCAAATTGGCACGGGTGCAGATCGACTTTCCCAACAGTCTGGACGAAGCGTGGACAATCGACATAAAGAAGTCCCGCGCTCGCCCGCCGCATGCCGTGCGGGAGCGGATGCGGCAGATCATCGCGAGGATCACCACCCGCAGCGTTACGGTGCACCGGGGGCGCGGGCAGAAACTGTTTCAGGAAAGCCGGGTGCCGTTCTGGGAACGCTATTCTAATCATGATGGCATCCGGTTTGCTATCAACGAGCAGCACCCACTCATCGTATCGCTGTGCAGAAGACTCCCGCCCGGGGATGCGGACCTGTTTCGTGTCCTACTCGATTCGATTGCCGCTTCCCTGCCAGTGGAGATGATCTATTCCGATTACTCGACCCATCCCCGCGAGATCAACCAGAAAATGATGGATGAAAGTCAGACTTTGGAGCGCTTGAAGAACCTCTGGCAGGTGCTCTATGGAGATGGGCCGGGCGACGCGAACGCCTTTCTGCAGATCGTGCGCTCAACGCATCTTTTCGATGACCAGATCGAGCGGGCAGAAAAAATCATCAGCGAGAACTTTTCATGAGCAACACAGCCATAACGGAGGAACGGAACATCGCCAATGCGCTCATCTCGGGCCTTGCCAATATGACCGAGACGCCAACGCGAGAGCAGGTGGAGGAGAAGGCAAGACAGTTAGCTGCAATCTTTGGCTATATGGGAGACCTCAGCAACATCGTCACCGAGGCGATGGTCTCGGTGGACACGCGCATGGGAGCTGGCGTTTCACTGGTGAATGTCGCTGCAAAGCACGACGATCAGTGGGTCCATAAGCGCGAAGACATCATTTGGGCATATGCGAAAGCCTACGAAGAGTTTCTTCGCACTGAAGGCTGGCCTCCTCAGATGGTCCAGTCGCTGAGCGACGTGACGACCCGCATTCTCGGTCACATGCAGGATCCGTTGAGCGAGGGTACGACTTGGAACCGTCGAGGTCTAGTCATCGGCCATGTGCAGTCGGGCAAGACGGCTAACTATACAGGCCTGATAGCGCGTGCTGCCGATGCCGGCTACAAGTTCCTCATCGTCATTGCCGGCATTCACAACAACCTGCGGAAGCAGACGCAACATCGTATCGATGAGGCGTTCATCGGTCGATCAAGCGACCCTGAGGATCGTCGCAACATCGGTGTCGGTCTCGCACTAGGCTACCCGCACCCGGCAACGCTCACGAACATCAACGAGGACTTCAATAAGAACACGGCGGCCAAGAGCGGGTGGAAAATCAATGATTTCAGCAAGCCGATCATTCTGGTTATCAAGAAGAACGTCACGACGCTCACGGCATTGCACAAATGGCTGAAGGAGCTGAATGCAGAAGGCGATGGGAGGATCTCCGATGTGCCAATGTTGCTGATTGACGACGAGGCTGATAACGCGTCGATCAACACGAACAAGGAGGATCTGGATCCAACCCGTACAAATGCAATGATCCGACGCATCCTGGGTCTGTTCGCGAAGTCATGCTATGTCGGCTATACGGCAACCCCGTTCGCCAACATCTTTATCAACCCGGATGCCTATGACGATGATGTGCGGGAGGAGTTGTTTCCACGTGATTTCATCTACTGCTTGGATGCACCAACAACCTACTTTGGCGCCGAGAAGGTATTTCTCAACGAGGTAACCAGCCAATCGATCATAAGGCCAATCGATGACTGCGAGGATTTTATCCCCTACGCACACAAGCGTGATGATCCTGTTACTGAGCTGCCGCCAAGCCTCTATCGTGCACTCAACGAGTTCATCATTGCGCGCGCCATCCGAAATCTGCGTGGGCAAATTGGAAAGCATTGCTCCATGATGATCAATGTGTCGCGTTTCGTGCCGGTACAGAAGGCTGTGCGTGACTTTCTTAGTCTCAGGGAGAAGAAGATCAGGGATGCGGTCCGCGCGAACTACGCGATGCCGGAAGACATTTCCTCAAGAAATACATACATGCAAGGGCTGAAGCAGACCTTCGATGACGAGTTTGCCAATGAGGGCTTTTCTTGGGCAGAGGTAAAGGCTGCCCTCAACGGTGTCTTTGAGCACCTCCACCTCTATGTCATCAACAGCAAGAGTGACGAGGTGCTCGACTACACCCGGTACGAGAAGGAAGGTGTCGGTCTGACAGCAATCGCAGTAGGTGGCCTGAGTCTCTCGCGCGGTCTGACCATTGAAGGACTGACTGTTAGCTACATGTACCGCAACACGAAGATGTACGACACCCTAATGCAGATGGGGCGTTGGTTCGGCTTTCGGCCAGGCTTCGAGGACCTCTGCCGAGTTCATCTCTCGCGCGATTCCATCAACTGGTATTCCCACATTGCACAGGCTGCAGACGAGCTGACGCAGCAGGTCAAACGTATGCGGCGAGACGGGATGAGCCCGCGTCAGTTTGGCCTCTATGTCATGGCTCATCCAGACAGCCCTCTTCTGATCACGGCAGCCAACAAGATGCGGAGTGGCGAAAAGGTGAAGTTCCGCCAGAACTTCAGCGGCCGTATGCTGGAGAGTTACATTGTTTCTATAGATCACGATGTGAATACCAGCAACTTTGCTCTGATTGAGAAGTTCTGGCGCGAGGGCTTCGGCGGTCTCCAACCTGCAGACTCCACGAAAGGGGTCATTTTTTGTGATGTGCTAGTCGAGAAGATAGAGGACTTTCTCATCGCCTTTCAGGCACACAGACAGTTCATTGACCGGAAGGCCGACATTATTGCCTATCTGCGCACACTCGCCGAGCAATATTCCACTGGAGATGTGCTCCTCATATCTCCGCAAGGCAGTAACAGTGGCCCCTACAGGCTAAACGGTCAGTCTCGAGTGGTTGCCGATCTCCAAGGCACTGCGTGGCGATTAAACAAGGATCGTGTGGCTTCACGGGGTGACGAGAAGCTGGGGCTGTCGCTAGGACAACAGGCAGCCGCCACGGAATTGGCAGCATCCGGAGAAAATCCGGTTGCCCCCTCGGACACGCATTACCGTGAAATTCGAAACAAGCCATTGTTGATGATTCACAGTCTGGATCCGCACGGAAATCCTCGCGTCAAAGGGCCCATCGCCGCGTTCGGCGTTAGCTTCCCTCCTGGCCACTATGAAACCGAGATCGAAGTCGTGGCGAACCGAATCTGGCTCGAAAGGATGCAAGGTTTTCCGGACGACCCTGATGACGAGGAGGATTACGATGAGTGATTCCTCGCCATGGGATGACATCGCCGTTCCGGGGTCGGACTTCAATGTTCGCCAAGTTGACGGGGAAACGGCCGTTCCCTGCTTCTGGGGGCGCGATGCCGGTGGCGCCTGCCTCTTCATCGTGGAGCTTCAGGGAAACCATGCAGCCCAGTACCGAAAGAATGCGGTCACAGTGAATGGCATCGATATCGACCTTCGTGCCGGAGACCAAGGGCAACAGCGCCTTGTACTCACTCTTGAAAAACAGGTCAATCGCGATCTCTTCGAGGGACTCTGCCGCACACTTGTATCCTCGCTCGAGCACGCTACCGACTCGACTAGTTCGCTGGCAGTTTCGCTGGCACATGTCCGTCGATGGAAGGCTTTCCTGGCTGGACGAAGCCAATATCTGTCGGCCGAGGAAGTCCGTGGCCTCTTTGCCGAAATCACCTTTCTGATGGAGTTGATCGATAGGGGGATGTTGAGCAATGCAGCAGTCGAGGCATGGCTCGGCCCAGAGAAGTCGCATCAGGATTTCATCTACGGCAACACGGCCGTCGAGGTCAAATCGCTTTCCGGAACGGAGAGGAACACTGTCCGCATTTCATCCGAAGACCAGCTCGAAACACTGAACGATGCACTGTTTCTTCGAATATACCGGTTGAGCAGTCTGACCAATGTGACGAAAGCCTGCTCCCTAAATGAGATCGTCACTGCAGCTCATGCACGACTTGGTGATGGGGATGCCATCGAGGCTTTCGATCGAAAACTGGCCGTGCACGGCTACGCTCCACTCCCCGATTACGATCAGCCGCGCTTTGTCGTCAGCGAGGTGCATAGTTATCGCGTCCGTGACGGATTTCCGCGTCTAATACGGTCGCAACTATCGACAGGAATCGTGCGCGTGGCGTATGACATCAGGCTGGAAGCAATCGCGCCCTATGAGTCCGATGGGGCGGCCTTATTTGAGGAGGAGTGATGGAGCAAACCGTAGAGGAATTCTTCCACCAATTCCGTCAGGAGCTGCTGGCAGGGGCTGAGGCTAACGGCAGCTTTCAGCTTTCCGAGTTTATGGAGACAGTTGCGAACGAACTTGTCGAAACAGGGGTCACGGAAGGCTTTGAGCTCTGCCACTTCCGGGCCCAACGCGGCATGCGTGTGGATGGATACTGGTTCAATGACGAGGGAGTCCTAGATCTTTTCATTGCGGATTTCGACTCACGACCCACACTGGCATCCCTGACCAAGACGGAGGTGGACGCGGCCTTCAGGCGTGTCTCCAATTTCTTCGAGGCGAGCATCCACAAGGATCTTGCTGCCGAACTGGAAGTCACTTCACCTGAGTACGGACTTGCCAGGCAGATAGCCGACCGCAAGGACGCCGTTCGTCAGCTCAATCTGATTCTCTTCTCCGATCGCACTCTCAGCGAGAGAATCCATGGAATTCCCGATAAAGTAGTTGCGGGTGTTCCAGCGACCCACCAAGTTTGGGACGTTTCACGGCTTCACCGCCAGTGGTGTTCCAGCAGCCACAAAGAACCGCTGGATCTGGACTTCGAGCAGTTGTTCGACAAGGGCATTGCCTGTCTTCCCGCACATTTGGGGACCAACGCATATCAGTCCTATCTTATGGTCATGCCCGCCGAGTTTTTGGCAACCTTGTACGAGAAATATGGAGCCCGCTTGCTCGAACAAAATGTGCGAACCTTCCTTCAGGCCCGCGGCAATGTGAATAAAGGTATAAGAGCAACTATTCTGAACGAACCAGGGATGTTCTTTGCTTACAACAACGGGATCACAGCCACTGCACAGAGCGTCGAGACTAAGATGACGGATTCCGGTCTTGCTATCACAAGGATCATCGATCCTCAGATCGTCAATGGTGGACAGACAACCGCGTCACTCTTTCATACAAGAAAAAAAGACAAGGCCGACCTTTCGCAGATATTCGTCCAGATGAAGCTGTCTGTCATTGACAGCCAAGAGAGCGAAACGGTCGTACCGAAGATATCGGAGTATGCGAACACACAGAATCGTGTGAATGCTGCCGACTTCTTTTCGAACCATCCGTTTCATGTGCGAATGGAAGGATTTTCACGGCGTATATGGGCACCGGCGCAGAAGGGGGCACAGCGTGAGACGAAGTGGTTCTATGAGCGTGCACGCGGTCAATATGCCGATGCGCAGTCGAAGCTCACTCCGGCGGAGCAACGTCGATTCAAGGTTGAGCATCCCAAGCCTCAGATGTTCACGAAGACGGATCTTGCAAAATTCGAGAATGTCTGGGATGACCATCCCCGGTGGGTAAACCTCGGTGCCCAGAAAAACTTCGCGCGATATGCTGCGCGCATCGGTAGCGAGTGGGAAAAATCATCTGATGCGTTCAATGAATTCTATTTCAAAAGGGCAGTCGCACGCGGGCTGATATTCCGTGCCACTGAACGAATTGTAGCTGCACAACCTTGGTACAGTGGTGGATACCGCGCCAACATCGTGGCTTACACACTTGCTGTCCTAGGGGAAATAGCGAAGCGCAGGAAAGAGAGCATTGATTTTCTTGACATCTGGAATGCCCAGGAGATCGATGCTTTTCTAGAAAATGCTATTGTTGCTGTGGCTGGTGCAGTCAACGATGACATCATCAGACCCCCGCATGGCATATCGAACATTTCCGAGTGGTGCAAGAAAGAGGGGTGCTGGACGAGGATACTGGCTAGCATAGAAGCCATCGCCAGTCTCCTCCCGCCAGAGTTCTATTGCCAACTTGTTTCGCTCGATGATCAGGCTGCAGCCGTCCTAAACGCAAAGAAGACGCAGAGGATTGATGACGGGATCGAGGCGCAGCGAAAGGTGCTGGACGTTTCTGCTGTGGAATGGTCTCGCATTCATCAAAACCTGCGCGAAAAGGGGGCGCTTACGCCAAAGGAGGCCGGAGTGCTCAAGGTCGCCATGCAGATTCCCGTGAAAATCCCAACAGAGAAACAGAGTCTGGTTTTGCTGGATATTCTCGACAAGGCGCATATGGAAGGCGTTGCTGTGAGCGAATCCTGATGGAAAGATTGGATAACTTCACGCTAGGTGTGCACTCAAGCCTATCAGAGCAAAGGGAGCTTTATTCCATCTGTATTGAATGGAATGCTTCCTGATCGATGAGAGCGGCTACGTGGGGTTCGCTTATCTGAACCCGAATAATTAGGAATTCAGGACCGAATTAGGGTTGGTGATGAACGAGAAACATTTATATCACGACCCGCCTTTCCATCTCCCGCTGTCAACAATATTTTCTACGTTGACCTGTTTATAGACAGGTCCGGAATCTGTCAGAGCTACGACCATGGTTGGCGCAACAAGTCCATCAGAGGATCACAGAAGTTGCGGTTCTCAAGGGTCAGGAGATGGCAGAACTGTGCTGGGTGCGGAGTCCGACCATGGTCCGAAACATTCTGAAAATTGCTCTGGAACGCCGGTTAGAGTTCGGAAATTCCCAATGAGCCAACATCCTTTCGTGCCATCCAGTAAGTCGTTTTCAATTGTGCAATATTAATAGCGGACTTGAGGACATTCATCCGGTCACATTCTGTGCAGCGGTAGAGGCTAGTCGAAGTGCTGTTCAGTGCCTACCATCGGTGAACCTTGGCGTTGCTGTTTCTGCGTGTGGGCCGCAGATCCTATGGCAGAAAGATTTCCGATGAACGGCTTGTTCCCAACCACTGTGATTTCGTCGACCCGGTCAGTCGTCCTGCCAACTCAATACATCCCCTCAATACATCCCCAACAACCCAACAACAGGCCCTATCCGCCCGTTCCTCGCCAGCACGATCTCAGCACACGTAGCGTAGCCGCAGTTCTCGCACACCTCCGGATTGCCGATGGCGCGGCAGCATTGGTACTCGCCGGTGGTGTCGATGACCGTCCAGAGGTTGGTGGGGTGGAAGTAGTTGCCGCTCGCCAGGGCCCTGAGGCCGGCCTTGGAGTTCATCACCGGCAGGCCCGCGCGCTTGTGGGCGATGAGGGTCCCGATGGTTTCGCGCCGCTGGTCCCGGGAGAGGAGCAGCTCGTCCTTCCCGTAGTAGGGGGTGTGGAAGTAGAACATCACCCGCCGGCGCGGGAACTCCCGCTGCATGAATTCGAGGAACTCGCCGGTGTGTCCCCGGTTGAGGGTGTTGATGGTGTAGACGATGCCGCCGCGGCCCTGGAAGCGACGCAGGTGGTCGAGCACGTGGTCGACGGGGATGCCGCGGATGGTCCGGAAGGTCTCGCCGAGGCCGTCGATGCTGACCCAGGTGAAGTCGGGGCTCTCGTCCAGCGGCACGGTGCCGTTGGTGTAGACGTGGACGCGGTAGTAGCCGATGCGACGGGCGAGGCGGACGATGTCGGGCAGGCGGTGGTCGCCGTCGCGCCACAGGTAGGGCTCGCCGCCCTCCAGGTAGAGGTAGCGCACCCCCCGGTCGTACTGCCGCTGCAGGTGCCCGCGCACCTCGTCGAAGGTCATCGAGGCGTTGTACACGTTCGCCACCCGGCAGTGGCGGCAGGCGAGGTTGCAGATGTCCGTGATCACCAGCCCCAGGATGAAGGGCCGGTTGCGCCGGGCGACGAGGAACGCCCAGGCGGTGCTGCTATAGTCGAGGAGGCGGGACAGCTTTCCGTTCCCGGAACCGGCTGCCGGGTTTGCCATGGGCCAATCTCCCGATGCGAGCAGCGGACCTTACCGACAAGTATTCCACAGGGGCGGGAATGTTCAATCCGCCCCTGCCGGCCGCCGCCGCCGGGGCGGTGATGGCCTCCTTCACCAGCCGGCCGGGGCTCTATCTGCACGTCCCCTTCTGCGAGACCCTCTGCCCCTTCTGCCCCTACAACAAGGTGCTCCTCGACCGGGCGCTCGCGGGGCGCTACGTCGAGGCCCTGGGGCGGGAGATCGACGGCTACCTGGCCCACGCGGCGGGGCCCTTCACCTCCCTCTACATCGGCGGCGGGACGCCGACCCTCTGCCTCGCTGAACTGGCCCCCCTCCTGGCGCGGATTCCCGTCGCCGGGGAGCGGGCCATCGAGGTGCTGCCGGGCCACGCCACCCCGGAGAACGTCGCCCGGCTGCGGGCGATGGGCGTCAACTACCTGAGTCTCGGCGTCCAGTCCTTCGACGCCGCGGTGCTGGCGCACCTGAAGCGGCCCAACACGGTGGCGGAGAACTTCCGCGCCCTGGAAGCGACCGCCGGGCAGTTCGACTGCGTGGACGTGGACCTCATCTTCGACGCCGCCTTCGGCGAGGCGTCGGTCTTCCTGCGGGACCTGGAGCACTGCTTCCGGGCGGGGGTGGAGCAGGTCTCCACCTACCCGCTGATGCGCTTCGGCTACACCCCCTTCGGCAAGGTGCGCCACCAGCCCGGCAGGGAGCATCGGGTCCTGCGCCAGGCGGAGGCCCTGGCCCGGCGCCACGGCTACGAGCGGCGCTCGGTGTGGACCTTCAACCGGCGGGACGCCGCCAACTACACCTCCATCACCCGCGAGTTCTACCTTGGCTGCGGGGCCGGTGCGGGCTCCTTCACCGGCGGGCTGTTCTTCCTTAACCACTTCTCGGTCCCGGCCTACATCGAACGGATCGCCGACGGCGAGCTGCCCGTCGCCCGGCTGGCGTCCCTGTCGCGGCTGAAGTCGGCCGCCTACTACCTGTTCTGGCAGGCCTACACCGGGCGCGTCGACCCCGGCCGCTTCGGGGCGCTCTACCCCCGCCAGCGGCTGCTGCGGGGGCTGCTGGGGTTGCTGCGCGGGGCCGGCATCCTGCGCCGGCAGGCCGGGGCGCTGGTGCTGACGCCCCGGGGCTACGACCGCTATCACGACCTGGAACGCTGGATCACCTACCACTTCATCGAGCCGCTGTGGGCCGACATGATGCGCGAGCACACCCACCTGCGGCTGCCGCCCCGGGGCCTGCGCGAGCGCTTCTGGCTGCACCTGGCCGGGATGGGCGGGGGCGCCCCCGCGCCGGACCGGAATCCCTGACCTTTCCCTCC
>NPIE01004014.1_pt2 | contig 13366 bp, 14 predicted proteins | sample 8637661 | NCBI WGS metagenome assembly NPIE01 (sample SAMN07420842, study PRJNA396082) | bioreactor metagenome | isolation source: sample BA12 brine-fed electro-methanogenic bioreactor BA | place: Japan: Kochi | collected 2016-12-09 | reverse complement strand
AGTCTCATACCTAATCAGGAAACCCTTTAAGAGCACGGAATCAGATCCGCGCTGGTGACTTGAAACCGCACGTTCAGCCCGCCTTGTTCGGCATCCGTTCGCGGTCTGAATCACTAACCTGGCCTGATCAGAGGCACTGTTCGCTGGCTGATCCGCGTATCTGATCAGGTACTCTTTTGCGAAATCGCCTCGCCGATCCGGGCCTGGATGTCGCGCGCTGCGACGGCCGGGTCGGCGGCATCGCGAATCGGGCGACCGACGACGATGTGATCGGCGCCGTTGGCGAAGGCCTCGGCCACCGACAGCGTGCGCTTCTGATCATCGGTGTTGGCCACCGGCCGAATACCCGGGCAGACCACCAGCAGCGCCGGATCGACACCGGCGCGCAGCGCCGGCACTTCCAGCCCCGATGAAATCACGCCGTCGCAGCCCAGCGCGAGCGAGCGGCGAGCGCGCGACAGCACCAGCGCGGCCACGTCGCAATCGAAGCCGAGGTCGTCGAGGTCGCCCTGATCCAGACTGGTCAGCGCGGTGACCGAGAGCACCTTGCAGTCGCCCTTGTTCTCGGCCGCCGCGGCCAGCATCGCATCCTGGCCGTGCACGGTCAGGAAGTCGACCTGCTGGCGCGCCAGCTGTGCCACCGCACGCCCGACCGTGGCCGGCACGTCGAACAGCTTCAGGTCCGCGAAGACCTTCTTGCCCGAGGCCTTGAGTTCGTCGACCAGCTCGAAGTAGGCGCCGGACAGGAACAACTCCAGCCCGAGCTTGTAGAACGTGACCGCATCGCCCAGCGTCCGGATCAGCTGGCGTGCCTGCACCGCATCGGGCACGTCAAGGGCAAAGATCAGGCGATCGGCGGGGTGGATCCGTTGGCGGTGTTCAGGCGTAGGCATCCAGGTGTCTCCTCAGCAGGGCGGCGACGGCCGCCGCTTGTTGCATGTGCAGATGGTGGCCGCCGGGCAGTTCGGCGCGCTCGATCCGCCGNNCCCCTCCATCATTCCGGCCGGTATGACGCGGCTGCGCGGTTCGGCCAGTACGCACAGCACCGGGCACTCGATGTGGCCAAGCAGATCCAGCACCTGCGGCTCGCTGTAGCGCTGGGTCGAGGGCCAGGTCAGGCGCAGATCATGGCGCCAGCGCCAGCCGTCACCGACCCGCTCCAGGCCGCGCTCGGCGAGCCTCTCCGCCGCCTCGAACGGCAGATCGGAATCGCGGATCCGGGCCTCGATCGCGCTGTCGCGGTCCGGGTGGATTCGTCGTGGCCGCGGGCGGCTGGCTTGAATCGCCTTGCGCCAGCCCTCGGCGGTGCGGTCCGGCGGCGCGGTCAGCGGGCCCAGGCCCTCGATCACGGCCAGGCTCAGGATCCGCTCGGGACAGGCCGCGGCCGTGACGCTGGCAACCGCGCCGCCGAGCGAGTGGCCGAGCAGATGGAATCGCTCCCATCCCAGTGCATCGGCCGCCGCCAGCGCATCGAACACGTAATCGTCGAAGTGATAGCGCGCCGCGGCCGGACGTGGCGGCGACTCGCCGTGGCCGGGAAAATCCAGGCACACCAGGTCAAGCCCGTCCAGCAGCGGCGCCAGCGGGGCGAAGCTGAGCGCGTTGTCGAGCCATCCGTGCAGCGCCAGCACCGGGATCGTACCGGCCTGATGACGCAATGCCGCCAGCGGCTGGTCGCCGGCCTGCAGCATCAGTGCGTGCATTGCATCCTTGGTAATCACCACTCCTCCTGCAAGCGATCCACGGGCGCCGAACCGGCTTCACGTCCAGGCGACGGCAAGGCCGGCGAGCCAGAACCATGGCAGCCGGCTCAAGCATCGGCACTTGGACGCGGCGCGAGCTCGCTACTATACTGATGCAAAGACCCGGCATGCAGGTCCGGGACTTGATTGGTCGCAGCGGGAGACGATCATGCGCGATGACGACAGGATTCATGATGAATTCAATCCGGGTGCCTCGAAGGACCAGCGCGAGCGGGCGGAGGGCCTGTTGCAGGAAAAAGGCTCGGCCCTGGCGCAATTTTTCGAAAAGCGCAATCTGTCGGAGGATTTCCGCCGTTGCGAGCTCCGCGGCAAGCCGCTGGAGCGACCGGTTCATGTATTGCTCGCGCTGCACCCCTCGAAGGGCCAGAGGCATCACATCGTATTGAGCGAGGTGAATCTGCCGGAGATCCGCTTCGCCGAGATCAGCTACCGCACGCCGCTCGGCGCCGAGACCCTGCTGGGCAGCATCGAGGCCAGCCTTCCGGGACGCCGTACCGAGGACCACCGCGGCGACAAGCTGATTTCGGTGACCCACTTCCTTCCGGCCTGAGCCGGCCTGCCGCATGATCGATCAGGCCGGTTCGAGCACCGCGTAGCCGGCTACCAGCCATTTCGATCCGGCCGCATCGAAGTTGATCTGGATGCGTGCGTTCTGACCCTGGCCCTCGACGCTCAGGACCGTGCCTTCGCCGAACTTCGCGTGCCGCACGCGGCTGCCCAGCCGCGGCAGCCCGCCGCTGTCGTCGCGCGGCGCGCGCGCCTGGCTGACCTGCAGCCGCGGCCGGATGTCCTCGATCAGCTCCGGCGGCAACTCACCGACAAAGCGCGATGGTCGGCCGAACATCGTCTGGCCGTGCAGCCGGCGCGATTCGGCGAAGCTCAGGTACAAAAGCTCCATCGCGCGGGTCATGCCAACGTAGGCCAGGCGGCGCTCCTCCGACAGCCGACCGGGTTCCTCGACCGACTTCTGGTGCGGGAACAGGCCTTCTTCCATGCCGGCCATGAACACCAGCGGAAACTCCAGACCCTTGGCTGAATGCAGGGTCATCAGCTGGACGCAGTCTTCCCATTTCTCGCCCTGATGCTCACCGGCTTCCAGTGCCGCCTGAGTCAGGAACGAGGCGGTGATGCTCAGGCCCGCCTGCTCGTCCTCGATCGCCTGTTCGAAGCTCTCGGCCGCGCGCACCAGTTCATCGAGGTTTTCCTGACGCGCCTCGGCCTTGTCGGCCGGCTCGCGACCCAGATAGTGCTGGATCAGCTCGGTGCGATTGATGATGCGCTGCATGATGCCGCCCAGATCGGTCTCCCCGGCCTCGGCGCGCAGACTCTCGATCAGCTCGACGAAGCTCGCCAGCGCGTTGCGCGCGCGCCCCGAAAGAGCGCCGCTGCGCAGCTGCTCGACGGTAGCTTCCCAGATCGAGCAGTCGGCGGCGCGCGCCGCCTCGCGCAGGCCGGCCACCGTGCGCTCGCCGATGCCGCGCGCCGGCAGGTTGACGATGCGCTCGAAAGCCGCATCGTCGCCCGGGTTGTGGATCAGGCGCAGATAGCCCAGTGCATCACGCACCTCGGCGCGCTCGAAGAAGCGCAAGCCGCCGTAGACCCGGTACGGAATGTCGGCCCGCAGCAGCGCCGACTCGAACAGTCGCGACTGGGCGTTGGAGCGGTACAGCACGCCGACCCCGGACGGTCGCCGGCCCGATTCCAGCCAGTCCTGAATGCGGGCCACGATGAACTCGGCCTCCTCGTCCTCGTTACAGGCCGAAAACACCCGGATCGGCTCGCCCTGCTCACCGTCGGTCCACAGGTTCTTGCCCATCCGGTCGGTGTTGTGGTCGATGACCCGGTTGGCCGCCTCGAGAATGGTGCGAGTCGAGCGATAGTTCTGCTCCAGCCGCACAATCTCGGGCTTGAAGTCCGACACGTACTGCTGCACGTTCTCGACCCGCGCGCCGCGCCAGCCGTAGATCGACTGATCGTCATCGCCGACCACGAACAGGCGCGCATCCGGCCCGCCGCCGAGCAAGCGCAGCAGCGCGTACTGCAAGCTGTTGGTGTCCTGAAACTCGTCGATCATCAGGTGGGAAAAGCGCTTGCGGTAGTAGGCCAGCCGGTTCGGGTGGTCGCGCAGCAGCTCGACCGTGCGCAGCATGAGCTCGGCGAAATCGACCAGGCCGGAGCGCTCGCAGGCATTCTGGTAGGTCCTGTAAATCTCGATCATCTGCGCGGTCAACGGATTGCCGCCCGGATCGATGTGCTGCGGCCGTACACCGTCGTCCTTGCGCGCGTTGATGAAGCCCTGCACCTGGCGCGGCGGAAATTCGCCCTCGTCGAGCTGCATCTCGCGGATGCTGCGCCGGATCAGGCGGTACTGGTCATCGGAGTCGAGAATCTGAAAGTTCGGATCCAGCCCGGCCTCGTCGGCATGCAGCCTGAGAATGCGATGGCAGATGCCGTGGAAGGTGCCGATCCACAAGCCCGCCGACGGAATCTGCAGCAGCTGCTCGACCCGGCCGCGCATCTCGTTGGCGGCCTTGTTGGTGAAGGTGATCGCCAGGACATTCCGGGCGGTGGTGACGGTACAGGCGAGGTAGGCGGCTCGGCGGGTAATGACGCGGGTCTTGCCCGCCCCGGCCCCCGCGAGGACGAGGAGCGGTCCGTCGGCGTGGCGGACGGCTTCCGCCTGGGGCTCGGTGAGGTCGGCCAGCAGGGCCTGGAGCACGCTGGATGAGGCTTGGACGGCCATGACCCGTGTATAGCCGAACAAACTCCGACTGTCGAACGCCGCGCGGTTGGGGCAGGGCGCGGCCGGCGGCGGGTCGATTCGTCACGCCGGCATCGCCGCGTTAAGCTGTGGGCATGAACGTGATCAGCCACGGCGTCGACCTGGTGGAATGCAACCGCATCGCCACGCTGGTGGAGCGGCATCGGGCGCGTTTTTTCGACCGGATGTTCACCCCGGCCGAGCAGGCCCGGATGGATGCCCTGCGCCACCCCATCCCGCACATCGCCGGCCGATTCGCGGCCAAGGAGGCCATTCTGAAGGTCTTGGGCACGGGTTGGCGCGGGGAGATCGCCTGGACGGACATGGAGGTGACCAACGACGAGGCCGGGGCGCCGCACGTCGGGCTGAGCGGTGCCTGTGCGGAGGTCGCCCGGCGTCGCGGCATTGGCCGGATCCTGCTATCGATCAGCCACACGGAGACGCACGCGATGGCCAGCGCCCTGGGCGTCGCGGCGGAGTAGACGCGGCGCGTGGTTTGGGGCCAGCCCGCAGGGCCGGTGCATACGTACCATCGTTCACAAGGTGAGTAAGCTTGCGCAGGGCGGCGGGGAGAATTCCGCTACGACCGGCCCCGACGCCCCGGGTTGCCCGGAGCGTCGGTGGCGATCGATAGCTGTTGTGCAGGAGGCTAGTCCAGGGGGTAGAGGACTTCGCCGGTGGCCTTGTCGACGACCTTGATCGAGTCGGTCGGGCAGGCTTCGGCGCCGGCAAGGATCATGTCCTGCTCGTCATGGGGCGGCTCTTTGACGAACGCCTTGTCCTCATCGTTCATATCAAAGGTCTCCGGCGCTTCGGTGACACAGANNNCAGGCGCCGCAGCCGATGCATTCATCCACATCCACAGTGATTTCGAGATCTGCCATCTTCCAGCTCTCCATCTTGAAAAGGGAGACCAAACGTACTGGTCGGCGGTTGTGGCAATTGCTGTGCCAAAGTAGGCCAGGGCGTGGCGCGGGCAATGTTCGACCTATCCAACTTACGGGCGTCGATCTAGACTCTGCGCATGAAAATCACTCACGAAATCGCCGGCGGTGCTGCCCGCGTCGAGATCCGTGGAGAACTGGAGGCCGGGCGGTGCGACTGTCTGCGCGCGTACTGGTCGAAGCACCTGGCGGGCGAGCTTGCGACGGTGGACGTGAGGCTGGCCGAGGTTGACGGGGTCGACGGCGAGAGCGTGGCCACGTTGGTCGATCTGATCCGGGGACACCTGGGCGCGGCGGCCGAGGTGACGCTGCACGATCCGCCGCAGATGCTGGCGCACACGCTGTACAAGATCGGGCTGCTCGATCATGCGGCGTTGACGTTGGTGAACCCACGGAGCGACGAGCAGGGTTACGGGTAAGCGGCAGACCGGGGCGGCGTTTGTGGGGCCGGGGGCGACGGGCGCGCGGTTCATCGGATCGTGGGTGCGGGGCACTCGACTTGGCCCGCGCCGATGCGGTAGACTCCCGCGTCCGCGGGAACTGCGCGTGGGTTCGCCGCGACAACTTCGACCGTCGTGTCCCGGTTTCGGGGACACCCAGCTTTGGAGGAGCCCAGCAGACATGCCCAAGTACAAGATTGCCTGGATGCCCGGCGACGGCGTGGGCAACGACGTGATGGAAGCCGCGAAGATCGTCCTCGACGCCTTCAAATTCGACGCCGAGTACGTTCCGGCCGACATCGGCTGGAAGTTCTGGTGCACCGAGGGCGACCCCCTGCCCGAGCGGACCATCAAGATCCTCAAGGAGACGGACTGCGCGCTGTTCGGGGCGATCACGTCGAAGCCCAAGGACGAGGCCGACGCGGAGCTGGACCCGTCGCTGCGGGACAAGGGGCTGGTGTACTTTTCCCCGATTGTGCGGCTGCGCCAGCTCTTGAACCTGCACACCAACCTGCGTCCGTGCAAGGCGTATTCCGGCAACCCGCTGAACTACAAGGAAGGCATCGACCTGGTCATTTTCCGGGAAAACACCGAGGGCATGTACGGCGGCGTGGAGTTTCACCCGCTGCCGCGGAGCGTGTTCGAGGCGCTGTGCGTCAACCCCAAGATGAAGAAGTTCGAGGCCGCGGGCCTGGACAACATCGCGGTGAGCACGCGGATCATGACCCGCAACGGCTGCCGCAGCATCGTCACGCAGGCGTTCGAGTACGCCAAGAAGCATGGCTACCAGAGCGTCACAGTGTGCGACAAGCCCAACGTGCTGCGCGAGACGGGCGGATTGATGGTGCGCACCGCCCGCGAAGTGGCCAAGAGCTACCCCGGGATCGAGCTATGGGAAACCAACATCGACGCCCAGTGCATGTGGCTGGTGCGCAAGCCCGAGAACTACGGCGTGATGGTGGCGGAAAACATGTTCGGGGACATCCTCAGCGACCTGGCCGCCGGGCTGGTGGGCGGACTGGGTTTTGCCAGCGCGGCCAACATCGGCGACAACTACGCGGTCTTCGAGCCCACCCACGGCAGCGCCCCGAAGTACGACGGGCTCTACAAGGTGAACCCGATGGCCATGCTGCTGACGGTGAAGCTGATGTTCGACTGGCTGGGCGAGCTGGACGCGGCGACCCGACTGGAAGCGGCGATCGCCAAGGTCATCGCGGAAGGCAAGGTGGGCACGTACGACATGGGACTGTCAAACACCAGCCTGGAGGTGGCCGAAGAGGTCGCCCGCAAGCTGTAGGCGGCTCGTCCGGCGTTTGCGCCCTCTTTGCGATCAAGAAACGCGTTTCCTGCGGCGTCTTCGGACGCCGCTTTTTTATTGAGGTGCGGTTGATGGCTGATTGAACGGGTCGTATTATAATATACGTTATAATAGACGGAGGTTGCGTCATGTCACCGTTGAAAATCACGACCATCGGGAATTCGGCGGGCGTTGTCCTTCCGAAGGAGGTCCTCGAGCGCTTGCGTGTCAGCAAGGGGGACTTTCTTTACGTGGTGGAGACTCCCAACGGCATCGAACTCACACCCTTTGATGGGTCCTTCGCCAGGCAGATGGACGCGGCGGAGGACATCATGCGCGAAGATCGAGACCTGCTGCGCAAGCTGAGCGAGTAGACGGCGATGAAGGAACCCGAGTGGATCCGCGAGGATGTCGTGCGGGCGATCCACAAGCGTCAACTCGCTGAGCATGGCGGCGAATCAGGCGTGCGGGATGAGGGGTTGCTGGCGTCGGCCCTGATCCGGCCACGCAACCGTTGGGCGTATGAGCCGGACCAATCCGACCTGGCCGCACTCGCCGCCGCCTACGCGTATGGCATCAGTTGCAACCATCCCTTCGTTGACGGCAACAAACGCACAGCGTACGTCGTCTGCGTTACCTTTCTCAGAATGAACGGTTATACGCTCGCGGCATCCGGTTTGGCCAAGTTCACGGCGTTCATGCAGTTGGCGAGCAGCGAACTCGGTGAATCCGCGCTGAGCGAATGGATCCGCGAACATCTGCGGCCGGTGGATTGAGTTTATACGTCGGCGAATGAAGTGAGTGATGCTTCGCTGACGATCGATTCGACCCGGGCCGTCACCGCGTCCCAGCAGTGGTCGGCCATGCCGGCGCTGCGGGCCGCCCGCGCGGTCGGCGTGTCTTCCATGATCGCCGTCCGGCACGCGGCCGCGAACGACTCGACGTCGTCCGCCAGCGTCACGGCCGGTGCGAATGCCCGCACCTCCGGCAGCGAGGTCGACACCACGGGGAGCCCGGCCGCCAGGTATTCCCGGAGCTTGATGGGATTTACGTTTTCCGTCATCGAGCTGCGGACGAAGGGGATCAGCCCGACATCGAAGCCCGCGCACCACGCCGGAAGCTCCGCGTAAGGTCGGCGCCCGACCAGGTGCACGTTGTCCAGCGCCGCCAGCCGCGAGACGTCCACCTGGCAGTCGCCCACCACCACGAACGACACGTCCGGCAGCCGCCGGGCCACGCCGGCGACCAACTCCGCGTCGAACCAGTGCTGCACCAGACCGATGAAACCCGCGGTCGGCCTGGGGATGTCGGCCAGCTCCGCCGGAACGGGAAGCTCACCCCCCACCGCCTGCGCGAAGTGTTCCACCTGCACCCCGTGACGCACCAGGTGCACATTCGGGTGCAGTTCCTTGCGTCGCGCGTAGAGCTTCTGGGAGGTGGCGATCACCACGTCCGCCCGGGCCATCAGGCGACGCTCGGCCGCAGCGATCGCGGTCGCATCGAATCCGTTAAACTCGCTGAACTCGTCCACGCAGTAATAGACGCAGCACTCCTCGCCGAAGGCCCCCACCAGGTAGTCCACGTCGGGCGCGAACGTCCAGAGCTGCACCGGCTGGTCCGGGCGACGCCGAACGCTCCGCGCCGCGCGGCGGATCTGCTGAATGACCAGCCGGCGGTTGAGTCCCTGCCGCCAGGGCGCGGGCGCCCCCGGCAGCACCAGCGGCGTGAGGTGATGCAGCCGGTCGTGCACCGGGGTCAGGCCGCGCGTCACCCGCTTGAGCGCGTTGAACGCCGCTCCGGCGTCGTGGCGGTTCAATTGCGGCCGGCGCGACCCGTGATAGTTGATCCACAACACGTCGTTGCGCTGCGAGAGGATGCGCATCAGGTGATGCTTGCTGGTGGGATCCAGCTCCCAGTTGCTGGCGATGCAGATGATGAGCCGGTCTTCGATCACGATCGAAATCGCCTTCGTTTTCCCCGCAAGCCTGGCGAGCCGCCGCACCGGTTACCGCCGGTCGCGCTCGGGCCGGCCGTAGTAGCTGTAGTAGCGATAGTACCCGTATGAGCCGCCGTAGCTCGCGCCGCGGTCGTCCTGGCCGATCAGCAGGCAGCCGAGCACGGGCACCTTGTTGACCTTGAGCAGGCGTACGGCGCGGCGGGCGAGCGGTTCCGGCGTGAAATTCATGCGGATGATCATGATCACGCCGTTGCACATCTGCCCGATGATGCCGACGTCGGTGACGGTGGTGGCCGGCGGGGTGTCGATGAGCGTGTAGTGGAAGTCGGATTGCAGGCGGCGGATCACCGCCCCGGACCGCTGGGAGGAGAGCAGTTCGGCGGCAGAGCGTCCGCTGGTCTCGCCCGCGCCGACCACGTAGAGATTGGGAATGGCGGTCGGGCGCACCACTTCGTCATAGTCGGCGTCGCCCTTGAGCAGGTCGGCGAAGCCGGGTCCGTCCTTGGCGTCGAGCAGGTAGCCGAGCCGGCTGCGGCGGAAGTCGCCGTCGACGCAAACCACCTTGAAGTGGCGGATTTCCGAAAGGATCACGCCCATGTTCGCGGTGGTGACGCTTTTGCCTTCGCGGGGGATGGCGCTGGTCACCGCGAGCACCCGGTGATCGTTCTGCGGATTCTGGGTGAGCAGCCGCGTGCGCAGCGACCGGTACTGCTCGGCGATGATCGAGGAGCGATCGTAGAAGGGCATCACCGATTCGTGGATGCCTTCTTCGACAATCCGAGGGGCCTCCGCCTCGATCGGCGTGACCACGTCCACCTCGACCGACGGGGCATCGTCGTCCGCCGTCGCCGGCGGATCAAGCAGGGCCGTGCCGCCGCCGTGCTCGGCGAGCCTCCGCCGCCGCTCCGCTTCAGCCTTTTTGAGCGCTTCCGCTATCCGTCCCATACTGCCATTCACCTGTCACTACGTGGGTCTTCACGGCCGGACCGTGCGTCAGTTATTGTCGTCGTACACGTTGTTCGCCGCTTCGATCGTCGCGGGGTACTGGTATCCCGAGATGAGTGGGTTGAACGTGAACATGAACTCCTGCACGCGCAGCCCCAGCCAACCCAACGGCGTCGGCGGCACGATCAGGTAGTCGTTCGGTTGCAGCAGTACGTTGTTGCTCGTATCGCCGGTCTGGATCATGTGGGCGACGTTGACGTGGATTTCACGCCGGGCCTGCTCTTCGTGGCTGCTGCGGATGATCTTCACCTGCGATTCCCACGCGAGGAACGACAGGTTGGTCTCGGCCAGGATGTCGAGGACGGTGTCGCGGCCGGTGTAGGGGATCGCCCGCCACTGCTCGAAGGTGCCGCCGCCACCGCCGCCGCCGCCGCGTCCGCCGTTGCCCACCAGCCCGTACAGGTAGATCTTCTTCGAGCGGTAGCCGGTCACGCGGACCTGCACCTTGGGATCTTCGTAGTAGGGTTCGAGCTGACGGGTGAGCTTGGCGGCGATTTCCTTTTCGGTCATGCCCACGACCTTGATCGGTCCGAGCAGGCGGAGGGAGATCTTGCCGTCCGGGCGGATGACCTGCGACACCTGGTCGATCTCCAGCACCCGGGGGGCGGAGATCTGGACCACGTCCGGAATCCCCACGCGGTACTCGATCGCCGAAACCTCGTGTTCATGGGCCTTGAGGAAGGACACCAGGTCGCGGTGCGACGACTGGCACCCCGCGGCGACGGAGAGCAACCCGCCGAGCCCCAGCAAGATGATCAACCTTCGGGCTTTCACGACCGCACGTCTCCCATCCAATACTCGCGCCGCACCCGGCCCGGTGAGCGCCTCTCTCGCTTGGCCGACGTCACCGGTTCCGCCGCGTTCTGGGACCCGGGCCGCGTCCGTGCGGCCGGTCCGCGCGGGCGGCGGGCGGCGATCGGTCTACGGTGGTCTTATCGGGAGCGCGGGGGCCCTGCTGAATGTATTGGTCCACAATTATCTGTCCCGCCCTTTTCGGACCGGCCCTGTTTGCCCACGTTGGACGATTTTGCACCGCGAAATCGCCGATATTCTCGGATCTCAAGCGCCGCCGAGGCAGGACCGATATTGCCAGCAGCGTGCCCTCCGTCGGCGGTGCGCAGTGTTGACCCCGACCCCGCGGACACCCCGCGGCGGAAAGAGAACGCCATGTACGCCTCTTTCTTTGGCCTTCGCGAATTGCCCTTCAACAATACGCCCGACCCGCGCTTCTTCTATTCCACCCCGGACCACGAGGAGGCGCTGGCGTCGCTGATCTACGCGATCGAGGAACGCAAGGGCTTTGTATTGCTCACCGGAGAGGTCGGCGCCGGCAAGACGCTGGTCACCCGGCTCATGCTGCGCCACTTTAACGAGCGCATCACCTTCGCCAGCATCAACCACACGCAGGTTAGCGCCAACGAACTGCTGCGCTGCATCTGCGGCGAGTTTCACATCGACGTCGAGCCCGAAGCCACCAACGCGGAGATGATCCGTTACCTGCACGACTTTCTGGTGGCCCGCTTCGCGGACAACCAACCGGTGGTACTGATGCTCGACGAGGCCCAGGCCCTGTCGCGCGAGGCCTTCGAGCAGGTGCGCATGATCGGCAACCTGGAGGCCGACGACGCCAAGCTGCTCCAGATCGTCATTGTGGGCCAGCCCGAGCTGCGCGAGCGGTTTGAAGCCAACGACATGCGGCAACTGCGGCAGCGCATCTTCCGCAGCTTTCACCTCAGCGCGTTGAACCGCAAGCAGACCGAAGGTTACATCCACCATCGTCTCGGCGTCGGTGGCGCGCAGTATCCAGAACGGGTTTTCAACACCGCCGCCCTCGACGCGATCTACGAATACGCCCAGGGCCTACCGCGACTCATCAACACGGTCTGCGACAACGCGCTGCTCAGCGCGTATGCCTCCGACCACCTGTCCGTGGACGGGCCCTTCGTCCAGCGGGTGATCGAGCAGATGATGACCGTCGCCCAGGGCGGACCGCACTTTGCATCGCCGCGGGTTCCCACGGCCGAGAATCATCCGCGCCGCCGAGCGGCCGATCAGCAGTCGTCCGCGCCGGCGGCTGCTGCGCCCGTGGTTCCGGCGCCTGCGCCCGTTGCACCGGCCGCTGCGCCCGTGGTCAACGTGCCGCCGGTCATCGACTACCACGCTGAAGCTCAGCAGCGGGTCAACGACATGTTCCAGCGCGGGTGCGAGGAAACCGGGCGGCGCATGATCGAGCAGGCCCGCAACATCTGCGATCACACCAACCGGCGGATGGCCGACCAGGCCCGCACGGTCTGCGACGACGCCGCCCGCCACCTGGCCGAACACGCTCGCCGCATTGGCGATGAATTTCTCGAGCGCATCAGCCAGGAGGCCGAGCGCATCCATCGCCAGAGTGGCGCCGGGGCCGTGGAGAACGCCGAGCGCCTCGAAACCTCCCTGCACGCCCTGGTCAGCCGCGCGGTTGACCTGGAGTCCTGCATCGCGCCGGGCATCGAGCGCCTGCACGACGCCACCCGGCGGCTGCGCAGTCTGCTGGAAGAAACCTGCACCACCACCGAAGACATGCGCGAGACGCTCAGCGCCGCCCGGACCACCAACTCCGACGCCCAGCAGACCCTCCGCCAACTCGCCGACCAGGCAGGCCGTACCGGCCGACTGTCGGTCACGCTGCGGCAGGTCTACGACAAGCTCAACCGCAAGGCCGCGGACATCGACCGCAAAGTGGCCGAACTGGGCAGCGGGAGCGAGGAACGCGTCTCCCGCCGCCACATTGACGAGCACACCCGCCACCTCGAAACCGCGATCGACACCAACCGGTCGGCGATCGCCGAGGTCCGGACACTGATTGCCGCGGTCAACAGCGCCAGCGCGGCCATGCCGAAGGCCGAAAAATCGACCGCGGGGCCGTCCCGCTCAGCCAACTCGAAGCTGGGCGAGCGCGTCCAGGCACTCTCGGAGCTGGTCGAATCGGTCCGCGCGGCGAAGCCGCCGGCTCGAGCCGCTGCGGTGTAGCCTCCAGGCCAACGGTCAAGAAAAACGGGCGCCGATTCCTGCATGGAACCGGCGCCCGTTGCGTATCTCGACGAGCGATCAATACCGGATGTGTGCTCAGTACCGGGCGCGTGCTGGGCTACTCCGGAACCTCGCCGCCTTCATCGTATTCGCCCACTTCGTCATCGTAGGCGGCCTCCGCCTCGGG
>NPIE01016594.1_pt1 | contig 13367 bp, 7 predicted proteins | sample 8637661 | NCBI WGS metagenome assembly NPIE01 (sample SAMN07420842, study PRJNA396082) | bioreactor metagenome | isolation source: sample BA12 brine-fed electro-methanogenic bioreactor BA | place: Japan: Kochi | collected 2016-12-09 | reverse complement strand
TTCATGTACTAGTACGGTATCACACTGCCAGTGCAGGTCAATTGAAAAGTGATATGTTCAGCTTCAGACGGAACCGGTTTCAGGAAGATGAGCGTTTTTGGGTAGGGTGCCCGTGTAGTTTTCCTCTCAACTCTTGGCTCCCATCGAGGTGTGGTAAATTTTGGTGTCCAGAAACAAAATTGAACTACCGACACGAGGCTTTCAATCCGTCGTAAAGATGTAGCCCGTTTTCGATACAGCAGCCACGCATAGGGCATTACCGGTCTACTATCGCTAATTCGACTTCACCACCTACGGATTGATTGGGTAAACTGCTAACAATTTCAAACGACTCGAGTCTTTTGACCAGGTGCCATGATTATGCACATCGTACCCAGGATTATCGCCCTCAAGGTACCCTAACACCTAGGAACCGCCAAAGATCACTTCTACCGCTAGCGTGAACGTAAAGAATTTCCTGCTACAAATAGACCGGTTGTGGAAGTTTTAGCTTTCCGAAGTGGATGAGTGGGTGCGCGCAGGCGGGGCGGATGGAGAACAGCATGGCCAGCAAGGAGTGCAATAGCGAATGAGTAAAACTGAAGCACAAACTCGATCAGAACTGATCGACCAACAGTTGGCTATGGCAGGCTGGAACATCAAAGACCCAACCCAAGTCGTTGAAGAGTTCGACATTGTGACTGCTCTGCCCGAAGGTATAGCCGAGCCGCGCACCAAGTACGAAGGCCACCAATTCAGTGACTATGTTCTGCTAGGGAAAGATGGCAAACCACTAGCCGTGGTAGAAGCCAAGAAAACCGCCAAAGATGCTGCTATCGGCCGCGAGCAAGCCAAACAGTACTGCTACAACATCCAAAAACAATTGGGTGGCGAGCTCCCGTTTTGCTTTTACACCAACGGACACGAGCTTTATTTTTGGGATTTGGAGAATGCTCCACCGCGCAAAGTTGCCGGGTTTCCCACCCGTGATGACTTTGAGCGTTTTGCCTACATACGCCGCAATCGTAAGCCACTCACGCAGGAACTCATCAATACTTCCATTGCCGGGCGTGATTACCAAATCCGTGCAATTCGCTCTGTACTCGAAGGCGTCGAACAAAAGAGGCGAGACTTCCTGCTAGTGATGGCAACCGGTACAGGCAAAACCCGCACTTGTATCGCCCTTACCGATGCGTTGATGCGAGCTGGCTATGCCGAAAAAGTCCTGTTTCTGGTAGATCGCATAGCCCTGCGCGAACAAGCACTGGCTGCCTTTAAAGAACACATGCCCAACGAACCGCGCTGGCCCAATGTGGGCGAAAAGCTTATCGCCAAAGACCGGCGCGTGTATGTAGCTACCTACCCGACCATGCTCAATATCATCCGCGATGAGTCACAACATCCCTCACCGCACTTTTTCGATTTTATCGTGGTTGATGAAAGCCACCGCTCCATCTACAACACCTTTGGTGAGGTGCTCGATTACTTTAAAACCATCACGCTGGGTTTAACCGCCACGCCTACCGACATTATCGACCACAACACCTTTGAGCTGTTTCACTGCGAAGATGGTATCCCCACCTTTGCCTACACCTACGAAGAAGCAGTCAACAACGTGCCGCCCTACCTCTGCAATTTTCAGGTGATGAAAATTCAGACCAAGTTCCAGATGGAAGGCATCAGCAAGCGCACTATCTCATTAGAAGACCAGAAAAAATTGATCCTGCAGGGTAAAGAGATCGAAGACATCAACTTCGAAGGCACGCAGCTGGAAAAACAGGTCGTCAACAAGGGCACCAACACCCTGATCGTGCGCGAATTTATGGAAGAAGCCATTAAAGACGCCAACGGCGTGCTGCCCGGCAAAACCATCTTCTTCTGCGCCACAAAAGCCCATGCGCGGCGAATGGAAGAGATCTTCGACAAGCTCTACCCGCAGTATAATGGCGAGCTTGCCAAGGTACTGGTATCGGATGATCCACGTGTTTACGGCAAAGGCGGGCTGCTCGACCAGTTCACCAATAGCGACATGCCGCGCATTGCCATCAGTGTGGATATGCTCGATACAGGCATCGACGTGCGCGAAATCGTCAACCTCGTGTTCGCTAAGCCCGTGTATTCCTACACCAAGTTTTGGCAGATGGTTGGCCGTGGTACCCGCTTGCTCGAAGCCAGTAAACCCAAGCCTTGGTGTTTAGAAAAGGACGTATTTTTGATTCTCGACTGCTGGGATAACTTCGAATACTTCAAGCTCAACCCCAAAGGCAAAGAACTCAAACCCCAGTTACCGCTGCCAGTTAAATTAGTGGACTTACGACTGGATAAAATCTCAGCCGCCAATGACGCTGGCTTTGGCGATATCTCCGCACGTGAAGTGGCCAAGCTGCGTACGCAAATAGCCGCCTTACCACAAAATTCTGTGGTCATTAAAGAAGCCGCCCCACAGCTAGCACACCTCAGTGATGAGAATTTCTGGCTCACGCTCAACCACGACAAGATCGAATTTTTGCGTACCGACATCAAACCGCTTTTTCGAACCGTCTCCGAAGCCGACTTCAAAGCCATGCGTTTTGAGCGTGATGTGTTGGAATACTCACTGGCAGTGCTACAGGAAGAAAAAGAACAAGCTGAAACCCTCAAGGAAGGCATCGTCGAGCAAATCAGCGAGCTGCCGTTATCGGTGCCGTTTGTAAAGCTCGAAGAGGAATTGATCCGCGCCGCGCAAACACCGCTGTATTGGAGCAAGGCCGACGAAGATCGCTTTGATGAGGTGATCGCCAAACTTGGCCCGCTAATGAAGTTCCGCGAGCGAGATAACGGGCAAGAGCAAACCCATCTCGATTTAATGGACGAGCTGCACAAAAAAGAATGGGTGGAATTTGGCCCGCAAAACGAAGCCGTGAGCATTACCCGTTACCGTGAAATGGTCGAAAGCCTGATCGCTGAACTTACCGACCATAACCCCATACTGCAAAAGATCAAAAATGGCGAAGCGGTAAACAGCGACGAGGCCCAACAACTGGCCGAACTGCTGATTGAGGAGCGCCCGCACATTACTGAAGACTTGCTGCGCCAGGTGTATAAAAACAGCAGGGCACGTTTTATTCAGTTTATTCGCCATATTCTGGGTATCGAGGTTTTAAAAAGCTTCCCCGATGAAGTTAGTGCCGCGTTTGATCAGTTTATTCGTGCTCATACCACGCTCAACAGCCGACAGCTGGAGTTTTTAAACCTGCTGAAAAACTTCATTATCGAACGCGAAAAGGTCGAGAAAAAAGATTTAATCAACGCCCCCTTTACGGTCATTCACCCACAGGGAATACGCGGTGTATTTAGCCCTAGCGAAATCAAAGAAATTCTGCAGCTAGCCCAAACGCTGGCCGCTTAAAAAGGTAAAACCATGCTACAGAACAACCCCGAACTCAAAAGCAAAATCGACCAGCTGTGGAATAAATTCTGGAGTGGCGGCATCAGTAACCCGCTTACTGCTATCGAGCAAATCACCTACTTGCTGTTTATGAAACGCCTCGATGAGCTGGATTTAAAACGACAGGCCGATGCTGAATGGACAGGCGAAACCTATACCTCCAAGTTCGAAGGCCAGTGGATTCCACCGGAATACCGTAATCAGGAAAAGCCAGAACAATACGCCATTGAAAAACGCACGCTGCGCTGGAGCGAATTCAAACGCATGCAGGCCGAAGAAATGCTGCAACACGTGCAAGGCAAAGTGTTCCCGTTTCTAAAAGATTTAAACGGCGCCGAATCCAACTTCACCCACCATATGAAAAACGCCGTGTTTATTATCCCCAAACCGGCGCTCTTGGTAGAAGCGGTTAAAACCATCGACGACATCTTTGCCGTCATGGAAAAAGACTCCGAGGAAAAAGGCCAGGCCTTTCAGGATATTCAAGGCGATGTCTATGAAATGCTGCTGTCAGAAATTGCCACCGCAGGAAAAAACGGCCAGTTCCGCACCCCGCGCCATATCATCAAACTGCTGGCCGACTTGGTGCAGCCACAACTGGGCCACAAAATTGCCGACCCGGCCTGTGGTTCCGGCGGTTTTCTGCTGGGGGCTTATCAATACATTGTTACGCAACTGGCAATACAAGCTGGCGCAAACAATCTAACACCTGATGAAGATGGCTTTGTGCGCACCTCTATCGCTGCCGCGCTTACCGAACAAGCGCAAGCCACTTTAAGTGCTTCACTATGGGGTTACGACATCGATAGCACCATGGTGCGCTTGGGGCTAATGAACCTGATGATGCACGGCATTGACGAGCCGAATATCGACTACAAGGATACCCTCAGCAAAAGCTACAACCAGGAAGCAGAATACGACATCATCATGGCCAACCCGCCCTTTACCGGTAGCATCGATAAAGGCGACATCAACGAAAACCTGCAGCTTTCAACAACCAAATCTGAACTGCTGTTTGTAGAGAACATCTACCGTCTACTGAAAAAAGGCGGTACAGCAGGCGTCATTATCCCGCAAGGCGTACTGTTCGGTTCAGGCAAAGCCTTTAAGGATTTACGCAAAATTTTGGTGGAACGTTGCGAATTAAAAGCGGTGATCACCCTGCCAAGTGGTGTATTTAAACCCTATGCAGGTGTGAGTACCGCCATTTTGTTATTTACCAAAGTCTGGGGGCCAAAAGAAAAAGTTACCCAACCCGCTACTGAACATGTGTGGTTTTATGAAATGGCCGCCGATGGTTATTCGCTGGATGACAAGCGCAGCAAGCAGAAGACGTCTGATGGAAAAGACAGTTGGGGCGACCTGCAAGACATTATCGAGAAATATCATGCGCGTGATGCTCAAAAGGATACCGACCGCACCGCCAAAAACTTTATGGTACCGCGCAGTGAAATTGTTGATGAAAAGAACGATTACGGCCTGTCGCTCAGCCGCTACAAAGAAGATGTATTTGAAGAGGTGCATTACGACGCACCGAGCGTAATCCTAGACCGCCTGATTCAAGCGGAAGTGGGTGATGTTGACAATGCGGAACTGGCTAATATGCAGAGCGGTATTGTGCGTGAGTTGCTGGATCTGAAGGAGATGGTGGGATGAGGATTGAAGCTCTTTCTACTGTAGTTTCAACGTTAGAGTCAGGCAAACGACCTAAAGGTGGTGCGTCAAACAAAACAGGTACGATCCCAAGCCTTGGCGGTGAACACCTAAATAATGATGGTGGCTTTCGTTTTGACAATCTCAAATACATTGACGAACTGTTTTTCGAGGCCCTTAAAAAAGGGGCAGTCAAGAAAAATGATATTTTGATTGTTAAGGATGGGGCAACGACAGGTAAGGTAAGCTACGTTGGTGCTGACTTTCCATTTGAACAAGCAGCAATAAACGAGCATCTTTTCTCGCTGACTGTTGACACAAATATTGCGAGTCCTCGCTATGTATTTAGTTTTCTGAAGTCACCGCAAGGACAGCAAGAAATCCTAAAAGATTTTAGAGGTGCTGCAATTGGCGGCATCTCTCGAGGCTTTGTTGAACTAGCAAAAATCCCCCTCCCGCCCATCAACGACCAAATCCGCATTGCCCATCTGCTCGGAAAAGTGGAAGAACTGATCGCCCAGCGCAAACAACACCTGCAACAACTCGACGACCTGCTCAAAAGCGTGTTTTTGGAGATGTTTGGCGATCCGGTACGGAATGAGAAGGGCTGGGATAAAGAGCCGTTTAGCAAGTTGCTGGTCGATATTGAAAGCGGTAAAAGCCCAAAGTGTGAAGCGAGGCCCGCTACTGGTGATGAGTGGGGTGTTTTAAAACTTGGGGCAGTTACCCGTTGCGTATTTGATAGCAATGAAAACAAAGCACTTCCGGCAGAAACCGCACCTACCGTAAAACATGAGGTAAAACCTGGTGATTTATTATTCAGCAGGAAAAACACATACGAATTAGTGGCGGCGTGTGCATATGTATACGAAACACGCCCCAGGCTGTTGATGCCAGATCTGATTTTTCGGTTTGTATTTAAAGAAGATGCTGAAATTAATCCAATTTATATTTGGAAGCTGCTTACCAACAAATCACAACGTAAAGCAATACAGGCATTTGCAGCAGGCGCAGCGGGATCAATGCCTAATATTTCAAAGACAAATTTGAAAACCGCCCAATTGCCAGTGCCACCAATTGAGCTTCAAAACCAATTCGCCACCATCGTCGATAAAGTCGAAATGCTTAAATCCAGTTATCAGCAAAGCCTTACCGATTTGGAATTTCTCTACGGCGCACTCAGCCAGCAAGCCTTTAAGGGCGAGCTGGATTTATCGCAAGTGCCATTATCTGAACTTGAACAACCGGCAGATGAGGTGGCAACGGTCACTCCTGAGCCAGAAGCGTCAGCTGCAGATGATCTCGCCATCCATTTTCCAGAGAGTGACATACTACCAGACGCGCTCATCGATAAAGCAAAGCGCAAAGATCTGTTCGCTTTCTGGCTGGAAAATTACTGCCATCAAATCGGTAACTCGCCATTTTCTGCCAGCGACTTTCTCGCCGCCGCACAAGCCCGTATTGGCGAGCTGCACCCTGATAACGAGTCTGAGCTGTGCCTAGAAGATTACGAGCATATTAAAAGCTGGGTATTTGAGGCGCTGAATGCTGGCCGCTTACAGCAGACGCAAAATGTCACTGGCCAAGACGAAAACGGCAAGCCGATTTTAGGCAACAAGATTGAACTGAAAACAGGGATAACGCCTTGAAATTGCTACGCCTGAAAATCACTGATCCAAAAGGCTTTCGCAGTTTGCCCTGCGGCTTTGAGCACCACTTTCGCACCGAACGGACCTTGCAGGCAGAGTTGACTGCTAACGAAGGCTTTGCACCCTTTGTTTGCGCCGGCCCAAATGGCAGCGGCAAATCGAACCTATTGGAAGTATTAGGCGCACTTTTTTATCACATGGAATGCTTGTATCTGGAAAACTTGCCCGATAGTTTTATTTACGATGAAGAACAAAACCCCAATGGCTTTCAGGGCAGTAAATCCATCCCCAATGGCTTTGAACTGGAATACCTGATTAAACCCATCGATGCATTTAAGGCAAAAGGTCTTGGTGATTTAGCGCGGGTTTGTATTAAAAAAGCACTCGGTGAATCACCCAAGTGGTGGCTACAGAATGATGAGAACTCCGAACAACCAACTGAGCTAACCTTGGGCAGAGCATACGCCCGCCAGCTGCTGCCGGATTTTGTGCTAGGTTATTCCTCCGGCGAAAACGAAATTTTAAGCCTGCCATTTTTTAAGATGCGCTTTATCCAGTTTGATGAATACTGGAATGCACTAAGCCAGCAATTGCCTTACCCCGGTTACCCGGAAACCCGCATGGCGTATCTGGATAACAGTTTTAGTCAGGCAATTTTGCTGTGTAATTTGTTATTCCAAGATGATGCGACTCTACAAACTTTTCGTGAAGATGTGGGTATTGAAGCGCTTAAGGAGTTTCGCATTATCCTGCGCCGAAGGATCGAATTAACGGCTGAACAGTTTGAAACCTTTGCCCTAGAAAATGAAAAATCGGTTGATGTTGTTACTCAACGTAATCAGGCACTCAGTGTCTTCTACGATGAAGAAGAACAAAGAGAACGCTATTATCTGAATCTTTTGTATAACCTCGATAAAACCGAAGATTCAAACGAAAAGATAGACCCCATATTGGAGCGACTTAGACGTTGCGCTACCTTAAGCTATGAAGACGATAGCAACGACACGCTGATCCTTGATTATTGGGTAAACGAAGCCACCAAACAGGCTTTTCGTGAAAACTTCAGTAACGACCCTTTATCGTTATTCCAAGCCTTTCAGGTGTTGTTAACATTAAACCTCTACACCGTAGACGAGCCATTAAAAGCGGATTTGTACCAGAGCAATAGCCACTATGTAAGCGAAACGATTCCGTCCCTCGCATCGGATCAGCGCATTATGCGTTTTAAAAATTTCTACTTCAAAAAGCAAGGTGTTGAGCAGCCCATGCTTTTAAAAGAACTGTCAGACGGTGAGCATCAACTACTACACAGCCTCGGCCTGTGCCTGCTGTTCCGCAATACCAACAGCCTGTTTTTACTGGATGAACCAGAAACCCACTTTAATCCTGACTGGCGTGCCAATTTTATCAGCCGCCTGCGCCAGTGCTTCCCGAAAGATGGCGAGGCCAGCCAGGAAATGCTGATAACCACCCACACACCGTTTTTAATTTCTGACAGCACGCCGGATAAGGTGTTGGTGTTTAAGAAAGATAAAAGCACCTGTAAAGTCAGCATCACTCACCCCGAATACAACACACTGGGTGCGTCCATTAACAAAATCACCATGAACACCTTCGGCAAGCGCGAAACTATCGGCGCTTATGCGCAAGCTATTTTGGATGATTTACGCAAGCGCTTTGAGCAGGGTGACGAAGACGGTGAAGCGCTGATTGACGAGATTCATCAGCAACTGGGTGACTCAGTTGAAAAGCTACTGCTAATCAAAGCCATTCTTGCAAGCGAAGACGATGACAAGGAAGAGGGAAATTCATAATGCTGTTTGCCTACACCTACGTGCCGCATCAATTGGAAAAGATGCAGGAATTTATCGATTATATATTTCATCACGTATGGTGCTCCGCGCCGACTAGTGGCCCTTATAGCCTGGATATCTACAACGGATGCCCGGAGCTATGCGAAGTCATGACGGCATTTCACTACGACGATAGTAAAGGGGCCGATTTTTTTTCTAGGCATGTAGAACGAATCTATCATCTTTTTGCAGCCTTATCGCCTGCCCAAATAGATCAGCTTTCAACTTGGTATCAAGCGAATAACGATATAGAACGTGTGTGTGCCAATGGCTCGGCCACACAAATCGTCAGATATGCTGACTTTCCGGACGCCCTCAATGATGTGAAAGAGCAAATAGCAGGGTTCTTCAAAAGTCTGTATTCACAGCTCAACATTGCAGCACTTAAAGCGAAAATCGGCGACATCGATGACCATTACCAAACCTTCGTGCAAACCAACAAAGTAGGTAAATGCCCGTTTTGCGGCATCAACGATTTATTGGGTGAATACCACAGCAAGCGAGAAGCCTATGACCACTACTTACCCAAAGCGATCTACCCGTTTAACTCGATCAACTTCAAGAATCTGGTGCCAGCCTGCCATCACTGCAATAGCAGCTACAAAACCAGTAAAGACCCGGCTTATACACCCAAAGATCCAGCCCGTTCCGCCATTCGGCGCGCGTTTTTTTATCCTTACACAACCGCTCCTCACGAGATTGATATTAACATAGAACTGCATACGTCAGACGTCGAAAATATAGTCCCTGCACACATCGCTCTGAAATTCGGCCCTGCCGCTGTTAAAGAAGAAATAGAAACCTGGAAAGATGTCTATGGCATTGAAGAACGTTACAAAGCCAAACTCTGTAGCGATAACGACGGAAAATATTGGCTGACACAAGTGCTCGATGAATGGAAAGAAGATGGTCGTGAACCAGAGCAATTTATCCGTACAATATCGAGGCAAGCGCGAAATAAACCCTTCGCAGAGTGTAATTTCCTGAAAGTGCCTTTTCTCGAGGCCTGCCAAGCCATAGGCCTGTTCGATCCGCTTCCATAATCAACCTCAATGTTCTACGCTTGGGAATTTTCAACCTTGAACAGCCTAAGCCTAAGCAATGGAAACCCACGTCAGGCATGTTAATAACTATTAATATGCTTGGGCACCCAAGCTTCAATCCCTTTGCGCACCACAAACTCTCCAGGCTAACCAGTCAGTGATGCTTGAGTTGCCCAACGCTGACCTTTAGGGAGCTCTAATAAACGTAAACGGACAATTAATGCCTGCAGCATGTGCACCCGTGAAGTAGTGCCGAAGGGAACATGTAATGGGTATCGCGATGTCTGCATCGCTTAGAAGAAATTGGTTGCCTGCTTCCGTTGTGCTTGGAAAAAGCCAGTACCTTGTGGTGAGTTTTCACGAATCATTACCTCATGCTGATCGGTAGAATTCAGGTTAGGTCCAAAAATTATTGATTCGAAGTTCCTAAGCAACATAGGTCAGCGGGGCGCAGATCATAAAGGCATGGCAAGGCGCCGGGTTAACTGTAGGCCTGTTTGCACACGCTGGGGGAACTCTGGAAGCTCCATTGCTTCAATTTCAGGCCAGGTTCCAGCCATGAGACTGGGACCTGGCCTGCTGGCGAACCTAAAGCTGTCTTAGAATGGTTGAATCGGTGATTTTGTCGTCTTCCGCTAGCATAAATGCCTTGGACAGGACGATTGAAAGCCCGCTGTCACCCTCGAAGGGCAGGAAAACCCGGCTCAGGTGCTTGTTCTTGCTTCGGCTGGGTACAATGCACAGATAACGATCATTAGGACAAATCAGGATATTGCCACTGCCGATATGGATCTTATAGGTGTGGCGTGAGCCTTCAACAAATAGAAACTTGCCGTCAATATGTGTTTTGTCCCGAATTTTTAATTTGGGCAGCAGCCTTTCAAGCACAGCCTTGCGCGTTTTAGCCACTTCCGTCAGGTCCCCGAATGAATAGCTCTGCCAGTACTCACGATACTGCGGACGTGCCTCAGGCCCACCATCCTGCCACTGGGGATCGTTACCCACACTGGCAACACCAACAAAAAGGTCAAGGTCCCGCATAATTTCCGACAGCACAAGCGGCGGAATATCTGTCAGGGGAACAGGTTCGTCGCCGTCTCGACAGAAGCGCAGTTGATCCGAGGCCACGTAATACCAGATACCGACATCATTAACGTTGTCAGCGATTTCATTGATCCAGTACTGAGCTTCCAGGTTGTAGGCCGGAAGCGTCCTGCGAGCAATTCCACCATTACGATCATCATCGTGAATGCCCAGCAGTGAATACTTCCAGCCGCGTATGGCTGCCAACGAATTAAACTGATGTTGCTTGAGGATGTGAGCCGCCATGCGGTTGGAGTACAGCCGCGTGTTGATCTCTGCATCGGTCAGGATATACACCTCGCGATATGCCTGTTTAAAAGGCTGGCTAACGGCCAGCTCTTCAAGACGATCACGCCAGGCCAGCACCTCTTCCGGAGATGAGTCGATGGGGTGCCAAAGACGGATTTCACGGATATCTGCTGGCACCAGCAACTCGCCGTTGACGTTCTGCCAGTGCTCATCATGATAGAGCGCTGGCGTCCCATCGAGTGCCCATATCAGCTTTCGGGCAATGTCTGCCACCAACCCGTGGTGTAGGTAATATGTTTCAAAATCATCCTTGGACCAGCGCATATCTTCAAGATAGAGGCGATCAATGCGGTCGCGCTGCGACGTGGATGATTGTTTAACCTGCTTTTCCAGAGCCCGCATTTGCTTCAATTTGGCCGAATGGTTGGCACTGTTCTTAACGAAGGCTGGGGCTGTTTTCTGTGGTGAACCATCCGGTTTGATCCACTGTAGTTGCGTCGCCCCAACACCTGAGTGTTTTAGTACCAGGCGATAATCGTCAAAGGCTTCTACTCGCTCGCCAGCGTTCAGTCCAAAGTCCGGTACGGCGATTTCTTCGATCTGCGCAGGCCTGATGCCCTGTCTGGCCGCCTGCTCGTCGATAAAGTTCTGAATCAGCTTTTGCGTGTTGTTCTGACGAATGCGCAGTTTCAAACGCGACAGGTGGCTGATACCCGCCAGCCCCGGCGATTGTGCCAACGCATAAATGCCGGCATTGCCCACACTAGCGGCTACTGGGCCGTGCCTGGGGATTTTCTGGAAGCACTTTTCCGTCAATAGCGCGATGGATTGCAGAGTTTGCGGATCATGAAACCAGCTCTGTAACCAAAGCAAACCTTTCAACAGGCTGAAGCTATGAGCTTCGATAAACACGACGTCACGATACGTATAAGTGTGGACAATATACTGCTCGGTAGACTCTGTTTCGGTCATTTGGAGCTGTGCCGCTGCGGCCAGCCAACGGTTGGTGCAAGACCTGAATACAGGCACACCGATTTCATCCACCAGAGGTCTAAGCGTATTGAGAAATTTTTGGGACGGCGTACCCCCGTCGGCCATACTGAGATGATGAAACAGGTGATGCCACTTTCCCCTTTCCTCTGCACTTATCTGCCCCATGTCAGCTTGCACCAGGGAACCAAAGGGACCCCCTCCGAGCTCGTAAGCCGGCAGCTGAAATATACCGGACTCACCTGCCTTAACCAGGATGCGCTCAAGCTTTTTGGCTGCCCAGCAAACTTGTCGCGTTTCTCCCCTGAGATGGCGTACAACGCACTCTTGTCCAATCAGGTTAGAGATATCCTCCGCAATGATTTCGTTCAGGCCCCACCGTTTAATATGTTTTTCAATCTGCATAACCAGGGCGGTGAAGGGGCCAGATAAAATATCCAGGTCAGAGGGTGACTGGTCGGTAATGCCATATAACGCCCGGAACAGCTGGAAAAACGAGAAACCATCCGGGAAGTCGATGCGCGTACGCATCAGGGTATCCAGCAAATTGGCATGAACGAGACGGCGCAGGTATTCCGGGTCGTCATCTTGTGATGAACGTCTGACTGCGTTGTGATTAAGCCGCGATATCAGATAAAGCAGGAATTCGATTTTTTCTTCTGCCGGCAACACTTCTAGAGTTGCATAGGTCTCACAGCCCTTGAACGGTAGGCTAGAGTGGGTAGAAATATAGCGCGTTTTAGCCAGCACGTGCGATTCAATATCACTGAGCAATGCGTCCATTTCAGGATGTTTTTCAACAGGATGACCAGCGAGAATCCTGCTCATCAGTACGTCCATATGCTTAACGATGGCATTCACAACCTAGCCTCCGACCAAAGGTGTCAATTTAATGAACGATACTCGTGTTTGCGGTCGAATAGTGATGATATCGTCCAGGTGTTCCACCTGACTGTCGCCGATAAAGATGAAGAAGCCGTTGCTTTCGAATGCCTGCAGTGCAATCGCAATTTGCTTGTCAACATCTACGAGCGGGCGCTTTTTACCTGGCCCATTCAGCTGCCGCTCGAGTTCAGTGGGCTGCACCAAATCAAATTTGTCCGTCGAGGCGGATCGGTTATAACGGATGACCTCCTGCATTACCCGTTCAGTGATGACATCCCTGACCGAAACCTCAACACGGTCAAAACTCATCTGCCATTCATTGAAAATTGTTCCTAAGCCGTTTTCATCACGTATGTGCAATATGTTCTCGTGTAACACAAATATCTTCCTCCTGAAGATCCAAAATGCCTACGGACTTGATTCCCTATTGAATCTGTCCACTTACGCTCATATTCTTTCCGCGAGCGTGTGACCATCTTATTAGGCATCCTTACTGCCTAATTTAGGCCAATAATGTACAGTTGGTACATTGCTGCGCTTTCACTCCGGCACTCAG
>NPIE01014387.1_pt1 | contig 13367 bp, 11 predicted proteins | sample 8637661 | NCBI WGS metagenome assembly NPIE01 (sample SAMN07420842, study PRJNA396082) | bioreactor metagenome | isolation source: sample BA12 brine-fed electro-methanogenic bioreactor BA | place: Japan: Kochi | collected 2016-12-09 | reverse complement strand
CCCTGCCGCCGACGCCTGTCAATAGAGCCACCGCCTCCCTTTCAGCATTTGTCGAAGTTATTTCATGCTCGTTCCTAAACTCTATCCAATGGGCTATGGAATTTAGGTGCTGGGTCTTAGAAATGAATACCCGACACCAAACAGCATACTCAAGTCGAATAGTTAAAACCCGGTTAAAAATTAACATCTTTAAATTGAAAGGATTCTGAAAGGTAGTATCGATACAATACCTTCCAAGCCAAACTATCGGTCCTCATTGGGCCGATTAGCGCATTTAGATGCGATAGGTTTAAAACAACCAAAAATAGTTTGTAACGATTCGGGTTTTTACTGGACTGAACCGAACTAGCCTAGCTTATTGATTTAACAAAAAACGAGTCACTGACCCATAAATTCTTTTTCGCAGTATTGGCGACCATTAATAATTCAAGTGACCGGCGCCCCTAGCCTTGGAATCTCTAAGAGCGTGGACTCTCTGCTCTTAGCTTCGAACAAAACGAGACGAAAAGCAGTAAAGAGAAGATAAGTATATTCTGTCTTGTCATTGTAAAGCCGATAAATCAATAAGTTATAGTATCAGGATTAAACAGCTCGAAGCGTTACAATCTTTAACTATAGTCAATTGCATACAGCAAGGCGGAAACTATGAAATCATTCGAAAAGCTGTTAATGGAAAACAAAAAATGGGCCTCTGACAAGCAAAAGATAGATCCCAATTTTTTTAAACATCTTGCAAAGGAGCAAAAACCCGAATTCCTTTGGATCGGCTGCTCGGATAGCCGTGTTCCGGCGGAACTCATTGTGAATGCCGAGCCCGGCGAAATGTTCATTCATCGCAACATTGCCAATCAAATGGTGGCAACAGACTTCAACTGCTTAAGCGTCTTGCAATATGCGGTAGCCGTGCTGAAAGTCAAGCACATTATCGTTTGCGGTCATTACAACTGCGGAGGCGTGAAAGCGGCTCTCAATAATCAAAGCACCGATTTGGTATTGACTAATAAATGGTTAATGCATATCAAAAATGTTTACCGACTCCATCAAAAAGAGGTCAATGCGCTAGCAACCGAACAGGAACGTATCGATCGATTGGTTGAATTAAATGTTATCGAACAGGTTAAAACACTGGCTTACACCTCCATCATTCAACAAGCCTGGCATGAAGAGAGCCGCCCTATTATCCATGGCTGGGTCTACGGTCTTTCCGACGGCTTGTTGAAAACATTAATTTCTATGGAGCCCGGACATGAAATCGAACCGATATTCAAATATGATTATACTGAAGCGGTGGCTTAAATCGGGAAGGCTTGGCTACCTACAACCGGTTTGATGCCGCCGGCAAACGTAACATATCTAGCGGCTCGGCCTAAGCTTCAGGCCCGACAATCCGGTCGAGATGTTCGGAAAGCGGACAGCGATTGCCGATATTTTACCGGTACAAAAACGAGGAGAAACCAATTTTGAGCTTCTCCTCGTTTCAGATCAGCCAACCACCCGAATTATGCAAAAGCGAGAATTTCATGAACAATAGATTAAACCAATGCAACATTATCGTCCCCGTCGATTTCTCAGACTATTGCCGGAGAGCATTTCCGGTCGCACAAGAAATCGCACGGCTGTTCGACGGCAAAATTTCACCTTTCCATGCTTACGATTTGTATTCGGATCTGGATGGTTTTCATTATTTGAATGGAGAGATGAGCCTGCATGGCGAGCCATTAACTATCAAAAAAGAATTGAAAGCCACATTGACTGCCTTTGCCGGGGACAGCGTCGACCAAGCTTATTTGGCGGATTGCCTCGTCGAAGAGGATAATGATGCCCCTGACGCCATCGTCAAGACATCGGGCCACTTCGACCTAGTGGTCATGAGCAGTCATGGTAGAAAAGGATTCTCTCGCCTTCTTTTAGGATCGGTCGCCGAAAAAGTATTGCGCTTGACTCATCGCCCGGTGATTATCGTCGAGGACGACGCAGACTTATGTCCGATTCAAAAAATCCTAGTCACCACGGACTTTTCTCAAAGCTCGTACGCCGCTCTGCCTTATGCTCAGGAAGTCGCACTCGCTACCGGAGCCGAAGTGCATTTGTTTCACTCGATAGTGAACGAACATCTCGATGCAGAGCAAATCGAAAACATCCGCTCCGAATGTCTGGAGAAATTACAAGATGCCGTCGAACGGTACATGCCGGCAATTGGCGAACAAGTAAACTGTATCGCCATGCACGGCTCCGACTCGGCTCATCATGCAATTCGCAAGCATCTTGCTAAGCAACATTATGACTTACTAATCATGGCGACAGTGGGAAAGACTGGCCTAAGTCACCTGTTAGGCATGGGCAGCACGACTGCGACACTAGTCAGAGCGGTAAAAACCACCATCATGGCGGTTAAGCCCGATACCCAAGCTTGACCGGACGCGATCAACCATTATGGACATTTGTCATAGCGACTCAGCAACCCGACTTAAGGAATCCAGCCAATATGATTCATAAACATATCGATTATTACATCAAGCATTTACATCATGACATTCCGTCCGGAATCGTCGTTTTTTTAGTGGCCTTGCCGCTCTGTTTAGGAGTCGCACTGGCTTCCGGCGCGCCGTTGTTTTCCGGCCTGATCGCCGGCATGGTCGGCGGTTTGGTGGTAGCCTGGCTAAGCGGCTCTCAGCTCGCCGTGTCCGGGCCCGCCGCCGGCCTGACGGTGATCGTCTTCAACGCCATCGAATCTCTCGGGAGTTTTTCAGGTTTTTTGACCGCAGTCGTACTAGCCGGCGTCATTCAATTGATTTTGGGATTCTTGAAAGCCGGCGTTATCGGCGCCTATTTTCCGTCATCAGTGATCAAAGGCATGCTTGCGGCGATCGGTTTGATTCTGATTATGAAACAGATTCCTCATGCCATCGGCTACGATGCCAGCTTCGAAGGCGATGAAAGCTATATGCAGGAGACCGCGTTATCGACAGTCGAACAACTGGCCGAATCGGTGAGTTCGATTTCGCCGGGCGCAACCATCGTCAGTGTCGTCGCGTTGTTGTTATTAGTCCTTTGGGAAAGCAATTTCATCAAACGTATCGCCTTCCTGAGGTTGATTCCGGGCGCCTTGTTGGCCGTTATTTGGGGTGTCGCTTATAACGCGGTCGCTATACGTGTGGCGCCGGAATGGGCTATCGGCAGCAAACATTTGGTTTCGCTGCCGGTCACGGAAAATCCAAAGGACTTTTTGCAATTGTTCAGCTTTCCCGATTTCAGTTTTCTAGCCAATCCACAAATTTATACAATCGCCTTCACACTGGCCGTCATCGCCAGTTTGGAAACGCTGTTGAGCCTCGAGGCATCCGACAAGATGGACCCGTACAAACGCGTGGCACCGACCAACCGCGAATTAAAAGCGCAAGGGGTCGGCAACATGCTGAGCGGCTTGATCGGCGGCATTCCGATCACCGCGGTCATCGTACGCAGCGCGGCGAACATCAACGCCGGCGGCCAAACAAAAGTGTCCGCGTTCGTGCATGGTTTGGCATTGCTGGTCAGCGTAATGTTCTTCGCCAACTTTTTGAACGACATTCCGCTATCATGCCTGGCCGCGATATTGTTGCAGACCGGCTATAAACTCGCGAAACCGAAGCTGTTCATCGAGTTTTTCCACAAAGGCTGGAATCAATTGATACCGTTCGTGATCACGATCGTTGCGATTTTATTGACCGATCTGTTGAAAGGCATCATGATCGGCATCGTCATGGGCTTGTACTATGTAATACGTGCGAACTATCATGCCTCGATTTCGATGACTCGATCCGAAGACCGCTTTGTCTTGACGATGAACAAGGATGTGAGTTTTTTGAACCGCGCCTTGCTCAGAAAATTTTTCAATCAAATCGAAGAAAATTGCACTATCGTGATCGATGGCTCTAAAGCCCAATTTATCGATTACGATATTTTGGAAACGATTCACGACTTCATGTTGAGCGCCCAAGACAACAATATCATTGTCGAAACGATCGATCTCGAAGGCAAAGAAAAAATCAAAACTTTACCCGACTCTAGGGGGGCAGCGACATAATCCTAGCCGTCGAGAAGCACCTCTTCGAGGTGCTTCTCTTTCGCATTCCTACCTAGCCGACAATCTCGATACCCGCACCGTCCCTGTTTACGGACTCGCTAATTGTTCCCCGAAAAAACTCACTTCTCGCACCCAGAAATACTCAATATACTCTTCGCAGATCAACCGACGTAGCGTACCTAATTAGCCTAAAAAGAGCAGTTGAGAGCCTCAAACTACCGTTCATGCATCGACTTGGCTCAGCACGAACGGTCTACAACAAATGCCAACTGCTCTTTTCAGGACTAGAGGACGCACAGATAAACCGGTGCCGAATTTTGATCTACGATGCGTATAATGAATGTAGACAAATGCCCCTGCATTTTTCTGCATTCGTAATATCCTTGCGACTCAGCAGTTGCCGAATAACAAAAATCTGCAAGCGCCAAAGATTGCGTGTTATCAATTTGAGCGGAAAGGCAAAGTCAAAACATAGTGCAACTTCTTTTTGTCAGTTAGGAGTAAGTTTCCTTTGCTATTGTCATTAGATTAAGCTGGCAATATAACTTTAGTTATTTTATATTTCAATTACTTAGGAAAATATATGCGCAAAATAACCGAACCGAGAAAACGAGTGCACTGGCATGCCCTGCTCGCCGATCAGATTTTCGAAAAATTGAAAACTGACGGGAACGGTTTATCCAGCCGGCAGGCACAAAAGCGTATCGAGGAATATGGCGCAAATCGTTTACCTCCGCCCAAAACCCGCGGCCCGCTACTGCGCTTTTTTTCCCAATTTCACAACTTATTAATCTATGTCTTGATCGGTGCCGCAGTCGTCACGGCGCTACTGGATCATTGGATCGACACTTATGTGATAATCGCCGTCGTATTGGTTAATTCGATTATCGGCTTCGTGCAAGAAGGCAAGGCCGAAAAATCGCTCGAAGCCATTCGGCATATGTTAGCGCCGCGCGCGACGGCATTGCGCGACGGCAATCGAATTGGGATTCCGGCCGAAGAATTGGTTCCCGGCGATATCGTGATTATCGAACCGGGCGACAAAGTTCCCGCCGACCTGCGCTTGCTTTCGGCGAAAGGCCTCCAAATTCAAGAAGCGATACTCACCGGCGAATCGGTCGCGGTCGAAAAGACGACCCAAGCGGTTGAAGCAAATGCCGATTTGGGAGACCGTTTTTCAATGGCTTATTCGGGAACCATGGTTGCGGCAGGACACGGCAAAGCCATCGTCGTAGCGACCGGCGCCGATACCGAAATCGGCCGCATCAGCGGCATGATTTCTAGTATCGAGGAGTTGACGACTCCGCTGCTTAAACAAATCGCGATTTTTTCCCGCTGGCTGACCCTGGCGATCATCCTTATTGCCGCAAGCGTCTTTGCTTTCGGTTTTTATGTCCAGGGAATCGATCCCTCGGAAATGTTCATGACCGTGGTCGGCCTCGCGGTAGCGGCCATTCCTGAGGGTTTACCGGCGATCCTAACGGTAACATTGGCCATCGGCGTCCAGCGCATGGCCTCCCGCAATGCCATTATCCGCCGACTGCCGGCAGTCGAAACGCTCGGCGCCGTATCGATCATCTGTTCGGACAAAACCGGCACGCTGACGCGTAATGAAATGACCGTTAAATCGATCGTGACATCTTCCAAACTCTATGAAATCAGCGGCGTCGGCTATGAGCCTTCCGGCGACTTTTTCTCGGGCGGCGAACATGTCGCTATCGACAAGCGCCCTATTTTGCAGCAAATCGTTAAATACGGCGCTTTATGTAACGATTCGTCATTGCGCCAAAAAGACGATCAATGGATTGTCGACGGCAACCCGATGGAAGGCGCCTTATTAACCGTTGCGTTGAAAGGCGGTTTCGACCCCGCCGACCTACACCGCAATAATGCACGGAGCGATGTAATTCCATTCGATGCCCAACACCGTTTCATGGCCACCTTGAACCATGACCACGAAAATCATCAGTATATTATCGTCAAAGGCGCGCCGGAACGCTTGATCGAGCTATGCACCTTACAAAGACAAAAGGACGGCGATGCAGCAATCAATCCTGCATATTGGAGCGGCTGGATCGATGAAGTCGCCTCACTCGGACAACGCGTTTTAGCCATCGCGTATAAACCGGTCGAAGAAGGTAAAACCGAGCTTAATTTTTCGGACCTGGATGACGGTTTGATACTATTGGGACTTATCGGACTAATCGACCCGCCACGCGAGGAAGCGATACAAGCCGTCAAGGAATGCCGCGCGGCCGGTATCCGCGTGAAAATGATCACTGGCGATCACGCCGCGACTGCCCGCGCGATTGCCGCACAATTACATCTTGAAAATCACGATGAAGTCATGACCGGCCAAGACCTGTCTTCGATCGACGACGATGAATTGATCGAAGTCGCCGCACGCGTCGACATCTTCGCCCGAACTTCGCCGGAACACAAATTGCGCCTGGTTACCGCAATGCAGGCCGGCGGCAACGTTATTGCCATGACCGGAGACGGGGTAAACGACGCGCCCGCCTTAAAACGAGCCGATGTCGGTATCGCAATGGGCCGGACCGGAACCGAAGCCGCCAAGGAAGCTTCGGAAATGGTGCTGGCGGACGACAATTTTGCATCGATCGCACGCGCAGTCCGCGAAGGCAGAACCGTTTACGATAATTTAAAAAAGTCCATTATCTTTTTACTACCGGTTAACGGCGGCGAATCGATGAGCATCATCGCCGCGGTATTGACCGGCCTGACTTTGCCGATTACACCGCTGCAAATCCTTTGGGTCAACATGGTCAGCTCGGTCGCCTTGGCAATGGCGCTGGCATTCGAACCTTCCGAGCCTAGCGTCATGCAACGCCCGCCGAGACCTAAAAATGAAGCGATGTTGTCCGGCTTTTTATTGTGGCGCATCACCTTCGTTTCGCTGCTGTTTTTTTCCGGCATCTACGGCATTTTTCTTTGGAGCCAACTACATGGCTCGACGCTCGAAGAAGCCCGAACTTATGCGGTTAATACACTGGTTATGCTGGAAGTCTTTTATTTATTGAATGTACGTTACTTAAGCGGCTCTTCGCTATCCCTCAAACAATTATTTGGTTCCAAGGCTATTCTGATCGCGATTACAGTCGTCATTTCATTACAAGCCATATTTACATACGCGCCGTTCATGGAAGTCTTTTTCGACACGCGTCCGGTCGACTTCATCCATGGCATGGAAATCTTCGGAATCGGTCTGGCCTTATTTATGATCCTAGAATTGGAAAAAATGATAAGACGCTTGTTTTCAGCTTCTCGAAATAAAGACAAAGCCTAACCGAAATCTAAGCGCTAAACTCCATCAGTCTAGCTGATCGAAAGAGCATCTAATAATCCGAAGGTGTGGAGGGAGAGTGTTTGTCGAGGGTGCCGGCAGGGTAACGGATTTTTGCTCTTGCAAAACCTACCCTGGCGGTCGAGCAACCGCACCCTCTTCGGAGCCGGCATCGTACTTTCACAGTAAACTTGATGAATATATTCAAACGGGGAATTACTAAGATATCAGTTTCAACCCTCATTCTCTGCTGCGTTTGGGTATAATGCCCTTTTGTTTGCCATTAAATCAGATCATTGAAAGTGCAATACTCTAAAGTTAGCGTGATAGCCCCTGCCCGTCTGCATATGGGCTTTATCGATTTAAGCGGCGCACTGGGACGTCACTTCGGCAGCATCGGCGTCGCGCTGAATGAAATCAACACTCGCTTGACCATCAGACCGGCCAATCATTTGACCGTAACCGGTAAGTCGGCTTCTCGAGCCGAAAAATGCGCGCGCAAACTCTGTATGGCACTCAATCTTCCCGATTCATTCAGCATCGAGGTCGAAGCGTCGATCCCGGAACATGTCGGATTAGGCTCCGGTACACAAATGTCGCTGGCGGTCGGCATGGGCTTGAACCATTATTTCGGATTAAATCTGACGGTGCGCGATATCGCACGATTAACCGATAGAGGCATGCGTTCGGGAATCGGCATCGGTGTTTTTGAACGTGGCGGGCTGGTTGTCGATGGAGGACGGGGCGAGCGCACAGTGACCCCCCCGGTATTAGCAAACATGCAAATTCCCGACGATTGGCGCTTTATTTTAGCGTTCGACAAGCGCGGACAAGGCTTGCATGGTAAACAAGAAGTTCAGGCTTTCGAAGCGCTGCCCCCATTTCCGCAACAAGAAGCGGCCCGGCTTTGTTATTTATTGATGATGCAAGGATTACCCGCCGTTGCCGAACACGATATTGTCAGATTTGGCGAAGTCGTTACGCAATTACAGCGCTCGGTCGGCGAACATTTCGCGCCAGCACAGGGCGGTATTTTCACCAGTTCGGAGGTCGCCGAAGCCATGGCATGGCTGGAAGCGCAAGGTTGCGTCGCGATCGGCCAGACCTCATGGGGACCGACCGGCTTTTGCGCTTTGCAGGGAGCCGAACAAGCCGAAACACTGACCGAACAGACGCGCCGGCAATTTTCTCATCACCCGCATTTGAGTTTTATCACAGTCAGCGTCAGCAACGGCGGCGGCCAAGTATCAGCCGTCTAATTCGTTTATTGATGCCTGAAGCCGGCACATACTCGCATAAGCGATAGACTTTTAACATCATAAACTGCCATTTTTGAACCCCAGCATTAACAAACCTATTTTGATTATTGCGAACTCCGGCCGCATGCTGGCCGAGGCCGCCAGCCGGTCGGGATTCATACCTTGGGTAATCGATTTGTTTGCCGACCAAGATACCCTGAGATTGTCCGAACGGGTCTTTCGCGTCGACACATTGGACGCGCCATTTCTAAGAAAAATCATTGCCGATTTCAAATCTCGCCACCCAAGCTCTCCAGTAGTCTATGGAAGCGGCCTCGAGCATTATCCCAAGGCGCTCGAGCTCATTACTCGTGAATGCGAATTAGTCGGCAACGATATAAAATCCGCTCGACAGCTTCAGCAAAAAAAACGCTTTTTCGAGTTGCTCGATCATTTGGAGATAGACTATCCGCGCGTCGCCTTCACCAAACCTATGAAGGCAGAACAATGGTTGATCAAACCCCAAACCGGTGAAGGCGGTCTCGGTATTCGCCTGTTTCGAAACGGCATGCCGACCCAAGGAAATATGTACTGGCAAAAATATATCGAAGGGACGGCCGGCTCCGCTTTATTTCTTGCAGACGGAAAAAATATTCGAATTATCGGTTTCCATACGCAATGGTGCGAAAACCAAAACGCCGACCAACCCTTCTTATTTGCCGGCGTGATCAATCGCTGCCCCCTGTCCGCCGAGCAAGCCGATATCATTCATTCGTGGATCGCCGCCATTGTGAGGGCAATCCCGCTTAAAGGTCTCAACACCCTCGATTTCATTATCCAAGGTGAGCGAATTTATGTATTGGAGGTCAATCCCCGCCCATCGGCCAGCATGCAATTATATGATGCCGATTTATTCGGGGCGCATCTCAATGCCTGTCGAGGCATCTTAGACAATACGAACTTTACGCGTCATCAGGTTTGCGCTTATCGCATCGTTTACGCCGACCGAAACATCACTATTCCCGATGACTTTAGTTGGCCGAAAGCCTGTCGGGATTTACCGATTGCCGGCTCGATAATTCGCAAAGGACAGCCTATATGCAGTATCATTGCCCGCGATATAAACGTTCGGAGCGTTCATCGACAATTGAACAAAATCCGGCAAATCATTATTCAATCATTCAATTAAAGGTGTTTTAGATCATGGAATCAAAAGCGAGCGTTAATAAACTGGCGCAGCCTCTGGTTAGAGAACTCATCGAAAATGCGGCTAAATTACGAGTCGGCGTAGAAAAATTGGCGAACGGTTGTACCATCATCGACGCCGGCATCGACATGCCGGGCGGTTTGGAAGCGGGCCGAATCATCGCCGAAATTTGTTTGGGTGGCATGGGCTCGGTCTCTATCTCACACAGTTGTTATACCTCGAATTGGCCGTTGACGGTCAATGTGCATACCGGCAATCCGGTCTTGGCCTGCCTTGGCAGCCAATACGCCGGTTGGAGTTTGTCGCATGAAAAATATTACGCGCTCGGTTCCGGTCCCGCTCGGGCGATGGCGGTTAAGATCAAGGATGGTCAACAAGAGCCCGTCGAAGAATTGTATAAAGAATTGGCTTATCGCGACAACGCAGAAAACACCGTTTTGGTGATCGAAAACGATGCGATACCGCCGCTTGAAATCGTCGAAAAAGTAGCAAACGCTTGTCAAGTAGACCCTAGCAATTTGACAATCATCGTGACGCCCACCAGCAGCCTGGCCGGCGGTGTTCAAGTCGTCGCACGGGTTTTGGAAGTTGCGATGCACAAGGCGCATGCCTTGCATTTTCCGCTGAAAAATATCGTCGATGGTAGCGGCAGCGCGCCGATCTGCCCGCCGCATCCGGATTTCATCAAGGCGATGGGACGGACCAACGATGCAATATTGTTTGCGGGGCAAGTTCATATTTTCGTCAAAGGCAGCGACGAAGCGGCCGAGAAGCTCGCAAAAGAGCTGCCGAGTTCAACTTCGAAGGATTACGGCAAACCGTTCGCGCAAGTCTTCAAAGAATACGATTACGACTTTTTCAAAGTCGATGCAATGCTATTCAGCCCAGCAAGTGTAATTGTGACCGCAGTCGAATCCGGCAAGAGTTTCCGAGCCGGCAAACTTGACAATGCGTTGCTCGATCAATCGTTCGGCGCCTAAGGATTTCGACGCGTGGGTAGAATTGCCGTTTTCACAGACGATCCGGGTTGGCACGGCAAGGCATTGCGCCTTGCATTCGCCGCGCGCGGCTACTCGGCAGACTATGTATCGTTGACCGAGTGCCGCTTGAATCTGGTTTCGGAAGGACTTCCTGTTTCGATTCCGGGTTTCGAGCATGCCCTGCCCGACGCCGTGTTTGTACGCGGTGTACCGGGCGGCTCCCTCGAGGAAGTTGTATTTTATCTCGACATCCTACATGCGTTAAAGATCATCGGCGTTCCGGTGTACAACGACGCCGGGGCAATCGAACGCAGTGTCGACAAAGCTATGACCAGTTTCCTGCTTCGACAAAACGGTTTGCCGACGCCACCGACCTGGGTCTTGCGCGACAGAAAAGAGGCACTGGCAATCGCCGAACACGAATTGGCGCAAGGCAATATGATCATCAGCAAGCCTTTGTTCGGCTCGCAAGGCGAAGGCGTCCGGCGCATCGAAAAAATGCTGGATTTATTTTGGTTGACCGGCAGCCGCGGCATCTATTATTTGCAACGCTTTGTCGAATGTTACGGCGAAAGTTATTCCGATACGCGAGTATTCGTTATCAACGGGCGCGCGGTCGCCGCGATGCGTAGGAAAGGAACATTTTGGTTGAATAATGTTGCCAAAGGCGCCAGTTGCGAACGAGTCCAGTTGGACTCCGAATTATCGGAATTAGCCATCAAGACAGCGGAAGTCGTCAAAATGGACTATGCCGGCGTCGATATTATTCGCGAAAAAAACGGCGATTACACCGTTATCGAGGTCAACAGTATTCCCGCATGGAAGGGCCTGCAAAGCGTTTGTAATATCAATATCGCCGAATTACTCGTCGAAGATTTGCTGAATAGGCATGTCGGCGATCATCGCCCCGAATTGCAAACGGTTGCTTCATGATGACTATCGAAACGCTTGAAGACTTGTATCGGCAAGCCTGCGAGATCGAATTACAGGCTTTTAAGCCAGGCAACGTCAGTGTTCATGCCGACGGGCATGACATGACCGTCGATGATTTTAGAGTCAGCGCAAAGGTCAGCGCGCCGCATATCTCAAATCCAAATTACTCGCTTGGCGAAAAAATTTATTATGCGATCAAGGCTACGCGCGATAAGGTCGGCTGTAATACCAACCTTGGCATTGTTTTATTATGCGCTCCTCTGCTTCAAGCCGCATTTTTACGAAAACCGAATTCGACGCTAAGACAAGCTTTACACGAGGTATTAAACAATACATCAGTCGACGATGCCGATTGGGTCTTCAAAGCGATCGTTTTAGCATCCCCGGGCGGTTTAGGACAATCATCCGAACAAGACGTTTCAGAGCGGCCGGCTGTCAATTTGACCGAAGCGATGCGAATCGCGGCCGATAAGGATCGCATCGCGTTACAGTACTGCTCGGATTATAAAGATATTTTTGATTTCGGAGTTTTAAGGTATAATTCTCGGCTAACTCGATGGGCTGATGCTAATTGGGCGGCTGTAGCAGTCTATGTCGGGTTGCTGAGCCTTTATCCCGATAGTCATATCGAGCGGAAATACGGCGATCGCTTTACGCTTTCGGTGGCCTCCAAAATGGCCATGGTTAACCAAGCGCTGCAAGATTCCGATAATCCGGATCAAATCGAACCTTTACTGCGTAGGATTGACGCCGAATTTAAATCCGAAGGCATCAATCCGGGTACGACGGCCGATTTAACGGTAGCGACGATTTTAACGGTATTTCTGGAGGATCAAATTAGCAATTCGAGTTGCTAATGGGTCTTCAAAACGGATTTACATTTAGTAAATAAATTAATTCTCACTGTTCATATTATTCTTCAAAGGAGACAACTAGCATGGCTAAAATCAACAACCTGCGCGTAGGCGAATCATTGATAGGTGACGGCAACGAAGTTGCGCACATCGACTTGATCATCGGCCCACGCGGTTCGGCTGCCGAAACCGCTTTCGCTAACTGCTTGACCAACAACAAAGACGGTTTCTCCAGCTTGTTGGCTGTTGTTGCACCTAACCTGATGGTTAAACCTGCAACTGTTATGTTCAACAAAGTAACCATCAAAGGTTCGAAACAAGCCGTTCAAATGTTCGGCCCTGCGCAACGCGGCGTAGCCATGGCTGTTGCGGATTCAGTTGAAAACGGCACCATTCCTGCCGATGAAGCTGACAACCTGTTTATTTCTGTTGGTGTTTTCATTCACTGGATGGCTGAAGACGACGCAAAAATCCAACAATACAACTACGAAGCGACTAAAGAAGCTATCGAACGCGCTGTTGCCGGCTCTCCAACAGCTCAAGAAGTTGTTGCTGCTAAAGCCACTGCAACACACCCATTCGCTGCTAACTAAGATTTAGTTCGGCCTAGAATGATTAAAAACCCCGGCTAGCCCGGGGTTTTTTTTGCCTAAAAGAAATTGGATAGCGGTTAACAGTGAGTAGTAAGCGGCAGAATCAGGGCTTTTATCCTAGACTTGGCAGATATATACTCATCGTAGATGAAAATTCGGCCTCGGGGCGCCCGTCAAAGGACGCCGTGAATA
>NPIE01014249.1_pt1 | contig 13370 bp, 8 predicted proteins | sample 8637661 | NCBI WGS metagenome assembly NPIE01 (sample SAMN07420842, study PRJNA396082) | bioreactor metagenome | isolation source: sample BA12 brine-fed electro-methanogenic bioreactor BA | place: Japan: Kochi | collected 2016-12-09 | reverse complement strand
ATCCTCCGATCCGCCCAGCGCCACCTTCACCACACTGCCGGGGGTGGTATACGTCCCGAAGTAGGCGTAGCCGTTGGCGGCGTCAATCACCGCGCTGTAGAGACTATTCTCACCCGTTTCCAGCGTGACCGCGCCGACCCGCGTCGGCGGATCATCCCCCGCGCCCAGTGCCACCTTCACCACACTGCCGGGAGAGGTATACGTCCCGAAGTAGGCGTAGCCGTTGGCGGTGTCTATCACCGCGCTGTGGAGACGCGTCACCGGAAATTCGAAATCAGATAACACATCCATCATGCGCATACCGCCGTCGGGGTAGTTGGTGGCGCCGGGGAGGTTGTTGCCTGCGATGGGGTCGCTGAATCGGAGCGAGGTATCCGTATAGGCGTGGCCCGCGCGGTCGGTGACGGTGATGTGGACGCGGTAGTAGGCTTCTTCGAGCCCCGTGGCTGTCCATTCCGTCTGCCAGAGACCCATGGCGCCCGAGGGGTTTGTGCCGCCGAGGTTCATGGGCGCGCCCTGCAGCGTGAGGGTGGCTACGGGCGGGTTCAGGAGCGTGTGCAGCGAGAAATCGGGAAACATAAGCGGCAAAGCAGGGACAGACCCGTCTCGCTTCCGTTGGTCGCTGGCTTGCGTCAGTCCCTGTTTTGCCGCTTGCGCCTGTCCCTCTTTTTCGATGCGTGCGGTGACGGACGCGATACCGTCCACGGCCTTGACCACGGCCTGGATAGTAAGGCGTTCACCGTTTTTTACGGACGGCGCGGACAGGGAAGGGATGATATAAATGCGCCCGTCGCCCGCGCCCACGGTGTTTCCAATGGGCACGATTCTCGGTTCCCCATCCGGCGCCTTATGCCGTCCAGGCGCCTCCCCGCCGTGTGCGACTGGGGCGAAACACAACCCTGAAACCAGGACAAAGAACACAATCGCAATCACTGTCGCGCCAACCCTGTTTCTCATCGCAACACTCCTTTTTCCTTATGCCGTATTATCAATCGGCCGTTTATCAGACCCATGCGTCCTACAGGGCCACGAACACGGATACGCCCATCCCGTACTGGGAGAGCAATCGTTTCGGCGGCCCGTCGCCATTCTCAAAGCACGGGTCCGCCACGTCTTCTACTTCCATTACATAGCAATTTCTTTGCCAATTACTTCATGATCCGCGGAAAACAAAATAACGTATTGTATTTGAACATGTTCTGGAAGGTCCGGGGGCGTGCCTCTTGTGAGTTTAACCTGGAAAAGACGTTCAGAGTCCAGAAACTGAACTAGGGCGATTTCGGATTGCGGAGTATTCTTTGCGTCTTTGGTGCGCCAGGATAAGCCTGGCTGACCTTGTAACTTGAAAGGTAGTTACTTTGCCAATTGCTCGTTCGGCAAATAGCAAATCGGGCGACGACTGGAGTAATTCAGCCGTCGAAGCCCCGACGCGCGAATGTGTGAGCCGTAGCGAAAGCGAACCCAGCATGGCCTCGTTACGCTTATGGAGGCGGCCAGCCCGCCAGAGAGTGGTGAAGCCTGCCACGACAAGGGTAGCAACGAGCATATGCACCTTGTCGGCCTCCCGGGGTGGTACGGGACAGCGCGCACAGACAGATCAGCCGAGGAACCTGGGAGACCCAATAAAGTGGCTGGGGCGTTCCCCGCCAACAGTGACCGGGAATGCATAACTTGTCACTGGCTTTATTGGGAGTCGGAGGGGCTCATAGTAGTGAAGATGCGAGTAACGCCCGCGGAGCGAAGGAGCCCTACTGAAGATGTGCGACGTAAGAGAAGGAGAGTGCCGATTGGATAATAACCCTACTACGGAACAAGGCAATTTGCTGCCGCCACAGGAAATCCTGTGGCTGGAAACAGACCTGCCGATAAAACGCTCTCTTTTGAGACAGAAGCTAAGCCAAAAGGCCAAGCAGGCTTCACAATTTCGCTTTTACTCGTTGTATGGACATGTGTGGCGTAAAGACGTACTGGAAGCGGCATGGAAATGTGTGCGCCGCAATCGGGGTGCATGTGGAGTGGATGGCGTGACCATTGACTCCATCGTGCAAGCCCCGCAAGGCGAGGCCGTATTTCTGCGCCAAATCCAAGAGAGTCTGCGCACGAAGACCTACCGGCCGCAAATGGTGCGCCGCGTATACATTCCCAAGGCTAATGGAAAGATGCGCCCGTTGGGCATACCGACGGTGCGCGACCGCGTAGTACAGACGGCGGCCCTACTGATTCTGGAGCCAATATTCGAGGCGGACTTCAAGGAATGCTCCTATGGATTTCGTCCGAACAAGTCGGCTCACGGTGCGTTGGGCGAGATACGGCAACAGCTGCGCGATGGATATTGTGCAGTGTATGATGCCGACCTCAAAGGGTACTTCGACTCGATCCCCCATGATAAACTTATGGCATGCCTGAAACATCGGATAAGTGACCGGCACATGCTGAAGTTAATACGGCAATGGCTGGAAGCCCCGGTGCAGGAACCGTCGGAAAACGGAGGCAGGCCTCATGTGCATCGAAACGACAAAGGCACGCCGCAGGGCGGTATTATATCGCCACTACTGGCAAATCTGTATCTGCATTGGTTTGACTATGCGTTTCATCGCTCCGACGGCCCAGCCAACTGGGCCAAAGCCAAACTGGTGTGTTATGCAGATGACTTTGTCGTGCTTGCGCGTTATCAGAGTCCACGATTGGTTGATTTTGTTGAAGGCACACTGGAGCAACGTTTTGGATTGGAAATCAACCGGGAAAAGACGCGCGTTGTGGATTTAAAGCAGATGGGCAGTAGCCTCGATTTTCTGGGGTATACATATCGCTATGACCGCGACATCAAAGGTCGTGACAGGCGATACCTGAACATGAGGCCGTCCAAGAAATCCGTGCAACGCGTCAAAGAGAAAATCAGGGCGATGACCGGCCCGGAACAATGCTTCAAACCCATTCCTGTCCTTATTGCGCAAATGAACCGAATGCTTACTGGTTGGGGAAACTACTTCAGCCAAGGCTATCCTGCCGTAGCCTATCGGGATGTAAATTTCTATGCCTATCAACGGCTGGAACGACATTTGCGACGACGCAGCCAACGGCCATACCGTCCACCGAAAAACATGAGTGTATACGCGAGACTGCACCAGCTCGGCTTGGTGCGACTAAAAGCGGGAAAGACGAACCAAACCTGTGAATGCCCAAGGAAGAATATCTTCAGGAAAGCCGGATGCGGGAAATCCGCACGTCCGGTTTGACGAGGGGGAGGGGAGAAATCCCCTCCCTACTCCACCGTTGGAAAAGGCTTGATGTTAACGCAGAGACGCAAAGAACGCAGAGGAGAAAAAGATGTATTGAAACCCAGGAAACGCGCCCAGAATCCCCATTGATCGCGTCTTGACAGCGCTGTGGTATATTGCCTGGAAAAGGAATCCACGCCCACGGAATAGGAAAGGACCGCGACAGAACAGCAGAGTAAGGGAACAGGGCATGCGAGCAAACATGTGCGACAGGAATGGCAACCACAATCCGCAATCGAATACTCCGAATGAAAGTCAAATCGCGCTGTGACCAAATACCGCTTCTTGTGATATAATGCCAACATCAGACTTCAAGGCAACACCAATGGAAACGATCCCGCATATCACAGTGGACATTGCAGCGATAACGGCATTCTGCCGAAAGTGGCGCATCCGGGAGTTTTCACTCTTTGGCTCCGTACTCCGTGATGATTTCGGGCCGGAAAGCGATATTGACGTGCTGGTCGAACTCGCCCAGGGGCATGGCCTGGATTTGTTTGACTGGGTGGACATGCGTGAAGAGCTTGAGCGTATTTTTCAGCGCGATGTGGACTTGGTGTCCAAGGGAGGTCTGAAAAACCCACTCCGCAAAAACGCCATACTTGCAAGCGCGAAGGTGCTGTATGCGGCCTGAAGAACGTGATAGAAGCGCCTTGCTCGACATGCTTGACCATTGTCGCGGCATCAGTGCCGCAGTGCAAGGTCGGACTTTTTTAGCATATTGCGAGGACGATAATTTGCGGTACGCCATTGAAAGACGCATCGAAATTATTGGCGAGGCGGCAAAACGCATTTCCGAGGTTACAAGAAAAAAGCATCTGGAAATACCTTGGCGCAAAATAATGGCGACGCGAAACATTCTGGCCCACGAGTATGGCGAGGTTGAAGATGAAATCATCTGGCGCGTGACGCAAACGCATATACCCGAATTGATAAAGCAACTTCAAACGATGGTTTCGCCTGCCTTCGATGAGGACCAGTCCTGATGCAGGCGGTGTACATAAGCCGGGGGAACTGCGGCGAGACGGAGTCGCCGCTATAGCCGGTTATATACGGTCTCCGCGTGCTCCGCGCCGCTGCCTTGGAAACGGCTTGATTTGAACGAAGAGACGCAAAGAACGCAGGGGAAGAGGAGCATGGGTTGCACCACGAAGGCCCCTGGGAGCGCCGACGTCCCCGTCGGCAGGAATAAGGATTGTGCCGACGGGGACGTCGACGCTCCCAGGGATTGCCAACTCTCGGAGGAACGCGGAGGCGCGAAGTGCGCAGAGGTAGGCGAAGAAGAAAAAGATGCGTTGGAACCGGGGAAGCGTGCCCAAAATCCCAAAAATCCCTATTGATCGCGTCCGACGGCGGGTTGGGTAAACAAGTCGGTAGGGGCTGGTTTTTTACCCATCGGTACAGCTGCGGAACCCTTCATGGGCACGCTGGATGGTCGCGGCCACCGCATCTTCGAATTGCACATCCATCGCCCCGAAAAGAATGGGGTGGGCCTCTTCGGTTATATCGGCGCGGGCGGCGAAGTACGCCGGCTTGATCTCCATGAAGCGCATATTACGGGCGATGACCTCACAGGCGGCCTGGCCGGGGAGAACGCCGGTCTTATTGAAAAATGCTCCGTTCATGGCACTGTTACGGGAACCATACGACAGGCGGGCTGATAGGCGCTAATTTTGGGGAGGTCGCCCAGTGTTATGCGCAGGGGGTTGTGGAAGGAAACTATGTCCCGGGCGGGCTTATTGGTGAAAACGGCGGCGCCGTATCGGAAAGTTACACAGCAGCGACACTTTACGGTGTTGCGCCGGGCGGGCTAATAGGCCTGGATAGGGGTGGTACTGTGACGGCGTCCTTCTGGGACACCGAGCAGGCGGGCGTGTGCTTGAAGCGCCGCGTTTGCTCCATCCCGGTCCGCCAGCGCACTGGAGCGAGGCGTACTATTCGGGCCAGATCAAGAAGAACCGCCCGCTGCAACAGGACTTTTTTCTGCGCCCGAACGACGCGCAGGCGCCGTGGGTGTATTACGTCGAACCACCCGCGAGCTGCACGGTAAATAAGCAGCATCTGGTGGTGACGACGATTAACGCGGACAAGTATTCGGAACTTGCCGCAGCGACCTTCACGTTGAACACGCACACCAACGACATTCGCGAGCGCATCTCGACCACGGGCTTCTATCGCGACACCTGGGAACTCAATTCGGGATCGAATGTGCTGCACTTATTCTCGATGGACACCGAGGGCAATGCGGCGGAGCGCACCATTGAGGTGATATACGATCCTGAGTACGACCCAAGCGGGTATGTGTCGCCCGAGCCGGAGGGACCGCCCGCCGACGATGTCATAAGCGAGCAGGAACTGCGCGAGCGGCGCAAGGAAACCCCTGAACTCGAAAAGGAGCTTTTTGTGGGGCTTGACGATACGGTCTTTGTGCGCATCGGAAATCAACTCACGGAAAAACTCAAACAGAACTTCGGCCTGTTTGCGCACACCCTGCTATACGACACCACCAATTTCTTCACTTATATCGAAGCGCCCGCACGCGCGAAACTGGCCAACACCGGCCACAACAAGGACGCACATCACCATTTGCGCCAAGTCGGGCTTGCACTGTGCGTGGACAAGCAATGGGGAATTCCGCTGTTCTACCGCCTCTACCGGGGAAACGTACAGGACGCAAAAACGTTCTCCGGAGTCGTGACCGAACTGGTGGCCGCCATAAGAAAAGGATTCGAGCATGTCGACGAGCTGGTGCTTGTCCTGGACAAAGGCAACAACAGCGAAGACAACTTTGAGGCCCTAAAAGGAAAATTGAACTGGATAGGCAGCCTCGTGCCCACCCATCACAAGGACTTGCTCGAACTGCCTCTGGATCACTATGAAGGCAATTGGACAGATTGTCGCTATCATCGACTGGTGCGCACGGTGATGGGAATCGAATGCACCCTGGTGTTGACCTATAACGAAAAACTGGCGCGCAAGCAACAGCACTCCTTGGAAAATGGAATTAAAAAACTCAAAAAGCAGATTCGCCAAAAATGGACCGGCTATAAAAATGCACCCAAAAGCGAGCCAGCGGGCATCACGAGCCTTATTAAACAAAGTCGCTATGGAAATTACGTTGATGTTACATGCGAACACGCAGAACCTGTCTTCTACCAAACAGAACAGACAAAAAACGCCATCGCCGAACAACGCAAAAGGTTTGGTAAGAACTTGCTCTTTGCCAATGGCGATCAGGCACAAGCGCCATGGATTATTGAGATGTATCGCAGCAAAGACCGTATTGAGGACGGGTTTAAACTACTTAAACATCCCGAACTTATCCGATGGCGGCCTTGCAGACATTGGACCGATACAAAGATTCGCGCATTTGCCTTCTGTTGTATCATGGCCATGGTTATCATACGCGTTATGGAGCGTATGACGGCAATGGCTGGCTTGCCCATGAGTCCAAGAATCATCAAAGAAGAATTGGACGACCTCAAAGAAGTCATTATGCTCTATGACGACAAGCATGCGGACAGCAAAATCACGCAGAGAAGCACTGTACAACAAAGACTGTGGGAACTGTTTGGACTGAGCGCCATCGAAGAACAGATAACACTACATTGACGGGAGTGTTATCTTGTTGCATTACAATATCATACAGCCTGTTTAGGCGGTATGATGGAAAACTCATGTTCAATATATTGATGTAGGCGTCCTCTGCATCGAAAGCGGCAATATCCAGCAGCGGCGTGATGTCGTCGAGGCTGTTCTGGTTGGTCAGGGACCGGATTGCCTTGATTGACTGGAAGGAGTGGGGCGTGGGGAGTAGTAGTCAAGACGCAGGCGAAGTGGCTATTATCCATTATCGAATGTTATTCACCATTGCGGCAATTGTGCGGGCGGTTGGTCCGGTAAAACCGGATCAAGATCGACCATGCCGCTGCTTTGAACGCGAACCCACGAATTGTCAGGATCGAAGTTGGGATTGCGCCACAGCAGTTCCTGGGTGATGTCGCGCGCATAAATGGGAGCGGAAAGGGCATGCACCTCCAAGGGCCCAAAGCCTTTATCTCCTGGAGTTGCAGCGCTGATGACGCGTACCCGATAGGCGGCATCTCCGGTGGGCATACGCTTGAAACGAATACCTGTATCCTGGGCATTAATGGGCACGGTACGAATGGGCCGGCCGTTTTCGATAACCTGTAGTTTCATGCCAACGGCGTCATGGACCACCACCTCGAACGTGACCTCGACATTAATGGGAAACACGCCGCCGATGCCAACATCTATCTGATTATTGCTCAATACATCCACGCCAAAGAACAACTTGGGACCGTCGGGGCCGCTGGACACATAGGTTCGTCCAAGACGCAATCCTTCGAGCAACCCTTCCACGGACAGCTCGCGCGCATGGATGTAGGTAATGGGGCGTCCGAGTGGTACGCTGCCGCTGCCGCTGCCGCTGCCGCCGACCGCTCCGGCCATAAGTCCGCGGGTCAACTCGTACTCATAAAACAGATTGCCTTGCGCATTTGCGGACATGTCGCCGTGGTTGACGGCCGCGGCCGCCGCGGCAATGGAATGTATAAGGCGTCCACCTTTGCGTTCCAGGGCGAGATCATTAAGATGTTGCAGGGACAGTGGTGGGGCGCTGCGCCAATCTCGAAACCAAACCTGAACGCCATTGACAAAACTGAGTCCCCACTGCCAGGGCTTGGTCGGAAAGGCGGGATGCGCAATTATCCAGGCGCCGCCTTGTGCCTGTATACGGATGCATTCCGCTTGTGCAGCAGCAATGGTCGAGGGCGGTTCAGGCTCAGTGCGCGGGCCATACACCAGCGCAACGCCCATATCATCCGTTCCCCATTCCATGGCGGGCAGCAGGACAAGCGTGTCAGAAAGAAATGCAGGGTCGCGCGTTGCCGCGAGCGTGTTGCGGTCCGTGATGGCGAGAAAATCAAGGTTGGCGCGCTCCGCGCGACGCACCAGTTCCGCAACGCTTTCCACTCCCACGCCGTAGTGGGAATAGGCGTGCAATTCGCCGCTATACCAACGGGTCTCCGGATTCAATACACGGGGTTCATAAAAATGCTCAACACGTCCCGGTATGCTGCCTGCATTGTATGGGTCCGTGCCCATTTTAAGTTCGACCCGATCGATGGTCAGGTCGCCGTCAGAGTCAAAGCTGCGAATAGGCACTTCGCCGGCGCCTTCAAGTAGATTTACCAACAGGTAGGTGGAATGTGCCTCACGAATTTCCAGGTCGTCAACTTCAACCAGTACCGGAACGCCGTCATCATAAACATGTACATAGGCGCGATAAGCGCCCACGGGGTGATTGGATTCAAGAGCGCCATGGGGTACGTCCACCACCACGGTAATGTCATCGTCAAAGCTTAAAAGGTCCACGCGGGCAGGCAGATGCGCGCCAACCACGTTCGTAATGTCTATGTCTAAGACGCCTTTGGGCAATGCTGCCCGTCGCGCAAGCGTCGTCTCGCGTTCAAGCGCCGCCTGGTCTGGCATATGCGTTTGATCGGCGACCCTGTCGCCGGCCTCGGCATGACGCACGCCTTCATTACCGGCGCATCCCGCCACAAGCAGCCATACGGCCAGAAGGCGCAATAAGGGCAATGCCCACAACCTCAAAAAGGTCTGTTCTTCATTTTCGGCAACGAGGGAGCGACAAAAAATTGTTCGCATCAGCATGTCCTTTTGTGGTGCGGCAATGAAAACGCATTCCCTGGCGCGAGGCGACCGCATTTTCGTAACGCAACGAGGGGGTTACACTCGGTGAATCTAAAGAGCCCATTTGGATTTCATCTGTGATTCGCAAAAACTGGAGGCGAATACCATGGAGTATTGTAGTCAATACCGACGCCCTGATAAAACCCGTGCCTGTTTGGCTTACTTCTGCTGTGCTTGTTTACGGATAAGATGTTCTCACGCAAAGACGCGAAGCCGCAAAGAACGATAAAGAACAAGGGTTTTGGTCTCATTATTCTTTCTTCTTGTCTTCTTTGTACCCTTCGTGACTTCGTGGTGAACATGTTATGGACCGCAGTGATTCAACGTCTTGTTTTAATGGCCCTTCGGGGTTTACGGTGCTACGAAAGACAAAGCGCAAGTATGACTTGCGCACTCAAAAAATCGCATCATCTGGGTTGCGGGCAAGGCCCGCGTTGGGAGCAAGAGAAAGAGCACAGAAAACAAGTACGAACAATCTGGATGCGCCTTTTTTATGGACCTTGCGAGGCAGTGGCTGTCACCTGCATCTTCTGGAACAACGATTGAGCCCCATCGCGGTTTCCTGTATTGTTGTTGGAACGGCTTATGAGATTCACAAAAACGCTGTAAAAGGAATATCGTGGTATACTTATTATGATGGATGTTGACTAAGCGCTGTCGGTGGGCGATGAGCATGCGTGGAATAGGGGGGCGGTATGGCATATGAGATAATGGGTGCGCGTGAACCGCTCCCGTCATTTTGGGGTTCCGCTTCGCACCAGGAATTAAGACAGGCATTGGACGGATTTATGAAATCTGAAGTTGTTTGGCGCTCCAGCAGGCGTAACGTTCCCCAACGGACGCGCGCGGGGGTGTTGTATATAGTATTCGCTCTCGTCGCCCTTCTCTGCGCAGAGACAAGTCACGGCGTTTCCGTGACAAACCCCTGGTTTGTGGATACGGCTGCGGCGGGGGCGGGTTTTCCTCCTGTATCCGGCGCCACAACGCTATTCGGTGCGGTGAATCCGCTGAATCAGAGGCGTGATGCCGAGATTCAGTATGTTTCCAGGGACGGCATCGCTTTGGGTCCATTTTATCCAGCCAATGCGTTCATCGTGCCTGCGCGCACCGGTTGTTTTTGGCGACCTGTGGCGAATGATCCGATAACGCAACCCGGAGGATTGGAAAATAGCGTAGGCGTGGCTATTCCGGTACGCCCCCGGGATATTGATACGCTTCGAAACGGCGCATACAGCGTGTTCTGGGACGGCGCCGAAGGCGATATGCCTGTTGCCGGATTGATTGCGTTTGGCGCTCCCCCGATGCTTATGAGCGCTGTTATCGAAACCCGGTCCGTCATGGCAAAGGATTTGCCGACAGATAAAAGCGCTCCTCAGAAGGACCTATTCGTGTCCAAGTTCGTACCGTTGTATCATGACAGCAGTCCGCCGGGTTCGGGAATACCGCCTGCCTCTGGAATTACGACGCTGGTGTATTTGCAGAACAACAGGCCCACGGACATCGAAGCGGAGATTTTTTATTGGGATGTAGCGGGCTCTGAACTTGGCCCATTTTTCCCGGAGAATACTTTCGTACTGCCGGCCTCATCCATCGCGGCGTTCCGTCCTGCCATATCTGACCCTGCAATGGGACTTCCCGGCGGACTTCCAGGCGGTCAGGAGGACGCAATCGGGCTCGCGATTCCCGACGCGCCGGACCAGATAGATAAGGGCTCGTTGTATATTCAATGGATTGGCGAGGACCATGACATTAGCGTTAAAGTTGTCATGGCGACCGGCGCCCCTATGGATGTGAGCAGTTATCATCCCGGGAAAACCATATCCGCAGTTGCTCCTTATGTGCGCGACGACGCGCCCGCAGGTCAGATGCCCCCGGCCAAAGGTACGCTGAGTGTCCTGACCGTAAAGAATCCCTATAATGAACCCGTCGAGGTATGGGTTATGTACCGGGGGTTAACCGGGGAGCTGCTGGAGTCCACCGCATCGGCAATGATGATCGCCGCCAATGCCGTAGCCATGTGGCGTCCCGCTATTGAAGATGCCTCGCTTGAGGCGCCGCCCATGAGCGGAACCGTTCCCCGCGTAGCCGCAGAGTCCTTTGAAGGCAGTGTCGCCATTGCCGTGGACCCGGAGCGTCCCGTGTATATGCTACTGCATGTTTATAGCGCCGATGGACATATGCTCAGTCCATTGGCGTCTGTCCCAGGCGCAAGCGCTATTGCGGCGCCGCTTTTTCTGGATGACGCGCCCAATAATTCGGGCTTTCGTCCCGAATCCGGCATGAACACCACCCTGTATTTGATGAATTCCACCGAGAGTTTCCTGAAATGTCGCATTGAATATGCCGGCCCCGAAACCGGGCTTATCTTGCCTGAAAATCCGTATTTCACGTTGCGGCCCTATGGTTCTGTTCGGTTCAGGCCGTCAACGCAATGGTATGGTTATGAAAATGATGGGTATGCCATCCCTATCCCGGATTCACCTCATACGATGGGAACCGTGGTTGTCACAGCGGAACAATCGGGACTTATCGGTATGATCAGTCACAGCGCCGTAAACGGCGAGGCCCTTGATATTCTGCCCCAGACGAATGTTTCCGGTTCCTTTTCGGAAGTCATGCCGCTCTACATCGAGACGCAGCCCCAAGGCGGCGAGGTGATGGTCGGCGAGACATTTTCAGCCTTTGTGGGCGTTCAAGGCGGTCGTCTGCCCTACACCTATCAATGGTATCATGACGACACACTTGTTTCAGGACACGATTCGGCGCAGCTGATGCTGTCGAATGTGACCAAAAGAGAGGCCGGCGTCTATCGGTGCGAAATAGACGACGGCGCGGACAATGTTGTGACGTTGTCTTTTGATCTTGATGTTCAAGGCGCGAGCGTGTTGTATGTGGATACAACCAATTCGGGAACAGCGGATGGGTTCTCGTGGGACACGGCGTATCCGACTATTCAGCAAGCCGTGGACATAGCGGGTTCAGGAGATGAAGTTTGGGTCGCGGCCGGAGAATATGTTGCCACGACCAACACCGTGGTTACGCTGCCGTCGGGCATATCCCTCTATGGCGGCTTCTCCGGCAACGAAACCAGACGCGATGAACGAGACCCGAATAACAATACTTGCGTTATAGACGGTCAATTTGCGCGGCGCGGCGTTCAAATGTACGATACGACCCGACTCGATGGTTTCATTATTACTCAAGGGTATGCATATGACGGCGGCGGCCTGTTTGCCGAGGGGTCCGATGTTGTCGTCGCGAACTGTCGTTTTGTCAATAACGAGGCCAACCATTTTGGCGGCGGCGCTCTGATTTATAATTCAGGCAACGCCCTCATCGAAAGCACGATATTCGATGATAATTCCAGTGCTTATGGCGGCGCCCTATATCATTTGGACCCCCTGTATACCGCACAGGAATATACGGCAACCCTGACCATTATCAACAGTCTTTTCCTTCGGAACGAGGCGTTTCAAACAGGTACGGTGTTCAACGGTCGATATTCACACAATGAGTTTTTGCATTGCACGTTCTATCAAAATGTGTTTGAGAGCAATGCCATGTTTGCTTTTACAGACAGCGGCGACTTCATGCTCCGGAATTCAATCATCGGCGATGAGGACGTCGTGGCTTTCATGAACGACCCGGAACCGGTGATTCAGATTTTCTATTCGCGTATTCCGGACGGTTATATTGGAGAGGGCAATATTGCGGACTCGCCACTGTTCATGAACCTCGAGGGAGACAATTTTCAGTTGAACTGGGGCTCTCCGTGTATGAATGCCGCGCCTGTGGACGACCGCGCGATGAGCGACATTGTCGGCATGGCGCGTCCCCAGGGAACGGCGGCGGACATGGGCGCTTTCGAACGGGAACATACCGGCGAGATTCAGCTTCTGGGCGACGCGGAAATAGAGTTGGAATGCGGGAGCAGTTTCGAAGACCCTGGCGCGGTTGCATTCGATGATGATGAAACGCCGCTGGAGGTGGTTGTCACAGGCGAGGTGGACATATTCATGCCAAACGTTTATACATTAAATTACGACGCAGTCTCTGCTACCGGTACGCCATTGCACATAAGCCGGACGGTCACTGTTGAGGACACCACGCCCCCCCAGATTACACTTCTCGGTGAAAGTCCGATACATATAGTGTGCAGCGCCGACTATATCGAGCCGGGCGCTATTGCCTCGGACGCTTGCGACGGCGACATGAGTTCCGACATTGTGATAGACGGCGATATTGTGTATGTGAATATATCAGGCGTCTACATTATCACCTATGATGTCGCGGACGGTGCGGGCAACATAGCAATTCAGACAACGCGCACCGTCATCGTCGAGGACGTAACGCCGC
>NPIE01000173.1_pt3 | contig 13376 bp, 12 predicted proteins | sample 8637661 | NCBI WGS metagenome assembly NPIE01 (sample SAMN07420842, study PRJNA396082) | bioreactor metagenome | isolation source: sample BA12 brine-fed electro-methanogenic bioreactor BA | place: Japan: Kochi | collected 2016-12-09 | reverse complement strand
TAAATTTACAGAAACGATGATGCACTAACGCGGATTACACGCGGGCGATGAGGTCATCGTCCATCCGGACCGGGATCTTGACGACGGAATGCGTGTGCAGCCGCGAGAAGAGCGATATTAAGGGAGCGATTCCTGTTTTTCGGGACGGTGAATCGAAACTTTGACAATACAGGGGAACATTATTCGATTCCGAAGCGTTTCATCTTACGCCACAGGGTGCTCTTGTTGATGCCAAGCAGATCGGCGGCTTCACCTTTTCGGCCACCGCACTGGGCGAGCACCTGGAGGATGTGGTTCTTCTCTGCCTCTTCCATGGCGAGGGGTTTGCCGTCGGAGGCCTGGGCCGGCGCGGGCGTCATGCCGCCGAGGAGTAGGGTGTCGGTGCAAAGGGCGTCACCTGTGGCCAGGATCATGGCGCGCTCGATGATGTTTTCCAGTTCGCGCACGTTGCCCGGGAAGCTGTAGCTCTGCAGGCGGGCCAGCCCTTCGGGGTTGATGTCCTGCACACGGGGGTTGATATGCCGGTATTTCCCGAGAAAGTGCCGGGCCAGCAGGGGGATGTCCTCGCACCGTTCCCGTAGAGGGGGGATGTGCAGGGTCACAACGCTGAGACGGTAGTAGAGGTCGCTTCGAAAAGAGTCGCTGCGGGCAGCCTCGGCCAAGTCGATGTTGGCGGCGGCGATGAGCCGCACGTCGACGGGGACTGGACGGCTGCTGCCGACGGGATGGACGAGACGCTCCTGTAGAACACGCAGCAACTTGACCTGAAAATTGGCATTGGTGGTGCCGATCTCGTCAAGGAGCAGGGTGCCTTTATCGGCCAGTTCAAAGTAGCCGCTACGTTTTGAGGTGGCGCCGGTGAAAGCCCCTTTTTCGTGGCCGAAGAGTTCACTTTCCAATACCCCTTCCGCGAGGGCGCCGCAGTTGACGGGTACGAAGGCGCCAGTAGAACGGGGGCTTTGCCGGTGGATGAAGCGAGCCAGAACTTCCTTGCCGACGCCGGTTTCCCCCTGAATAAGGACGTTGCTGTCCGTTAACGCCACCCGTCGCGCCAGTTCCAAAAGCTCTTCCATCCTTGCGTTGCAGGTTAGGGGGGTATCCTGCTCCTGACCGCGCTGCCGTTCCTGCTGCAGTCGGTCGACCTGGTTTTCCAGGGTCCTCTCCTTGAGAGCGCGTCCGATGCGCAGTTGGACATCGTCGGGTTCGAAAGGTTTTGCGATGTAGTCGTAAGCCCCTTTTTTTATTGCAGCCACGGCGTTGTCCAGCGAGGAAAAGCCAGTGATGATGAAGACAATAATGTCCGGGTCGATTTCGTGAGCCTTGGCCATAAGCTCGAAACCGTTGATCCCGGGCATCTTAAGGTCGGTGAACAGCAGATCTGTCCCTTGACTGCGGAGGTGCTGCAGCCCCTCTTCACTGCTTGTATAGCTGCTGACCTGGTAGTCCTTCTTGAGCATGCGTTCAAGGATGCGGCAGGTCAGCGGATCGTCATCGACAACCAGAATGCGGATTTTTTCACTCATCCTCAGTAGACTCCTTTGGGCAGTCGCAGGGTGAACGTCGCTCCTCGCCCCGGCGGCGATTCCACCTCGATCGTGCCTCCCTGGCTCTGCACGATACCGTAGCTCACAGACAAACCAAGCCCGGTGCCTTTACCCACCTCCTTGGTGGTGAAGAAGGGATCGAATATCTTGCGCAGGTTCTCGACAGGGATGCCACCCCCCTCATCGCGGATTCGCACCACAAGCCGCTGATCCTCGTCGGTGCAGGTGATATGCACAGTGCCCCCGTCAGGCATGGCGTCAAAGGCGTTGAGCAGAAGATTGACCAAAACCTGTTGGATCTGGTGACCATCCACTCGTACATAGGGCAGGGTGGAATCGGGAGAAAAGTTGATGCGGATATCGTCTTTTTCCTGACGGATGCGGACCAGCCTCAGAGCCTCTTCAAGCAAAGTGTTGATGTCCTGCAGGGCCAGGTTGGGATGCTGTTTGCGGGCGAAGCTGAGCAGACCACTGACGATGCGGCTGCACTTGCCCGTTTGATCGGTGATGTCGGCCAGATCCTGGCGCAGGGCGGCCGTATTAAGGTCTCCGTCATCAAGCTCTTTCCTGGCCAGGCTGGCCAGAGCCTGGATGTTGCCGAGAGGGGTATTGAGCTCATGAGCCAGGCCGGCGGCCATCTCTCCAACCGAGGCGAGTTTCTCGGTGTGGCAGATCTGCTGCTCGACGCGGGCCTGTTCTTCCAGATTGCTCTGCAGGGTATCGGCCATGCGGTTGATTTCATCAGCGAGAAAACCGACCTCGTCGCGGCTGTCGATGTGGATGCGGTAACGTAAGTCTTTGCTCAAACGGTGAGTGCCATCGATGACTGCCTGGAGAGGGCGGGTTAGAGTTCGAGCGAAGAATCCTGCTGCCACAACAGTGAAAAGCAGAACTGCTAAGGTGGAGAGCAAGATGCGCTGCTTCAGGTTTGCCAGCGGGGCCAGGAAGAAGTCGCGGCTGGCGTTGATAACCAACACCCAGCCATGACGAGAGTCGTTGTAGGGGGAATAGAAGCGGTGGGCGAGGATGTCCCCCGTGTCGGGGTGGAAGCTCACCCCCTGGGGCAGGGACATCCAGGTGGAGGTTAATTCATCAGGGAATTGTTGAAAGGCCGTGATCTCACTTCCTGTCTGGTTGCCGAATTCGCAGGTCCTGTCCTGGTGGAAGAGGTAGATACCGTTGCGTGATGCTTGATCGAGGTTGCGCTCGATTAGAAACGCGGCTCCTTCTTCGGGCGATATCAGCTGGTTGATGAGTTTGCCGGCTGTCTCTCCCCAGACATTGATAATGAGCGCCCCCGCGCGGCGGCCATCTTTCAGAAACAGGGGGGTGGAAAAACGCACCATTGCCGGGCACCAGTATTGCTCGCCTTCGACTTTCCCGCGTTCCATGTTGGACGTCCAAACCTCCCCCTGCTGTAGCACCATGGTCCCTTGAAAGAAATCCCGATTCTTGAGCGACTCTACTAGAGGGAGCCTTTGGTCGGAAGAGGAGGTTTCCCGCCTTGGGATGACGACGCCCTCCCGCACCTTGACCAGAACGTTTCCTTCTTCATCAAGGAGGCGAATGGCCTGAATGCTGGGATCGAGCTGCTGGAAATCGAGGAAACTTTTTTCCAACCGACTCAGAACCTGGGGCAAGTCCGCGACCTCGCCGCCGGTGCGCCAGCTCAGGTAGTCTCTCACATTCTGGGTGGCGGCGATGGTCATGAGGGTGGTCTTGGAACGCCTGACCAGTTGTTGCAGGCTCTGGACGGAGTGGTCGGCGAGTTCCTCGATCTGGCGGGTGCTGTTGCCGCGCAGGATGTTGGCCGTGGCGGTGAGGCTAAGCACCGTAAAAATCAGCAGGGAAGGAATCGAGAGTCCGAGCATGGCCAGCAATGTTTTGCGGCTGATGGTCAGTCTTTTCATGAGGAAGCCTCGCAGTGGGCCTGAAGGAGGAGCCTGAATGAACATTGCAAAATGCAATATCATGCTGCATCAAATGCAATGCAAAATGCAATATGTAATTCCATCTGGTGATGTTATTTCATGTAAACCCTATAAAAAACAACTGGTTTAAAATGAACTTTGGTCTGGCACGTCTCCTGAAAGAGGATTAAGAGCCAAAGGAATCATCCGGTGATTCCTGGAGGTCGGAAAAAACCGAACATGATGATCGGGTTCAATGACATGTTGAGTGATTCAACAAGGAAAGGAGGCTCCAGTGTCCAATGTCAGAAGAAATTTTGTGAAACGCCTGGGGGCAGTGGTGGCTGCCGCCGCCGCGACGATGGCTTCCGCCAGCCCGGCAAAGGCATTTTCAAGCCGCAACCCGGGGCGCGATGCCAAGGATCCCCGATATGTGGGACAGAAAGACAAGCGCTGGGGAATGGTCATGGACCTCTCAAAATGCATCGGTTGCCAGGCCTGCACCGCGGCCTGCAAGGCGGAGAACACAATCCCTGATCGGGTCTTTCGCACCTGGGTGCCGGAATACGAACTCGGGCGCTACCCGCAGGTACGCAAGGCTTTTCTGCCGCAGCTATGCAACCACTGCGAAAAGCCTTCTTGCATTTCGGTCTGTCCGACCGGCGCCACCTTTGCCCGTGAGGATGGAGTTGTTGTGGTCGACAGCGAGATCTGCTGGGGGTGTGGTTACTGCCTCAATGCCTGCCCTTACGACAAGCGCTATTTCAATCCCCTGACCCAGGTGGCAGACAAATGTACTTATTGCGCCCACCGCATCGACCAGGGGCTGCTCCCCGCCTGCGTCGAGTCCTGTGTCGGCGGCGCCCGGATCTTCGGTGATCTCAATGACCCCAAAAGCGAGGTGTCCCGTCTGGTCTCCGGCGCCCCGAGCACAGTGCTCAATCCAGCTTCAGGTACCCGTCCCCAGACCTATTACCGGGGTTTGGCCGGCGAGTTGCAGGCGCAACCGTCAGGACCACCCATTCTTGATGATCTGGCCCGTAAGCGCGACGGTATGCCCGCCGCCGAGTGGACGACCAAGGCTTAAGGAGGCATACCATGGATATGATGCAGACCGTTCATACCCTCACATCGATCACCCCGGCCAGACCCTGGGGGCTTGATATTCCCAATTACTTCTGGTTCACCGGCAGCAGCGCCGCCGCCTTCATTGTGTCGAGCTTCGCCCATGTCTTCGGCATGAAGAAGTTCAAACCCATTGCCGGTTTTGCTCTGCTGGTCGCCTTTGTGCTGCTGGTCGCCGCTCCTCTTAACCTCATTGATGATCTTCGCCAGCCCGGACGGATGATCAACTTTTTTCTTTATGGATGGGAGAATTTCGGCACTTCTCCCATGAAGTGGGGGGTGCTGCTGCTGGGGGCCTATCCCGTTCTCATCCTGGCTGAAGCCCTGGTGCTCTACCGGCCTTTTCTGGTGCGGCGCCTGCAGGATGCGAACAGCAGGGTCACGCGCGCTTTCTACAAAGCGCTGACCCTGGGCCGCATCGACCTTTCGGAGGATGCGTTGCACAAAGATGAGCGGCTCGGCTTTATTCTCGGTGCTGTCGGCATCCCCCTGGCTCTCTGCGTGCATGGCTACACCGGCTATATCCTCGGTGTGGTTCACTCCAGCCCGCTGTGGCATACGCCGCTGATGCCGATTCTTTTCCTCGCTTCGGCTATGGTTTCGGGGACCGGGCTTCTGCTGGTGATTCTGCCGGTGGCGCAGCGCTTTTTTACGACGGCGGGGCGTATCGATAAGGAGGTGATGACCGCCCTGGCCCGTCTGCTCGGCTGGTCGATTATCATCGACCTGGTTGTGCGTTTTTTCTGGCTGACCTTTGCTGTCGCTTTCAACGGCAATGAGCGCTACCGGCTGATGGACTTTTTCGGGTACCACTTTCACGAGATCCTCTGGGTTGAATATGTTCTTTGTCTGCTGATCCCCATGATCATCGCCTTTTCCAGCCTCGGCCGGCGACTGCCCTGGCAGTTCGCCATCGGTCTTGTCGCTGCGGTGGGCGTCTGGTTGTTCCGCTGGAACACGGTTATCGGTGGGCAGACGATCGGCAAGACGACGGCGGGTCTGCTTAGCTACCATCCTCATCTCTTTGGCGCGGGCAGCATCGGCGCGGTGATGGCCAACTGGCTGCTTTTCGTGGCTCTGCTGTGCGCTGTGCTGCTGGTTTTCCCCTGGGATGAAGAGATGGACCGCCATTATGGAAAGGAGTTGGAGTGATGAAGCAGAGTCGACGGAAATTTCTCAAGATTACCGGTCTGGCCACGGCGGCCGGCGCCGCCGTGGGTTATAGCGATACTCTGACTGCCGCCGCGCGGCTACGCCGGCGGGGAAATCCGGCGCCTGATGCCATTTATGGCAATGCTCCAGCTCCCGAGGCCCGCATCAATGATTCCGGCCAGGTGGTGCACAACGCGGATTTCACTGTGGCCAGCACCGTGTGCATCGGCTGCACGACCCACTGCGGCGTGCGGGTCAAAGTGGAGAACAAAAGCGGTACGGTGGTACGGGCGGCCGGAAACCCCTATCACCCTCTGTCCAGCGACCCATGGCTCCCCTATGAGACCCCCCTGCACGAAAGCCTGCGCTGGACCTCGAACCATGACGAAAGCGGTCTGGAAAACCGCTCGACAGCTTGTGCCCGCGGCAACATTGTTTTCGACAAGATCCACGACAGGTTCCGGGTACTCACGCCGCTCAAGCGGGCAGGAAAACGCGGTGAGGACAAGTGGATTCCTATTTCACCGGAGCAGTTGATTGAGGAAGTTGTCAACGGTGGAGACCTTTTCGGCGAGGGGCATGTGGACGGTCTGGCGGCGATTCGTGACCTTAAGACACCTATTGACCCGAACAACCCCGAATACGGGACTCGCGCCAACCAACTGGGTATCCTGGGAACCGCAGACGAAGGTCGCAAGGACTTCATGGTGTTCCGCTTTCTGCAGGCATTTGGCAGCAAGAACTACTCGGGGCATTCTTCTATCTGCGGGCTCTCCATGCGGGCGGGCAACGCAGCTTTTCTAAGCGATTTCAAAAAGTATCCTCATCTCAAACCAGATTTCGAAAACTGCGAATTTCTCATCAATTTCGGAACCTCCCCCGGGCAGGCCGGCAACCCCTTCAAGCGTCAGGGCAAGCTGTTGGCTAGAGCCCGCAGTGAAGGCAACCTGCGTTACGTTACGGTGACCCCCATGCTCACCAACAGCGACAGTATCGCCGCTGGTAACCGCTCTCGCTGGATGCCGATCCGCCCCGGCGGGGACCTCGCCCTGGCCATGGGGATGATCCGCTGGATCATCGAGAATGGCCGCCACAACGCCGCCTACCTTAGCGTGCCGAGCAAGGCTTCAATGGAACGGGTAGGGGAGCCGAGCTTTACCAATTCGAGCCACCTGGTTGTCGTCGCCCCCGGGCATCAATTGGAAGGGCGTGTGCTCAAGGTGTCCGCTGATGCCGGAAAAGAGGATTTTCTGGTAATTGACAGCACCGACGGACAGCTCAAATCTGCAGATCAGGTCGATGCGGCCCGTCTTGAGGTGGACGAGAGAATCGTCTACGGCGGTGAACGCCTGGCGGTAAAGTCCTCCTTTACCCTGTTGAAAGAGTCGGCCTTCCGCTTCAGCCTGGACGAGTACGCCAAAGAGTCGGGTATCCCCGCTGAGGAAATTGCCGATCTGGCGCAGGAGTTCACCAGTCATGGACGCAAGGTTGCGGTGGATTGCCATGGCAACACCATGCACACGACAGGTTTTTACACCACCTGGGCCATCCTGTCCCTCTCGGCGCTGGTCGGCAGCCTCAACTACAAGGGAGGAATGAGCGCCGGCGGCGGCAAGTTCACGGACATGAAAGGGGCAGCCTACGATTTGACGGACTACCCCGGCAAACCTAAACAGCCTGGCATCCGCATTGACCGCACCCGCATGGCCTATGAAAAGACCAGCGAGTTCAAGCGCAATCTAGCAGCGGGCAACCCCTATCCTGCCAAGGATCAGTGGTACCCTTTTACCAACGCCATCGAGACGGGCCTGATTACCGGTTCCATCAACCACTACCCTTATCCCCTCAAGGCCCTTATCAGCTGGAATGCCAACTTTGTCTACGGTGAATCCGGCGGCCAGAATACCCTGGCCGAGGCGCTTAAAGACCCCAGGACTTCCATCCCTTTGATGATCGCTATCGACCCGTTCATCAATGAAACCAGCCGACTGGCCGACTACATCGTGCCTGACAGCGTGCTTTACGAAACATGGGGTGAGCTCAATCCCTGGGGAGCCTGGTTGACCAAGACCAACGCGGTGCGTTACCCGGTGGTGACGCCGCGGCAGACAACTTTCGCCAACGGAGAGCCGGTGTGCATGGACAGTTTTGTTATCGAAATCGGGAAAAAACTCGGCCTCCCCGGTTTCGGCTCCCAGGCCATCAAGGCTTCCAACGGCAGTCTCCACCCGCTGGAGCGGCCGGAAGATTTCTACCTGCGCGTCTTCGAGAATGTGGCACTGGACACTAAGCCGGTGCCCGACGCGGACGACGAGGAGATCCGTCTGGCCGGCCTGCAGGACTATGTAGCTCGCCTGCGCAAAGTCAGCCCGGAGAACTGGCGCAAAGTCGCCTACGTCATGGCTCGCGGTGGGCGCTTCGAAGGGAAGGATGGTGCCTACAAGGGGGCACAGCTGGCTAAAAAATATCCGGGGATGATCAGTATTTACAGCGAGACTGTCGGTACCAGCCGCAGTTCATTGACGGCGGAACAATACAGTGGTGTGCCGACCTTCTACGGGGCGCGTCTGGTCAAGGGTGATCTTCTGGCAAAGCGTTATCCCCGCTCCGAATACCCATTGACTGCCTTCAGTTTCAAGTCGAATGTGGTCTCATCTCCCAATACCGCTTCATCCCGCCTGAGGGATTTGCGCTACACCAGCACCATCGATATCGCCGCTCGTACGGCGGAAAGTCTTGGTCTTGCCCACGGGGATGTCGTCGAGTTGACCTCTCCCGGCGGCCGTATCGAGGGGCTTTTGCGGGTGCGGGAAGGGATGCATCCAGAGGCCATTGGCGTGGAGCACGGATTCGGTCGTAGCGGCGAGGGGGCGATTACCGTGCAGATCGGCAACGAGACCCTTGATGGGCTGCGCTTTCGCAAAAGCGGCGCCAGCATCAACCTCCTGGGCTTTGCAGACCCAGATCGGCCCGGGCGGATTGCTCTCTCCGACTTCGCCGTCGGATCCAACTCGCGCCAGGTGATCCCGGTGCGAATCCGCAAGATCTCATCCTGAGACCCTTGAACCGGGGTTTTTAAACTCTGTGTGACATTCAACCTGTAGGAAACGATTCGGCCCCCCTCATGCTTTGGTGGATGCAGGGGCCGAATCGTTGGCTTAGAGTTTGATCGGGGTGTTAAGCGGATTACTTACAAGCGCTGAAGTCATAGACCCTCCGAGAGGGGCTTGCCGCCGGGATGTAAAAGGTATTATTGACATGCCAGACCGGCCGGATAAGGTTTATGTGAAACGGAGAAACGAGGAAGCAGCCAATATCGTCATTCTCACTCTCCATGCTGACCAACTGCTTTTGGACAAGAAGCTATGGCCGATATCCTGCAGAACAGTGATGATCTACCCATCCTTATCAGGATTTTTCTGGCAGCCTTTGTGGTTCTGGGGCTGCTTCCCCCTCTTAAAAAGCGTCTTTCGAAGATTCTGGACTACTTAAGTCACCTGGGTCAGCCCGATATGCCTGGAATAGAGGGTGCGAACGCGGCACAGGAGCATTTTTCTGCGACGTCTTCGCCGATGACTGACATTGAATATTTTGTCTTTACGCGACTCGCCCAGGGGGGTAAAAAAGGAATGACCCCCGCGGCGGTGGCCAAGAGCCTTCATATGGACAGGCAAATGATCAGAAAAGCGCTGCTCTCCCTTCGCAGGAAAGGGTTCTTACACTTTGCACCCGACTGGAAAATGGTTCAGCGGGTCACCCTGAGCAAACAAGGCCAAGCACTCGCGATGGCGGAAGGGTTAATTCCCAAGTTGACGCATCGCCCCTTGTGATGTTCCACTCCTGACAGTTAAATTTGCTCCCCAATCTCCGGCGGACTCCGCCGAAAACGCATGACATTCCCTGATTTATGGAAATCAATATCGAGATCTTCAGGCATGCCATCCATTACGGATTTCACCTGATTGTGCCGTTTGTTTTGGGCAGATTGTTCTGGAAACAGAATTGGTGGCAGGCCGGTCTCATTATGACGGCTATGAGTGCCATCGACCTGGATCACCTGTTGGCAGATCCGGTTTTTGACCCCGATCGTTGCAGCATAGGGTTTCATCCCCTCCATACCCTCTGGGCAGGAGTTGTCTATGGCGGTTTGCTGGCAATTCCTTCCTGGAAGTGGCGGGCTGTCGGGGTGGGGTGCCTGTGGCATCTGTGCACAGATGCGATTGATTGCATGATTGCCGCAATCTGATTGGGGAGCAGGGACTCGGACGGCCTATTCAGGCCATAAAATGATACGCCTAAGAGGTAGAGGATATGCATCGCGCAGGGCTGAGGTTTCTGCCTGCGCGATGCATTGATGCCATGGTTGGTTTCCTCTCGGCGGTCTAAGTGGCCAGGCCTGATATTCCAATCAGGATGAGGTAGATCGCCACGATGAAATTCAAAAGTCTGGGCATAATCAAAATCAGGATTCCGGCGATGATCGAGAGAATCGGTTCAATCTGAACATACATTGGTTCACACCTTCACGCATGGGTTACTTGACAGACTCTTCGATTTTCTTTTTCGCTTCGCTGGCTTCTTCCTTGGTTTTTTCCACCGCCTCGTCGATTTTCTCTCCCGCTTCCTCAGCAGGTCCCTGCGGATTGACCTTTTCCTCTACATTTTCCACCACTTCATCGATTTTTTTGCCGGCTTTTTCAGCCGGTCCTTCTTCCTGGCATCCGGCAAGTAAAAGGCTGAACGCAAGAATGGCGGTGAGAATGGAAATTCTGCTAAGGGTTTTCATTGCATGGGCTCCTTTGTGGGTGATTGTCAATGTAAAAAAAATGAAAAACGATCGGTCCTCTACTTACATAGCAGAGAAAAGGACATCTGCAAGGTGATTCCTAATTAAAGGTTCCGGACAGGCGAGTTGAAGATGTTTGGGAGTCCAAGGACCGATCCAGGGTCTCGACGGCCTTTTTCAGGACCTCTGAAGTTTGCAGTTGCTCCCCGCATTGCAGGCAAACAAAAGTCTCACGGCAGTTGACCTCTGCAACATCGATTCTGTTTGAGTAAAAACATTTCCGGCATCTGATCTGAAAGGGATGGTGTGGCATTTGACCTCCTCAAGTGTCCTTCAACCTTGATGGCGTCGCAAAAATTCCGCCCTACGGCGTTACGGCATTTTATCAGAATCTCGACATGCCTGATGTATGTCTTCGCCCCTGAAAAAACACCAGGCCTTGTAGGACGAAATTTTTGCTTAGCCATCTTCTGAGTTTTTGCGAATGCATCAACCTTGGTTCATGATAATAAAAAAGATGAACAGATCCAGATTTGGAGTTTATCTGGCAATTTTCGAACCAAAATTAAAAATATAATAAATCCAGGTGCTTATGATTTTTTGAGTTACGCCCTGGATTTTTAAAGCGGGCAAAACGTCGTCTGGCAGCGACAGGATGACAGGTGAAAATCAGGATTGAATGAGTTTGATCCAAAAAGTAGGTATTTAGAGGTTATTTCGGGGTGTAATCCAAAAGCGACAATCCGGTAGATGAACAGTCGACGGCGTTGTACTATAATCAAATCGCAACCATTGCCCTCTGTCTGTCTTTGACTATGGACGGTGCAGGGCAGAGGAAAAAGGTTGCTGCGCAGGAGCTTTTATGCGGGCTGAAGAGGAAGTAAAAATCGAGCAGAAATCACACTGGGACAGGGTCTTCGCTGAAGAAACGGCTTTTTTCGGCGAAAAGCCAAGCGATTACTCCAGAAAAGCTCTTGAACTGTTCCAACGCGAAGGGGTGCGGGAGGTGCTGGAGCTTGGCTGCGGCCAGGGGCGCGATACTTTTTACTTCGCTCGCAACAACCTGCGGGTCGCGGCACTGGATTATGCTGAAACGGCCGTTGATACGCTGGAGGAGAAGGCTGCCGAAGCTGGTCTCTCAGCCTCTATCAATGCCTGTGCCCATGATGTCCGCCAACCTCTGCCTTTTCCCGAGGCTTCCTTCGACGCCTGCTATTCTCATATGCTGCTGTGCATGGATCTGTCTGCCGCCGAGATCGCTTTCATTCTTGGTGAAATACGGCGTGTTCTGCGCCCTGGCGGTCTGGTCCTGTATTCTGTACGCAGTAATTTTGACAAGCACTACCGCACCGGTCGGTATCTGCGCGCGGATACCTACCAAATAGGCGGTTTCGCTGTTCACTTTTTCACCTTGGAAAAGATTAGGCGGTATGCAGAGGGATATACACTCTTAGCGGTCGACCGGATGGAGGAGGGGAGCCTTCCCAGGGATCTTTATTGTGTCACCTTGCGCAAACCCCTGGCGATGAATCAAGGAGAAACGACGGAATTTATCAATCCCTTTGAGAGTAGCCAGGAAGATTCTGATGCTGAAAAGGACTGCAAACCTGAACCTGACCCTGGCCGCACCTGAGGAACCTGATATTTGCTTCAGTTGAAGCATTGAGTTCTGGATGACGGATGGACGGGCAGGAGGCTGCCTGCCGGGAGAAAACGTTTCTGGACGGCGGTTGAGGTCTACTCGGCCTGGAGCATGCCGCTGACCGCAGGGCGAGTCGTCCGGGAATTTACCCAAGGAGATTCTGGCACTTGCGGCAGATACCGTAAACTACCGCGTTGCGGTTTTCGATTCTTCCCCAGTCTCTGACGTCGTCCGGCAGGTGCGCAGCGTCGAAATCCCTCCAGGTAAAATCGACAATTTCCTTGCATCTACTGCAGATAAGATGGTGGTGGTGAGTTTTGCGCACTTCAAAGCGTGCCTGGCTTTCAGCGGTTTCCACCTTGTGGATAATCCCCTGCCGGGCGAAGGTCTGAAGGGTGCGGTAGACCGTATCAAGGGAAATTGAGGGTGATTTCTGCAGCAGACGTCTGTGTAGTTCGTCCGCGGAAGGATGATCGGCGGCTGTGGCAAGCTCACTTAAGCTTTCCCTTCTGCTTGACAACACCAAAGTCGGAATTATTCTTAACAGCAATGTCCCTTACTTATTCAATAATTTCTTTTTCCACAAACTGACTTAAAGCCCCAAAAGAATGAAAGGTTAACGCTATGAACTTCGCCCGATTTCTGGGCCTTGCGGCCCTGATAGTGGTTCTGAGTTCTCCACCTGCCCTGGCAACGGATCCGCTGCTGGGCCTTCCGCCCGTCCCTGTGCCCGCCGACAACCCGCAGACACCGGAGAAGATTGCCCTGGGAGATCGCCTTTTTCACGACACTCGCTTCAGTTCGACGGGCGAGGTGAGCTGCGCCACCTGCCATGTGCGTGAGAAAGCCTTTACCGATAGCCCTCTTAAGGTCGCAGAAGGGGTAAAAAGCCTCAAGGGCACCCGCAACTCCCCGACCGTCATCAATTCGGCCTATCTCGATTCCATGTTCTGGGATGGCCGGGAACCTGATCTGGAAGGGCAGGCGGCTCAGCCTTTCGTCAATCCGGTGGAGATGGCTTTGCCCGACCATGAGCCTATTCTGGAGATCGTGCGTACAGATCCCGGTTACGTAGAGGCCTTTCAGAATGTTTTCGGCAAGAGTGGCGCGGACGTCACCATGAAAGAGGTGACTCAGGCTATCGCCGCGTTTGAACGCACCATTGTGTCAGGAAATTCTCCTTTTGATCGCTGGCACTACGGCGGGGATAAAGACGC